>CAACVD010000019.1_pt1 | contig 63064 bp, 107 predicted proteins | sample 2381771 | NCBI WGS metagenome assembly CAACVD01 (sample SAMEA5211965, study PRJEB30684) | marine metagenome | biome: Marine; feature: Epipelagic; material: Water | collected 2015-10-15 | depth 15 m
GTATTCCAGGCCGAACAGGGCGTTCAATCCTGGCTCTAGTTCTTTAACTAGTTGTGATCTTGATATAGCCATAATTTATTCTCCTATTCCTATACGCCTGTGCCATCTCTGTAAAAGTGCTTGTTAATTCTAACAAGAACGTTCGCGTTCGCAGCAGATGTGTCTGAGTTTTCTGGATCTTGGCTTATATCCACCGCTTGAACGATGAATGAAGCGTTAGTTCCAGATGCAGAAACATCTAATTGAACTTCAGAAATGCCTGTTTGTGTTGAACCAGTACCATTCGTTACTGAATAGTTCTGGAATAGATCCGCTCTAGTAAAAGCCGCGTCAGCATCTATTAAGAATACAGCATCTGGGTCGTCAACTACAAATGCAGTAATATCACTTGCAGCTATACTACCAGGATAGTAGTTCTTAAAAGTTGGCTTTCCTGTAGTAGGATCTGTGTATGTTACTCCGTTGAATACTCCCACAACAGAAGTAGAGTTACCAGCAGTATGTCTTTCAATGTTACCTGCAGTTACTGGAATTACCAGATCACCTTGGTAAATTGCAGTGCTATAACCACTCGCAATCGTATATCTGTTTTGAGCACCAACTAATGGAGTACCATCGAGTTTTCTGTAAGGTTTTAAACCAAACTTTTCTACTCTGTTAGCCATATGTTTTTCTCCTTTTTATTAGTTAAGTGCCTCACAGTGGTAAATGTCAAAAAATTACTTTTTTGCGCCACCACCAAAAGTCACGCGAGATTGCCTTTCAATATTGATTGGCATCTCAGGTCGCTGTTCCCTCATCAGATCTGAATCAACGGCTTTCATTCTGTCTTGAGTCATTCTTGCAAAGTACTCTTTACGTTGTTCCACGATCTCAATCGGAATCCTTGCCAGCACAAGGTCATCATGCCCGATCAAACCTGCGTTCTTTCCTTTTTGAATAATTGGGTAGTCGTGATCACCAAGGTCATTTTTTATTTCCTCAGCTCTTACAAATTCCCAACCTTCTCTCTGTTTTCTAGTTACATTTCTGGTATCATCTTGCCCCATTGTAGAGACTCTGATCCATCTATGTACATAGCCCTCAGGCGCAGGTGGTGCATCTAGACTAGATGATGGCATCCAAGGAGCAGATCTTTTTGGTTTCTTCTCCTCTGAAGCGCGTGAAGTTCTTTTTATTTTATTATCGCTATTCATATTAAACCTCCTTCACGAATTTAGCGTATTCTTCTAGTGGCACCCCTAATTTTTTGGCAATTGCCACCTGTGACTTGGTGAGTTTCACAGTTCTGCGTCCTTCTTGTTTTCTTCCAGCGGAAGCAACGGTTTGGACGGGTTTCCGTTGTTCTTCTTTCTTAGTTTCCTCAACAAATTTATGAGGGAATGTGTCCTTCATTCTTTTGTTAATTTCATTATAATACTCGTCACTCTCCGCATCAATACCCATGCCCACTAGATCTTCATGTATGGTAAAAGCAACGTTGGTCATGATTTTATCATTTCCAAACCAAGAATTTTTTGCAGCCCAATCTTTTGCTTTATCAGAAGGTTCAGTTTTTTGTATGTTCTCAACAGGTTGTTGAGGTTTTTTCGCTTCCTCTTCTTGCTGTTGTTTTATCTCTTCTGCTCTTCTTTTATGCTCATCAAATTCTAATTTTGCTTTTTCTTTTTGAACAGCAAGATTAGTTAAGTCATCATTTGCTTTCATGATGGCTTCTGCATCATTAGCTTCAATTGCAGCTTTTAGATTAAATTTAACTTGTTCTCTTTGAGCATCAACTCTTGCATCAAATTCTTTCAAATATTTTTCATCTGTTGCTGAAAGTTTTTGATCCGCTCCTTGATACTTTTTCTGCAATGATTTTGCATAATCAAGTGCAGCCTTTTCTCTTCTTTCAGCTTCTCTCCAATTTCTTGTGAGTTTATCTATTCTTTTTTGAATATTATCTGAAAGTTGATTTAAATTATCTTCTTTTTTTTCTTCAACTGTTTCTTTCTTTTTAGTTTCTGGTTGAGCCTCTGGTTGAGCTTCTTGTTTAGGCTCTTCTTTAGGCTCTTCGATTTCTTCAACAGTTGTTTTTTCTTCTTCTTTTTTAGCAGCGTGATCTGTATAACCTAGATCAACTTCACCAACATTTAATTTGGCTACTCCTTCTTTTTCTTTTGGTTGTTCTTGTTCAAGTTCAACCTTTTCTTCTTTCACATCATCAGTATCAAGCTCAACTTGAGGTTGTACCTTTGGTTGTAGTTCTTCTTTTGACATATATCTCTATCTCCTTAATAAAGTTGCAGAATGTCTTCTGGTTGATTTATTTTTGCGATGATTTCATCATCATTCAAAATACGGTGCTCACCATATTTTGTTTTGAAGCGTGCACCTGCATATCTTCCATAGATTACAAATTCACCTTCTTTACACCACGGGCCATTAGGAAATTTATCTTTGTCTTTGTAACAAAGATCACCTAATGAAACAACTAATCCAACGACAGTCGTCATTTGAATTGTCTCCTGTGTTGCGTCTGTATAAATAATCCCACCCTTAGTTTTCTTAGGGCCAGAATAAGGTCTTACTAACATTCGATAACCAACAGGTTTTGGAATGAGATCTAAATATTTTTTAATACCTTCTGGGTCTGTAGGGATTTGTTCTGCCTCAACAGGTTTACTGTTAGGTTTCGGAGCCTTAGGCTCAATTATTGGTATCGTCATCGATATCTCCTCGTTTCAGCAGGTCATTAAGATCCTGAAGCAGCACTTCTAAAGCACTGAGTTTTCCTCTAGCATAATGCAAACTTTCCATGCTGTCTACACCGTAGGTGATATCGTCTTTTATTTTTTGAATTTGTTTATTAATCATGTGTCTAATCTGTTGAACAGAATCTAGATCTAATTGCATAAGGTTTTATATGATATTTTAGATAGCTTTAAAACTATTTTCTTTTCATAATCTCAGTTCCCTTAATACCATACACAGCACCAACGACTGAAATGAATAAAATTTGGAACCAGGTCGGCATGTTACTGAAATATTCGAAGAAAAGATCTATTTTAGATTTTATATCTGGATCGTCCGAGAAAACTGACCAAATTAATAATAACACGGGCGCAGAAACGAGCAAAAGTACAAATTCATCTTTCCACGATTGTTGTTGATCAGATTTTATTAATGCTTGATATTCTATCTCACCTGCCGCCATTTTCTGTGCGTGCAATCTTTGAGCATCCGACATTAGCCTCTTGGATTCTTGTCTGTTTTTGTAGATATGAGCCCCAGTCTTCACTGCCATACCCAGTAGGTTTAACCAAGCCATAATACTTTTGTCTCCTTCTTAAACACATATATGGTATCATTTGCTTAAGAACCTGCCAAGCCTGCTCCCCCTGAATCTTCCATGTAAAGCTGTGCTTCCATTTAGCTTGTCTTGCTTGAGTAACAAAAAATGAACCTCCAAACATTTCTTGAAACCTTACAACCATATCTGAATCTGTTGTTTCAACTTTTAAACGCAATGTTCTTGGTCTTTTTTTTCCAGTTGACCAAACACCAAAACTTCCTTCTCCGTCAAATACACCAGACAGAAATATAATTTTTTCTTTTTCGGATAATTTATCGTAACTCACTACTTAGTGCCTACGAATTTTGAACCTCTAATTGCTGCACCTTGTCCTCTTACTCCATCTGGACGATGTGGGCAAAACATTGAACCACCTAGTTTTTTTCCTGGTACATCTCTAATTGTTTGATCTTCTTGCTCGTAAGCTTCTTCTGGTAAACCAATCGTTCTGTCATTTTGAAATGAATCAATCATCTCTAATGTTTCTGGTTCTAAAATACTTTTTACAGGTGCATCTATTCCTTGAGAGTTTGGCCCTTTTTTTGGTGGCGCACCACTTTTCTTTCCTGCCATTAAAATACTCCTTTGAACTTAGTTCCTTTAATAGCAATCCCACCACCATTGAAACCTAATTCTTCTTTCATTTCACCTTTTTTAGATGATCCTGATTTTCTTTTTTTCATTTTTGAATATGCTAAACCTGCTGCACCAAAAAAAGGAGCAATGTCTTCCATTTTCATTTTTTTCTTCTTAGCCATTTTATATGTAATTGGGCCAGTTAAAATACCAGCAACGGCTTTTATCATTTTACTTTTTTTAGTTTTCATTTTTTTTCTTTTTTTTACAATCACATTCATGATCGCACATACATGGCGTTATGCCAAGTACTCTGCATATGATTTCACATATTTTATTTTTTAACTTTGACAGCATTTGATTTCTCCCTTGCTACTTGTATTTTTTCACGAGCAACTCTTAACCTCTCATCCGATTGATCTTGCTGTTGCTCTAGTTTCATTTTCTCAAAATCAATCTTTTCATCAAACTCGTCCTCTTTTCTTTGCATATCCTCCATATTTTCCTGTGCTCTTCTTTGAATATCCATAGCTTTAAGATCGAGTTCTCTTTGTTTCAATGCAACTAATGGATCTTGTGTGCCTCCCTCTTGTGCTACAAGTATATTTGTTAATTCTGCTATTCGTTTTGCAACCATTGAGTTGAATTGAATTTGATATCCTTGTGGATCTTGTTGTTGCATTGCAATTAACATAGGATCCTCTTGTACCATTGCCCCAACTTCACCATGAGCTTGGAAAGCAATGTGATCTGAAATATGTGACTGCAATAATGCATAGACCATCGGGTTCATTTGTACCATTCTACTCTTAATAAAAGCACCGTGAGCCGTGATATGTGCTTCGTGATCCTGATCTGGAAAAGCTTTAGGGATTGTCATGCGTAAAGCTTCAGAGTTTTCTGTAGCTGGGTCTTTTGGTAATATAGGTGGTTCTGGTTTTAGTAATGTATCTATTTGTTTTGTTCCTAATGCTTCATAAACTCTTCGATATGCTTCTCTTAAGTTGTGCATTTGTGGATTTGATAGTGCAATCTTTAAATTTTCGTTTGCAAGTGTAACTCTTTGTGCCATTGAATGAATATTTGGGTCTGCAACTGGAATAACATCCACTCTATCATCAAAATCTGCTAGTTTTATTGTACGATCTGCTCCATAAACAGCGTATGGGTACACTGGTGGCAAATAATCTTTAAAAATTCCTGATAAAAGTCTAAATTCTTGTCTCATTGCGTAGTAACAACGCTTGTGAATCGCACTCATGACCCTAGAACCACGTTCCAAGAGAGCTATTGTTGTGCCAACTGCAGCTTGTTGGTTACTTTCACCCACTTGCATGTCTGCAATTCCTGCAAATCTTTGTCCTGCTTGAACAACAAAACCTAAAAGTTGAAATAAAGTTCCACTTGGTTCCTTAAATGGAAGAATTTGAAACTGATTTTTGATGTCACCACCTGGTGCATCCACGTCTCTGAACTCTCCAGGTTGAAATGGTTGGTCGTCATCTCTAATTCTGATGCCTCTCGACTTAAATCCTGCGGGTAAATTAGCTAATGTACCTGCATCAAGTAATTGTCTTAGTGAAGAAGTTGCTGAACGAGACAATCCTCCAATCATATGAATTAAACCAAAGCCATAAAAACCTAAACCTGGTAAAAATTTGTAGTGTACAAAATATTCTTTTCTAATTTCTTTTGGATCATCCATACCATAGTTACGATAGATAGATAAAATTTGTTGTGAGCCTTCGTCAATTGTAACAATGTAAGGAACTTTTACTCTTTTCTCTTTAGAATCATTTTCTGGTTCGTATTCATCTAAATCTAAATCAACATGCATCTCTAAAATATTATATTGTAAATCTACTCCAGATGTTTTCACTCCTTCAAGTTCATTTAATTTATCTTGTATAGGTGATTTTTCTGGAGCTCTTGGTTTTATTTCAACGTCTCTATAAAAACCTGCTTTTTGTTTTTTTAAAACTTCGTTCTCACTCATTTTTACAATGTGAGTAATTCTTTCACAATCCATTAAGTCTGTTGAATAATAAGGTACAACCAAATCTTCAGCGGGTACAAATTTAGAGATCGCTCTTTCTTTAATTTCATCGTAATAACATTTTTTAAATGCAGATCCTGCAAGTGGTAAATAAAATAATAATTGATCAAAGTCTGGAGTATACTCTTCCATTCTATCCATAAGCATATAGTTCATAAAATCTTGAACTCGCTGTGCTTGATTTTCTGTTTCTGGGGTTCTTGCTCCAAGAACCTGTGTTCTTACTGGCCCATCAGATGGAAGTAATTCTTTATAAGCTTGCGCTTGAAATTGTGTAACTGCTTCTGCAAGTAAAGGATGTGTGACACCAGACGCACCATTAAAAGGTCTAGTCATATCTTGATACTTAAATCCTAAAAGAGATAAACCATCAGTGTAACTTTTTTCCCAGTCTGCTCTTGATACTTTATCTTTTTTATAATCTGTAAGTAAGCTAGAAGATAGACGACCAAGAACTCGATCGTCCATATCTTCAGCTATGTTAGAATAAAATTCTTCTACCGCTTTGGCATTCTTATCAAGCTCATCTAATTGCTGACCAACTTCTTCTAAGTTGTCTTTTTCAAGCTCAACATCAACCTCACTGGTTTCCAAATTCTCCTCTGGGTTTTCAATACTTTTGTCGACAGCCATATTAACTTAATTTAGTTTTTTTATTTCTACCAAGTTTACACTTCGCTGTCACGAACTTTCCTGTTTTCGCTCCGCCCATAGGCCCTAGACCAAAATTTGAAGTTCCTCTTGAAAGAATTTTATTTCTCCTTTTAGTCCTAGCAGCGTTCATGGCATCTGAATAAGCTTTTTTATTAGCATAGGTTACACCTTTTGTTTGAATTTTACCGTCTGCTAAAACGTTAATAGCTTTTTGATTTAAACCACTAACTTTTTTACCACCTTTGTAAATTCCAACTGCACCTTTACTTGGATCTCTGTTAACAAATGCAGATTTTTTATTGAAAGGTTCTTTAAATTGCACAGGTTTTGGTTTTGACACTACAGAGTCTTCCATTTTTCTTTTCATGCCTTTTTTGGTTAAATTAGATACGTTACCTTTGAATTCAGTATCCGTATCCACAGATGTTCCAATACCCTTAGCTCTTTTCATTTGTTCCATTTTTGAGCCAAGCATTTTAGAACCTAGGTAAGCAGCACCAATGCCCGCTAAAGCTTTTGCTGCTCTTCTGAGTTTTTTTCTTGACATAATTACGTCTCCTTAATTTAGTTATAACTTTTCAAATATTATCACGATTAATAACGATTAGTAATACTGGTACTGCTTTGATGGATAGTCATAAACATCATCCTTCCAATCCGCATAAGTATCAATAAAGTTCCCTTGTCTGTATCTTAATAAAGCTTGTGTTGTACTATCTACATAATCGTCATATTCACCATTTGGGAAAGCAGCACATTCTTCAATAACCTCATGTGCAAACCTCTCACCCTCAGGATACCAAATGGATCCTGCTTCAAATAATGGAGCCACTGCGTTTACTCTTGAATGTTTATCCTTACCTTTAGTAGGTACAAAATCTATTGCTGGTATGCCTTGTCTTCTAAATTCTTGAAGCAAAGGTTGTCCTGTTGCTTTAGCTTCAATCACAACAGTTTCAGGCTCCCAATATTTATATTGTTCCCAAGCAACAGCTTTTAATTCTGGAAAATCGTATTTACCTTTTAATGCATCCAATAAAATAATTTGTTGTTCACCATCATCTGTATGAAATACTCCCCAGGTTGTAATGGCAGAATAGTCAGCAGTTTCTTTTTTACTAAAAGCTGTATCGTAAGATTGAATAACGTGTTGAAGATAAGGTATTTCACCTTTCCATTCTTGCCACCATTCTCTTTTGATAATTGCTCCTTCTTCAGAAGTTGGATTTTGCATATACTGTGCAGACCAGTTTCTAATAGGTAGTGTTGCTTTAACTTTTTCTAATTCTTCTTTTGTCCAGTACTCTGGCCAAACTGGATTACCAGAATCTAAAATAGCAGGGAAAGATATTTGTTTCCATTTATCTGATTTTTCCTCCTTTTGGTTTTTAATTAAGTACCCCGTCAAATCATTTTGTGCCCAACGCGTCATCACTAAAACAATTGAGCCTCCTGGTTGCAAACGTTGTCTTGGCCCTGATGAATACCAGTCATAAACTTTTTCCATTGCGCTTTTAGATAACGCATCTTGTTCTGTGTGTGGGTCGTCAATAATTAAAAGATCCGCCCCTCGTCCTGTAATAGAACCGCCTACCCCCGCTGCAAAATATTCTCCACCTTGATTGGTCTCCCATCGGCCTTTAGCCTTCGAATCTGCTCTTAGTCTAACATCTCCAAATATTTTTTTATACTCTGGACTATCAATTAAGTTTCTTACTTTAGCACCGAACCTTGCTGATAGTTCTGCGTTGTGTGTCACCTGCATAATTTTCATCTTAGGAAATTTTCCTATCATCCAAGCAGGATAGTACACACTGGCAAATTCAGATTTGGTATGTCGAGGAGGCATATTTACAATGAGCCTCCCTTTTTTTTGAGTAGATATTTTTGTGAACTCATTCGCAATAATTTGATGGTGCCCCCATTTTTCTGGTTTCGTTTCCTTCCTAAATAAAAACTCTGGCCACACCTCTTTAACAAAATATAAAAAATTATCTTGGCACAACTTAATGTGCTCTATGTATACTTTTTCGACACGGGCCCTCAATTGATCCGTCGTTAATAATTCTGTGCTCATCATTTAAAAATATAACATACTGCGTTTATGAATCCTGCTCAAGCTCACTCTTATAAAAAAAAATAATATAATATGGCAGAAATGTGGCAGAAATGTGTCAAGAATATGGTCGAATGAAAAATGAGCCTTCAACCACAGGTTGCAGGGCCTTTGGCTATAACCTCACGCCTCAGTAATCAAGACAATTTATATAACTACACGCGAGGCGCGAGGCGGGAAAAATGCGCCAGAATTCAAGCACCACGCGAAAAAAACCACGCTTCAACCCTCAGTTGATTTAACCAAACGCCTCACGGCGCGAGGGCCTTTTTTAAGTTAAAAAGTTATGATTATTTAACTTGTATAATATAAAGAATAATGTATATAATGACATCATGTTAAACAAAAATAAAAATGAGGTAAAAATGAAAATAAAAATGACTGACCCGTTTGGCTTTCAAAAAGCAATTAATTTTGACAAGCTAAACGACCCTGAAACGCTCAAAAAAATGAGTGAGATTTTTCAAATTAATGAACCCGCGAAAAGTTATAAAAAAGCGGTTAACACTCTAAAAAGAAAAACTAAAAAATAATCAAAATTAAAAGGGCGGCTTTTAATTCCGCCCTTTTTTTATTTTCAATCTTGCCTTAATTTTGCCATAATTATATTGTATTAAAAGACAATGTTAAACAAATCAAACGAGGTAAAAAAATGAATAAAGAACAAAAAGAGCAATTAAAATATTTAATTGCGAAAGTAAATACAGCTTATGACAAATTAAGCTTTTTAAATAACATCACTTGGAAAGAATATAGAGAGATACTTTTCAAAATGAATAGAAAAGGGGAAGCGGAACATAGAAACTGGGGTTCTAGTTTTGAACAATTCCACCAACACGCCGCAACGACTTCAATATGTGCGAAAATGTTTACTGTAAAAGATATTGCAACGGCTCTTTTAGATATTGAAAAGTTTAGCGTTAAATCTTTGCTTCATATAAAATATTCTTGTATCTATGCTCAATCTATAGCTGAAAATTACAAAGAAGAGATTTTAAAAGCTTGGAGTGATGAAAATATAAAATTTTTGTCAAAATTGGATTATTGCAATTTTGTAAGCCCTCAAGATATGACAAACGAAGATATTGAAAAGGCGGTAGCATAATGAAATATAAAATTAAATTTTTATCAGCTTGGGAAAGCCCTCAATATTTTGAAACAAACTCAAAAGAAGAAGCAGAAGAAATTATATTTGAGGGTCATAGATCACAATATTTGGTTTATTTAAACGAAGAAAAACAAACAGCTATAAAATATAAAGTGAGGTAAAAAAATGACTATTGGATACGATACTGAAAAAAAAGTTTTAACAAGTGTTAAAACACCAGAAAATACCAGTTTTGAATATATGTTTAAACTTTGTATTGATAAAATAAAACAAGATGAACAGACGGCCAAATATGAAAAAATCTTATTAGACGTGGCAAGGGGGCTAGATAATGAAGAAAAAAACTAAATTATTAATTTCCGCGCATTGTTTTAAATGTTTAAAGGAAGCATTATCAAGGTATTTTTGCGGTGAATATTTTGAAATAAAAGAACGATATATCAATCATTGGGTCATATATAAACAAACGCGAGATTGCCCAGATTTTCCAGTTTGTTTAGATCATTATCAAATCATTAAGAAGAATAACCGTTTAAGATTTGAGGAAATTTTATAAAATGACTTATAAAGGATATAAAATAAAACTTGATTTAAAAAAGCAAAAAGTAAGATTTTTTAATGATATGGACGATTGCACATTTTACATTTTTAGCAAAAAATCAACAATTTCGCATATTGAGAAATTAACAATGAAAGCAATTAATGATCGAATTAATTACTTGCAAAAAGGTTATTAATGTATAAAAAGACATCATGTTAAACAAATCAAAAAAAGGGGTAGATATGCAAGACTATAAAGCAATTAAAACATACGCTGATTACAAAAAATCACATTTAAATTTAATTTCATATTGTTTAAAGCATGGTTATAAAATTAGTGTTCATTTATATAATGACACAACGCCAGAATTAGACAAATCAGATAATTACGATCAAATTAAAGAATATTCAGAATGTGCGGACATGATCGACTTATGTATTTATGATAATGACAAAAAAATCGGTTGGGCCTTATTGGTTTTATGTAATGACGATGAAGAGATTGTGTCAGATTACACAAATTCAAAATTTTTAAATGATTGGTCAAATCAATACGAAAAAATGATTGAGGCAACGGCATGAAAAAAGAATTAATCGCATTTGTTATAGATCATTTAAGAAATTTTAAAGCGTATCCATTAGAATTTGAATACAAAAATAAAATATATGATTTTGATGAAATAATGAAAATTATTAAAAACAGAAAAAAGGGGTAAGTATGATTAAACCATTAAATAATTTATTAACTATTAAAAAAATAGTTGAGGCAGAAATTAAAATTAATTTATGCGAATTAATAAAAGACGAAAGTTTTAAAGCATTGTTAAAACACTCATTAAGAAAAAACATTAACGCGATTGACGCTTCAACCATATTAATTGATTACACAAAAAACAATTACATTATGGAGTTATAAAAATGCAAATTTTGACTAAAAAGATTGAGGCCTATAATTTTGATGAATTAGACAATCAAGCAAAAGATGAATTTAGGTTTTTAGAAAACACTAATTGGTGGAGTAACCCAATAAGTGAAGAGTTTAAAGATACTTTAAACATTTTTTGTAATGAATTTGATATTAAATGGCATGAATACGACGTAAGCCCACCGCAAATTGACTACTCAATGGGTATTACAAATCTCGATTTAAGAAATTATGACCCTGAGTTTGATGAAGATATTTTATATAAATTAACAAGTAAAAAAGTTTCGGAAGATTGCTCATTAACAGGTGTTTATTGTGATGAATTAATTTTAAAACCTATAAGAAAATTAGAATTTACAAAACGATTTTGTGATAATTTTTATAAAAGTTTTGACATTGAGGAATTATGGAACGATTGCATTAACAGTTGGTTAAAGGGCCTACAAGCTGAATACGATTATCATTTATCAGACGACGGCTTGAACGAGTTATGTAAAGCAAACGAATATTTATTTACAAAAGACGGAAAATTAATTTAATGGAAAATAAACTTTGGATACATCAACAACCAGAATGGGTCGAATATCTAATTATATTCACGTTAGGCCATTTCCCGTTTATGTTGGCCCTTATATTTTTTCTAATAGGTTTTTTAATGAATTCTTTAGCAAGAATAGGTTTAAATTTGTGCCTTAAACAAATTAAAACAAACAACAAACAAAAGAGGAAAATATGAAACCAATACGATCAAACGAACTGGAATATTACGAGAAATTAATCGATAATAAATTTCGGTCGCAAAATGACGCTTTAAACAGAAAACTTAACAACGAAATAGACAAAGTTGTTGAGAAAACGTTTAAGCCGTTCAAAAAACGTTTAAACATGGATAAATTGATCGCTAAATACCAAAAAGCGAAAAAAGAATATTCAACGTTTAAACAAACGAAAGAAATAAAAGAAAATGAATTGAAAATGAAAGCTTTAGAAGAACAAAACAAATTAGCTTCATTTTTAAAACAAAAAAGCGAAAGCAACGACTGGAAATTAGACGTTGACACTAATTCATACGGCGTTAGAGACGATAAATTTTACAGCGAACTAGAAATTGACGATCTAGTAAAAGACGCTTGTAAAGTTGAAGCAAGAAGATTTGTTGAAAAACAAGCTATTGCAAAAGATATCAACGCGCTTGATGATTTAAAGGAACGAGCAAGAAATATATTATATTCGGGTAATTCTATTTCAGCCACAGTTTCGGAATTATCAAAAGTGTTTAAACAAGGTAATATTCAATTTCAATTACCTAGTAATCTTTTACAAATAGAAGCACCAAACACAAAATAACCTTTAGTTAATAGCGGGGGCGTAGCAATACGCCCCTTAAATTTTTTTTATGCTTACAATTACAGAATTAGGAATTATAGTTGTGTTTCCAATTTCAACAATTTTATTTTCTTCATCATCTTGGAAATCACCAAAAATACGGGTTACGCCTTTGGATTGGGTTAATAAATGCCCCGTAGTCGTACAAATAGGCAATTCATCTTGTTTTAAATCATTAATAGTGCGCCATGAACTATCCGCCTGAATATCTAGCCATTTACAAATTACTCGCGGATATTTTTCCGCGTCAGTTTTTGCTTTTTTATTTATGTTTATTTTTCTTTTTTTTATCATTTAAATTAACCTTAACTGTACCAACCGCAGTTGATAAATGCGAATTAAAAACCTCATTGAAGACTGTAAAAAATTCGTTATTCTTCAACAACCGTTTCTGGCGTAATGTCAATGATCGCTTTGTTTTCATTTATTTTTTCTTCAAGTTGTTGCAAACGTTCTTCAAGTTGGTTCCTATTCATACTTTCAATTCCTGTAACGTTAATTTCTTTTTTATCAACAAAGTGACCCGCCATTTGACCAATAAATCGTTGTGCAGTAATACCCGCGTTAAATTGGTTTTTCGCAATAGCCCCATCGCGCATTTTTTCAAATTGCTTATAAGATCGCAATTTATCCTTCTCGTAAATTTCCAATTCTTTATTCAATCTTTTTTCAAGATAACGGCAAACATGAGGGTTAATGTTTGGATTAGTCAACTTAGAAGCTTGGACTTTGGCCGTACTATCTTCGCACTCAAAACCCGCTTGTTTATAAGCGTCTTTTTTAGAAATCTTGCCCCAATTTTCCACCAATATATCAATAAACAACTTTTGCTTTGGCGCAAGTTGGCTAGTTTCAATCAATTCTTTTTTCAATCTACCCATAGGCAAAGTATATAGGAAAAAAATAAAAAAATCTCAAAATGAATTATATGCCTCATTCTTTTTTTAATATTTCATTCTTATTTTTCCCACTTTTGCTAATGTTAGTGGACACATTTCTGGGAATTATAAGTTACTGTTTTTACTACATTTTTCTGTTTTTTTCCCAGTTTCCCAGTATTCCTAGTAATTTTCAACTAACTTTTATTTTTTTTTTCTATAGAAAATGCCTTATAAGAGGGTCTTTTAGGAAAATTCAAAAAAAACCCTTATTTTATGCGCTTTATTTTTTCCCAGAAATTATGTATCAAAATACATTACTGGGAAAATATTTTACATTTCTATAATGTATAGTATAACATTAAATTGTGGCAAAATTATGGCAAAAAACAAAAAAAATTTTTTTATTTGCCACATTTTGAACACATTTTTACTGTATTCTAATACAATAAGTATTTTTTTAAATACTTGCGCTCTTAAACATTGTGAATGTGAAGACGGCTATTAACTAAAGAGGTTAAATATGCAAAAAATAAAAAGTATTGAGAATTTTTTATATGTAAATAATTCTCAAATTAACAGACTTGCTTTTCAATACGCAGACGGCGGAATGGAACAAGCAGGTTTTAAAAAAGCTGGTGATTGCGTTGTAAGGGCTATTTGCAACGCAACAAATTTAAGTTATCGAAAAGTTTTAGAAGACTTAAATAAATTAACTGAAGAATATCGATTAAATTCGAATTCAAGGTTAGCCAAAAAAATGAAACCAAAACAAAATGTAAGAAAAGGTGCTTATAAAAAAGTTTACCATGATTACATTTTATCTTTAGGTTGGGAATGGAAACCTACAATGCAAATTGGTCAAGGTTGTACAAATCATTTGCGAAGAGGTGAATTACCAAGTAATTCCACTTTAATTGTTAGAGTATCCAAACACCTAACTTGTGTAATTAATGATTGTATTTATGACACTTACGATTGTTCTAGAGAAGGGACAAGATGTGTTTATGGATACTACATTAAACCAAATACTATAAACTAATACTAACTAAATGGCCGTCTTCCTATTCACAATATTTTTGAGTTTAAGACTTGTAATTATGAGTAATGTAGTTATATACAACTGGTGTTTATTGTTACGGGGTCGCGATTGTACTGGTAGCGGAACAATAGGCACAAGACCCGTGATCCGTGGGTCGTGGTTGTTTGACATATTACCTCTTACCGCAATTCACGGGTCATGGAACACGAAACACGAACGAGGAAAAAATGAAAACATATAAAGTAACCGTAACTGAAACAAACACCTATTCAAAAATCTTAGAAGCTGAAGACAGCGAAAGCGCGATATATCAAGCTGAAGATTTATGGGGCAGTCATGGACAAGATGCTTTTAAATTTGAAGAAGTGTGTGAGTGGGATATCGTAGATTGCACGGAGTTAAAAAATGAAAAAAAGTAAATGGAAAGTCGTTGGCTATTATTTTGACGGTAAACAAGCTTATACGCTTTTACAAGATGAAAGCGGAAAAACAAAAACAATTAAAGGGGTTCAATGAAAGTTTACGCGGTAGAATTAAAGTCAGGTAAGATTTACGAATACAAAATAGAAGAGTTTTTTCATTTCTTTAATCAAAACGAATTTATGGCGCATGATTACAATGCATATCTTCACAGAGAAAATGCAGTAGAAGAAAGCAATAGAATACAAGCAGAAAACATAAAAAGAGAAGGGATATAAAATGGAACATAAAGAAATATCAAAGTTAATCGCTTCTACTTATTGGGACTTAAAACGCGATTGTGAACAAATAGATACAAAAGAAATCTATTATGATACGGGATACATGGTTGCGCTTTGTCTTGCGATTGGAAAAAAGAAGTTAGGACAAAAAATCTATGACAGCTTTATGCTTAAATAAACGAAAGGGAAAACATGATAGTAGATAAACGAGGAGACAACCTAAGTAGAGAACAACTGATAGAACGAATTGCCTTGTACGACTTATATTGTTTAATCAAAGGATTAAATGCTGATGATTTTACCTGGGGTTCAAAAATAATGAGACAGGGCCACAGAGGTATTGAAAGCTTTACAGATAAACAATTAATAATCGAATGGAAATATTGTGAAGACGGATTTTTTAATATGTTAGCTTTGGGAGAAGAGCCATACCCATTAGAGTTTGACCCACAATTTAAAATGGCAAAGGTTATGAAAAATGAAAAATCACAAAATTACAATTAGTTTTAATACGCATTGTGCAAAGGATAATTTAGTTTCGCGCAAGGGACAAATATTTAAATATTTGAAAACTTTTTTTTGGAATGTTAAAAACCTAGAATGGAAAGTTGAGGAAATAAAAAATGCTAAAGATTAAATCTTCATTACCTCATGGCTCATTAAAACAATGCCCTACCATGATGTATATGGCACGATTACATGAGAAAAATTTGACTGATAATTCTGAACGTGAGTTTTGGTGTGGTTGGTTTCATACAAAAGAAGAGGTATGGGAGCATTTTAACGACCCTTTTTACAAAAACGAAATAAGGTGGAGACAAAATAGATATATCATCACATTATTAGGTTATCGAAAAGCTAGTCGATTAGGGTCTTGGAAGAAAAAACTCACAACATATAGTAAATTTTAGGTTGTCATACACTACATTTGGTGTTATATGACATCACGAAAGGATAATAACATGACATTAACAGAAAAGGCACAAAGCAATATTAAGGCCAGAATGACAAGCGAAAAGCTTTCATACTATCAACTAGCAGACAAGGTAAAAATCAATCAAGGTAATCTATATCGCGTCATTAACAAGAATAGGGATATAAGATTAACGACATTAGAAAAATTACTACAAGCTTTAAACATTAAACCAACAAGTATTTTTAAATGATAATTAGGGTCGCTCGATATGACAGGACATATAATCGTGCGGGTCAAAGCGAAGAGAGAGATTATTTTGAAGTTTACATTGACGGTTTCAAATTATATGAAGGTTTAGAATTAGAAGAGGCAGACGCAGTATCAAAAGCATTTCAAATTAGAAAAGAAAGGCAAATATGAAAACAATATTATTACTCGCAATCTCATTTATGTTAATTGGTTGCGCAAATTTTAAAAACCATGAGATAAAGTTTGGGAAAGCTTGTTTCAATAAAGCAGACGGCACGGTTTCATGGTCGTATGTTTGGATCAAAGACAAGCAAACAACCTTTGATAAATGTCCAGATGTTAAAAGATAGTCACCCATTCGCTGAACAACAAAAGAAAAAAGGGGACAGTGAAATTACGATACCTGAATTTCACAAAGTTCATGTATTTGAAGAGGGTGAAGACATTACGCATATATGGATAGTCGCTGGAAAAAATAAAAATCTAACAAAAATTAAATGTATAAAAGCAAAATAGTTGAAGAGTTAATTTGGTGGTTAAAAATATTTACTTTGATAATTCCTTTTAGTTATGTTATTGCTTTGTTGTTAGTTAAACTTTGTTTAGTTTTAGGACTTTGAGACATGGTTTTTGCATATTTCAATCATGTTTCAATGCACTTATGACTTCGTGTTGTAAGTCATCTCGAGCGTGGGGTGGTTAGGTTTTGGGAACTGAACTACCCCATGATATCATAAATTTGACAATCAATATAGATTACCTTAAGATTTAAAAATTAATGATTTTTTTTTCATTATAGTTCCTTTTGTATTGTGAAACTGTGGTCTAGAGATTTAAAATCTCTAGACCATTTTACTTTGTAAATAATAATATTTGAGGATTTTACTCTTCGTCTTCTTCTTCGTCTTCTGACGTATCTTCCTCATTCTCTTCGCTGTCTTCGTCGTCAAAGTCTTCATTATCCGTTGTTAAATATATTTGATTAGTGTCATCAATTTCTACTCTGATTTCTTCATTATCAATCATATCTTTAACGGCTTTTTTGATTGCTTCTTCTAATGATATTGCCATAATGTTATTCCCCCTTTTTTAGGCATTATGAGGGCATGGGATTTATGGGATCAATAGCCCAACTAAATTAATAATGATAAAGAAACCATTGATATTAGCGTTGGAGAAGACCTGTGCACACAATTTCTTAAATGTTCCATGCGCTTTCGGTGATAGATCCGTGAGTCGTGTTCCTTGCAATTTTTATATATGTTAAATTGTCTATGATATCGTATCCACGCAATTTGCGTCTCGGAAAACCAAACTTTACCTTTATTGACCGCTTCATGGTAACAGTTAGATACTTGCAAAGGGTCAAAATTGCCATAATTACAAACCTGTTCAAAATCTCCGTCTTTATTAATTAACCAGGTATAAGCTTGTCCTTTATAAATTGACGACTTACGATCTTGTTGCATATTCGTAGATTCTTCAATAGCATTTACAAGCACCGCTCTCCATAGTTTTTGTTCTCTTGAAACACCAGATTGATTAGTCAGGGAGGCAGAAAACCTAATGCCCATAAGTTTTAATAAGGAAGGAGAGTAGGTCACGATAATATAAGGTTAAAGCTGGACTTTCTCTCTTAAGAGTAGCAATTTTAAATTCATCATGTACTACAGATATGAAATTCGTGAGTTGTTGTCCAGTCATATTTGAACATTCCTCAAGTAACTCGGTTGGATGTTTTCTAAATTCCATACCTATATTGTAGGATGTCTTTTAGTTATTTACTACCTTTGATGATTTTTAATTTAAGTATTTTAGCTTTTCTTTTCAATGACTTCTTTTTGTTTAGGTCATAAATATAACGAATATCTTGTAACATTCTTCCATCCATACTACCTAAATAACCAAATCTTTCTCCCATGCTTAATTGAAACATAGTTCCTGCAACTAAAGTATATTGTTCTTTGGTTAAGTTTTGCGCTAAAACATGCAAAGACTCATGAAAATCGCTTATTTTATTACTTATCTTTGAGTAAATTTTCGACATAAGTCTTTTCAGGGATACCTTTTTTACCAGCTTGAAACTTTACATAATCATTAACTAATTTAGATATCATACTTGCAGGAGCTCTAAACTTGTTCCTACAGACAGCTTTTAAAATTTTGTAGTCTTTGATACGAATAGCTACTGATTTCCACTTTGTGATATCCATATTTAGGGCATATACAATTTAATGGGATATTGCAATAGTATTGACAGACATTATATAAACAAATAAGATTGTCTTATGAAGTCGTATCGTTTCTTGGCTAGAGCAGGAGGTTATCTGTTTAAAACAGAATTAGAGGCTCTAGATGATGAAGAAGCACAGAACGTCTTCGTAAAACTTATAGAAGAAGGTAAGTATGAATGTGTGCGAGAAGGAACGGTTCGTAAAGAACTTCTTCTAGTAACTTATGAGGAGCTTAATGGTAATAGAACAGAACTTACTGGCTCAAAAAATGGCTAAAGAAGCTGAGTGGACTCAAAGATACTTAGCTGAAGGCTACACAGTTGCCCTTAATCAATTAGAAACAGAGATTAGAGCAATTAGAAAAAACTTAGTTGCACATCATAATGAGCAACAAAAAGTTGTAGCGACTGAGCCTGTTGAGTATTCAGAAGCTAGTTAACGCCTAGGCCTTTTATAATCTTCCTTTAAACGCTTCATGCGTAAGGGAATGTTGTCTCTCTTAATTATGCATGGTGCACAATAATAGTCTTTGTTTTCAATAATATGTGCTATCGCTTTACAAATTTTACATTTAGGAACATTCTTAGCTTGCTTCCCCAAAGTCTTCTCCTAATGCAACATCAACTTTACTTGGAACTTTAAATTCCAAACAACCTTCCATGGCCTCTTGTATTTGTTTAACATCTTCATCACTTTTGATATTAAAACAAAGTTCGTCATGGATTTGTACGATTGGTAAGTGACCTGATTGATAACATTGTAAGATTGCTTTTTTAGTTTGATCTGCAGCACTACCCTGTATCAATCGGTTCAATGCTTTGTAAGTAAATGCTCGTTTAATGTTATCTCTTCCATATTTAGCTACCGCATTATCAAATGTTTCAGGTATATGAATACCAAAATCTTTCGGTTCCCATTTATCAAAACGACATTTTCTTCCAAGCTTAGTTCTTATTACACCTGTTTCATTTGCTTTCATCATACATCGATCAGATAACATTTTTACAAAAGGTACTTTACGATTATACTTAGAAATAACTGTGTTAGCTTCATCAAAAGATAAACCTAAACTATTGGCTAATTTGTTTTTACCCATACCATACATCAACCCTAAGCCAATTGTTTTAGCTTGTTTACGATCAATACCTACCAAGTCAGCTACGGTTTGATGGAAATCGGCTGAAGCATTCGTATAAGCCTCCACAAGTTCTTGAGATCCTTCGTAGCCTTCGCCGATTGAAGAAGCGTAGTGCACGACCATTCTTGGTTCTTGCTGCGAATAGTCAAATGAACCCCACTTACAATTTGGCTCTGGCAAAAATAAACCCCTAATTTTGGATCCAAACTGTTTGTTCTTAGCTGGGAGTTGTTGGAGATTGGGGTTTGACATGCTGAGACGACCAGAGACAGTGCCCCCATTATCACTACGTAATTGATTAATTTCTGCATGAATACGCTCATTGTGATTATACTTTAATATAGATTCTAAAAAAGTTCCACGGAATTTATTTATTTCTCTTGCTTGTACAATTAATTTTGATATTTCGTGAGGTGAGTTAATTAAAAAATTTTGTGTAAATGAAGGTTCATTTGTTTTCGCCGTTCTTGGATATTCTATACCGAGCTTATCGAAAGCTCCAGCAATCTGACGTGCTGCCCAAATATCTATGTCTTGGTTTGTTAATTGTTTTATTTTGTGGTGCAAGTGTTTTTCTTGTTCCGCAAATTCTAGTTTTAATGCTTCAGCTTTTTCTAAGTTAACTCTTACTCCCTTTTCTCTCATTTGAATCAAAATGGGTAATAAGTTTTTTTCTAAATCCCAAATTGTTTCTAAAGATTGTGATTGTATTTCATGTTTAAATCTTTGCCATAAAAGGTACGTGAGCCGTGCATCTTGTTCCGCGTAGAAACCAACATACTCACTAGGTAATTTCCACATCTCTGCTTTAGCGTCAACTCCATGATCCTTTGCCGCTTCCTGTAAATCTGTTTCAGCTTTGAGTTCACCAAGATAATCTTTTGATAAAGCATTCAAAGAATAACTCCACCTATTCTCATCAATGATTGCTGCTGCGATCATGGTATCAACAATCTCACCGTTAATCTTTATTCCCATAGATCTTAACCAACCCACATCATATTGTGCGTTATGAAATATTTTTCTTGATGGTAAAGCACATACATCTTTCATGTATTGGATCACTTGATCTTCAATCATGTTACCACCACCTGCATGGCCAAAAGGATAGTAACCTTGCCAACCTTCTACAGCGACAGCAAAACCAATGACCTTCCCATTATTCGTTGCCCAACCTGCACCTAAACCTTGGTTGATACCCTCATCTCTAGTTTCTAAATCGATTGCAATCTCTGAATAACCAGTTAAATCTTTAAACTCAATAGGTTGAGACCAAATTGATTTTTTAAAGTTCATTGCTAGTTGTAGCCCTGTCATACCAACTTATATCTCTCCCTTCTTTTTTACACCATTCATAATGAATTTTTAATATAACTTTAGACATACGCTCACGTGCTAATTTCGCGTTCCATCTTCTTTTCTTTTCTTGTTTCGTACCATTCATGTTTATATTTTTTTAAATACTCTTGGTTCTGTGATCTCCATTTTCTAAAATTAAATTGCGCTCTTGGTTTATTTTTTTTATACCATTCTTTTGATTGATTGTTGTACTTATCCTTATTATTTAAATAATATTTTTTCAAGTATTCTTTTCTATTCATGGTTTATCCAAACTAAACTAATAATAACTAAACCAAAAAATGCAATCCAATAAACGTGAGTTATATCTTGTATCATGCCTTGTCCCAAGTTTTTCTTAATCTTTTTATTTCTAATTCACAGTAATGAATAATTTTATTTAAATCTTCAATACCGTTTTTCTTTTGATACCTTACAACGTATTTAATTACGTTTCCCTGAAAAAATGACAAATCGTTTTCTGTAATAAAAGTCCAAGGTTGTATTTTTAATTTGTAATGATTCCCACCTTCTTGTCTTCCCTCTGGAAAACATTTGTCAAATTCATCTTTACTGCTCATTTTTTTCCTCTATTAAATATGTTAAATATTTCTCTCCAAGCGGATAATTATACCTATCATCAGAAGCTAACAAATGCAATTTACGTTTTGCTCTGGTTGCCCCTGTATAATAAACTCTATTTTCATCTGTTTTTTCATTTCTATTTTTTCTTCTATAATCAGATGCGTAATCTGCTTTGGAATGAATAACAACATGATCCGCTTCACCCCCTTTAACAGAATGAATAGTATCTATAATAATGGTAGGGTCTTCATTCAATTGATCCGTTCCATATCGTTTAAGTAATCTCATAAAATAAATCTTTTGACGTGGGGTAAAGTTTTTTCTTAATATCCACCACCATTGTTTCTTACCCTCATCTGGATCCATATCTAAACCACACCATTCTACTAAGTCATTGAATGTATACGTTTTATAATCAGGTTCGTTTCTCCAAAACTTCTCAGACCCATAATCAATATCTTTAAGTTGTCTAATATATTTGTACATATTTTCAGCTTCAGATTTATTAATTGCTTCACCTTTAGATATCTTATGCCATGATTGTATGGCTCTCCATTGTTTTTCAGAAAATGATTTATTACCTTTATTGTCCATGTAATATAAACCCGCATCTTTTGCTTTACCTCTTAATTCATTAACCACACGATTAACTCTAGCAATGATGTACCATGAACCCTCATCCTTAAAATCTATTTGATTAAAATTTAAATAACGTTTTATTGCTCCTTCTTTATTTAAAGGCTCAAAATCTTTTTGAATAGTATCTATGATTCCTCTTCTAATAATTTGTGAGAATTCATAAATTGCTTTACCAAATCTTCTTGTTTTTCTAAGCACGATTTTTTTTCCAGGAAAATATTCTGTAAAGTATTTTGGGTCTGCACCATTCCAACGATAGATAGCTTGATCATCATCTCCAGCTAAATAAATTCGTTTAGTGTTTTTAGCTATTTTAAATATGACTGACCATTGCAACGGTGTAAAATCTTGTGCCTCATCTAATATAAGTATTTCTAAAGGAGCAAAGTTTACTTCTTTAATTGTTCTTTCAATCATATCTGTAAAATCAATGAATGAATCTTTTTTATAGTGCTCAAACGTAGAGATTTTTCTTTTAAATACCTCTAACGTATCTTTTTTATATCCTTCTTTTTTGTAAACATATTCTGGATCTAACATCATGTTTCTTGCTTTATCATAAATACCAAGTGACCAATCTTTATATAAAAAGTCATCATCTGCTAAACGACTATCAGATGTTTTTAAAAACTTTTCTTGTAACGCAAAATCAATTAAACAATTCCTTTGATCAAATATTTCTTCTTGAAAATATTTTCTGCAATAACTATGAAGCGTAGAAAATTTTTTAAAATCTTCAGTAGACAAATCAGGGAATGTTTCAATGGCTCTATCTCTTGCCGTGTTTACAGCTTTGTTCGTAAAAGAAATAAAAGCAATGTCTTGAGGATTTACACCTAGTCTTAAATGTTTCTTTAATATACGTTCTATTAGAGTGTAGGTCTTACCAGTTCCAGGAGGCCCATAGACTTTTATTGTTTTTTTTCTAAGTCGTTTGAGTTCTTCAAGTTCTGAACTTTCCTGTGTGGTATTCATCATCCATCTCGCTTACTGTCTTTGTTTGTTTTTGTTTGTTAGTTGGTAATTGATAATCTACAAACTCTGGCATCTTAACTTCCCAAATGTTTTTTACACCCTCATGATAATCTTTTCTATCAGCGTTAATTAATCTTAAAGCTTCCCTAGTATTATCAAAAATTTTCTTTTTACTAGATAACCATTTATCTAAAGTGATTTGTTTAAAATAACACATACTAGTTTTTGAATCTAATACAACAAACCCATCTTTTAATTTACTGTAATCATCCACTTCAATTGTATCTTCAAAAAATTCTTTCAAAGTCGTATACCTTAAATCGTGTAAGTTATCTTCATAGTTTTCAACTCGTTCTGCTTTTTTAATTAAAGCATCCATAAGTATTTCAAACGGTGGTGGAGAATTTTTTTGTCTTGGTAAAGTCTTCCAATAAATACCTTGATATAAAAGTTTTATTCTAAAAGATTTTTCATCTTTCATATCTTCTGGAGTAAGCTGTATAAATTTACCTTGATAATCAAATTCATAATAAGCGTTCTTAACATCTTTTATAAATTTAACTTTTTCAAACTCATCAATGATTGCGGGTGCCTCTTGTTTGATACCTAGGTCTCTATTTTTACATAATTCTTTATTACATATTGGCATGAGTTCATTATGTTTCGGAGGACACTTGTAAAAATATTGTCCCTTCATAATTGATTTGGCTAAGTTAATGACTTCATTGTTTGGCAAAGGTCTAACAAACACTTCTTTATTTCTTTGTATTGCTGTAGCCTGTAACTCTTCTACAGATATAGTTTCATTCTTTTTTCTCTCAAGTACAAGAACGTTGAATAAGAAATTATTTCTATTATCTCCAGCCCACTTTTCATTAATTAAATTTTGAACACATGGTGGATATTGTGACCACTGATCTTCAATCTCATAATTGGTATCTAATTTAAATTCATTAATATCTATTATTTTACTCTCTGCATATTCTAAAAATTTTTCTGGAGATAATGCAATGTTATCTTCATTGTAACCATACTCCATAGTTGCCTTATAATTAGTATATGGCATGCCTACTGCTTTATTTGCTGGAAATACCTCCTTAGATAAAAAATAAGTATTATTCCAATCATCTAAAGTTTCTTTAACTTTTTTGATAGGTGTCCAATCTTTTAAAAATAAAAACAAATGTAAACCACCTGATTTAGAACGACAAGCAACTAAAGGTAACTTAGTGTTTTTAATAATGTCTACAATTTTCTTTTGATTAAATTCTTTATAATCTTTAGGGTCTATATCTATACAACCCCATTTACATTCTTCTCCTCTTTCTGGGCGCAACCCAAGCACACACTCTCCCTCTAAATGCTTTTTCCATAATTTAGCAGTTAGTGGTTCGTGAACCGTGTTGTAATTTGCTTTACGCTTTCCTCTTTCATCGAGGCCACCGTTATAGGTGACCTCGATATGTTTGGAATTATCGCCTGCAAATAAATCTGCAAACTTTTTTTCCATTAGAAAGGTACGGATGTTTTGTTATCTACTTTCTTTACGTCTTCTTCTTTACCAAAGTCGACTTTACCAAAGATGTCACTCTTGACTGCAGACTCATAGAAACCTTTTGTAGCTTCTAGTGTGTTTGCAAGTTTTGGATCATTTAAGTATTTATCAAACTCAACAACCCAACCATACCAAGAGTTATTTCCATTTGACTCTTTAGTTGTAGTTAATTTGTAAGAGGTTGCCCAAGATGGCGGTTGGAACATACCATGCTTACCTTTTAATCTTCGACTTTGCATCATAGAATTCCAAGTCTTAGATTTCTTTTTTTGTGTAGACTTCATTGTAATCAATGCAGTTTCAATTGGTTGATAATCTTTGTCTAAAATATAAACAAAGTGATTACCAGTGTCCTCTACATAATTACCATTTTCAAGTCTATCCTTTCCATCATCACCTCTATTGGTTTGAGATAGGATAGAAGCATCTGTATGAATACCTACAGGTCTTCCTGGACTGTCCCCTCTATCTTTCCACTCGTTAAATGTGTTGATGTATAAACAAGGAACAACAATACAACCTTCTTTGCCTTTGTATAAAGACCCAGTGATTTCATTGTAGATGTCACCTTGTTTTGCAGTTTCTATATACTTACCATCACTCTCATCAAGTACTGGTGAATTAGAATATAGAATTTTTAGAATTGGTAGTTTTGTATCTCTTGCTGTTACATACTCACTACCTTGACCAGCGGCTTGTTCCAAATCCATTATGGCTGGAACCGCGCTTTGTTTTTTGGCTTCAACGTCTTTCGTTTGTGCTTTAGACATTAGTCCTCCTTCGTGGTTATTTTTGTTTTGTTTGCTATGTATACGCCGAATAAATCGGTTGGAACTTGTTTCCCTGATTGAATTTGTTCTCTTACAAATCCTTTCAAAGTCATAGGTTCAACCTTTTCGACTTGCTTAACATTATGCCCCTTTTGTCTCAATTCGTCAACCAAAGCTTTTGCCTCGTTGTCTTGAGAACGACCAAATGTTAGTGATACATTATTTTTTATCATGTCCCCATGACCATTTGTACGAAGCCAATTGAAAGCTTCATCAACTCTAGTGCTAGGGATTTTTGCAGCGTAGAAAGGTTTAATTTCTACTTTGGATCCATCATTAAGTTTTAATAATGAGATACCTGCTTCTTGCATCTTGTTAGGTATATCCTGTTCAGACAAAAATGTTTCTTCAGCTTTTTTCTTTTTTAGTTTTTCTTCTAGCTCGTTAACTTCTTTCTGAACGTTCAATAACTTGTTACAAGATTCGGCTATGTCTTTTGACAGGCCAGTGTTCACTTTTATATTAAGTGATTCTTGTTCTAAGTCCATAAGAACCTCCTATGGCCGATGATGTATAATAAATCATTGACTATGTAAAGAAAAAAATGTAAATAATTTTTTCATGGAATTCTCATATAAAACAAAACCTTTTGAGCACCAACGCACTGCTTTAAAAAAAGGTGCATTACAAAAATTGTATGCATATTTTATGGAAATGGGTACAGGTAAAACTAAAGTAACTATTGATAATTCTTGTTATTTGTACACCCAAAATAAAATATCATCTGTAATTGTTATAGCTCCTAACTCTGTTTATCGAAACTGGATACAAGAGATCGACACACACTCAGGAGTTGAAAACAATATCAATGTCCACAAACAAGATAAAAAATTTACTTATGAAGCCGATAAACTAAATTGGTATTTATTTAATGTAGAGGCTTTGTCACATGATTCGGGTGTTAAAAGAGTTAAGGATGTAGTCAAACATGTTGGATCAAAAGCTATGATGGTTATAGATGAGTCTACAACGATAAAAAATAGATCAGCTAAAAGAACAAAAAATATTTCACAATTAGGTATTAGTTGTGAGTACAAAAGAATTTTGACTGGATCACCTATAACTAAATCACCTTTAGATTTATTTTCTCAATGTGGTTTTTTATCTAAATCATTATTAGGTTACGGATCTTACTTTGCATTTCAATCACGATATGCAGAAATGCAAGATATAGAAATGAATGGTACTTTTGTTACTTTACCTAAATATTATAAAAATTTAGAAGAACTTGAATTTAAATTAAAAAGTTTTTCTTATCGTGTAAAGAAAGAAGATTGTTTAGATCTTCCAGAAAAAATTTACCAAAAAAGATTTGTTGAACTAAACAAAGATCAATTAAAGTCTTATGAAGATTTAAAAGAAAGAGCTCGTACTATTATTGAAGATGAAAAAGTATCATATGCTAATAAATTAACTGAGATACTTAGGCTCCATCAAATCACTAATGGTTTTGTAAAAAGTAATGAAGGAACAGTAATAGAATATAAAAACCCTAAGCTTAAAGAACTGTTGAACATCTTGGAAGAGACTTCAGGAAAGGTTATAATATGGGCGAACTATGTACACAATATTGAATCGATTATACAAGATTTGCAAAAAAGATTTGGAAAACAGTCAACTGTTGCTATCTATGGTGCAATCTCAACTGAGAAAAGAGTGGAGGCAGTTGAAAAATTTCAGACTAACCCCAATGTCAGGTTCTTTGTTGGTAATCCTTCTACTGGTGGTTATGGTCTTACCTTAACAAAAGCACAAACAGTTATCTATTATTCAAACAGTTATAATCTAGAAGTTAGACAACAATCAGAAGATAGAGCCCATAGAATAGGCCAAACTAAAAATGTTACTTATATTGATATTGTTGCACGTGGTACTATTGATGAAATGATATTAGCTGCCTTAGAGAAAAAAATAAAAATATCCGCAAAGACCTTAGGCGAAACTGTTAAAAAATGGATTTGATAATATTAAATGACGGTATGTTTAATTTAGTTCCTGTAACTAAATCTATAATGGCCAATGTACGATTAATTAAAGAAGTCGATTTATTTGAACTGTGTGATATTTTAAGATTAAAGCTAACCACATATAAAGATGCACCGTTTAACTTACATGTTATGAATGATGGAAGTGGTTATTTTTATGGTTGTATAAAACGTTAGTGCGATAGTAAATACCACACAAATAAAAATGCTATAAAAAATTCAATAGGTTTGATCCCTCTGAGATTTTTATTGTGCCCAAAGGGATCATCACCAAACGTCATTACTTAATATTAATGTCTTGTGCTTTTATTTCTTCTGGTTCATTCACACCGAGTTTCACAGATAGTACACCATCTTTCATCTCAGCTTCATTCACCACAACATCTTTATGTAATTGAAATTGTTTGAAAAATTTTCTGAATGCTAGTCCTTTTTGAATATACTCTTTTTCAGAGTCTTCAACTTGACCAGATACAGATAGAATACCGTCTTTGTATTGTACTTTTACATTCTTCTTATTGAAGCCTGCTAGTCCTAATTCAAGACCGTATTCACCTTTTCCATATTTTACCACATTGTAAAAAGGAAAAGATTTCATTGCTGAACCTACAGATAAATTAGTGAACATGTTATCAAAAACATCTTCAAAAAATTTGTCCCCTTGAGTCCAAACATCTTTGTTAAATTTATTGATTAATTCTAGTGCTGTCATAATTATCCTCCTTATTATTAAGCAAGTTTAATAGGCCACTTTTATTGTGCACCTGCAATATAATATGGGGGGTACTAGACCTCATGTCAAGGTCATTTCGTTAATTCTGGGGCCTCTCAGAGCGTTTATCGTAGTACTTTTTTACCCTATTTAGCCACTTTTCTTCATATTCAAGTAAAAGCTCCTCATTGATAAAAAACCCTTGATAAACAAGTTTTGGTGTACACATAGCAATCAAACCTTGTTTAATATCACCATATTGTTTTTTATGTGCTAAAGAATAAGCCGCTATTTGATAATAATAGTCTTCAATCCATTCTTCCTTTTTAGGTTTGTTGGCTTGTTTAAAATCAATGATTGTGGGTTTACCATTATACAAGCCTACGAGATCCGTGGATCCTGCCCATTGATCCTCATATGCTAAGCTTACTTCACTTCCATATATAACTTTTAATTCTTTTAGGTTTTCTATTATTGTATGAGCCATCATTCTTGCTTCTGCACCGTCAGGACTTAAATTTAAATAACCTTGCCCTGCAACGTAGTTTTCTATTACATAATGCATTTCAGTTCCACGTAGTGCAGCATTTCTTGTAATTTCAGCGGCCTCTTTGTAACCTACTCTTTGTCTCCAAGCTTCTAAACTTTTTTGCTTTTCTTTTGATGCGGTCTTTGATAGTATTGTTGTTACAGATGGAACAGATTTTTCACCAACCTGATAAGTCCTTGATCCGTTTGTATCCGTTCTTTCATATTTTTCATAATTATAAGTTGCACCCCACGTGAATCCTTTGATAGTAAAACTATCTCCATCCCTTATAATTTCCATTTGAAATTATTATCTACAAATGATTTGAAAGTACAGCTAAAAGTATTGCAAACATTCCACCAACCAACCATTTTTCAATTCTGCATATTCTACCTTCTATTTCTGATATGCGTTGGAAAGTTTGTTTTTGCATGATTCTGCATAGCTTTTCATGATCTTCAATTTTTTGTATCGCTGATCTTGTTTTTCTAGGCATTATGATCTCGCTATTGCTTGTCCACTTGGGTCAAATGGAAATAAGCCTTGGTAGGTTGTTGCTTTATCTGTTGTAACAGGTGCTGTAGGAACTGGAGCTGCTTGAGCTAATGATGGTAGTCCTACATCTGTTGGTGCAGGGTTTATAACTTGCTGTTGCAGATTTTGTCTTTGTTGTGCCACTCCACCTAAATCTTTAGCATTCTTGATACCTGCATCTATCATCTCTTTTTCTACTACTTTAGATTCTTCAATGGCTTTGGCTGCCTCATCCGCATCAACTAGACCTTCTTCAGCCAAACGTCCTACTGTTTGTCTAAATAGAACACCTGCTTTTGAAGGTGTCATTTTTTCAAAATTTTCTTTAGTATATTCTTTAAATATTAAACCACTTACTTTCGGATTTAACATAAGTTTAGAAAGAGCTGCTGGAGCTATTAATACTGTTGCAATACCTTTATCTAATAAAGCAGAACCTAACTGACCCCTTCCACCCATGGATAAAACTTGTCCTAATGCACCTGCTTGTTTTAATTGAATAAATACTTTACCAGGTAATCCTGTTTTTTTATCTAAAGTCCCTTGAGCGACTGATAAATTTTTAATAACCTTATCAATTTGATCACGTTGAGTATTATCAAAAAGTTCTTCATAAACAATTCTATTATTGTCTAATTCATTAGCAAATTTTTTAGCATCTACAATTTGTGTACCTCCTAATTTGGATTTTTCAAATGTGTTTGATATCCATTGTCCACGCAAAGAATTTTTAAGATCTGTTGCTTGTTCTTTTGTTAAAAAAGTCTCTGGTAATGCTTCACCCGCTTCTCCTTTTAATCCAGCCACAGGAACTTTTTTACCAGTCAAATCATCTATTCTTGTAAATAAAGCTTTAATAGTTGCAGGTTTATTTTTACCTTTTACAATAGAAGAAAAAATTTGATCAACTCCTCCATCTTTGTTACCTTTCTTTAAGATATCTGCAATTATAGAATCTTCAAAAGTACCTGAAGTGTCTTTATAAAACTTATTAACTTCTCTTAACCTTTCAACAGCTTCTTGTGGCACGTTATATTTAGATGCAGCCTTACCGCCTTTTGCAATATCATCAAATATATTATCTATACCTTTAATCATTGCACCGTATGCTTGTCCCTTAGCTGCGTTTGGAGTAGCTGAAGCAATAACATCCCTTTGATCTCTTAGTAATTCAGATCTTACTTTATTAAGTTGTGAAAAAGAAAGTGTAGGTTTGTTTGCTACTCTTTTAGCAAATTGTTTTTGTAAGGATAAAATGTCTTCACTAGGTAATCCTTCTCTTTTTATAAATTCATCTAAAGATTGTTTAATTGTTTTTGATGGAATTTTAGTTGGTATTTTATCACCTTGTTTTTTTAATATATCATCAATGCTATTATATGCAGCTTTGAAATAACTTTTTCTTGCAGCGCCTGAACCTGTTAATGTGTCAAAAAATAATTGACCCATATCTGTGTTATTAATATTCTTAGTTAATTGATCTGCAAAATCTTTTCTATAAGTTTGACCTATAAAAGATAATGCTTCTTTTCTTCCTAATAATTCTTCTGCACCAAAGAATGACCCTTCTGCAATATTTTCAATTGTGTCTAAAAAACGACCCTCAGTTTTCATACCAACTGTTAAACCTTTTTTAGCTTCTTTTGCCATTCTTACAACACTATCTACATCATAAAAACGATCTGCATATTTTTCTGGATTTTTTAAAACAACGTCAGCTTGAGAAACACCTTCTTTAGTTCCTTTAGTTAAACCTTTACCACCACCTAAAAATAAAACTTTTTCTGCTTCATGAGCATCTTCTAAAGGTTTTACATATTGTCTTGGATTCATTTTGTTAAAAGTTTTAGATAATAGTTGTCCACCTTTAATAACCACTGGTGCACCTATAAGTTCACCTGCGGCACCTTCATATGCACCTCTTACAACTTCTCTTACGATATCGTCTTTGGGATCAAATGTTTGTGCTAACCCTGCACCTGTTCCACCCCCTGCTGCAGATCCTAATGCTGATTTTCCTAACTGAACCAAAAAGGGACGAGATAACATGGCTCCTCTAGCTGCTAAAGCTGGTAGTGCTAGACCTCCTGTAGCTAATGTACCAACAATCGATAAGCCTACTTCTAATCCTAATCTTCCTAAATTTATTTCTGAATTATTAACTTTATCTACGCCTGAAGCAGTTCTTCTTTCTTCTTGAAGTGCTTCATACTTATTTTCAATTGCTGCTGCTTCCTCAGCATTAGGTCTTTCACCTTCAATTTCGACTAAACCTAATCCTTCTACTTTTATAACTCCCATAAGACATCCTATTTTTCTATGACTTCACCGCCTTCAATTTTGAAAACTTTATCACCTTCTCCAATATCACCCGTGTATTGAGAGATAGATATATTATTTTCATCCATGTAAGTCATGGCTTCAGATAAATCAGCAAATCCTTGAGATTGTTGAATTTTGATTGCATCATTTAAATAAGCTTTCATTGCTTTAGTTTTACCTTCAAACTGAGCTTCGGTATCACTTAATTGTGGTGTAATTTTTCTTAGTCTTTCAACTTCTTGTTCAGTTATTGTTGCACCTGAAATTGCTTTATTGAAGAAAGATGTTAATGCACCAATATTAGCTTTAAAGCCTGCATAGTCTTTACCAAATTTAGTACCAACTAATTCACCTGTAAATCCTGCAATTCTATCAGGTTGAAAGAGCCCCATTGGGCCAACTGGTTTTTTTAATTTATAATAATCTTTTTCAATTCTATTTAATAGTTTTAAGTTTTTTACATTTTCTTTTTGAGCTTTTACAGCAGCTGAATCAGGTTTTGATACGACAGTTATTTTTCCTGTGGAATCCTTTTGTGCAACAGTTCCTGCAGGAAGTTTTGCTGCTTTTAATTCTGCATCAGTAAGTAATGTTGAAGCTTTACCTTTTTTTGATTCTAATTCTGCTATCTTTAATCCCACACCTGCTGAACCTTTTAAACCTTCTCCTAATGCTTCTGCAAAACCTCTTCTACCTGGTTTAGCACCAAGTAAGGATGCAGCTAAAGGCACTGCCATAAATGCAAGTTGTCTATCTCTTGATGTTGCAGGTGCTTTTTCTTTTCCTGATTCATTTAAACCTCCTAAGAAAAAACCTTTAATACCTTTTGGTTTTACTTTTAATTCTTTCTTATCAATCATACCGCCTTCTTTTTTTCTAGCAATATTGTATGCAGCATAAGCGCCAAGTCCTGCACCCGCAGCTTGTGCCAATGGGTTAGATCCTGGAGCCGTGGTTGCTGTTATAGAAGATTGTGATGTAGGTAAATTTGTCATAATACCTTTTAAGAATTCTATTCTTTGATATGGCTCATAAGCTTGAGATAGACTTGTTTGTCTCTGAGCATCTAACGCTTGTTGTCCTAAAGCTCTTTGAACTCCTCCTGCTTGCAATAAACTTTGTATGTCACCTTGTTGCATAGCTTGTTGAGTACTACCTAATGCACCTAATTGTTGTCCTGCTTGTAAACCTGTTTGAGCTTGTAATGCTCTTTCTCTTTCTGCTGCACCTAAAGCTTGACCAAAACCTTGTTGTAATGCTTGACCAATATTTGCTTGTCTCGCTCTTTCAATTTCTGCTTGAGCGACACCTTCTCTTCCACCACCAAATGCACCTGCTTGAACTGCTTGCGATGCAAGTTGATTTTGAGCAATCTGTGCTTGTCTTGTAATTTCATCAGTTACAAATCTTTGATAAGGATTCATAAACTTACCAATATTAAGTTGTTGTCCTGCTGCTTGTTGTGCACCAAGAACAGCTCCAATACCTGCAGTTGTGGTAGGTTGACCTACGCCAGTTGTAGCTGCTTGTTGAAATCCTGCTTGCTCTAATGCAGTTGGCCCAGCAACTTGAAATTGTGGAATAGAAACAGGTTGCTTTGCTAATGCTGCAGCTTCATCGTAGAGTGCAAGTTTTCGGCTTTCTACTTCTGGTGCTTCTCTTGCAATTTGTACTTGAGTTCCTGACGAAGAACCGCCGCCTCCGCCGCCGCCTCCGCCGCCAAAAATACTACCCATTTTTTAACTCCTTTACCATTTCAACATGTTTCATTTTCCAACCAAATTGTTTCATAACCCTACTCCAACCTGGTCTCATCAACATACAAATTCTATCACATTCTGCTTGTTTTGCGAATATCTCCATCATATCAGCCATTTTACTAGTCCACAATTCCCTCTTAGCACCAGTACAAATTATCCCTTCTAATTGTCTTAAACGATCAAGATCCGTGATCCGTGTGACGGTTACCGCAAACACTTTATTTAATTTATCCCCTTCATGTCCAAAAGCAATAAACAATTGCATGTCACCGCTAATTAAGGCTTCTTTTATATCAGAGACATTAGCAAAGTTTCCTGAAAACCTTAAAGCCTCTCTAATCATAAAATCTACCAAAGGCCAATACTTATTAATATCTTTTGAAGCTATTGGTAATATTTCAATTTTTGGTTTTGGAACTTCAGTTAAGTTTTCTGCTTGCATCTAATAAATCAAACACTCTTTTAAACTTGGCTTGTTGGTCATAAAAGAATGCTGCTCCTTTTTTTCTCATGTCTTTATAATTTTTAGGGTTAGCTCCTTCCATAATACCTGCTCCAAGAATCGCATCTGCTCTTGATACAAACTCACCATCCGCTAATTGTGCAAGCATAGTGTCTTCGTCTTTGTCGCCATTTCCAGAACCATCTTCCACATAACCTTCTGCTCTTACATAATTGTTTCTGTCATTTTCATCGTGATCTATTTTAGAAGGTAAATAATTAATTCCACCTACTGCAAACTTTGGTAATGCATTTACAATTCCACCAGTATTGTATTGATAAATATTTTGTGCTGAGTAAAGAGGTTGTGAACCATAAGTCGCTCTTGATCCAATTCCTTCAACTCCTTTTCTTGATTCTGCTAATGCTTTTTCATAATCTTCAGGTCTTGTACCTGGAGGCATTTCTAATTCTTCATCACCACCACTCATTAATAAAGGTGCTGCAGCTGATGCTGCTATGAGAGCAGTTCCAGGATTATCTTTTATATAAGACCCAATACCTTTTAATGCACCAGATACACCTTCGTTTGCACCAGTTAAATTTGCAATTTGTTGTTTAGTACCTACAATGTTACCAGCACTATCAAGTTGTGGTAAACCTTCAGGTGTGGTTGCTCCAATCTTATAACCTTTTGGTGTAACCCCCATCAACTTTCCAAGAGTTGTTTCTCCAAATGAACCTATTCCACCTGAACCACCAAATGCTCTAACACCTAAGTTTTGTCCAAAGCCAGTTGAACCTAATAATTGAGTTCCCCCTGCTAATAAAGCAGCATCTCTGAAAGCTCTTTTAGTAGATTTACCTCTAAGCTTTTGTATACCAAATGTAGCGACTGCGATTGTTAATGGATCCATGGGGTAATTTTACTTGATTATTTGTCATATATCAACTCATCCATAAATCTTCCTGTATATTGGTGCTCTCCTACATGAGTGATTTCATCTAAAACATAAGCATGACATTTACCTCCGATAGCCTTCCAACGCTTACAAAAAGCAAAGTCTTCTCCTATGTAGTGCTTATTTTCAGGAACGTGCATTGTATCAAAAAAATTGTATAAATTATTAATTTTTTGCAGGCTACCATTGATTACATTTTCTTGTACAATTTCATATTCTTCTCCATAATGTTCGATCATTTTTTCTATAACTTCTCTTTTTATTAACATAAAACCAGTTGGAGAGTGGGTAACCTCTATAACTCCATTGTTTACTTTTATATTATTATTGTCTTCTACTTTAAAAGGGTATCTGTAAAAACCTTTATATTTTAAATCATGTCTAGTTTTTAACTTGCCTTCTTTCAACATTTTCTCTCCTTTAGCCCAACAAATATCTTTCAATGGATAAGGTACAGAAATAACATCTTTATCTGTTTTTAATAAATTAAATAAACTTTCTGGTTTGAATGCAATGTCTGAATCAATAAATAATAAATGAGTAGATTTGCTGTCATTTAAAAAAGCTGCAACACATAAGTTTCTACCTTGAGTTACAAGTGAAGATTTAAATAATTGAAAAGATAAACCTACTCCTCTAGCAAAAGCCATTTTTTGTAATAGCAATAATGATTGAGTGTAATGCATGGACACATCTGAATGACAAGGTGTTGCAATAAAAACACTTGTTCTTTTTTGCTGCTTTTTATCATCTTTATTAAACCATATTGGTTCTGCATTTGGATCAGCCATGTCTATGCATCTCCCTTATATTACTTAATGTTGAATTCCATTCATGTCTTCTTTGTTCCCATGTGTAAAATTTATTATAGTAATCTGCCTGACTATTTAAAAAATTTTGAGTGGTTTCTTTATACATTTCTTTTGATATAGTTCTTATTGTTTCTGCAAACGCTTGCGACATAAGTTTATAATTTTTAGTATAATTAATATAGCTCGGCCAATCACAACATGTTTCATATAGAGCTCCATAATTTGTAGTTATAATTTGTAAACCTGCAGCCATTGCTTCTATCATTGCTATACATGAGGTTTCTTCCCAAGTATTAGGGTAAGGAAAAATATCATAGGTTGCTAAATTTTTTGTGATAAAATCATTTGGTTTGTGTCCAACATAAGTTACATTTTTCATTTGTGATGCTTGTTCAAATAATGGTTTATATCTATCATTATTAGCATCATAAAAATCTTTTCCATAAATTTTAGTGCTTGAATAGACATCAAGATGTACATCTACATCTTCTAATAATTGCATAGCACCTAATAAAACATTCAAACCTCTCCAAGGTGTAGAAGTATATAACATTCTTAAAGTTCTTTTTTCTTTTAATGCAGGTCTTCTTACAATAGGTTCAATTGCATTTTTAATAACAACACAACGATCTAAAGGTAAATCATATGCCATTCTAAATTTTTCATAACACCAATTACTGTTAAAAATATAATAAAAATATTTTTTGTGATTTTCTTTTTTTTGAAACCAAGGCTGTAAATTTGGTTGATCATAAGAGTTTTGTTGCCATAACACATTTATTTTATTTGATGATAGTGGGATTTTTTCTGGAACTGATGTACAAATTTGAAAATCACCTAATATATTTGCGTCTACGTACTTATGTAATAAGTCTTCTTGGAGTTCTGTTCCTCCAATTGGTTTTAAGATTTCTTCCATACTTTATCTGTAATTAGTTTCCAATTCATTGCTAAAGAATACCTATCTTCAGTCTCTGGGTTTGTCCAGTGTTTTACAGTTGGATCAAAAGTAACAATATCTCCTCTTTTTACATCTATGTGAAAGTTTTCTAATATTATATAAGTATTTGAAAAATAAATAACAGATGAAAAATCTGTATCTCCCCTATGGTCATGTCTGTCTACATAATCATTCGCTTTTAGTTTATTACCCCAGGCTCCTACCATTTCAATACCTTTCCAACATTGTATTTTCCATGGGTTTTCTTCTTTTAACTTTTCTAAAAACATACCAACATATTTTTGAAACTTTTTGTCATTTACAAAACTATCCCACTCTGTCATTTGACCCTTTACATTTGTTGCATAATCCATAGGCCCTACACGTTTATCTATTTCATTTTGTAAATAAGATAAACTCTCCTCGTGCGAAACGTTGCACACATTTACATAAGTGTGAATAGGAAATATATAAGTATGCATTACTTAGTGTCGCTTTTTGTAGACATAGAAGCAACAGTGATTTCTAAATCCTGTTGAAAGTCTTCTGCAGTAGTATCCGTTTCAGGATTAGCTACGTCTGCATCAAATGCAGCTTTGTCAGCATAAACAACACCAGTTCTTTTATTTTTTACAATCTCTTTTGCTTTAGCTGGAATTTTAATTACCATTTTTTCTCCTATCTTATTTACCTTGTCCCCTTGATTTTTTCTTTGTATATCTTTTATTTGGTTTTTTAGCAAGTCGACCTGGCCTTTTTTTTCGTTTACGCTTTACGTAGTTTGAAACGCCAAAAAGCGGTTTTTTCTTAGCCATTTTGATCCGATCTGCTAATCTCTAAAATTGATACTATGCCTGAAACCGTATCTGCAGAACTAGCTTGTATTTTTAAAATATCATTCTCTTCTAATATTACAGGCCCTTTAGCTGCATTAGTTGTACTGTTTGCAGAAACACTAGCGTGACTTATTTCATAAGTTGTAGAAGCAGAATTGTCAGTAACATAAACTTGAACTGTTGTTGTTCCAGTTTCATTTGTAAATTGTATGTTTTGAATAATCGCTCTTGAGTTTGATGGACAAGTATAGAGTGATGTTACATTAGTTGTATCTAAATCAAAAAACGCATTTTTATAAAAGTTAGCCATTAAAATCTCGCATTGAATAAATTAAATCTTTCAATCTCTTGTTTTAAATCCTCTTGAAAAGATGTATTTAATTGTACTTTTATTGTATCTAAAGACTGAATAATTTGCCTTTGGTTCTCAGGAGTGTATTCAGGTTTAGGTTCAGGTATAAGTGTAGTTATTTTTGCCATATAAGATTATACGACTTTATATTGAAATAGTAAATTCCCTGCTATAGTTTCTTGATTATTGCTTAACTTTACCCCATGTCTTAAAAAACTAGGAAACATGATAATTTGATTTGAACGACACTCTACCTCTTGTTCTACTTTAAATACATGACACATGTTAAACGCTTGGACTAATTCTTGATAAGGTGCAATAAAAAAAGTTTCACTTTCATCTACCCTTTTATAAATAACAAAACTAAATGTGCTGTTTGGATGAATATGTACTTCTTGATAATCTTTTTCAATATATTTATTAGTCCAAACATTAATTAAAGAAATTTCAAAATTATTGTATTTTTCATTTAACATTTTTAAAAGCACCGATATTAAGTAATCGTAACTTTCTTTTGTTAATTTATTTTTGTGATTAAATGATGAGACTGTTTCAGATTTCCATTGATTTGTTGGTGAAAATTTTTCTTCTTCTACAAATTTTAATTTACTACAATCAATATTGTTTTGAAAAATAGGTATCTCAAATAAATTACTCAACATAATAAATAGATGCAGCTACCACAATACGGTCTTCCTTTACGGTGCCTGACATGGGTCTATGCATAACATGGTTATCAAATATATACCAGTAATTTTTTTTAGGTTTAGTTTTTAATTCAAAAAAATCATAATTATATTCTGTTCCATATTCAGTATCAGTTAAATATAATAAACAACTAACTCCTTTTTCATCACCTCTTCCTTTATGATCATGCCAATTCTCCTCTTTAATTTCTTTGCCTTTTGGAACCCAATATACCCAAGCTTTTTGTCTTGTAAATTTTCTGTTTTTTAAAAAAGATAAAATAGACTGAAAACTATCTTTCATATCTTTCATTTCTTTTTGATAAAACAAACCATCATCACTTTGAAGTTGCGCATGTTTACAATTACCAACGTTATCACAACAAGGGTTTGTTTTTACGTATTCTTTACAAAAAGGTATTAAATGTGAAAAATCGGGCGAAGGTATTATCTTCATCGTCTGCCGTCTTGTTGGATATCGGCTCTAAATGTACCGTATCTCCAAGATTGACCAGAAGAAGTATTAGATATTTTTAAACTTGCAGCTCGTCCTCTAGCTCTTGTGTCAACTTTTCGAGTAGAAGACGTAACATCAAAAGGCCCTAAACTAGAAGAGGATGAGGTGTCGGTTGGAAAATTTTTTAAATTAATAGTTACAGTTATAGTGCCATTAATTCTTTTAAAATCTGGAACAAATCTTCTCATAGCCATTAAATATTCACCATCTCCACCTTGATGTAAAGTAAAATCTCCAGTCTCTATAAAAGATGTAATAGGTGTAACATTACCAAGAGAATCTACTTGATCTGTCCCTACCTCGTGTTCCCAGTAAGTCGTAGCCCCGTTCGTTGACGAAGCACCTTGAATTGTAGGAAAAGTAGGAGTGCCTGAGCTATTATATTGTGTTGCATAAGGGTGATCAAAAACATGAGCATCATAATAAGTTGTACGTGCTAAAGAACCCGTATACCAAATTCCTTCATCAATATTTAATGTGACCGCTCTATTTATAACATTAGATCCATTTTGAGGATAGAACCATGTAATTTCACCATATAAAGAATTATATCCTGCCGCTACAATTTTACCTGTATTAAAATCTAAACCTAAGTCACCAGGGTTGTTTGTAGTAAAGACAAAATCTTCTACTGAACAAGGTAAAGATTTAACTGTTCCATCAAATGCATTAAAGCCACCTGCATCATCCATCCAATATACAATACCATCTGCATAAGCGATTGCATGTTTTCCGATCAAACCACAATTTGAACCTACCTTTCGTATTGAGAATGTAAAAGGAGGCCCAACAAATTGTATGGTGTAAGCTGCTGTATCAGTTAAAACAAGAATATAATCTTTCGCTTTAATAGCTCCTCTTATTTCTGTACCATCATCAATTCTAAATGTTCCTGCTGTGTTTACGGATGTTGGTGTATAATCTGTAATATCTTCTTGATCAGAAAACCTAATAAACATTTTATCTTGACTTGAAGTGTCACCAATTGTTGTTTCAGTCCCTAAATGAAATAAATGTCTGTCTTGATCTGATACAATTGTCATTATTGAATTTGTAGGTTGACCAGATCCTACTGTGGCTCTTGTTGTTAAAGCATTTGTGTTACTTTGAATTGGGTTCCATAAAAAAGTTCGACCATTATGAATAGTGCCTACTAACTGTTGACCAAAATTATCTAATGACCAATCTGCAGGATCAAGTGTTACAGATGAAGATAAAGAAGGATCACCCCAACCAGTAAATACTTCTATTGATGAATCATCAGAATGAGCTGCGGTAGAAGTTCCGTTAACACCTCTTACAATTCCTGTTAAACTTGTAGAAGTTATTCCTGTAAATGAAATTAATTCATCGTCTACTTTTATAACTCCTGCTGAAGGAAATCCCGTTGTATCATCAACATTTATGGTTGTACCAGTTCCTCCAGTACCATTATTGTCATTTAATAAAGCTCCATCTAAAGCATCTGTAACTCCAGTTGCGCCAGACCATGCCCCTGTTCCAAAACCAAAACCAAAAGTTTGACCTATTGCACCAGCTTTTACATATCTGTTTATTGTACATGCCCCTGAAGTGCCACTATTCGATGCTGCTGCAGACATCGTTACAGTAAACTGTGTTGCGCTTAATTTATCTGTAACTTCAAATGTTTGATCTTCAAAATCTCCTGCTGTGTAGCCTGCCCCTGTTGGAGGAGTGACTGAAGTAAAAGTAAACAAATCACCTTGTTCCATAATGTGACCATTAAGTGTTACTGTAACAGTTGTGGTTCCATTGGTTGTAAACGTTCCACCTGACTGTGCAGCTTCAAGTGGTGAAATATCATAAAAAGTATCACCATAGTAAATAAACAAACCTTTGTGAGTGCCTATTGCAGCATATGCTCTTCCATCTAAGTCTGTCCATTGATGCTGTGCTCTAGCAACACCAGGTAAAGTTTTACCCACTAGTTGTTCAAAACCACCAATCTTTTCAGGTAATCCATATCTAAATCTCACATTATCACCATCTACATATTGACCTTCTGCAGCGGTATCTGTGATCTGTTTATTAAAGCCTGGTTTTATATTTATTAAATTAAGTGGCATGAGTGTATTATACACTCAGAATTACTTAGTTTCTATTCTGTCATCCATGTTATTCTGCTGTTTATTTATTTTATCAGAATTTGGTTGATCTTGTATAAATTCAACAGCATGACCCACAAGAATATTGATAAATGCTTTATAACCTTCAGTTGTAAAAGTTAATTTTCTTGTCCATATAAGTCTCAGTATTTCTCGCCATTCAAACTTAATACTTACAATTTTATCTTTATACTCTATTTTCATATTGTATTGTTATCTACTCCAAACCAACCTTTACCATCATAAATATTTTTTGCATTCTCACCATCTTTATAAACATAATGTAAAAATACTTGAGCAAGCCAATCACCTTTAAACTCTTTTCTTGAATGATTGAGCCGTGCGCCGTGGTACAAAACTCCGTCACCTCGTTTAATATTTACTGCTTTGTCACCCATAAAAATAGGATAGTCATCTGGGCCGCTTATGTTTACAGTACAAGATAGTTCACAAGAGGGTCTATCTTTATGATCTTTCAAATCAGAAAGATAGTTATAGCATCTATAAAAACTGTAAGTTGGTAGTAAAGGTTTACCTGCGACTTCTTCAAATAAATGTCTTTTCTTTTCAAGCATGACTTCCATTAAAGGATCTTTATATCCAGCAGTCTCACCATTACATTGATTATGATCCTGCAATCCAGCACCTCTAACATGTATAATTTGTAAATAATTATTTAAAATAAACTGTTCTTCTTTGGTTAATATATTTGGAACATATTCATATTGATCTATTTCTAATTTAGCCATGATACTAATACATATCTCCTTCCTGAAAGAATTGGATTTGCTCTATGTGGGTACATATAATTACTAGGCCATATTATAGCTGAACCTGGGTAAGGTTTAACCTTTAACAAACTTTGTCCAAAAGTATTAAAAAATTCTAAATCTCCTCCAACATAATCATCGTTTAAAAAAATGATTACACTTAACTCTCTAGGGATATGTTTACTACTATCTACGTGCATATCATATTTTCCACCAGGATCATATTTCAAACATGTTATTTCTAAAACATTATCTAAGTGTAAATTAGGACAACATTCTTGTTTATATGTTTGTACAGCTTTTATAATTTGTTTTTTTACTATGTTGTAAATATTTGTGTCCGTCATATTTTTATTAGATGGTATAAGACTATAATCTTTTACATTTCTTTGTGACTTATCTACAAAGCTTTTACCATCTACAATAACTTGACTATCTTTAAAATTCCATTTGTCGTTAGCTGTTCTTATAATTCTAGAAACAGTAGCAGCATTTAATACATCTTGATAAACTTTTATATTTTCAATCATTTATAACTTTTTTTACCCCACCATACTTTTTTATATGACTCTCTTAAATAAGAACTAAACTTAAACATTAAAGCATCTAGTTTTTGTTCATTCATTTTAGTCAATTTCATTTTCCAACTCTCTCTTGTAAAAGGTATGATCTGTACAATAGGAGTTCCTTTAGTTATAACAAATTCTCCTTCGTTGTGAACAGTTAAAGGAAAATTTATTAGGTTATGGTAAGTATCAGTATCTACTACTCCTGTAAAAGGAGTAAAACGTTTTTCATGATGGTTAAAAGGTTTAGTAAATATACAACTTGTTCCAGGTTCTGTTTTAATTAACCACGGATTTTTAAATTTAATTATAGCAGCATTCTCAGTTTCTTTATTAAATGGACTACCATATAATTGATTAGGGTTATGAAAATTATCTTTATCTCCCGTGTTCATAGGACACTTGTGTTGGCCTTCAGCTGCTGAACTTGTAGCAATTCCAATTCCTTTTTCTTTATCAAACTTTATAATTAAATCATGATGAGCTTTAATAATATAGCCCATAGAAAAAGCATCTAAAAATGGTATACACTTTTTAGCTGTCATAGAATTAATTTCAGACACTACTTCTTTATTATCATAATAAGGTTTCATTTTTTTATACCATTCAGGTATATTTTGTGAAGCAGGACAAGGATGAATATCCTTGTTTATAGAATCGATTAAAAAATGTTTTGAACTAAATTCTATTTTTTTTGGCATTAGATAACGCCAGCTTTATCACACTCCATAGAATTGTCAGCTAAAACTTTTATAGGACTTACCGCATTATATGACGCGTTTAAGCTAGATAAATCATAATCTTTTATCGTGTCATAATAATTTCTAATATCTGAAATTAAACCTGTATTGTCTTTTGCCTCTTTTGCAGCTGCTAAATGTTCAGTAAACCAAGCTTCAATATCTTCTTTTTGAATACCATTACGTACAGGGTTTGCATCACCTATAGTCACTGAACCATCTGAAGCTATAGACCAAGCATTTTCTTCTCTTTGAATTTTAGCGAAATCTGCATCTGATACAGAACCAAACACCAATGTATTATTTGGGTTTTGGTCAATCATATATTGTTTTAATTCATCTGAATCACACAAAGCAAAAAAAGTTCCTGAATTTTGTGATACTACATATTTTGCCATAACTTATATTCTCCTATCTATTAATCAAATGTTAAACTTTCAAAAATCAATACTCCACCTGGATTCCCTGATCTTCCTGGATTTGGATTTGTGTTTTGAGGGTTAGAATGAAAACCACCAGCACCGCGACCGTTGGACTGTGCTATAAAAACGTTATTAGGTACACTTGCTATTGCACCAGGTGCACTTCCAGGGCTGTTTGCACTTCCACCATTTACTGTATGTGTAATATTTGGAGAAGCAACAAAGTTTGTTGCTCCAGCACTACTACCTTGCCCTACAGTCATTGGAACAGAAAAAGGAAAAGTTGATGGGTGTGGTGATTCAAATATAAAAAAGCCTGATCCACCAGCGCCTCCACCTCCACCACTCATTGGTTGAGATCCTCCAGCGCCTCCTCTTAATAAAGTAGAAGACACTCCAACGTTAGAAGCGTTAGTTGTAAAATTTCCTGAACCGTTAGTGACTCTTGAATTAACCATAACTTGATTTTTACCAGCAGAACCAGAAGATGCTGCAGTAATTCTACCTTGTGCATCTACTGTAATTGATGCAACTGTATAATCTCCTGCTGTAACTGCAGTGTTTGATAATTTATCAGGTGTAATTGCATCATCTGCAATTTTAGCTGTTGTAACTTGTAAATCAGAAATTTTAGCAGTCGTGACTTGGTTGTCAGAAATTTTAGCTGTTGTAACTTGGTTATCTGAAATTTTAGCAGTCGTGATTTGGTTGTCAGAAATTTTAGCAGTAGTCACAGCGTTGTCTGCAATTTGTGCTGTTCCTATTGTACCACCTAAAGTATCTAAAGATACCTCATTTAAATTCGTTCCATCAGCATAAGCAGCATAAATTTTTTGTGCGTCTGGAGTAAATCCAGTTCCTGATGCAGTTTTAATTGTAAGGTTTTCTGGGTTTGTAACATCAGTTACATCAAAGATATAAAATTTTTCTATTGAATCAGGTATTGTACAGATAGTTCCTGATGTTGCAGTAATTGATGCAAATTTTATTACTAAATTTCTTGCGTTTGATAATGCGCCATCAGACATAACTAAAGCTGTAGTGCCACCTGCCGATAATGTGACTTGTTCAAATCCTGCAATAGCTTGTTGTACTAAATTTAAATTTGTATTTGTCTTATCACCCCATGTACCAGCGTTTTCGCCAGTAGCCATTAACTCTAGTTTTAGATCAGTTGAATATGTTGATGCCATATGTAAATTCCTTTAATTAGTTATTAAGCAGCTAAGTCTTCAGGAGTCCAAGTATTAGTGACACCTAAGTCTTCTTCTGCCCACGCGTTAATTGTAGGTGTTACAGTGGTCGCTGTCAAGCCCACTCCAGTTACAGTAACGTCAGCGTTTGCTAGTGGTGTTGTAGAGCCAATAGCAGTTTGAGCAGAAATACCGTCTTGTTCTACTCCGATACCTATAACAGAAGACCCTACAGTAAAGGTTGCTGATAAGCTTGTTGCAGTAACATCCGCATTACCTACAGTATCTTCATTTCCAATATTAGTAGTTAAAGCAATACCATCAACTTCAACAAGTTGAAGTAAGAAAGCTTCTACTTGACCAACATTTGTTTGAGAAGATAAAGCAGTCGCATCCACATTTCCAGTTCCAGTAATAACTGGATCCGCTAATACTGATTGTAATCCAGCTTCTTCTACGTTAACACTTACATCAGCGTTTGCTTGTATATCTACTGAATTGATTGCAGTATCTAAACCGAAACCTGTTAACTCAACTGTAAAGTCTGTAAATGCATCTTCATTACCAATTGTTGATTGCATTGGTATACCAGTTGCTCCACCACCAAGTGCTGAATAGTTAACACCCCAGTTCCAGTTACCAAAAGTATCTCTACCCCAACCTTCACCAATTAAATATGTTGGATCAATAGTTGCTTGGTCTATAGAAGTGTCTAAACTAATTCCTGTAACAGGAACTCCGATACCTACATCTTCATTTCCAATTAATGTTTGTAATGCTATACCTGTAACTTCATGTACAATATTTGAGAATGCATAAACATCAGTCATTGCTCCTTGTAAAGCAATGCCTGAAACTTCTACGTCAGCATTTGCTTGAGTTGTAACAGAATTAATTTCAGATTGTGCAGCAATACCATTAACTGTAAATATAGATCCTGATAGTTCACCCCATAGGTTTTCACCCCATGTATCACCACCCCAACCAATTTGAATTTCACCATTGACATCAACGACACCTGCAAATGTTTGACCTGTTGTTGATCCAAAGAAGCCTGTATTTGCATCCGCTGCTGGACTTGAAGTTCCTACTGTAAATTCTGATGCTATACCTGTAAGAGGAGCTTCATTATCAATTCTTATTGCAGGAGTAACATTTACAGCTTCTAATGAAATTCCACTTGGTAAGGCACTAGCTCCTGCTGTTACTGTGACTGAGCCGATTGAAGTGGAAGCTAAATTTGTACTTGGAATTACAGTTCCTTTTTGACCCCATTCAGAGAAGCCCCAAGTAGCAGCTCCCCATCCATCATTAATTATAAATTCTGAAACATCTCCTACAGTAAAGGTAGCAGATAAACTTGCAGCATTAATAAGTTGTTCAGTTTCAACTGAGTTTTGGCCTATGCTTGAAGATGCACTAACACCCGTTACAAAGACATCTACGTTATCTTGTTCTCCGTAGTTACCAATCGACCAGGTTAGTTCTCCCCAAGCATTTGCCATTCCATACTACTCTTAAGATATTCTAATTATCGCTTGAGTATTTGTAGCTGCTGGGAATTGAACAGTGAATGTACCAGCTGTTGCTGTTTTGTCACCGCCAAAATCCAATACTGCAACTGCTTTGTCAGAGTTTGAAGTATTATAAATCAAAGCTCCTCTTGCAGTTAAAGTTACTCCAGTGAAAGAAATATCATTGAAGTCTACAAATGCAGTAGTTCCATCAGTAGATACTAAAGCGTTTGTTAAAGCTCCACCACCTTGCGCATATTGACCAGTGTCACTTACTTGTCCACCTGTACTGTCTCCAGGATAAGCAGTTGTATCTGCACCGATAGTTGCACTGTTAGTGTATAAAGCTAATTTAAATACGTCACCAGTAGTTGGTGTAAAATCATGCACACCTTCAAGAATTTCTTCTTTAAAAGTATTACATATAGCATTTGTTGTAATAGCCATTGTTTTTCCTCCGTTAATTATTAACGTGGATTAGGCGCAGGTATTTGTACTCTCGGCACCCCATCCACATACTGGTCTCTTCTTCTGCCACCCATTTCTTGCAGAACAAAGCCCTGTATAGCCTCATCATACTTGTTTTTATAGAGGTTGTACATATCCGCAGGGCCTTTTAAATAAGAGAAACACTCAACTAAAACACCGTATAGCAACATGTTTTCATGGTACTGAGACAGTATAGTGTCTGTTGATGAATTAAAATGTGGAGGTGTTTTTATATACTGTATTTGGATTGCAAAAGCTGCACTGGGAGTTGGTGCTAATAATATATTATAGTTATCATAATTAGCGTAGTATTTTGGAGTTCCTGTACTGTTATCTGGATTAAATTCTGAAATAAAACTTTGGTCTCTTTTTTCTAAAAATATTAAATTATTAGAACCGTCTGTAATTCTTACTTGTCTTAAATAAATTAAGTCTGCAGGTAAATTTACCGCTCTATTAGAAGCAGTACATGTTGAGTTTGAGTATTTTCTTAAATCATCATAATCTACTTTACTCGCAACATTTAATTCTACATTTCTAATAAATTGATCTATTAAAGTATCTGATAAAACGTTACTATCTACTTCAGTAAAGTTTCTTACCTGTGTTAAAAAATTTGAATAAGTAATAGCCATTATGTTATATTTACCTCCACTGTACCACACTTAACAAATGAATTTCTTTTGTTATTTTGTTCAGAACCATCTAAAGGTTTCATATTATTTGATAAAAAACCAAACGCTCCAGGTAAAGTTAAATTTATAACTGTTACAGTTGACCCACCTGAATCAGATCGAATTCCATTCACATCAGTTGGTTGTTGAAATTTCATTACTCTTGGATTTTTTAAAGCAACTGCATCTGCCTTAGTATGTGGTGGATCCAGTTGAGGGTGTTTAGATTCAAACTCGGAAACATGCACCAAAGAACCATTCCATTCTTTAACCATTTCAGTATATGGAAAAGACATTCCTGATCTATCTGATATTGCTTTTGATTGTTTTCCTCTTGCAAATGCCATTATACACCATCTCCATAATAAGTTTGAGGAGAGATATAAACTGAGGTTCTTTGACCATCTTCAGTTAATGCTCTTTGTAATTCATCCTCGTATAAAAGTTTCATGTTTTGTAATCTGTCTGGAGCATATTTTTGTGATAAATAGAAAGCTAATCCTGAACACATACAAGGTAAAAATCTGTATGCAACGTCTGCTTGATTTGTAAACGCCCCTGCGTCTTCAATTCTTTTAATTACATAATATTTTAATGTTGTAAAAGTATTTAAATCAGGTGTTTGATATAAATATATTTTAGGTGTTGTTAATCTTTCAACATAATATTGTGAAGGTTGTCCTGTAGAGAATTTATTAGGTAATGCTGCATAAGATGATCTATCGATTTTAGTTAAACTAACATCTTGAGTACTAGCTGTGTCACTTGCTGTTGCAGTTGAAGAAATAAATGCTTCCAGAACATCACTTACATCTGAACTTACAGTGTATTCTGCTTGTCCAGAGACTAGTGTATTTTCATCAAGTTCTACTTTCCATAAATGAACACCTCTATTTCCCCACTCACTGAATAGTAAATTTAAACTTCTTCTAGCTGATTTTATGTCGTATCCAGAATTTGTTCTTAAACCTACTCTCTCATAAGCTTCTTCAATAACGTCATCAATATTCAAATCGAATGCTGTAGTACCTGATGTTGCCATAGTTAAATTTTACCAGACATTTTATAATTTTTATGAGCGCCGCCCATCATTGTGCCTTTAGATGCTTTCATCATTTTACCTTTAGATGCTTTCATCATTTTGCCTTTTTTAGCGTAGCCCATTTTGTTTCTTACCTTTTCAGGTAATTTACCTAACGATTTCTTTTTTTCCGTTGGTACGGGTTTTAGATTTTTCATATGATTATCTCCTTAATTAATTAATTAAGTTTAATCATACCACCATAGTATTTCTTGGTAAAGGTGGCTACATTTGTTGGATTAGGGCCAGTATTTTGGGCTGAGCGTTTGCGTTTTACTGCTGATCTTTTTTCTCCCTTTGTCATCCTTGCAGCTTTTGCAGCAGGTACACATTTGGGATAACCACGTTTGGATTTTGATGCAGACTTTCTTCCACATTCTTTATATCCTCCACCTTTTTTTGGTGCAGAGATATCTACCCATTTTTCGTTGAACCATTTTTTTAGTCCGCCTTTTTTTGACATTAGAGTAAGTCTTTATAATATTCTTTAGAAGAAGGGTTTGAGTATGTTTGTTCTTCTATTTGTAAATCAATAAATTTACCTTGGTAAGCTTTTTCAGCTTCAAAATCATTAATAGCTTTACCCACATTTGCTGTCAAAGTTTTTAATGTTTTAGCTTGATTAGCATGTGATTTAGATGCTTTGTTCAAAGCACCTGCTACTTTTTTAATTTTTGTTTTTGTTTCTCCACCTAATTTTTTACCTGCTGGTTTTGGCCCTTTAAAATCTTTTCGCTTTACACCTGAGGGATCTTTTATTTTACCCGCACAAATTTTACTAGCGTATGCGTTCGCATATGCTGAAGGATATATCTTGAACTTTCTTTTAGCGGCCGCCTTGCCTCTAGCACATAATTTGGTCATTTTTAATTCTCTTTCTGTTGTATAACTTCTTAGATTGTACCACTCTTGGTTTGTACTTGCTAGACATCAAGTCTTTTGCATAGGGGTTCTTATTTTTTCTAACCATTTTTTGTGTGATATATAGTTTAATTTATTATATTTATTTAATTTATTATCCGCCATTGCTTTTTCTATAATTAAACGGTTTTGTGTATTATACATCTTTATAAAATTTGATATAATGTCATGCTTAAAAAATTTTAAACCACATAGAATATTTACCCAATTCATTTCAGTAAATAATAGTCTGTCATTTTGAAAGTCGTTTGGTAAAGGAGGTCTTTTACTCCAAATTACTAACTTATCTCTTAAACTGTCAGTCGGTTTAAAATCTTGATCATTGAGATAATGTACTAAAACAAAATCCCTTATATTTTCCATAATCTCATCCATCTTATTATTAAATTCTTGAGAATTAAAAGGATCTAATAAATAATTACAAAACAAAAAGTTTTGTTGAATAGTAGTCCCTATTGAAGAAGCTTCTAAAGGTTCTACAAAGTTTGCTGCTAATCCAACAGCCACACAATTTTTAATCCAAGTTTTATCTAAAGCTCCAGGTTCAAATTTAACATGCTTTCCTATGTTTATAGTATCAACATTATATTCTTTTTTTAATTCTTCTATTGCTTCATCAGAATTTATTTTGTTATTGTTGTACACATAACCATTTCCCCATCGTCCATATGTAGGAATTCTCCATAACCAACCCGCATTCATTTTTCTTGCTTCTGTGTATGGGGTATACTCATCTGTGTCTCCTGTTGGAAAAGCTATTGCTTCATTCATAAATAAGTGATCTTTATAAGACTTCCATTTAGCACCCAATTTTGAAATTAATAATCGTTTCATACCTGTACAATCAATGTAAAAATCAGCACGGTATTCTTTAGTACCTACAATAGATGTAATTCCTTTGTCAGCTACACCAACAAAATTAATTTCGTCATCAATAATTTCTATATCTCTTTCTTTACATTTATTAAGTAAAAACTCATTTAACTTAAAAGTATTAAAGTGAAATTGATTAGCAACACAATGTTCTTCATTATGAACTAAGTTTTCAAGGTGGTTCCAATCAGTAGAAACAACTGCATCATTATCCTCTGAGTAATCTTTAAAATAACTATAAATATGACTTCCATATTTTATTGCAGCATAATCATCTATATGATGAAAGTATTCTTTTTCAGTCCACCTTGTAAATCTTATTCCATATTTTAAAGTAGCATCTGTCTTTTGAATTAATTCTTTCCAATCTATGTGACAATATCTTAAAAACTCTGACCAATGTTCTGTAGAACCCTCTCCAACACCGATAATTCCAATTTTATCAGATTTAATAATTTGTATATTACAATCAAATGTTTGTTTTAAAATTAACGCGGATATTAGTCCTGCTGTTCCGCCTCCAACTACAATAATTTTTTTCATCTTATATTTATATTTATATTCACTCTTACATTTGTATCTGTTTGACTTACTGCAGCATGTTCTTTATGGCCATTGAAAATTAAACATCTGTTAGCTACAGAGGAAACCTTTTCTCCTGTTTTAAATAAAGTATACCCATTATTTGTATTCAAATAAAGAAGCATAGTCGTATGATCAATTTTTCTATCAATATGAAAAGAACTTTGTTCATGTTCTTTTGTTTTTGGCTGGCAATTAATTTTTGCTCTCAAAAGATAATTAAATTCCCATCTCCCAATAATAGGCATTACGATGGTATGAAAGTGTTCACTAAGTTGTCTTCTATCATTATAAAGTTCATGACCAAAAAAATAGTCACCATCTCCCTCTACTGCTCCTCCTTGATAAAGGTTCCAATTAAAAGACTTATTAAAAACAATACCATGTATTTCTTTGAATATATTTAAAGGTAAGAAGTTATCTATGTACTGCATTCATCTAAAAATTCATTTGCATTTAATATTATTAAAGATATTTCCTTTGGACTTAGGAAAGGGTGAATAGGTAAAGAAACTAATTCTTTTTTTAAAATATTTGCCATTGGTAAATTATCAAAAGAATAATCATAATGTACTTTACATTCAATACCTTTATTCATCATAAAGGTTAAAAAATTATCTCTTTCTGGTATTCTTAAAACATATTTTGATATCGCATGAAGTTGGTTAGGGTCATGTAGATGGAGAGTATTTATTTGTTTATATTTTTCAGCAATATTTTCTCTTCTCTTTTTCCATGATTCTAAATGATGCGTTATTTTTTTATCTACTACCCAAGCATTTATTTCACTGATATTTGAATTATGGAATTCAGATTTGTATTTTAATGCGCTTTGATATGACCAGTCTTCCCTAAATAATATAGCACCTCCTGTACCAAAACAATTTAAAATTTTAGTAGGATCAAAACTCAAAATAGATATATCTGGTTTATTTTCTTTTAAATAAAAAGAATATCCAAAATCTGATTGTGCTGCGTCTTCAATTATTTTAATATTTCTTTTTTTAGCTATGTCGTAAATAGCTGACTTTACTTTACCAAATAAAGATACTGTAATCACTGTATCAACATCTGCTCTTTCAAATTCCATGTAATTAATCATACATTCAGAATCTACATCTAAAACAACAGGTGTAGCTCCTGCTCTTAAAATACTATTATAAGTAGCTTTATAACTTATTGCAGGCACAGCAACTTTTTTTGATTGTAAAGTTTTTAATGCAAAATATAAACCATCAGTAGCTGAATTAATCAATAAACAATCATAATCGTGAAGTATTTTAAATCTATTAGCTAACTTAGTGGTATGTTTACCTTTAACACTTTGTCCAGAATTTATAATTTTTAAGAGTTCACTTTTATACGCTTCTGTGATAAAAGTATTTTCACGTTGTGCACCAAAAAAAGGGATCATATGAATACATATATCAAATGGAAAGATGAAAGACCACTAATATTTGATGATTGGTATGGTTTTAAATATCATACATCAAATAAAATTGATGGTGGTTGTGTAATGCATTCAAAAGCTATGATTGAAGCAGTCAAAGCTTTGTGTCCTAATAAAACTTGGAATTTTGGTTTAGATTATGGCTGTGGCGATGGTGGAGTTGGATTAGCCTTTCAAGGATCTAATTTAGTTAAAGACTTTGTTTATGTTGATCATTACAAACCTGCAGTAGAAGGTTGTGTTAAAAATTTAAAAAGAAATAATTTAGATTCTAAAGTTATTCTTGCAGATAGAATTGAATATGTAAAATGTAATCCTATTGATTTTATGTTTGTGAATCCACCACATCATAGAACATGTGAACTTACTAAAATGTATGATCTTGGTTGGCTTGAACCAGGTGGTATAAAAGAATTTACTGTAGGAAAAGAAGTAGCAAAACATATACCACATAGGCACTTTGACTTAGGTTGGCAATTTCATAAACAAATGTTTTGGTATATCGGTGGGTTATGCGCACCTAAAGCTGATTTATTTATTTTTGAAAATGGTGATCAAACCTCACCTATTTTTTGGGAATGGGGAAGAATGTATCCAGGTCTCAAATGTGAAAAATGGATTGATGGAAAGGAACTAGGTTTACTAAAACAATATTATGTTATGCATATATCATTTGATCGCGAGGTAGCCAACGAAGAGACCGCTTTGCCAGAAAACATCAACATGTCTCCAGTTCCAATTGGATAACTCTTCTTCTATTTGTTTTTTCGTAACTGGCTTCATAATATTTCTTAATTCTTTTTCTTTTTCTAATATTTCTTTTTCAGAAAAATGTTTTCTTTTATAATCATAATAATTAAAAATCATCATTTCATGTAATTTAGAATTTTGCATTTGTATTTTTTCAGCAAAGATAAAAGCTCCTCCTTCATTTAAACCATGGTAAACAGACTCAATGACTTTAGCCCTATCTTTCAAGGGTATAAATTGTAATGTAAATATTGATGTGATTAATGAAGCGTTTTGGTATGTCCAATGCCTAATATCTTCATTGTGAATCTCAATATCTTTAAACTTTTCAAAACCTAAACAAGTTTCTAAACCAATATAATTAACGTCAATATTTTTTTGATTTTCTTTTATCTGATGAAGAAGTCTTCCTGTTGAACATCCTAGGTCATATACATTAGTATTATCTTCAATAAAGTAATTACCAAAAGTAATTGTATCAGATACCAAGTCTTCATAATTTCTTATAGATTTTTTTATATGATTGTCGAAACCTTCTGGAGTCGTAGCAAATGAAAACTTCATTAGTTTCTTATAAGTTTTTTTAAACCATTTTCAATATTAGTTTTTGCTGACCATCCTGTGTCTTCAAATATTTTTGAATTATCTAGAGCTCCTCTTGAAGGATAGTTACTATTACCTTTATTTATAATTATTTCTGATTTACTACCTGTCATTTCTTTAATAAGTTTAGCTACGTACTTAATATAAATACCTGCACCAAAAGTCATGTTATAAGTTTTTTTAAAACATTTTGGATTATTTATTATTTTTAAAATACCTTCTACAACATCATTTACATGAGTAAAATCAGCTTTATTATTTCCATCAACAGTCAAAGGTTTGTTTTCTATAGCGTTCTTTATAAATTTTGGTATGACTCTATCTTGATTATCATTTCTACCATAAACTGCACTAGGTCTGATAATTGTATAATTAATTTTTGAAAGTCTTATTGCTTCTTCTGCAGCTAATTTGTATAAACCATATAAATTTGTTGGTTGAGGAATATCATATTCTTTAACTCCATCTTCAAAATTCCCATAAACCATACTGCTACTAAAATATATAAAATGTTTTGGTTTTGCCCACTCAATTAATCTTACTGTGTTAGTAATAATATTTTCAGCAGCTTCACTGGGTGCTTTGATTGTTTGTTTTACCGTTGAATGACTTGCTAAATGAATAATTACTTCTGGTTTTAAATATTCAAGAAAAGGTTTTGACCACTCAACACGTGTTCCTCTTTTTGAATCTAATGGTACGAAATCTAATTTGGTTGATAAGGCTTTACCTATAAAGCCGTCACTTCCTGTTACTAGTATTGTCACCCTTCTTCTTTTTCTTTTTCACCTTTATTTTTTTCTTCATAGGTGGGTTAGTAACCTGTTGTGTCATCTGTGATCTAGTTATTGCCACTTAATCTCTCCGTTTTAAATGTAATAGTAATCCTAGGATCCTTATTACTGTTTGGTGGATTTCCTCTATGCTTAACATTTGCGTCAAAACAAATCAACCTATTTTGTATAAAATCAGATTTTTCTCCCGTTTCTAATTCAAAGGTACCTACTCCTTTTTCAAGCGTTCTTGAGGTCATCAATATAAAAGTATCTGTGCCATCATCCACGTGCCAGCTTCCAGGCATATCTGTAAATTGAATATTTGCATAAACCCTTTTGAAACCCACTCCCCAATCTACAGTTTCTTGAACTTTTCTACAAAGATATTCTGTTAGTATATCTTTCATATCAAAATTCCGATTGAAAAAAACTGTGTCATCATTATCGTTAGAACAACCTGTATAAGTCATAGGAAAATATAAAATCCTACCATTCAACATGTTAATTAAAGTTTCATCTAAAAAATTATCTTTAATTACCATGGTCTGTATTTTACTTTTCCGTCTTCTCTGTATGCCCTTAGGTTTTGATTTTTATTTGAAGTTGATGAATATGAACAATGGATCCATCCGCTTGTTGGCTCTCCGTCTTTATAGAATTCTAGAATCAGTTGATTATAATCTAAATTATCTTTTATCCATTCAGCTAGTACTTTATTATCAATGCCTGGAACTTCAAAGTCAGCCGCCGCAGAACCGTTGTCAGCAATATGTTCGCTGTTTACTGACGATCCTATGGCTATGCACAGCTCAGCACAACGGAACCCGCTAGAGATAATTAAAGGTTTTTCAAAATGTGACCTAATAGGTTGTAATACATTTACAGCTAATGCTTTTAAGTTTTCTATTTGTGCAGGATTAGGATTGTTATTGTATCCCTTTCTCTCTGCCACCTGACTCTTTGTGAGTTCATCTAAGGTAATATTTGCAGTTAATTTCATAATTGATCTATTCTCAAACTTACACTGTTATTATTTAAATAATAGGGGAAGTTTATCATGCTTTTTACTGTCTTTACTAGATTAGGTAAAGCTAATTTTCTCCTTAATATATCTTGTTTTTTGAGCCCCCATTCATGAGGTTGATGATCTCTTGGAGTATTCACATAGTAATTCACATATTTAACTTTATACTCAGGCATAAGAAAGTGTGACATTAACCAAGGTAACTGTGTTCTTAGTTTGTATCTTTTCCAAATATCAAACCACATCTCATTATGCTTTATAGTTTTTTTATTATATCTTCTTAAATATACACAATGATTACAACTTGCTTTAAGTGAATAGTCATAATTCATTATCTCAAGATCTTTTACAATAGATATTAAATCTATCTCGTTAATACATGGATATAAATACCAATCAAAAAGTTCATCCAATAAATATTTTCTTTGAATATCTTTTGGCATGATACAATCATATTCTTTAGGCTCATTTATAAATTTAGTATATAGACCTTTAAGAATATATTGTTTTGGATCAATCCAAACGTGATCTTTTTTAAAATATTCATGCGATAACATTTGAACTTTAGCAAATGTATATCTTGGATTAACTTCTTCTTTAATTTTTATTTTTTTCCAACAAGAAGGAACTTTGACATCAACACTATGAAACATTACATAATCATGTGTAGAATCAATATAATCTTGTTCAGGAATAGGAGAGTCCTCTCTCGTAACACACGAAAAGATAATCATTAGTTAGCTAATGGATTTTTACCTGACGCTCTTAGTTCTTTTATTTCTAGTTCTAGCACTTGAATTGTTTTATCTAATACTGCGATCTTTTGATTTTGTTTTTCAATTTTAATATTTTGGTCACTTATTTCTTTTATAAGTGGATTTAGATCTAATCCAGCAAGGTTATTAATTTGTTCTTGCATCTGTCCATACACAGTAAAACCAGCACCAATAGCACCAACCACACCGATAATAGCTACAACATTTGTTAAATTATCTTTTAATTTATCTAACATTAAATACCTTTCATATTAGGGTTTATTATATTTTCTTTTGCTCTAGGTCTACTTTCTCTTTGTTTAAAATGATAAGTAGATTGACTTCTTGATAAAGTCTCTTTTAGCTTGTCTTTAATTTGTTTTTTAAAATCTTTACTATCCATTAGTCAATGCCTTTATTTCATTAATTAATTTTTGTTTTTCAAGCCTAATATTATATAGTTCTTGCTCTTTTGTAAATATTGGATCATTTTGTGTATAAGAAACCAAGGTAGAATTAGCGTATAATATTCGATTGTCTCTAATATCAACTTGATCTTTGTAAATATCTTTCGGTTTATAAAACTGAGTATTTGCATATTCTTGTAAAACATCGTTATTACTCATTATTTTTAGTTTAACAAGGTTTTTAAGTTGTAGGTTTTTCCCAATATCCTTGACTTGCTGGTCTATCTTCTTCATACTCTTTACTAATGAAACTGCTTTTTTCTCACCTGAAACGTTGCCTTTGCTGTCAGCTACAGCTTCTGTTGTTTGTTCTTTTTCTGTCTGCGTTTCTGTCTCTGTACTTGCTTCCTCGTTCGATTTCTGTGCAGCCCGTAATGATGATGGTTCCTCCTCCACGTTTTGTGGTTCCTGAGGATCTTCCTCAACAAAACGAGGAGCCTGTTCCTGAGGTGATCCCTTCTCCTCTTCCTTTATAAATGGGCTGGTTTCTTGAAATACTTCTGTACTTGCTTCTTCTTTTAATTGTGGCGATTCATATGTTTCAAATTTTTCTGGCGCTTTAAATGTTGGTTCTTCATAGGTAAACTTTGGTTCTTCCATCTTAAACTTTTCTTCAACTTTTAAATTTTCTTCTATTTTTGCAAACTCTTTTAATGTTGATTCTTTAAAAGTTTGAAGTTCATTTTGTGTTGTCGTTGGTAAAGCAGAATACTGTATGTCTAAAAGTGTAGCTGTAAGTTCAGCACCTAATAAATTTGGGCCCACTAAACTTGTGCTGTTCGGTGAATCACCATCTAAACCTGAAAACTCCCAGCTCCAGTTTCTTGCTCCTGTACTATTGTGAATAACTGTATCTGTGTAGGTAAAAGTATTTCCGTAATATCCAGCGTCTGTGTTTCTGTTTTGAGTAACACTATTTAATACAGTTCCTGTATCATCTAAAATTTTTACTGTTGTTGAATAACTATCTCTTCCTGCTCCAGACTGACCACATCTCCATTGTGATCCTGACCACTCACAGTTTTGTACTTCTGTTGTTGAATTTAACCTAACTCCGCCATCTAAACTGTCAGCTGTTGTTGTAAAAGATGCACCGTCTGTGGCTTTGGTTGTATTTAAATTTAATAAAGATCCGTTTGCAGATATAGTTCCTGTTCCTTCAATTTCTATTTCATTTGTAAGATATTGTGACCCTGACATAGTCCAACCTGTACTGCTAGTAATACCATCAATAGAACCACTAGAGTTTTGATAACTAGTTCGGCCTGTGCCAGCGTTAGGTAATAGATTTCCTGATGTTGCTTCTTCTGAATTACTTGGACTCAGAATCAGAAGACTTATCAAGAGGCTCAATAATAATCTCATCGACTTCCTTTATGACTTTTAAATCTTTTACGTACTGATCGTAGTCAGGTCTAAGTTTATTATATTTAGTCCAAGCTGCAGATGCTTCTTTACCAATTTTACCATTGTAAGGACATGGAGTTCCTGCATGAATCATAGCTTCAAAAACTCTTGGGTCCTGACATAATAGTGCCACACTTGCCACAGACATGCCGTTTGCTTTTAATTCTCTTGCAAGTTTAATTCTTTCACAATTTTCGTCTCTAAATGATTTACCACCTGAAATACCAATACCAAATGTTTGAACACCAGCAGAAGCTGATACCGAACAAACATCAATACCCGATGGCGCTAGGCCAGGAGCAGTGGCAGTATTAGGAGCAGAACGTATATTACTAGTAGTATTATTAGTGGTAGTAGAGCTAGAGCTAGAACCAGACTCATAAGTAGTCGATGCCGAATAGCCACCTTGTATAGACGTGTTACCACCCGATACATTTGATTGTGAAACATCAGCAAATCCTTTGCTTGCAAATAGTAAAAATATTAATATAGTACAAATAAGCCTCATCTATAAATCCCTTTTGGTTTTTTACTATTATAGATGAGGTGGCTAAGTATATCTACTCACCATTAAATTTTGTGTCTGGAGATTCCTCAATTTGGTAAAACATCTTATCCGTGTCCTCTGTTACCCATGCATCATCTTCGCAATCCCAGACCGTATTTTGTACCTTAAAGTCTGGCCAATCGTTATCAGTAGTATAACTATTAATGTGCCACAAAATGCGATTATTAGGCTGAGCTGCATAATTGCCGTTATCGAGAGCCAATATATGTGCACACTTATGTTCTTGAGGAATTTCAGAATGCTCAGTGTTAAGAATATTAGGTTCTGGGTGACCCCAATCAATGGTGAATAAATAAGTTCCAGGATAAAACTTTTTATCCTTTCCCCTAAATTTTCCATCTATACCATCCAACCAATCAAAGCGATGAACGCTAGGATAATAACTAAAACAATTCCACAACTCAAGTTCGTTGAGAGACATATCGGGCACTTGCTTTCTGGAAAAGGATTTTTGGAAAAACGCTGATATAGGCAAACGCCAAAAGCATGCACCGTTCGGTAACATGATGTTAAAAAGGATGGCACGTCCCGTAATAGAAGTAATTCCAAAGATGACGCAATCTCTTTCGCCTTTTTTCGATTGATCCATGTCATACAAATATTCTGTACGTATTTTACAATATATTGGAGGTGTGTTTGCATTTAAATAAGCCACTATTATGTTCCTTTATCATTACTGTAGTATATATCATCACCTACTACAAGTATATCTAATGGACTTTTTTTTAAAATACTCATGGCTTCTTTTATTGTGCCCACAATGGGTTTACCCTTTATATTTAAACTAGTATTTAATAAACAAGGCACTCCTGTTAAATCATAAAACTCTTTAATTAGTTTATAAAAACTATAGTTTTGATTTTCATTGACTGTTTGATGTCTACAACTGTGATCCACGTGTTTTATAGCTGGATAATTATTTTTTATGGGATATTGGTAAAGCATGTACGGTGAATATTGTGCGTGGTTTTCTAAAAAGCTTGCACCATAGGGTCTCCACCACTCTCTAAATTTAACTTTCTCATTTAAATAGTCTCTACCATTTTGAACTCTTGGATCTAATAGAATGGATCTGTTTCCTAAAGCTCTTGGGCCAAGTTCTCCAAACCCTTGATACCAACCAACTAATTTACCTTTTGACAAAGCTTTAGCTATTGTTTTTATTGTCTTTTCACTTGGTTGTATATCAGGACATTCATCATCTTGTATATAGGGAAAATTTAGAAATGTTGGTTGTTTTAATTTTAAAAAATCATGTGCCCATCTTACACAACCTATAGATAAACCACCATCATACACATGAGGTTCTATGTTTAATTTATAACCCTCTTGTTGTAGTAAACTATTCCATTGAACATTTAATGCTGCACCTCCAGAATAAATTATTTCTTTTTTCTTATCAGTAAAACTAAAAACATTTTTGATAAAGTCATAACATTTTAAATTTACTGTTGCTAAAATATCCCACCATTCTTTGTTATTGGTTTTATAAACATTTTGACAATATTGATAAATTTTATCTAAATCAAAACCTTTAAAAATTTCATATAATTTGTAATCAGGTTTTCCATATGACATCAAACCCATAAGTTTTCCAGCAACATTACCATATGGATTATTTGATAGTTTCATTACTAAAGTTATTAAATGAAATAAATGAGCAGGAGTTAAACTTTTTGAACGGTAAAGTTTGTCAGATTTAATTAAAGTTGTATGTCCGCCTGACCCACACCCATCAATAACAACTCCTTGTTTATTATGATTAAAATTTGTATTTGACCATAAATGAGCAAAATGATGATCTAAAAGATAATGGTTGTCTTTAACTTCACAATAATATTCACCATTTAAAGGTAATCTTTTTGTTATACCTAAATCTGTTTCATCGGTGTAACAAATAAAGTCAGGTTTTTTGACTCCCCAACCAAAAATTTTTTTCCAAAACCATTCTTCGGGAGCTACTGATTGTTTTATACCTACTTCTCTTTCGTATTTAGCATATTTAACTTCACCGTTAATTGAGACACAAACACTTGAATCATGTCTTGATCTACCTAGACCAACTATCGTTTTTTGTACCATGTTGCTAAAGTATATCTTGGTTTCATATGAACAGTTCTTACACCATGTTTATATTCCATACCACTAAAATATAAACCTCTACCTAATTTAGGTTCTACTTTAACACCATCTTCAAAATATGTTTCTCCACCCTTGTAATCATCATTTAAATAATGAATGGATGTAAAAACTGGATCAGGTAAACCGCTTTCACCTGAGTTGTCTAAATGTTTAGGTTGATAAGCTCCAACTGGCCATTTACAAATGTTTAACCAATTTACTTCTAAATTGTAAGGTTCAATTACAGCTTTAAATTTATCTAAAATTATATTTGGTAATTTTTTTGAATTAATTATAACCTCAGAGATTTTTGCGCCTTGTTCATTAACAGTGTGTGTTTTTTTATCTGGAGCTTCATTAAATATTTTTATGAGATCTTTAGATTCTTTTATATTAAATTGATTATCTTTTATTATGATTAGCATTTCCAACGTCTTCTTGCAGCACAGATTCTTTTTTCTGGTGTTTTACTACAATTTACGTTATGCATTTTCATTTGTCCAGCAGATCTTGCACAATAAGATTTACGTCTTTTAGCAGCTTTAGATCCTGGTTTAACTTTACCTGTCACAGCAGTTTTTAATTTAGATCCAGGGTTCATTCTTCTGTATGCACGAACTCCTGCAGCAGTCATTCCTGCTCCTGATTTTGTTGATCTAAAATTTTTTTTATTTTTAGCAGGCATCCCACCTTTTTTTGCACCAATGGGTCTCGCTCCAGTATTTTCTTCTACTAGATCAGCGATGTATGAGTATACATCTTGGCCTGCCATTTTACTTACCGTCGATAAGGATTGTTGCTTCTATTTCAGCACCAATTGTTGAAATTGTCATACCATCTTTGAATAAAATTCCATCTTCTGGAATATTAAATGCAAAAACGTCTCCTGCTGGACATTGTGTTTGAAATTGTGTGACTGAGTCACCGTCTTGTAAAACTAATGATTGAATAGCCGTAGAACTATTAGCTACGATAAGCCCTCTTAATCTGCAACGACCACCAAATACTGACCCTGTCGCTGATTTAAATACTGCTTTAATATCACTTTTCATAATAATCCTATCTTAAATTAATAGTTAGGGGCAGTAAATACCGCCCCTAACTTTATATCGATTATGCCGCTCCTGGCGAACCGAAGATTCCTCTAGCGTCAGAGAAGCCGAAGCTGTATCTTTCTCTAGCTTTAAATCTTACGTTACCAGTGTCGAAGTCACCTTCGATCGCAGTTTTAATTGGCGATCTAACAAAGTGTTTCAAACCATTAGGCGCATCAGTCATGATGAAGAATGCATCAGTGTCAGTTAAGAAGTGATTTACTCTATAACCTTCTGGTATCATCCCCATGTTCATGATCGCATTAATGTCGTTTTTCGCGAAAGCGTCTGAACCACCAGCAGTAGTAGATAAAGGTGATCTTAAGATTCTCTCTGCAGTAAATTGTAATTCTTTTGGAATTATTAATTTTCTACCTTGAAGAGCAATCTTTAATCCTCTTTCGTCTACGAAAGCAGCGATGTCAATTAACGACTGTTCTAATGATGTTTCAGACAAGTCTGCAGCAACAGATAATTCATTTCTGAATGTTCCACCAGATGCTAATGGGTGAGCGTCAGAACATAATTCTACACCGTCTCCACCAGTAAATGATGAGTTAAACGCGTTGTTTAACACTGCAGCAGCTTTGATCTGCTTTGTTTGTGACATAGATCTTGCTAATGCTTTTGTGTATCTAGCAGCAAGTCTGTCATACAGGTTATCTTCGATAGCTTCTTCAGTGATTGCAAAAGCTAAAGCGATTGTCTCGTGAGAGTATCTTGAAGTGTAAGCTTCAGTTGCCTGATCAAAAACAACACCAGCACCTTCTTGTTTAGTTGGTGCAGTGCCGAAACCAGATAACATTACTTCTTCTTCAAAAGCTCTGTCAGATGACTCGCTTACAAAGATTTCTGCATGCTCGTTGTCATATCTATTGTATTCCAGGCCGAACAGGGCGTTCAATCCTGGCTCTAGTTCTTTAACTAGTTGT
>CAACVD010000020.1_pt1 | contig 60614 bp, 79 predicted proteins | sample 2381771 | NCBI WGS metagenome assembly CAACVD01 (sample SAMEA5211965, study PRJEB30684) | marine metagenome | biome: Marine; feature: Epipelagic; material: Water | collected 2015-10-15 | depth 15 m
GGTCAATATAGAGGCGCTGTACAAATTACACACAAACTTGGTGGCGAAATAAGAATGGTTGATTCTTTAGGAACTCCATTAGCAGATGCAGGTTTTACTTCAGGTAATGCAGATGCATACGGAGATTACGCTACAACAAGAACAAATAAAATTGACAACTTGTATCAAGTGCCAACTGGCGAAACTTTAGACTCAACGGCAAACAATGCACTATTAATATCTAACTGGAAAAGATTATCATATGTTGCATCAACTACTGCTCCGACTAATGAACCAGCAAATGGAACACTTTGGTATGACACAAATTTAGAAGCAGACATTTTAGCACACGACGGAACATCTTTCAAAGGCTACTTAAATGTGTATGCTAGTACAGATCCAAATGGTCCACAATTTAGTGCAACAGAACCAACTACACAATCAGATGGAACTGCACTTGTTGATAATGACTTATGGGTTGACACTAGCGATTTAGAAAATTATCCAAAACTTTACAGATACAACACAACATCTACAGTAAAAAACAGTGTATCTGGAATAAGTTATTCAACTAATCAGCCTGCTTGGGAACTTGTAGACAATACAGACCAAACTACTGAATCAGGTGTGGTTTTTGCAGATGCAAGATTCCACACAACAAATGGAAAAACAGATTCAGCAACAACAGGCGGAGTTGGAACAGCAGGATCAATTAAAGATCTTTTAAGTGATAACTTTGTAGACCCTGATTCACCAGATCCAGCATTATATCCAAAAGGTATGTTGCTTTATAATACAAGAAGAAGCGGTTACAATGTAAAAGAATACAAAAACAGTTACATAACAACTGCGGCATATCCAGGTTCAGGATCAACTGGTTTAGGTAACACTAGACAGAGCAATGAGTCTGTTGCAACTTATTTCCCAGACAGATGGGTAAACAGGTCTGCTAACGAACTTGACGGTTCTCCAAACATGGGTAGAAAAGCACAAAGAAAAGTTATTATTGAGCAACTAAAAGCAGAAGTAAACACTAACCAAGCAATCAGAGAAGATCAAAGAGGATTCAACGTTATGGCGGCTCCTGGTTATCCAGAATTGATTGCAAATATGTTAAACTTAAATGCTGATAGAAATTACACAGCATTTGTTGTTGGAGACACACCATTTAGATTAGGTTCAACAGCAACAGAATTATCTAACTGGTCTAACAACAACGCAGGCGCAGTTGATAACGGTGATAAAGGTTTAGTATCAAGTGATGAATACCTAGGCGTGTTTTATCCATCAGGAAGAACAAGCGACAACAGTGGTAAATCAATCATTGTACCACCATCTCATATGATAATGAGAGTGTTAGCAAACAACGACAACGTGGCATTCCCATGGTTCGCTCCAGCAGGAACAAGACGTGGAGTTGTAGATAACGCAACAGCAGTTGGATATATTGATTCAACAAGCGGAGAGTTCGAAACAATTTCAGTAAATGAAGGTTTAAGAGATGCGATGCACACAGCGAAGATCAATCCAATTACATTCTTTGCAGGTGCAGGTATTGTTAACTACGGTAACCTAACTAAAGTTGCACCAACAATGACAAGTGCATTAGATAGAATCAACGTATCAAGATTGACAGTTTACCTAAGAACACAATTAAACAAAATAGGTAAACCATTTATTTTTGAACCAAATGATGAACTAACAAGAAATGAAATCAAACAAGCGGTTGAATCATTCTTACTAGAATTAGTTGGTCAAAGAGCACTTTATGACTTCTTGGTAGTTTGTGATACCACAAACAACACACCAACAAGAATAGACAGAAATGAATTGTATGTTGATATAGCAATTGAACCAGTGAAATCGGTTGAATTTATTTACATACCATTAAGACTAAAAAACACTGGAGAGATATCACAACTTGGTTCGTAACCAGAATAAATAGAGAGGAAGATAAAATATGGCAATTTCAACATTATCAAAATTTACAGTACCACTAGCAAGTGATCAGAGCGCCGCAAACCAAGGTTTGCTGATGCCGAAATTACAATACAGATTTAGAGTGATACTAGAAAACTTTGGTATATCTACTCCTAGATCAGAAATTACAAAACAAGTTGTTGATGTAACAAGACCAGATCTAAGTTTTGACCAAATTACTTTAGACGTGTATAACTCAAGAGTATACATGGCAGGGAAACACACTTGGGCACCAATAACACTTACAATTAGAGATGACGTAAACAACGCAGTGTCTAAATTAGTTGGTGAACAAGTACAGAAACAATTTGATTTCTTTGAACAAGCATCTGCTTCTTCAGGCGTAGATTACAAATTTACAACTAGAATTGAAATGCTAGACGGTGGTAATGGAGCGGCGGCACCAGGCGTATTAGAAACGTTTGAATTATACGGTGCTTACGTCGAGTCTGTTAACTACAACACTTTAGCATACGCAACATCTGATCCAGCAACAATAACACTTGCTATCAGATACGATAACGCAGTACAAACTCCACAAGGAACAGGAATTGGTAGTGCGGTAACTAGAACTCTTGGCACACTTGCAACAGGTGGCGGAGTATAATAATTTTCAAATATAATACAAGGAAAGCGCCTTTTATGGCGCTTTTTTTGTGACTATAAATACAGTATGCCAAGTATAAACAATTTCTTAAAAGGATTCTCTTCTGGTTTACCAGGAATGAAAGATTACAGACACGCATCGCGTCTGTATTTTGATGACAATTTTAAACTTGCACCAAAAAATAAATTTTTATTCCATGTAGTATTTGACATAGACTCAACAGTTTTACAAAACAAAAATTTTGGCAAAAATGTTATGTTGGATCTTAATATGCTTGTGAAAGCAATTGACCTTCCTAAGTATAACTTGAACTTAGAAGAGAAACAGCAGTACAACAAAAAAACATATGTGGCAACGAGAATACAATATTCACCAGTCAATATAACTTTTCATGATGACAACGCTGATACTGTGAATGCTTTTTGGAAATCATATTATGAATATCATATTGCTGACTCAATTGTGACAGATCCAAATATGCGAACAATGAACAAAGATACTTTATATGACAATGCAGATGCTATAAAGAACACACAATTTGGTATGGACACAGCAGTGGTTAGTAAGAAACCACTCATAAGAGGAATAGATATTTTTGTTTTGCACAAACAAAGATTTACATCGTTCTCCTTAATAAATCCAGTAATAGGGTCATTCAGTCATGACAATTTAGATCAAGCAGACGGGCAAGGTATTATGCAAAACACGATGGAAATATTTTACGAAACAGTATTATATAGATCTGGATTAATAAAAGGAGGAGGCGTTCCTGGATTTGCAACGGTACATTATGATTTAGAACCATCACCATTATCAGTTTTAGGTGGAGGTACTACATCTATTTTTGGTCCTGGTGGTATAGTAGATGGCATAGGTTCAGTGATAAGCGATGTACAGCGGGGGCAAGTTGGACTAGGTACAATTTTAAAAGGAATCAACACTTACAATAATGCAAAAAAAGTAAAAGCAAAAGATGCCTTGAAAGAAGAGATAGGCGGAATAGTAAAAGATGAGATTAAAAAAATAGGCGAAAGTGCTGGTACTATTGCTAATCCAGTTGGAGATTTTTCCGTAGGTGCCGCGGCGGCAACAGTTGCACTTGCAGGCACAGTCGCTAATGCAAAATCATTAATTGATGATAAAAATAATCAGTCAACAACTGTTATAGCAACGCAGGACACAGTAAATTTTTTAAGTTCTACGGAAGCAACAAATTTAGTCAACAGCAATACACAGGTAAGAGAAAGTATTGCGGCATCAATGTATTTTAAAGACATTGGATCAAGAAAAGGACTATCAGTCGCAGAAAGTGAAATTGAATATGCGGCTCAAAGTGATAGCGTAAAAAATACATACAATAATCAAGCAGTTGCAAATGTAAATCAACTAGTAACAGATGGATATATAAAAATAGATAGAGAAACAAACGAAGTTGAAATAGAAGCAGAAAAGGCTAATTTATAATGACAAAAGTATATTCAAATTTACCATCAGAAAACAACGATTCATTAAAAAAATCTATAGACGAATTAACAAATAATCAGTACGTGGAACCACTTGAATTCAACGTTGGTGAATATGATGCTACTATTGGCTTTTTTGTAAAACGTGGATTCGACAGAGAACCAGCAGAACAATTAGCCTACATAATTTTACAACAGGCAAAGGTAGATAATATTAACTCACAGGAAGTTTTACAAAAACTTGGAAACACAAATCCTGCACAACTAAATGAGGTTGTGACAATGATACTAAATGCCAACAGATTTAGATCGAGTGCTTTAGGCACCAGATCAAAAAAGACTGCAAAAGATTCAGTTTCAAGAAACATATTGGGGTAACCCATGAAGTTCGCACACGGCAAATATAATCTTAAGAATCAAGAAAAATATATTGGCTTAAAAACTCCAACATATAGATCAGGATGGGAACACGCATTCATGAGATTGTGTGACGAACATCCTAACGTGGCTAAATGGGCAAGTGAATCGATAAAGATACCTTACAGGCATCCGTTCACTGGAAAATATACAATATACGTTCCGGATTTTTTTGTAGTTTATGTTGATAAGAGTGGACGTAAACACGCAGAACTAATTGAAGTTAAACCAGCGGCACAAACAACCATGGAAAAGGCAGGTAGGAGTTATAAAAAACAGCAACAGGTAATAATTAACAATGCAAAATGGGAAGCGGCAAATGCCTATGCAAAACAACAAAAAATAAAATTTAGAGTTGTATCAGAAGAACAATTATTCCACAACGGCTCGCGTAAATAATATAATGACAAAGAAATTAGAAGACATTTTAAATTTACCAAATATAAAAGAAGCATTTCAAAAAGTTGATGCCAAAGAAGCACAAAGGCAAGATACAAATGGGAAAACTATTCCTAAAAACGTAGATCCTCAAACTGCAAAAGCATTAGAAAAAACTTATGCCGAGTTTGACAAAATTGAAAAGGCACTGCCGGCTGTGAAAGGTCTGGGCGAATTGTCAGATCTAGAACTTGATAAATTAGCCGGTGAGGCTGAAGAATCATATAAGAATCTGATGGACTTGGGAATGAATGTAGACAGCAGATATAGTGGACGTATATTTGAGGTTGCAAGTACCATGTTACGAAATGCCATTGATGCCAAATCCAGCAAAATTGACAAGAAATTGAAGATGGTTGAACTACAATTAAAGAAACATAAGATCGATAAAGATGGTAAAGACGACCCAGAACCTATAGAAGCGGACGGATACGTTATAACGAACCGTAATGAATTGATGAGAAAACTTAATAAAAAAGACTAAATAAACGTGCTATGAGTGAATTCGCAAAATATTTAACAGAATCATCTAAAGAATATGACTATAGAATAAAGGTCGCTGGCGATTTAGATAAGGATTTTGGTACTAAATTAGAAACTTGCCTACAGAAATATGAAGTAGCAAAACTTTCTGCTGGCAAAACAACTCCAATTGTAGAAATGCCGTTGGATTTTCCAAATCTTAAAAATGAAAAAGTAACAATTTTTGATGTAACTACACACTATCCAGCATCAGTCATGGAATTAAGAGAGTTGGTTGCAGATTATATGAGAATGGCACCTAATTTTGTTGTAGTCAGAAAACCAAATGAACCAACAGAAGAATATCAAGAAGAAGCAAAAGTAAAAGCAAAATCAGAATATAAAACAAGATTGCTTGACTTAGAATATCAAGATGCACCAAAAGTAAAAGGTGAGGATTTCCATTCAACTCAAGCAAATATGAGTCTCTTGAAAGAATTATTAAAAGACAAAAAAGATGGTGAAACTACACACAGACACGAGTACGCGGCAAAACCCGAAAAGCATGATGTACAAGAAAAAGAAGATAAGCCAACGCCATCACCATTAACAAAAACAACAAACCCTAAACCAAAGAGATAATAATATGGAAATGTTAGATGTACTTAAAAAATTAAAAGAAATTGCAGACACTAATCCTGAAATAGTTGCTGATGCATTAGACAATGTGCAGAGAACAAATCCAGAGGAAATTCAAACAGACGAAGGTAGAGTAAAAGATGCCGTTATAGGCGCTGAAGAGATGATAGGCGACTACGTAAATGACGACGGAGACCTTAAAATGCCTAAAGATAAAGTGATATATGATCTTAAAGCAAAATCTAAAATGGAAAAAGATGCAATGAAAAACTACTCAATTAACATTGCAATGGATAAAGTTGAAAAAGAGTTCGATGATCAAGGCCAGAAAATAGATATGGATATGGATATGAACTCAGAACAACCCACAGACGAAGGCAATGCTTTCGCACAGGCAGTACAACAAGCAAAAGCGTCAGGCCTTAAAAAGGGTGATAAATTTAAAGTTGGAGACGAAGAGCACACATTAAGAGATAGCGATTTTGAACAGGTAAATACAAGTACCATGGAAAACAAAGGTAAAAAAGAAGAGAAAAAAGAAATTAAAGAAGCAATTCAAATGACTGCTGATACACCAGAAGAAGCAGGTGTTTTAATGCAAATTTTAAAACTTGCAGGTGTAAAACCAGTAACTCCAGATATGATGGGGCAGGAACCTGAACAAGAACCAGAACAAGATCAAGAGCCAATGCAAAAACCAGAAATGGGAATGTGTTGTTGCAAAATCTTTGGCAGACGAACCAGCAGATGAAACATACGCAAACACACCAGACGAAAAAGTAGATGATGTTGACACACTTGTAAACAAAATGTCAGGTGGTATGAATAAGCAAAAACAACAAGTGAAAAAAGAATATCCAGGCGATAACCCACTAGCAGTAAGAGAAGTAACTGAAGACGAAATAGCGACTGATCTTAGAGCACAATACGAAAACTTTAAAACTGCTTATACACAAGCGGCGAACGAAGCGGCAAAGCCTGATTACGTTGACTTAGATAAAGATGGAAACAAAACTGAGCCAATGAAAAAAGCGGCAAAAGACGCTGAGAAAAAAAAAGACTAAACACTCCTGAAGCACACGGCGGACAACATTCTACATCAGGTAGAAGCATGACCAAAGGCGAAATGAATAAACGTGAAAAAATCGTCAAGGGAATGAAAAAAGACAAATCCGGATTCAAAAAGAGATATGGCAAAGATGCAGATGCAGTTATGTATGCCACTGCAACAAAACAAGCCATGTCAAAATAAAAAATCTACATGAGCAAACATAGATTAATGGCCCACAATTCTTACGGGTTGATTGGAGATTCGATTTGGATTGGCTTACCCAAATGTGCAACAACATCATTGTATGCCTTATGGAATAATAAAAATGTTAAGTCACAATACTTCAATGAAAATTCAGATATTTTAAAGTTAGATAAGAGCGATAAACTAAAACAGATTTGGTGTTTATGGCGTAATCCGTGGGACAGATGGCTGTCTGCATTAATTCAAGACTATGAAACCGAACTACATCTTGGTAAGGTAACATCGGGTGTTAAAAATCAAAAAGAATTATCAGATAAAGACTTACAACATATTGAAAAAAGTCTATTGAAAAATTGGAGTTTTAAATATAGCAAGAATATTAAAAATAAAAAATATCCTCATTCAAGTATTCAACTTACTAGACATATTTTTTTACTTTGGAAATTGGCTCAAGAAAGATTTTTATGTCCGGTACTAACAATCTATCCAATGCATGAAATTAATAATGCTGTTCAAGTTTTTACAAAGGTCGGTTATGAAAATATTACTCTCAATCAAACAAATAAAAATAATTTAATCAAACTAGATAATTTATTTAAAAGTAATAATTTTTATAATCAGTGGCTGTACCAGTACAAGGAAGATGTTAATTTACATCAACTTTTAAATAATGAGATATGTAGATTTCATGAAAGACAATGGCTGGAAAAGGTTTCACCCACATACGGATCAAGAACAAATAATTTTTTTAAAAAACTTATATCAGAATACCAGCAGAAGATTAGATCTTAGGTTATTATTCACTTAAATACAACACTATGGCATACGTTTCTTTAGATACAGAACAGGTTAAAAGAGCCAATAAGAAACACAAATACACGAAAGAACAGGTTATACAACTTGAAAAGTGTATGGATGAAAAAACTGGCCCTTTGTATTTCATGAAAACTTTTATGAAGATACAACACCCAACGAAAGGCGAAATGTCTTTTAATCCTTATCCATATCAAGAAAGATTGATTGAATCGTATAATTCACACAGATTTAGTATATCAATGCTACCTAGACAAACAGGCAAAACTACCTGTGCGTCAGGTTATATCATTTGGTATGCTATGTTTAAGCCTGATTCTCAAATATTGATAGCGGCACACAAATACGCAGGAGCATCAGACATTATGTCGAGGGTGCGGTATGCGTATGAGATGTTGCCAGGGTGGATAAAAGCCGGAGTAAATTCTTACAATAGGAATAGTATAGAATTTGACAACGGTTCAAAGATTATGGCAACCACAACGACAGAGAACACAGGTAGAGGTATGTCCTTATCTATGATATACTGTGATGAGTTTGCGTTCGTTCAGCCACCCGACAAGGCAGTAGAATTTTGGACATCACTTTCACCTACATTGTCAACTGGTGGTAAATGTTTAATCACATCTACACCAAACAGTGACGAAGATCAGTTTGCATTAATTTGGAAGGAAGCAAACAAACGTTTTGATGAATTTGGAAACGACAACATAGTTGGTACAAATGGATTTTATGCCATGAAGGCCCACTGGTCAGAACATCCAGACAGAGATGAAACTTGGGCAGTTGAAGAACGAGCAAGAATAGGCGAAGAAAGATTTAGAAGAGAACACGAGTGTGAATTTTTAATTTTTGACGAAACATTAGTAAATGCAATTACATTAGCAGAATTGGAAGGACAAAATCCAATATATAATCAAGGACAAGTTCGTTGGTGGAAAGAACCTAAACCAGGAAGAACTTATATGGTTTCATTAGATCCAAGTTTAGGAACTGGTGGGGATTATTCAGCGATTCAAGTAGTTGAACTTCCTACCTTTGAGCAAGTTGCAGAATGGCATCACAACATGACTCCAGCAAACCAACAAATAAGGATTTTACAAAGCATCAACAAGTACATACATGATACCATTATTGAAAAAGATAAAAATTCAAATCCTCAAATATTTTATTCAATGGAAAATAACACTTTAGGTGAAGCGGCATTGCAGAGAGTAATGGAGATAGGTGAAGAAAATATACCCGGTATGTTTATATCTGAACCAATAAGAAAAGGACACAGACGTAAATTTAGGAGAGGTTTTAACACCACTGCCAAACATAAAATTGATGCCTGTGCTAAATTTAAAGAATTAATTGAAAATAAAAAATTAATTATTAATAGTAAACCCTTAATTTCAGAACTCAAAGATTATGTTGCTAGTGGCGTGTCATACAAAGCAAAACCAGGACAGCATGACGATTTAGTCAGTGCGTGTCTTTTAATGACAAGAATGATAAAAGTATTAGCAGATTTTGATCCTAAGATTTTTGAAAAATGGACAGATAGAGATTCCGAATTTGTGGCTCCAATGCCAATTTTTGCAAATTTAGGAGTTTAGGATGAAAGTACTAATTTCTGGTCCTAACATTTACGACGCAAGAGTATATCTACCAACTACATTTTTAAACTTAAAAACTTATATCGAATGCCAGACTGATATTAAAAACGTTCAATGGTTAGATCCTTTATTTAGAAATCGACCATTAGAACAGATGGTTGCCGGGATAGACTTCAGAGATGTGGACGTCTTAGGTCTCAGTTGTTATGAATGGAATTGGCAACTTAACACCCAAATAGCCAACCATGCAAAAAAAATAAATCCATCGATAAATGTAATTGCGGGCGGTCCTCATCCAGATTATAAAAATCCAAAATTCTGGGACAAATATCCAATGATTGATTCAGTTGTACACCACGACGGAGAAAAGGCATTTGCTAGTCTACTCAAAGGAGACAAGAATGCTCCAGGCACTGCTACAAGAGATGGCATAGGTCCAATAAGTCTATTAGAAGATTTTAGATCCAGTCCATGGTTGCATAATAAAGAATGGTTGTTAGAATTTAAAAAGAAACACGTTGATCATCCGGACACAAAAGCAGGAGTTGTCATGTGGGAAACTGATAGAGGCTGTCCTTTTGCGTGTAGTTTTTGCGATTGGGGTTCTGCAACGATGCAAAAAGTAAGACGTGTGCCAATGGAGAGAATTGAACAAGAACTAGAGTTTTTCGCTCACGAATTAAAAATTCCATGGATGTGGCACGTAGGTGCAAATCTTGGAATCCTACCTAGAGATATTGATATTGTAAAAAAATTGTACAGCCTACAGAAAAAAACTAATTGGCTTAAAGGAATACAGTACAATCCAAGTAAAAACACTCCTGAAAGATCTTTAGAAATTGGAAAAATGTTTTTTGACTGTGGACTTGTTACAAAACACTTGATCAGTTTACAACATACAAGACAAGAAGTTTTAGATTGTATCGATAGGAAAAATATTCCTGTCGCTAGACAAATTCCAATAATTGAAGATATGCAGAAAAATAAAATGCCGACCGTTGCACAATTAATCATGGGAATGCCTGGAGATACAATAGACTTATGGTTATCTGCACTCACTGACACAGCAGAATATGGAATACACAATGAATTACAGGCCTACGATTTTCAGATGTTACCCAATGCTCCTGCAAACGATCCTGCATATAAAAAGAAATGGGAAATTGAAACTGTACACAGAAGGCACCTACCACACGAAAAGCATATGTTAAATGAAAAAGAAAAGGCAGATTTAGAAGAAGATTTTTTTCACATGGACGAAGATGATCCAAATGTACAAGAATTTATTGTCAGTACAAAAACATACACTAGAGAAGATTGGATAACAATGAAGTTGCATACTAAACTTTTCATTGCTTGTCATACTGGTAACATTACAAAATATCTATCTATGTACTTGAGAAACACAATGAACGTAAGTTTTTATAGTTTTTACAAAGGCTTTTTTGATCTGCTTATGAAAGAAGATATTGTTACTAGAGAACATCAGAGAATTAAAAATTTTTTAGATAATCCAAAAAATATTCTCGAAGAAAAAATTGATCAGATAGGAAATGATAATTTTTATGAACAAGAAGACAAATTTTTGTTTCATTTTTTGTATGATAAGGAGTGGAAAATTAACATCAAATTTTTCAACCTCATAAAAGAATATGTGAAAAATAGTCATGGGTGGAATGAAGAACTGGAGGATTTATTTAAAGTATTACCGAGACTATTTTTGACTATAGATTACAATCCCGAAGATGGCAAACTGGTTGAAATGAATTATGACTGGATTGAATACTTTGAAAGAAGTAATTTTACTTGTCATGTTCCTGGCTCAAATATTAACTTTAAACCTAAAAAAGATAAAATTAAATGGCTAGGAAAACAAAAAAAAGTGTCATTGAGTGAAGTTTCTGCTAACAATAAAATTAACTGGCATAAAGAAAAAGACGAAAAAAAACAACTCAAATCCTTTGCAAACACAGTAATAGCGGCTAGATATCATAGGGGTAACAGAAATATGCTTATGCAAGGAACTTACATTAATAGTTAAACAGCAATAAATACATTTATGAACGCACAAATTTCAAGCGATTTGTTTAATAAAATTAGGTCTAAATTTTCGAATATTACAATCGGAGATTCTGAAGGAAGTCCTACTGCTGATCCAAAAGAAGCAAGATTTTTTGATTTTGAATATATGGAAGATGCTGACACATTCGGCAGAATGAGCGTTAGTCTAGCAGAAGATGAAACTATGAAAGTCTACTATAATCGTGGTTTGACTGAGAAAATAGACGAAGATAGTAAAGCAGAATTTTATGCATTTTTACATGAACTAAAACAGTTTGCAGTACAACACCAGTTAGGGTTTGACGTTAGAGACATAACTAAATCTAACCTAACGAAGCAGGATTACAAGAATCTTGCAGACACGAACCAAACGGTAAATACTGATGAAATGTCAGAAGAACTTAACAGAATTACAAAACTAGCAGGCGTAGAAGTCAAAGAGGGCCTTACAGGTACTTCAAAATCTTCCTATGAAAACCTTGATAAAACAAGATTAATTGTTAGGCATTCTGGTCCAGTTGATGAAACTGTTCCGGGTGCAAGAACTAGACACATTAATTCCTTATACATTGAAAACGATGACGGTGAAAGATTCAAGTATCCAGTGATTCATTTAGCAGGTGCTAGAGCAATGACAAGACACGTTGCAAATGGTGGCAGACCTCATGACGAGTTTGGTCAACATATTATTAATACATCAGAAGATATTGCAAAACTTAATTCATTTTCAAGATACGTTGCTCATAAAGATCAATTAAATGATTCAGCAGGCGATATTATCGAGCAAACAAAATTAAAGTTAGAAAATTTAAGAACATATGTAAAAAGTATTGCAAAACAAGGACATTATGAAAATGCAGTAAAAGATTTCAAACAATCTGATGAGATTGTTTTAGATGATGAAACAGCAAATTCATACAAAGAAAAATTTACATTAAGAAATTTAGATAATAGAGTAGAAGAGGCATTACCACTTATTCATAAAATAATGAGTGAGTATAAACCAGATGACGAGCCAACAGATAAGGACGCTAAAATCGAACCACCAGTTGATCACGGTGCAATAGTAACTTCTTTTTTAACAGATCCAGATAAAAAACTAGTGTTAAGGAAAGACGATGCGGCCGATAAAATGTTATCGGTCACAAAATTTAATGACAAAAACACAATGCTTGGTTCTATATTATCTGATATAGCATCTAGAATGTTGACTAAAGATAATCAAGATGATAGAGTGGCAAACTTTGCTTCAAGAGTAGCAGATGCAATTAGCCAGGAAGGCCAACCGTTTTTCAAGCCAGATGAAGATCATTCAAAAAATAAAAAAATTGCAGTTCAACTTGCAAAAAGATATATTGACGATTACAAAAAAATGAAATCAGATCCATCTTATGCGGATGAAGTAAGAATGGAGCCTGGTGCTTTTGCTCCTAAAAAAGACAGAACAGGAAAAGCAAAAGAAGATTCTTTTGAATCATGGGCAAACAGAGTTACCGAAGGGACTTGGTCGCTTCCAAATAAAGACGAGGACATAGAAGATTTAGAAGCGGTTATGAAAAATCAGTTTGACGTGGGAACAGACGCAACCAACGCCACAACTATGCTATCAAGACTAGGATTTGGCGATGACAGTCTATACGACGAATTAGGAGACTTATACGACAGAGATGGCGAGAGAGCAGACGCTAGACCTATAGTACAAGACTATGTGATGCAGATGTTAGTACCACAAGGAAACTACTCATCTGAATTATCTCCAGAAATTAAAGCAAAATTACAAAAAGCAGTGTCAGTTTATAAAAAAGACGACAGACAAAAAGAACTTCCAGGCATTCCGGCTAAAGAGCCAATGTTTGCAGGCGAAGAAATCACTTTTGAGGACATCAAACCTTACGTATCGATGTACTCAGACAAAGATAGCGGTAAGATGACTTATGACGTTTTAGATAAAGACGGCGAATCTGCATTTAAAACTCATGATGCCAAACTGGCTATGAAATACCTTTCAAGAAATTTTGACAAACTTAAAAAAGACAAAGACCAAAGAGTAGAATCACAAGAATCATTGAACGAGCAGAGAGCAAAAATTATTACTGCAATAGAATCAAGAGCAGACCATGAAATTGCAGACATCGTTAGACTCGCAAAATCTTAATTCAGAAAAACGACCATGGGGATCATTCAAGGAAATCTACAAGAATGAACTCATTAATGTTAAAGTAATCAAAGTAAATCCTAAAAGTAAATTAAGCCTACAATCGCACAAAAAAAGGGAAGAACACTGGATAATTGAACAAGGGTACGCAAGAGTAACACTTAATAAAGAAAAAATTTACCTTGAAAAAGGACAACAAGTTCATATACCCCAAGGTGCTATTCATAGATTAGAAAATACACATCATACAGACCAATTGGTTGTTATAGAAATACAACAAGGCTCATATTTTGGAGAAGATGACATCACTAGGTATGAAGATGACTATAATAGAGCCTAAAATCTAGAGTAAATATCAGTATGAAACCGTTTTGCAATGTTCCCTTTGTTGGATTGAGTGCTAGACATGATGGTACGGCAAAAATTTGTTGCAACATCAACAAATCTGAAGGAATCACAAAAACAGGCACGTACGATAACCCAGGCTCTGAAAAATTTAACCTAAATATTGATAATTTTCATGACATTTGGAACAGCGAATACATGAAGGACTTCAGAAACAAAATGTTGACTGGAGGATTTGACAAAGCGTGTTCGAGATGCATCACGCATAACAATCAAGGTGTATTCACGATGCGTAAAAAATACAATTCTCATTTTGATCCCATTGAAATCGAAAAAAGGGTAGGACAACACCAAGCAGGCCACTCGGTTTCACTACCTCAATGGTATGATTTTAGGTTCAGTATTGCCTGTGATTCAAGTTGTACTATGTGTGGTCCTGGCAGTAGTAATTTTTTGTTCAAGGACTGGAAGAAACACAGTAAGTTTTTAGACAAAGATAAAATAGACCAGATAGATAAAGCAAAAAGTCATTACAAACTGAGCATTGCTAATTCTGACTTCATAAAACAAGTAAAAAACAATTTAGACAAAATTAATTTTTTTGAATTTAGAGGTGGTGAACCTCTGGTTGATAGAAACGTTATGGATTTTATCACTGATGTTTCTCATACCCAGTATGCCAAAAACATTAGAATAGACATTGTCACTAACGGTCAACAATTTCCAAAACATTTCATACCAATACTTAATAAATTCAAAAAAGGATACCTTAGATACAGTATTGATGGTTTTGATCGGGTTAACGAGTACATAAGATACCCAGCAAAATGGTCAAAGTGTGAAAACACTTTAAACTTATTGTCTGACTTACATGAAAATTGGGATATTAAAATTATCAGTACATTACAAGTCTATAATATTTTAAATATTGGAAAATTACTAGAATATCTAGATGACAAGTACCAATACAAAGTAATAAGCAATAGTGTGTGGGGAGTTGATCACCTGTCTCCTTATGTTATGCCACTTGAAAAAAGGATAAAATATGCAAAAACTTTAGAAGATCGTTTTCCTAACTTTGCTAAAATTATTGAAAAGGATGTTGAAGTAAAAGATCCGCAAATCTTAGAAAAACTACGAAATCACAACAAATTAATGGAAGCATCTAGAGGAAAAAAAGTAACTGATGCTATTCCAGAAATGCAATTTTTATATGAATAAGACATTTTGCACATATCCATGGACAAGTTTAACATTCCTGCCAGGAAATAAAACCAAAGTATGCGGAGCCAACAGAGATGTTGAATACGACCCAGCGTCAGACCGGAAAAATACTGAAAATTTAAAAATTGCAAGAAAGAAAATGCTTGATGGTGACCAAGTTGATGGTTGTGAATTCTGTTATGAACGAGAAAAAAACGAATACTGGAACACCAAAAGAAAAGAAAGTTTGCGTATTTGGGGCAAGTGGCAAGATGAATTTATATCACAAACAAAGGAAGATGGCACCACAAATTTTGAGCCTTTTTACATAGATTACAGAGAAGACAATGTTGAGAAATTACAAAAAGTAATTGCATCGTTACCAAGAATTAGAGTGCTTAAACTTTATAAAATAAATTTTATGCAAGACTGGAGTAAAGCATTTAATGAACTAAAAAATAAAATGGGACACTTCTATTGCTGTGGCGAAACTGACAAAATCAGGTTTGACAAAGAATTTTTAGGTGTGCAAAGCAGGAGCAGAAGAGTTTCGGTTATTCATAATCTTAAAAATAATTCTAATAGCGAAACTATAGAAAAGGTAAAGGAAATACAAGGTATACTTAATGGTGCGGAAGACGAAGTCCAATTATATATTAATGTAAAAGGTACAATCACCGAAGATTTTCTTGAAAGTTTTACCAAATTTGATAGAGAGTTTCCCGACATTAAGTTGAGGATATACGCATCTGATGTTCTTAAGCAAAGAGGTGATCCTATTGAATATTACAATAAAGAGATAGGCATCATAAAACAAATGCGTAATATTGCAGAAAAGACAAATAACCAAGATTTACAGGCATTATACCGTCAGTTTACTTAAAATAATCTTGACATTTAATAAATATAGTAGTATATTAAGAAATGCTTAATATACATTTAGGCACAAACATAGGCAAAATAGGAGGCTTACATTATGGCTACATTGGCTGAAATAAGAGCGAAGTTAAAATCTCAAGAAGTGAATCGCTCCACTTCATCAACAGGTGGCGACAACGCCATTTATCCACACTGGAATATTCAAGAAGGACAGGAAGCAGTTGTTAGATTCTTACCCGATAAGGATCCGAACAACACTTTTTTCTGGACTGAAAGGAATATGATTAAATTACCTTTTGCAGGTATAAAAGGTCAGACAGATTCTAAACCAGTGCAGGTACAAGTTCCATGTATGGAGATGTATGGAAAAACTTGTCCAGTGCTAACTGAAGTTAGACCGTGGTTCAAAGACAAAAGCATGGAAGACATGGGCAGAAAATATTGGAAAAAGAAAAGTTATATTTTCCAAGGTTTCGTAGTTCAAAATCCGCTTAACGAAGAAACTACACCTGAGAATCCAATCAGAAGATTTATAATTGGTCCTCAGATCTTTAACATTATTAGATCGGCATTACTAGATCCAGAGATGGAAGAACTGCCAACTGACAGTGTAAGAGGTGTAGACTTTAGAATAACTAAAACTTCTAAAGGTGGATATGCTGACTACTCAACGTCCAAATGGTCGAGAAGAGAACGTGCTTTAGACGAGGCCGAAAGAGCGGCAATCGATAAAAACGGTTTGCACAATTTAAATGACTTCAGACCAAAAGAACCAACAGAATCAGAAGTAAAAATAATTAAAGAATTATTTGAACAATCTGTTGAAGGTGAAGCATACGACTTGGAAAAATATGGACAATACTTTAGACCGGCAGGAACATCTGCACCTAGAGTGGTAACTCCACAAGCAAGTAAACCTGCACCAGTTGACACTGCATCAGCAACTAATACAGTTGCAGAACAAACAGTAACTACCACTGCAAATCCAACAGCGACAACACCAGCACCAGAGGCAAATGGAAATGGTGACAGCGCCAAAAGAGCAGAAGATATACTGAAATTGATTCGTGCAAGACAAAGTAACTAACCTAAAATACCAAGGCCTTGATATTGACTGTCAGGGCCTTGTATGTTAATATAAGGTATGAAAAGACAAATTAAAAAGGCAATCGATTGGATTCTCTATAAACAAATACCCGCATGGGTTATTCTTGTTTTGATTATCCTATGGATTATATTATAGGCAAAATATGACAAAACCATTTGACGCAACTAAATTTAGAAAAAGCATTACAAAGTCTATATCCGGATTGGGTATAGGTTTTAGTGATCCAACAGATTGGATATCAACAGGCAACTATGCATTAAATTATTTGATATCTGGTGATTTTAACAAAGGTATTCCCCTAGGCAAAGTATCAGTACTTGCCGGTGAGTCTGGTGCAGGTAAATCTTACATAGCATCAGGCAACATTATTAAAAACGCACAGGACCAAGGTATATTCGTAATATTAATTGATTCAGAGAATGCACTAGACGAAGCATGGTTGAAAGCACTAGGCGTTGACACAGATGAAAAAAAATTATTAAAGTTAAGTTTATCAATGGTTGATGATGTAGCAAAAACTGTATCTGAGTTTATGAAAGAGTACAAAACAGAACACTCGGAGAACAGAGAAGGTGCACCTAAAGTATTATTTGTAATAGACAGTTTAGGTATGTTACTAACTCCAACAGATGTAGACCAGTTTCAAAAAGGTGAAATGAAAGGTGACTTAGGTAGAAAACCTAAGGCATTGACAGCACTTGTAAGAAACTGTGTTAATATGTTTGGTTCATGGAACGTAGGACTTATGGCTACAAATCATACATACGCATCACAAGATATGTTTGATCCAGATGACAAGATATCAGGTGGCCAAGGATTCATATATGCAAGTTCAATTGTGGTTGCAATGAAAAAATTAAAACTTAAAGAGGACGAAAAAGGTAACAAAATATCTGATGTGAGAGGTATTAGAGCGGCTTGTAAGGTAATGAAAACAAGATATGCTAAACCATTTGAGAGTGTACAAGTAAAGATTCCGTATGATACAGGAATGGATCCGTACAGCGGACTTGTTGATTTGTTTGAGAAAAAAGGCATTTTGACTCAACAGGGCAACAGATTAAAATATGTAGACTCGGCAGGTAAAGAACATCTTGATTTCAGAAAATCTTGGACTGGAGATAAATTAACAATGTTGATGAATGATTTTGATAAATTATCAACAACAGAAGAATTAACTTCTGCTAGTTCCAAGGAAGAAATGAATGATTGAGATGCAACACGAACACATTGACCGAATATGGAGTTCTTTATCACATTGGATACCAGAAAAAATGAAATTAGACGCGGCTGTGGACTTTATTAATAGTTTGCAGGAATTGGGCGTTGAAGATTCTGCAATAAAACAGGCCGCAGAATTTGATCCCAAGTACGAAGAGGCGGTTAATGCAGTTTATGGTGACGAAGAAGGTGATGATGATTACTATGATGAATATTCGGACAATAACGAATGAGTTGGTATAATAAAGTAAGCAAAAACATAAGTTTGATTCCAGAATGCATCAAGCATTTCGAGGACGAACTGGCACAGGCAAAACGAGAATGTGGTATATATGGCAATCTCGAGAAAGCAAGTGCCGCCTTACCTGGCATTGTAGAGCAGAGGTTTAATCAATTACAAGAGATCGAAGCAATACTTGAATATCTCAATATTGAAAAACGGAGATTAAGATCAAAAACATTTAGAAATTATCTAGAGAAATACAATAAAGTTTTGAGTAGTAGAGATGCAGACAAATATGTCGACGGAGAACAGGATGTAGTTGACTTAGAAAAAATTATTAATGAGTTTGCTTTAATAAGAAATAAATGGTTAGGAATTACTAAAGGTTTAGATCAAAAACAATGGCAACTTACAAATATTGTGAAACTACGAGTAGCAGGTATGGAAGATGCCACGCTCAAATAGAATAATCTTAACAGACGTCGACGGTGTACTTTTAGAATGGGAAAACCATTTTACACAATGGATGCTCAAAAGAAGCCATTTTGACCAAAAGGGCCAAAGAATCCAAACCTACAATTTATTACCAAATATGGAATCCGAATATGCAATGGAAAAACGATTTGGTATTGAAGCATGGCAAATACAACAAGAAATACGAGAATTCAATAGAAGTGCGTGGATGTACACACAGCCTCCTATGCCAAATTCAATTACTTGGGTAAAGTTAATGGCCGCGGAAGGTTGGACTTTTATACCAATAACATCACAGACCTCAGATGTACCTGCACAAATATTGCGAAAAAAAAGACTAGTTGAACTGTTTGGAGATCATGTTTTCCAAAACTACCTAATATTGGAGACAGGCGCCAGCAAAACCACCGCTTTAAACGAGTTTAAAAATACCGGACTGTTTTGGGTAGAGGACAAGTGGCAGAACGCTTTAGAAGGTCTTAAATGCGGTTTAAAACCCCTATTAATAGACCATTTATATAACAAACAATTCAGTCATCCAGAAATAACAAGAGTAAAGGATTGGAAAGAAATCCATAGCCTCACTCAACTTTCTTAACCACCATTCTATTGGAGATTAAATATCTACATGAAAATTTATGTCGGTTGGGACTCCAGAGAAGATATAGCATACCAAGTTTGCGAACACTCAATAAAACGTAGAGATCCAGATGCTGAAGTAGTCCCTTTGAAACAAAATGATATGAGGGCACAAGGAATCTATACGAGAGAAAAAGATAAACTTGCCTCAACGGAATTTACTTTCACAAGATTTTTTATCCCTTATCTTAACGATTACAAAGGATGGGCAGTTTTTTGTGACTGTGATTTTCTTTGGAAGATTCCAAGCACAGAACTACAACAATTTTGTGACCCGAGCAAAGCAGTTGTTTGCGTACAGCATGATTACAAGCCAAAGGAAACAACTAAAATGGATGGTCAAGTGCAATCGGTCTATCCAAGAAAAAATTGGAGTTCCATGGTCCTTTGGAACTGTGAACATCCTAAAAACAAATTACTTACACCAGAATTTTTAAACAATCAGACACCAAAATTTTTACACAGATTTAGTTGGTTAGATGATTCAGAAGTTGGTTCTATGCCTCATAACTACAATTGGTTAGTAGGCTGGTATCAAGAACCTAGTGATGGCAAACCTAAAATACTTCACTACACAGAAGGTGGACCATGGTTTGATGGTTACCGAGATTGTGAATATGCCGACGATTGGAAAAAGGAAGTTATAAACTTATTCTCAGCATGAGCAAATTAAGTGTCTTAAAAAAATTTAATCCGGAACAGCATTTTTTCACTGATCCTTTCCCTCACGTTGTTATTAGAAACTGCCTTGACGATGACATATATCAAAGATTATACGAAAATTTTCCTGTAAAACTTATAAAAGATAATTTTAATATTATACAAGAACACACTTATAGATGCCTTGCTAATGATGTGTTAGTTGAAAAAAAGATACCTGTACATCCTATTTGGCAAGAATTCTTTGAATATCATACATCTCAAGATTATTTTAAAACAGTAATTAAATTATTTGAAAAATATATGCCCAACTATCAATGGCTGGAACAACAAACAGCAAGGATCAGAAATACTCAGGGCGATACAAAAGTCGTAACCGATACACAATTTGTTGTACATCAACCTTATCATACTACCACTAGAACGACACATATAGATAATCCTATTGAATTTTATGCAGGACTTTTATACTTTAGGCAAAGAGGTGATAGAAGTAGTGGTGGAGATTTTATGATATATGATTCTCCCGAAATAAAAGATGTCTACAAGAAAAAAGGGAGAGAAATACCCGAGAATATTTCTATCAAGGATCACACTTCTGTACCATACAAAGAAAATACTTTTGTTATGTTTTTAAATAGCAACAAGGCTGTGCATGGCGTAACTCCTCGAGTTGATGCAAGTGTAGATAGATTATCAGTGAATATAATTGGTGAGTATACTGATAGAAGTGCCTGTACTTTTAGACTGCGTCCAATAGATTAATTACCGTAAATTCTTCTTGCCTTATCCAAGTCTTCCGGAGTGTTTATTTCACCGTCGATCGCTGTGGTAAGCATGGCTCCCATTGTAATTCCGTTCTCAAGAAAACGTAGTTGTTCTAACTTTTCAAAATTTTCAAATTTTGTTTGCTTAAATTTTCTTATTTTTTCTAGAGCAGGAATAGTAAAACTATAGATACCGGCATGATGATAACCATATTTTAATGGTGCCCTCAAGAACCAATGACAACGACCAAGATTGCCTTCTCCCATTGACACAATCGCTTTCACACTATTTGGATTGTTCTGTTCTGCTTGAACCATTTCATAAACTAAACAACCAATTTCAAAATTATGATTTAAAGGAAGTGTGCTTGTAATGATTTGTTCTGGTGTGATAAATGGCATATCACCTTGTAGGTTGATTACACAATCATAGGATTTGTCTCCGATTTGATCAAAGGTAGCGATTACTCTATCTGTGCCTGTTGGTATATTTGGATCAGTCATTTCTACTCGACCTCCAAACTGAAACACCTCGTCTCTGATTTTTTCAGAGTCGGTGGCAACACAAACATCTGCATTAGGTACAGCACTTGCTTTTTCCCAGACATGACGTACTAAAGTTTTACCGCCAAACCTTGCCAATGGTTTTCCAGGCAACCTAGTACTTGCTTCTCTACTAGGAATAATAATTAATTTTTTCATTTAGAATCCTCCATGCAGTTCCGTTTTTCATTTCTTCCATTGTGTAGTTACAATATGCTAAAGAGTGGAACAATAACTCTCTATCCTCATACTTTGGTGTTTCTACCAGAGTGAAGTCTGTTTCTGCTATGGGTTTAGCAGACGAATTGTGTTCATTACAAAACACAGGTACACCATTTACAAAACTTTCAATCATGGTATTACTATTATATGTTACACAGGCAAAATAATCCTTCCAGTTAATCTGTCCACTATGAGTGGTTGGCTTATCAACCTTCACTGTGGCACCAACATGGTCAATTGCTATTGTAGGATTATACGGCTTTTCCCTTATATCTATTTCTCTATCAGTGTTTGATTTTAAAATTTTTAATGTATCATCTAGCCAGTTTTCGGCGCCAAAAAAGTTTGCAATCGCATTTGTTGGCGGCAATACTAATATTTTTTTTCCATTTTTATTCCATGGTAATAAATCTTTTTTAAAATTATTTTCATATCTATCTGCAGGTACATTTAAAAGTTTATTCTCGCAATGTTTATTTTTAGTGATCCTTAACCAGTGAGGTTTGTCATGTGCATTAGTAAAATAACCATGATCCATAAAATAAAAATTTTTATTTTCTTTTTGACACCACTTGTAAACTTCTCCAGATCCAGCAAGTATACCGTACATTGTGATGTCTTCGGTTGGAAGATCTTTTAGGTCTCTAAAATTGTACACTCTATACGGTCCTGGTGTACCTTGTACAAAAGCATCAACGTATCTTTGTGTTCTAGGTTTTGTAGTATGGATTCCAACTATCATTTATAAAATTTTTCTATAATTTTGATAGCAGTTTTATTTTCTATCTCTTCGGGTGTAAATTGTTGATATGCAAGACTACACAACCATTGATAAGGGTCTGCATAGGTCGGTGATTCTATATTTTCTAATTTTGTTGATGCAACAGGAGTAGCAAAACTTTTTTCATGACAGAACACAGGTACTCCGTTACAAATTGATTCAATTGCACTAATACTGCACGAAGTCACACAGGCGTAGGCATTTTCCAAATCTTCTTGTAAAGATATCTTTGCTTCGCTAGGACCCGAGGTGCCTCTTCCACGTGGCTTCAATCTAATTTTTATTGGTCTATCTGTATGTTTTTTAATTTTTTCTATTGTATCATCTAGCCATGTAGTATGATTAAGATATCTATGTATTCCAACTGAACTAGGACAAACTAATATGTGTTTTCCGTCCTTCTTAGGAGGATGAATTTTAATTTTAAATTTATCAAATCTACTTGTATCACAACTTGTTATCAGTCCTGCATGAATATTATTTTTACAAATACGCCAATAATGGTTATCCTTTTTCAAATTATTATTGTCAAACCTTCCAAAATACGGAGTATCTGCAAACCAATAAGTCTGCTTATTCTTTTCTAGTTTATGGACCATTTCTAAATTGTTATTAACAAAACCCCAAAACATCGCATTGTCAACAGCAGTTGTGGCTTTGGCGTTATCCAAACACATTGTCTCTTCAGGCCAAGACTTTAATATGCCTTCAAAAACAAGCCAGGCCTTACTTTCTAGATTCTGTGTGGGAGCATAAATTGTAAGCATGATTATATTATATTTAAATACTTTACATGATGCAAGTAAAAAACATTGACAGCCTTAATTATTTTACAGAAAAATTTGGTATTATTGATCCTCAACAAGAATATGAAGGATACGTAACTAAACCTACTTTTTTAGCAGAATTCAATAATGCTACTGTTCATCCATTGCCTTTTCTAATGTCAGAGCATGGTCAATTTATCACAGAAAATATTTGGCCTCTTCTGTGGAAACAAAAAAACAAACCACAAAATCATGGAATATTCAAGCAGTGGGCAGACAATATAGAAATTAATTTTAATCCAATCAATCATAATTTTACTGAGGAAAACAGATACGTTTGGTTAGCAATTGACAAATCTAGTTGTAACAATCCATGGCACATATGGATGGATCTAATAGCAAAGATGAGACTTTTGGAAAAAAAATTAGCAAGAAAATATAATGAGTTTGTTTACATAATTCCAAATGAAAGCAAATATTTTAAAAAGATAGTCAACGAAATTGATCCTAGTATAAAATTTTATTTCATGAAACCCAACGATGTGTGGAGATTTAAACATATCTACGCACCTAGTATGGTGAATCATGACGACGGGGTAGTGGTTCCTCAATCAGTAAGTTGGATACGTAGCAGATTTTTACGTAACAAAAATTTGGATCAAAATAGGAAAATTTTTATTGATAGATCAGGATCTAGACAACTTTCAAATAAAGAAGAAATATTCGCAAGGCTAAAAGGTTGGGAAATTTTAGACCTAGATAAAATGACACTAATTGATCAAATAAATGCATTTCAGCAGGCCACAGATGTGATAGCAACACACGGTGCTGGATTAGTAAATCTACTGTGGAGTAGGCCGGGGACAAAAGTTTTAGAAATAGTACATAAGTTTTCAGCAAAAAAAGTATATCCTAATTTAAGTTACTTGCTAGGATTAGATCACAAGGTGCTTATGGGAGAAGCAGTTCCTATAGAAAAAACTACACACGAAAAAAAATTTAAAAGATTAAATGATTATAATGATATTAGATTAGACTCTAGTATCTTAGTTCGAAATCTTTGATAGACTTTACCACTTCTAATTTCATCAATTGACCACATCATATATCCTAAATTGTTAAGCCATTGAGTCCGGTCCGGAAATTCTGGTGATTCTATTTTAGTTAAATCATGATTTGCTACAGGCCAACAAATTGCAAGGTCTGAAGTCACAAAAGTTGGAATGCCTCTGACACATGAATCTGTACTTGCAGTGCTATTATGAGTAACAACAGCATGGCAATCATTCAAGGCTGTTTGAAAATGAAACCTATAATTCTTTTTTTCATCTCCAGAAAAATGCATCTGCGGTATCATAAGTTCAACATCGCTAGGAAATTCCGACTTTCTATCAAACATAGATTTGGCATGATTAGGGTGCGGCCTTGCAATAAATTTACGTTTTGTTAACGGGCGTAATTTCTTGTAGACATCATTAAACCATTCTATTGGATCTAGATTATTCATTGACCAGTTATCACTAGGTTGCAAAACAAAAATAATAGGAGCATCCGATTTTGACTGCTTTTGCCATTCATAATCTTTTATATTAAATAGATTTTTCATTTCATTCCATCTATCTGGTGGAGAATCTTTTTCAAAAAATTCACCATTTCTCATAGGTGTCCATAATGATACCCGATATCTATGATTTGGAATGCCTGCCGTGTTACCAAAACTTGAACACAATCCACCATCGAACGTGATTACAACACTACCTTTTTTCTTAGCATTTTCTACAAGTTCGTGCCGTCTGCCTTTAGTATGATGTAATTGATTCGATCCACCGTACCCAAACATTACACCAATCGGCGCTGTGATATCCATTTCGCCCTCCACGGTACCGCCAGTACGATGTTCATGCACTATTTCGACTTCATCACCGACTTTGCTTATTCCTTCTGCAAAGTCATATAAAAGTTTAAAGGAATCGCCTCTTCTACGATCTTTAACTGTTCTTCTGAATATTTGGCACTTGATTTTTTTCATTAAATACAGTTATAATTATCACAAGAGAAAACATATGAGATCATTAACGGTTATAACAACTTTTCCACCCAACAGATGGCAGGCATACGCAAAAAGAATGATCGAAAGTTTTATACAGTTTTGGCCAGCCGAAGTAAATTTACACGTCTACTATGAAAAAGAAAAACCAAATATTGTAAATGATAGAATCAAATACATAAATTTGGAAGATGTAAATCCTGAATTGGTCGCTTTTAAAAATAAGCATAAAGACGATCCTGTTGCTTGTGGAGAATTACAAGAAATACCCGGAGGTGTAAGAAGACTTCCTAATGCAGGTGACAAAGACAGAAACAAAGGATCATATCTATGGGACGCAGTAAGATTTGCTCATAAAACGTTTGCGGTTGCTCATGCAATTAAAAATAGCAATACTGATAATGTATTATGGCTAGACGCAGACACATACACATTCCGACCAATACCTTTGCAATTTATTTTTGATCTCTTGCCTGCAGAAAAATTAGTTAACTATCTCGGCAGAGGTAAAACATATCCGGAATGCGGATGGGTTATGTATAATTGCAATCACAATAAAATTCATGATTTTATAGATACATGGACAAAACTTTACACAACAGATAATATATTCAAAGAACTTGAATGGCACGACAGTTATCTATTCTGGCAAGTGCTTAAACGTGTTGCTCCAGACCAAGGAGTAGATATCGGTAAGGGTGCCGGAGCAGAAGGCAATCATGTGTTTATTAATAGTGCATTAGGACAATACATAGATCACATGAAGGGCAAAAGAAAAATTAAAGGCAAAAGTTCAAGATCAGATTTAAGAACAAATCCAGAACTAGATTATTGGAAAAATGTAGAAAACTATGATCCCTTTAGTGGAGTAAAATTTGATCCTAAACAAGCCAACGATATTATTGCTAAAGTTGAGAAAGGCACACAAGGTAATTGATGAGAGTAGCGTTGTATCCTGAGTATTCGAGCCTAAACGGCAAACCAATTTTCAAAGCACTAATTGATCACTTACGGTCAAAAAATGAACAAGTTTTTATCAATGAAGACAGGAATTGTGATGTTGCTGTTATATGGTCTGTGCTTTGGCAAGGCAGGATGCAACCAAATAAGGATATATGGGAAAAATTCAGAGGTTCGGGAAGACCTGTTATAGTTCTTGAAGTTGGTGGAATAAGAAGAAACAAATCTTTCAAAATTGGTATAAATGGAATCAACCGTGAGGCAGATTTCGCAAATCAAACGTTTGACGATAAAAGATGGCCTTTATTTGATATTAATTTGGAGCCATGGAAACAAACAGGCAACGTAATTGTTGTTTGTGGTCAGCACAATACAAGTCATCAATGGAGAGAAAATCCTAGCATGAAAGTATATTTCAAACAAACTATAGAACAGATTCGAAGATATACAGATAAACCAATTGTGTTGAGACCCCACCCTAGGAATCCTGTGCAAAATTTTCCATACGATAGATTCAAACACGTCCGGATGAATATGCCAAAGAGAGACTGGGGTACCTACGATGATACAGACTTTAAAAAATTATTACAAAGCACATGGGCAGTAGTTAACCATTCCAGTAACCCTGCCATGGAAGCAGTTTTTAATGGTGTGCCTGTTTTTGTGTCTGAAAAAAGTTTATGCTATGATGTTGGAAACTCAGACTTGTCGGATATCATGCATCCTGCGATGCCGGCACGACAAAACTGGGCCAATCGTTTGTCTTACACAGAATGGTTCGAACATGAATTTAGAGAAGGCAAACCGTGGGCAAGAATAAGAGAAAGGCTTTTAGAAAGATACCTATGAAGGAAGTAAATTTAGAAAGACCAGATCCAGACAAACCAATAGAATGGACAAAGTACGAAGGTGAAGAAGTTATTGCTAGAATGGTAATAAGGCAAGGGAAAAAATACGAGGAACGTGTTTATATGCCAGATAAAGTTTTTGCGGAACCTAAAGGCAATGCTTATGTGATAGGTAACGGGCCTTCAAGGAAAGATTTTGATCTTAACACATTAAAAGGAAGAGGACAAGTTTATGGATGTAATGCTCTATATAGAGACTTCATGCCAGATTTTCTTTTTAGTGTAGATAGATTTATGTCAGTCAAGATTGTGCAAGATAAAGTTTACGAACAGTGTATCTGTTATGCACCTAATATAGAAGTGATGAGATCCAAGGAAAAATTACATCTTATTCCAAACAACCCTCATTGGATTTCTGGTTCGGCCGCAATGCATACCGCCTGCGTACATGGTCATAAGAATGTTTATCTAATTGGATTCGACTTCAGAGAATTTGGTAAGAATAAATTGAATAACATTTATCAAGACACTGAAAATTATGGTCCGAGGCATGGAGAAGATATATTTGAAGCATGGTTATATCAATTTAGAAGTCTATGCAAAAGAAGGCCTTACGTGAATTTCACGGTGGTGCATAATGCTCCGCCAGACTATGTCACAGCAATTCCGTTTGATAATTGTAGTACAATGTCCTACAAAGAATTTAACGATAAAGTCTTAAGTTAAATTTTTTAAATTGTTTTCTAAAACTGTAAAAGTTTTTGTTGTGATTAGAATAAGGATCTTCCATCACAGTCATTTGATATAGGTGCACCATCTCGTGTGCTAGTGTTTCTATGAAATCTTTCCACTTTGGAAACTTGCAGTGCAGTTCAATTTTGTAATCAATGGCTGTCTTTCTATATGGAATCACTCTCTGATCATATGTTCCTGCTCTGCATTTTCTATTATCCCAGTTGGCTATGCATCTTCCCCAGTCGTGTGCTAATCTTTTTACCTCAATCTCAACATTTGGTAATTGATCTTTGAACAATCCTTTATTGAATCTTTTAAACCAATTATTTGCTTGTACAACTGTTGGCTTAAAACCCTCAATATTTTTATGTCTAGTGAGACTATTATCTAGTCTAACTTTAAATGATTTTTGTACTCTTTTACTATTGACCGCGTATCTCATAGGTTGACAATATTACCATTTCTGTTATAATTGATTATATACTACTAATTATCAAAACTTGGAATGTCAATATCTAATACTAAAATGCAACCCAGCACTATTAACGAATGCATAGATATATTAGCATATAATGAAAACTTATGGCATGGATTTGCTCCTCATCATAAGGACCGTAAAACTGTGATTTCTCTATCTGAGAGCACTTATCCATGGACAGAAAAGCAGGCAAAACTAGCAGTTGCAATTATCAAAAGATATAAGACGCTATTTTCTAAATTTGATCTGGATATTGACAAATTATGCACGTTTCCAAAATTTAGAGATCCTTTTAGGGTGATTGACTATGAAAAATCTATAGAGCAATATACAAACGACGACAATGAAGAATTCATCGAATTTAAATTTCCATACAATAAAAAAATTATTAATTTAATCAGATGTCTCAGATCTGAAAAAAAAGGCCTTCCAGACAACTATCTGCAATACGACGGAGATAAAAAAATATGGACCGCAAAAGTATCTGATGTGACTGTCTATTACTTGACTTTGTTGGCAATACGTTATGACTTTAAATTCATAACTCCAGAATTAGTAGAAACTTTTTATGAGATAAGACAGGAAATAAGTTATAAAAAGCCAATCGCAAAATTTATTAACAATGAAATAAAATTTTTTAATACGCACCAAACATTTAACGATTATTGGAATAAAAATTATAAAAATAAAAGTTTAATACAACAAATAGATTCTTTAAAACTATTTGATTTAGAAGTAGACGTGCCGGTGAAAGATACTTTGAGTTATAAGATTGCAAAATCAAATTATTCATCTGTTTACATAAACAAAGATAAAACAAACTTAGATCAATTACTAACAAGTTTTGATGAACTAGATTTGTTTCCAATACTGATTCCTGTCACAGGCAGATTTGATGAAGAAGATGAATTAGATGAACTTTTTACGTGGATTAATGCGATTAAACAAAGATATGATATAAAAACAAATGTTGCATTTGGTTTTGACATCGAGCAACCAAAACTGCCGGAGACAGCATATCCTTTACCAAAAAAGAAATATAGAGATGAAGTAGAAATGGATTTAGACGATATGGAAATTAACGGCACTCTTCCAATGGAAGTTTATAAAAATTCATATGATTTATACCTTTATACCAAGTCAAATAAATGGATTGGTGACGCAACCAAATTTATCTTTGTGAGAAATAGAATACCAAGAACATTAATAAAAAGTGGTATCAAACCTAAAACAGCACTTATGTCTATAGGAGGCGGACTATGGAGTCCTTACTCAGAATTGATCCAAACAATGGTTGAAAATTGCAATAAAAGAGTGTATTATAGCAGTACGAAACCAATAGAACATAATGTGGCTGATATAAAATGAGTTCATGCAAATTAGTAATTAAAGATGAAGTAAATGTAAAGTTCGAGAATCTTAGTCTCGAATGGCGCAAGAAATTATCAAACAAATTCAAATATGAGATACCATATGCAAGACACTTACCAAGTGTTAAACTAGGAAGGTGGGACGGAAAAATAAGTTTCTTTGGACTAGGTGGCACAACATATCTAAATCTAGTGGATGAGATAATACCCATGCTGGACGAAGGCGGAGTGTACATAGATGTAGAGGATAAAAGATCAAAACATAATTTTGAATTCAAGGCTGTTGATAAAAATTATCTATCACACATAAGTTGGCCGGACAATCATCCAGCGGCAGGACAACCTATTGAATTAAGAGACTATCAAGTGGAAACTATAAACAAATTTATTGAACATCCACAAAGCATACAAGAGATCGCCACTGGTGCAGGTAAGACCATTATTACAGCGGCACTGTGCCAACTGGTCGAACCATATGGACGAACACTCACAATAGTGCCAAACAAAAGTCTTGTTACTCAGACGGAAGAGGACTTCCTTGCTTGTAATTTAGATACTGGTGTTTACTATGGTGACAGGAAAGAACTAGGAAGATATAACACGATAGCAACTTGGCAGTCATTGAATGTGCTTGAAAAGAAAAGCAAGGACGAACACACGACAGACTTCTTGGAAGCAATACAAGGCATCAACACAGTGATTATAGATGAGGTGCATATGGCCAAGGCGGACGTATTAAAGAGATTGTTAACAGGACCATTCGCACACTGTGGCATACGTTGGGGATTGACTGGTACTGTACCAAAGGCAGATTATGAATTTATGGGATTGAAATGTAGCATAGGCGAAGTTACAAATAAAATACCTGCTAAAGAACTACAAGACAAAGGTGTTTTAGCACAATGTCATGTAAATGTTTTGCAAACTGTAGACATAGAAGAGTTTAAAACTTATCAAGAAGAATTAAAATGGTTAACCACAGACCCAGAAAGAATGTCTTGGATTGCAAAAACAATAGATACAATAGCATCCTCGGGCAACACACTAATACTTGTTGATAGAATATCAGCAGGAGAAATTTTAGAAAAGAAAATAAAAGGCTCTGTGTTTATCTCAGGATCAACAAAAAACATGGAAAGGAAAGAACATTATGATGAAGTATCTACTTCAAAAAATAAAATTATTATCGCCACATATGGAGTGGCCGCTGTTGGCATTAATATTCCTAGGATTTTTAATCTTGTCCTTATAGAACCAGGCAAGTCCTTTGTAAGAGTAATACAATCAATAGGTAGAGGTATTAGGAAAGCAGAAGACAAAGAGCACGTGCAAATTTGGGATATTACCAGTAGTTGTAAATTTGCTAAAAGACATCTTGGACAAAGAAAAAAGTTTTACAAAGAGGCGAATTATCCGTATAATATAGAAAAAATAAATTGGGATAAAATATGAAAGTACTAACATTAGATAACAGAACATACACTTTAGAAAAAATTCCAGAGTTTGTTGATGATAAATTAAGGTTTGCAGTATTAGATAATTCTAATCCAGAAGATCCTGATTATTTCTTTATTCCTTTAATTTTTCTAGAAAGTTTCAATGCTCCAGCGGCAATAATAAAAATTGGACAATATAAAATTAAGATGCCACTCGATTGGAAGATGGTAGTGGGTGAAGCAGAACAAGGCGAACTAAATGTGTTACCAATTACGAGTCTAAACGACAGAGGGTTTGAAGCCTTTATGTTTAATCCATTGAGCAGTGGCAAACCAGACTTTGCAGAAGTTGACATAGTAGATATCTATCAAGAAGTAAAATGGTATTTTCCTAAGATTAAAACAGGGCAGATTCTAGCAGTACCCCTTACAAACGGGCCAAAGCCACAGTGTGCTTATTTTGTTAAAGATATATCTAGACAATGTGAAAATATAGATTACGGATCAGTCTGGTAATGAGTGGGCAAAGAGAATTTTTAAAAATGTGGTCCAGGGTAGTTGGAATGCCAATTGGTGTGGACGACAAAGACAAACCTAGATTCTTACCTCTCAAGCAAAGAGATGTAAAACGTGCTTTGTTTATGAGAACGTTTTGGATTGTCTTGCATATTGTTACTTGTCTGTTTATAATAATAGGAAATGGAAGACTTTTAGATTTATGGTGAGAAAAAGTAAATTTGTAACAATACCTGCTCCTGTTTTGATGCTGTACACAGGAAAAAAGAAAGATCCTGTTTGGATGGACAGAACATGGTTGCCTGCTTTCTTTGATCAAATTAATAAAATAAAAGTTAAGCCACTAGCAATGGAATATCTAAAAGACAATAAAATAAGAATAAAATTTAAAAATGCCAACGATGCAATGATGTTTAGGTTACAATATGAGAAAAGAACAGAAACGAAAATTTTTTGAACTAAAGCCAGGACTTGAGGCAGTAGACTTTCGAAATAAAGATTACTATGATAGAATAGATGATCACGAAAAGTCTTTGTATAGTCCTTATATGCTAATGAGATATGTTAGCAATATATCAAGTAATGATGGATTCTACAAAGAACACTATGTTGAAATGGTGAATGAATGCGTCAATAAGCACCTTTTTACATTATCAAGTAAACATAAAAAATTATGTTGGATGCTCACTGCGATGTGTGGCGCATTGAAAAAACAATTTCATCCATGGGTAAAACCAATGAAACGTACATCAAACAAAAGTCTTACAAAACTTGAGACTTTGTTTCCCAATGCTAAATTAAGTGACCTCGAAGTACTTGACAATATCTTAACCGATAGAGAATTAGAAGAGTTGGAGAGAGATCATGGCATTGAATAAATTTAAATGTCCTTACTGCGGTAAAGAGTTTACAAAAGAAAGAACCTTGCAGGTGCATCTGTGTGAACCAAAAAGAAGGCACCTACAGAAAGATGAAAAATGGGTAGTAAATGCATTCATGGTTTTCCAAAGATTTTATCAACTGCACCAAAAAACTCACAAACCAAAAACATATGAAGATTTTTGTAAGTCGTCTTATTATAATGCATTTGTAAAGTTTGGCAGATACATGATGCATATAAATCCTTTATACCCAGAAAAATACATTGACTACGTGGTGTTATCAAAGATAAGACTGGATCACTGGGCACGTGATGATTTATATGAAAAATACTTAATTGATACTTTGAAAATTGAACCGTTAGAATCTGCCTTACAAAGATCTATTGCAACAATGATGGACTGGGCGGAAGAACAAAATGTGCAGTGGAGTGATTATTTTAGATTAGTCAACACTAACAGAGCAGTGTCACATATTCAACAGGGCAGGATCTCGCCATGGTTAATCTTAGGTTGCAACCCTGGAAAAAAAATGTTAAACTCATTTACAGATGAACAATTAACAATCGTTGAAAAATACATTGAACCTGCGTATTGGACATCTAAATTTAAGCAGTATCCAGCAGATCATATGTTTGTACAGGAAACTGTAAAAGGAGCAAAAATTGAGTAGAATAGAATCTAAAATAGCAAACGAACTTAATCTCGAAATAGGAGATATTGTTATTGTAATTAAAAAAGATGGCAGTATAAAAAATGTTGTCATGCCGGAAATGAATCTAGAAATGCAAAATTCTGTTTCATATCAGAAACTTTTAAAAGTTTTGGATGTGCTGAAGCCGGGAGCAAGTAAAGAATTTAAAAATCATAATAAAAGGAAAATGCACTAATGGAAGTATTATGGATTTTATATCTCACTGTTTGTAGTAAAATGAGTTGCATTACTCAAGAAGTGCAGAGTTTCAATAACGTTGATACCTGCGTTGTTAGTAAACAGTTCCACGAAGAATTGCCAACGGACGGACACTGGTCAAGTATCAACTACGAATGCAGACCAGAAGGGAGCATGAATGCCTGATGTAGATATTGACTTTCACAACAGAGATGGCGTGTTATCACTTTTCAAGCATACTGCCGCTACGATTGTAAAAGAAGATACACATGAAAAACACAAGACAGGAATTTATTTTCACGACATTCCGATTAATCCAACTAATGGCAATAGTAGTTTAGATTATAAAAAAGCAGAACAAAGAGGATACTTTAAAATTGACCTTTTGAATGTATCAATTTATGAGAAAGTAAAATCAGAAAAAGATTTAGTAGAATTAATGATCGAGGAACCAGATTGGAATATTTTAAAAGATCCTAAAATTGTTGAAAAATTATTTCATTTAAATGGACATTTTGATATAGTAAAAAAACTAGAACCAAAAAATATTGAACAACTTGCGGCTGTGTTAGCAATAATACGTCCAGCAAAAAGAAATCTTATGTATAAAGATTGGATTGATATTTTGAAAGAAGTTTGGATAAAACCTAAAGACGGAAGTTATTTCTTTAAAAAGTCTCACGCGATTGCATATGCTCATGCAATAGTAGTTCAAATGAATTTGATCAAACGAAGTACAAAAAGTGTGTAATGAAAGACTTGTACAAGTTGGTTATCACATACAGCAGTGACGACCCAATGAAGTATTGTGAAATTACTACATTTATTAAATGCAGTCAAAAAGTTTTAGAGAAAAAAATTATGAAGTACTACAACACGAAGTATGAGTATCACGGTAAAGCAGAAGCAGTAGAAGTAGAACTTATGTAGAGAGATATGATACCAGGTCTTTTGGTCTTTGGTAGATAGGTTTTTTATTGTAGGTAGGTAATGCTGTCACTGGACACGTGACTTCGGTATCTTGCAAACTTACATCTTTTAATTTGTCAGCATAACCCAAACTCAGTATCATCTTAAATGTGCCTTTTTTTAATTTCAAGAGTTCCTCTAACCGCTCACGGTAGAAACAATCACACAAGGACGTGGCAAGGCCTAGTGACACAGCAGTCGTGATAGCATTCCATACTGCCATGCCTATTTCTATGTCGTCCACTTTAGGCTGTCTTTTTCTTGGGTCATGGTTCGTAAAAATCAACAAGTAAGGCGCAAGTAATTGGGTATTATACGGACCAACCGGCCGTAGTCCGGAATCCAGTTTCTCTCGCATCTGGGCAATAGCATTTGCCTCGGTCCCGAAATGCCTTTGCCTAAACGATAACTTATAAATTTTATCTTTGAGTTCAGCATCATCGTTTTTTAAAATTTTGCATCTCCAATTGTACCATCCATTTTTGCTTGGAGTTTTGTATAAGTTTTTCGCAACTTGATCTATAATTGCCCGCTCCGGCACTTTATCGTTGTACCAATGACAAAATATTCTATCGTTGTAAATCTTGTTAAGGTCCATTACCCATATTTATTATAAATATTGCTTTGATGCACCGTCAAAAAAAGACAAGTAAAAAAACTAAAAAACGTAAAATCCAAAACAATCATCGAAGTATTGAATATCAGCATTATCAACCAGATAATCAACTGACGAAGTATTTTGAGAAACTAATTTATAAGTCTAGTAACTAACTAGGTTTACGCATTAATTGGATAGTTCTACGTTTTACCCTTTTCTTCGCAATTTCGTCTAATCGCACTGTTGGTCCGTGTGCAACTTGCACATCTTTTCCACTCAAAGTAGTAAGAGTATACCTAAAGTATTTGAAGTCGTTTTTAATGAATATATTAATAGGTAATTTCCTGTTGGATTCCCACCACCATTGTTCACCGAGACCAAGGAATCTATCCTTGTCTTTTTTCTCTGTTATTTTACCATAGTCATAGAAACTAATGACATTTTGGTCTTGGTTTTGGACAATTCCAACAAATTCGAGATCGCCTTTCCTTATAAGCGACAAGAACGGAAATTTTTCCCCTAATTTTTTAAAAATTTCATTCATGCTATTCCAATAAATACTGTTAAATATGTATTATGCAAACAGTATCGAGGTATTTAATAAACAATTTGGTAACGGCTACAATAAGTGGTTATCATGGAAGGAATTCAAAAGTGTACGATCGTAGGCTAAAAATTTATAGAGGTGTAACCACGCCACTCACCTTTACATTCAAAAACGAAGATCAAAAGGCTCAAACAATTACAAGTAAAACATATGAGTTCAATATTTTGGATACCGAAAGCAAAAAATCAGTTTTAACAAAAAATCTCACAGTAATTGATGACGGAAGTACTTTGACTACAAAAGGTCAGGCGTCAGTCAGCATAAGTGCAGGAGATTTGTTATCACTTGATGCCAAGTTCTACAACTATTCTGTTAGAGAAGTCAAATCTGATAACAGCAGAGAAGTAACCTATGCAGACACCGGCTATAATGCCGCTGGAACTTTAGAAGTGATTTCGGGTGCATATCCAGATGTTGTTGATAGTGTTCTTATTGACAGTGGTTATACCACTGCCGGCGACAGAAAAACTTCAAGCGACATATATGCATACCCTGGAGAAAATAATAATTCCGCTCTTCATACTGTTGCTGTTTATACTACAAGTTTTACTGGCACTTTTGAAGTGTTAGGCACAATGGCAACAACACCTGCCGACGCAGATTACTTTACAGTGCAGACAAATGCAATTACATCTAAAACTGGTATTACATACTATAACTTTACCGGAGTTTTCCAAAACGTAAGATTTTCATTCATTACCACGTCTGGAACCGTTGACAAAATACTTTATAGACATTAAAATATAGGAATGAACCTGATCCAGAGTACAGTCCTGAATAATTTGCCTACGGGTAAAAAGAAAACACCATCAGGATGGATTTCATTTAACGCACCTTGTTGTATACACAACGGAGAGAGTGCTGACAAAAGAAAACGCGGCGGCGTTATGACAAATACCGACGGTGGAGTAAGTTATCACTGCTTTAACTGTGGTTATAAGACTTCATTTATACCCGGTAGGAAGTTATCATTCAAGTTCAAAAAATTACTTGGCTGGTTTAATATCAGCGATACAGAAATAAAAAAGTTAGCCATAGAGGCACTGAAACTCGAAGGTGAAAATTTTGAATATGAGAAAAAAATAAAAATAAATTTTTTAAAAAAAACTCTTCCAAAAAATACACACAAACTTGATATTTGGTTAGAAAAATATGTTGCAAAAGATTTAACTGAAACCCAATATAAAAAAATTGATCAACTACTTACATATCTAAACGCAAGAGGCACAAACCCAGCATGGTATGATTTTATGTATTCTCCGTCTTTCGAATTTGACTTTAATCAAAGAGTAATTGTTCCATTTTTTTGGAAAGGTGACATTGTTGGCTTCACAGGCAGGATGTTTACTGATAATAAAAAAGTAAAGTATTATACAGATGTTCAACCAGGTTACGTTTTTAACATGGATGCACAAAATTGGAACAGAAAATTCGTTATTGTGACAGAAGGACCTTTTGATGCTATTGCCATAAATGGAATCTCTATACTTGGTTCAGAGGTAAATGATATACAAACACAACTAATAAATGATCTTGGTAAAAGAGTAATTGTAGTGCCTGATAAGGATAAGCCAGGAGAAAAATTAATAGATCAAGCCATAGAAAATAGATGGTCAGTTGCTTTTCCAAAATGGCACAACGAGGTTGCAGATGTGGCTGATGCTGTGTTAAAATATGGAAGACTTTTTACAATGCAAAGTATTTTAAAAAATACAGAGTCAAATAAACTGAAAATAAATTTAAGAAGGAAAATGAATGGCTGAATATACATTTGATGTACAAAAATTATATTTAGAAATGATGTTGGCTGATGCCGAGTCTTTTGCACGAGCAAATAATATATTTGATTCTAAAAACTTTGATAGAAAATTACAACCAATTGCAAAATTTGTTCAGGACTATGTTGATGAATATAAAGTCATGCCTGAAGTTGAGCAAGTAAATGCAAAGTTTGATATAAAATTAAAATCAGCCAAAGATCTAGACCCAAGTCACTTTTCTTGGTTGCTAGACGAATTTGAAACATTTTCCAGACACAAGGCGTTAGAAAGAGCAATATTACAATCTGCTGACCTACTAGAAAAAGGAGATTATGCTCCTGTTGAAGACATGGTCAAGGACGCAGTCAATATTGGTCTTACACGTGATCTTGGTACAGACTACTTTGACGATCCAAAAGGTAGACTGGAGTACTTAAAAAACTCCAATGGACAAGTCAGTACAGGTTGGCCAAACATTGACAAGAAACTTTTCGGTGGATTTAACCGAGGAGAACTAAACATTTTTGCAGGCGGATCAGGTGCAGGTAAAAGTTTGTTTTTACAGAATCTTGCGGTGAATTGGTCACTGGCTGGCTTAAACACAGTTTACATATCTTTTGAATTGAGTGAACAACTTACTGCTATGAGACTTGATGCAATGATGACAAATATGCCAACACGTAAAATATTTCCTGAAATAGATACTGTTGAAATGAAAGTAAAGATGTTGGCGAAAAAAGCAGGAAACTTGCACATAAAATATTTGCCAAGCGGTAGCACAGTTCTAGATGTCAAGTCTTATGTTAAAGAACTAGAACTTAAATCAAAAAAGAAAATTGAATGTATATTAATTGATTACCTGGATCTCATGATGCCAAAATCTAAAAGGGTATCACCGAGTGATTTGTTTATAAAAGACAAATATGTTTCAGAAGAACTTAGAAACTATGCTACAGAAAGTCAACTTTTGATGTGTACTGCATCGCAGTTGAATAGAGCGTCAGTTGAAGAAATAGAGTTTGATCATTCGCATATTGCAGGTGGACTATCAAAAGTACAAACTGCTGACAATGTAATTGGTATATTCACAAGCAGAGCAATGAAAGAACGTGGTAGATATCAAGTGCAATTCATGAAGACTAGAAGTAGTTCGGGTGTGGGACAAAAAGTTGATCTGGAGTTTGACGTTGATAGTTTGAGAATAAGAGACTTGGCGGAAGATCCCGAATACAAACAATTTGATAAACAAAGAAGTACCATATACGAAAACCTTAAACAAAAATCAAAAGTAGCGACATCAGATAAAAAACCGCAAGATCCAGATCCAACAAAAGGTGACGAAGTTGGTAAAGTAAAAGCAAATGTCGAAGGTAGTAAACTAAGGCAATTACTGAACGAACTACATTCGGACGAAGAACAATAACCAATTTGGTTGACCATTTTTAATTTTTGTAATAAAATAATATTAATACTGAATCGTGTTGGGGAATCAAGGTGCAATTCCATGGCTCTACCAGGAACCGTAAAGTCGGAGTGCCAACCAGTATAGTCCGCTGTCGAATGAAGGCCTGGGAAAGTCTAGTTCTACAATGTAAAGTTAACAGTGGCATAGAGTTACTGTTATGAAAAAAACAAAACAAAAAATTGTATTGTTCGTGTACTTCATAGGCTTGATTGCCTTGAGTAGAATAATACCACACCCACCAAACTTTACGCCTGTTATCGCTATGGCTATTTTTATGCCATACTTAACAAGTAATTTGTATTCAGCGATCTTAGTTCCGCTGTCTGCTATGTTTGTGTCTGACCTTTACTTGGGTTTTCATTCAAGTATGTTTTGGGTTTATGGCAGTATACTTTTAATAACAACTTTAAGTTATTACACAATGTCAATAAAAAGCACTTACATACATCTCGGATCTAATGCTTTGTTATCATCAACTATGTTTTTTGTGATAACAAACTTCGCAGTATGGATGTTTGGATCAATGTATCCACTTACGTTAGATGGTCTAATACTTTGCTACACGATGGCTATACCTTTCTTTGGTAACACCCTAACAAGTACTTTGTTCTATATCTTTTTATTAGGAGTTGTGTCTTACACTGCAACAAACATTACAAGGAGATATACGGACGATGAAGAGAATATTACTAACAGTCTTAACATCATTGCTTATCCACACAGGACTTCTAGCAGAAGAATCTAGTAAATGTGTTTGGAAAGATAATGAGTCTTACCCTTGCATCACGATAACAAAATTTGTGTTACGAGATCCAAGTGTATTAACAACCGAATCAATGAGTGTGGATTACATTGATCAATACACAATAGAGAATACCAACATTATTGATACAGTTCAGGCGATATCTAAAATTACAGGATTGAATGTTGTGCAATCTGGACCTTCCGGACAACAGACATCCGTTTTTATGCGAGGCATGAATTCAAATCACACAATGGTAGCAATTAACGGTGTTGCAATTAAAGACCATTCAACTACTGGTGGATTACATGATATAGGATCTGATTTCGTCAAACACATTACAGGAATACAAATTGTTAAAGGTTCCCAAGGAACCCTTTATGGAGCAAATGCAGTTGGCGGTGTAATAAATTTTATAACCACAGACAGTTATGAAAATAGTATATCAACAACGATTGGATCAAATAATACAAAAGGATTTACTATTAAGATTCATAGAGATATAGATAATCATTCCATCAGTTTGGTGACAGACGGTACAAAATCAGATGGGATATCTGTGGCACCTTCTGGCACAGAGAAGGACGGATTTGATACAAAAAACATTACAATAAACACAAAAAGTAAATTTGATGGTTTTGATCTAAGAACAACAATAATAAAAAGGAAAAGTGATTCAGACTTAGATGCTAGTGGTAGTGACGATTTAGATTACACTGCCGAAAGTGACATGAACTTATATCAACTATCCAGCAAGATAGATAACAGTTTTGGTTTTACAAATTTTACTTTTTCAAGGACAGAATACGATAGACAATATTTAAATGGCACAGAATTAGACGAATACGATTCTAACAGCAATACCTACTTGCTGACTAATACTTTTCAAAATAATAAATTTGATATTACACCGGGTTTAGAGTTTGAACAGTTTGACGGAGCCTTTACTAACAGAGGAGGATTTACTTCTAGTGTTGACAAGGATGGAGAGAACATAGGGTATTTTATTAACGGTAACCTTATTGTATCGGACCAGTTATTATTGTCTGCAGGTATTAGACAGGACGATCCGAGCCTGTTTAATGATTACACAACATATAGATTTGGAGGGACCTATGATCTCACAGATAATTTTATGTTGAAAGGAAACTATTCAACTTCAGTAAAGACGCCAACTTTGTATGAATTGTATGGAACACACAACTATGGTTATAACGGAAATCCAAATTTATTACCAGAAGAAGCAACAACTAAAGACTTTGGCTTTGAATATAGTATAAACAACACTAATTTTGATTTAACTTACTTCACAACTGATCTTGAAAATTTAATAACTTACGGTAACAATACATACGGAAATGCATCTGGCACATCTAACAGACACGGAGTTGAGTTCAAGTTTGATACATTGTTATCAGATAATTGGCTTCTAAGACACGGCTACACTTTTACGATAGCAGAGGACAGTGATGGTGACCAGGTCACCAGAAGACCTAAATGGGTAGGAGTTACTGCATTTGATTACAATAAAGATAATTGGACCAACACAATAGAATATCTCTACACCGGATCTCACCTGGACGTTGATTCTAGCACATACCTAACTGTAAAGAAACCAGCAGTTGGCGTTGCAAACTTTCATACAAAATACGAAATTAATGACAAATCAGGCATAGTCTTCTCGTTGAATAACATTCTGGACAAGACATATGAAAGACCAGACGGCTACGCACAAGATGGTAGAAATATGTTTCTAACATTCAAGTGGAAGTTTTAAGTTAACAAGAGCGGAGCGACTGCGTTTCAAAAAAGCGTAAGCGTAATTTTCTTTCAAACGAGCGTAAGCGTCTATTTGCGTAAGACATTCTTCTGTCTCCCCTTGACTCAAATCTTTCGCACACGATTTTCCAAATCGATAATTATTAGTGCTTAAGGCAAACACAGGCAGAAACAGGCATGAAAAAAGACAAACAACTGAACGACATAACAAGGCTGTACGATAGATTCATTAGGCAATGTCCAGGCACAGAAGAATACACGCAGAGGCTCGCTGAAGAAACTCAGATCATCCTTCAACTACGTTTCGTAGACTACTTCATCCAAATATGTGATATACTAGAAATGACCCGAGACATACCTCATATGACTCGTGGGTCAGCAGGTTCATCACTGGTCTGTTATTTGCTAGGCATAACAGATGTGGATCCTGTGCAGTGGAATATACCAGTTGCACGATTCTTGAATCCAAACAGAGATGACCTACCTGATGTCGATATTGACTTCCCCCATTATCGTCAGGAAGAAGTGATGCAACGGATATTCAAACGATGGCCCGGGCGTTCAGCACGAATCTCAAATTACGTGCTATTCCAAGATAAGAGTGCTAAACGTGAGGCGGCAAAACGTTTGGGTGCTACTGGTAGACTCCCTCGCAGGTTCACATACGAATCGGTTGGTGTTGATCCCAAAGAAGCCAAAAGGATCGAACGCAAACTGATGGGCAAGAAGAGATGCATATCAAAACACTGCGGAGGAATACTGATGTTTGGAAGACAATTACCAAAAAGTCTTTTCACGGCGGAGAATCAAATACTGCTGGACAAGAGAGAGGTAGAGGATCTTGAACACCTCAAAGTTGACATACTGGCCAACAGGGGCCTCAGTCAACTCTTGGAAATAGATCCACACACAAAATTAACAGACTATCCGGAAGAGGATCAAGCGACATCTGAACTGCTGTGCAGGGGAGATGTGTTGGGAGTGACACAGGCCGAGTCACCGGCCATGCGGAGACTGTTCCGAGCGATAAAACCAACAAGCAGGAAAGATTGTGTTTTTGGCACTGCACTGATAAGACCAGTGGCCATATCCGGCAGGAAGAAAGCGACCATGTTCCATGACTGGTCACAGGAGAGAATGAGTGATACTGTTGTGTACGAAGATGATGCCATAGACAGGATATCTGAAGTTCTCAACATAGACAAGTACGAGGCAGATATGTATCGCAGAGCATTCGCAAAGAAAAACGAAGAGAAGATAATGGAATTCATAACACGCATGGGCAATCACCCACGCAAGGACGAGACAATCACCATGTTGCAATCACTGTCTGGATTTGGATTGTGCAGGGCACACGCAGTTAACCTGGGCAGACTGATATGGGCACTGGCGTACCAGAAGGCACACAACAGAGAAAAATTCTGGCAGGCCTGTCTCAAACACTGCCATGGATCCTACAGGAGATGGGTCTACAGGACAGAGGCAAAACGTGTGGGCATAGAAGTTGTCACACCAAGCAAGTCCGATCAATGGGACACTCCTGAATTCCAGTACAGGAAATACGGTTGGTGGAGCCACAAAGACTTCATGCCGGGCACCTACGTGAAAGAACTCTACATGGACAGAGTTGAGTTTGCGGGCCTCGTGGCGAACGGCAGAGTGTTCAAGGGTGACAAGGGCAAATATGTGACGTTCTTGACCCTGGGCATAGGCAACGGTCAATACATAGACGTGACCATAAAGAAGCCATTCTCATACAGTGATCATGACGTTGTGTGGGGACAGGGAGTGATAAAACATTCAAACAATTCGGATTACGTCGAGTGCTATGATTCGGAAGGATTTAAATTAGAAAATTTTTTGCATAACTAATATTACATGAGCAATCTCACAGTGATATTACCAGCGGCAGGCAAGGGCACTAGACTAAATCTTCCCTACCCTAAAGAAATACTGCGACTCGATCAGGATCACGCACTCATAGACAACTGCTTCAATTTTTTCAGAGACTACGGCAGGAAAGATGTGGAGTTTGTTGTGGTCATAAATGAGAACAAACCTGAACTGCTTTCGTACCTAGGAAAGTACAAAGACAGATTCAACATATCCTTTATCTACCAAAATCCCAACGAACATGAATACACAGGGGCAATAAAAAGTGCTAGGCCGTTGTTTGGAGAATACAACTTGGTGCTTTTACCAGATACTTTGATGACCTTGAAAAATCATGCGGACCTATACACACTTGTTAAAGATGCTCTCACAGAAACAGGCTTTACTTTCCTGTACAAAAAAGAAAATGATCCAGAAGTTTTAAAAACCAAAGGTGCTTTGGAAATAAATGGCGAAGAACTTGTAATTAACTATTGCGATAAACCAAAAAATTATGTACAATACTATAATGCTTTTTGGTGTGCGTTTGCGTTTAGAAGAAGAACGTTCAACAGTTGTATCGAGTTCATGGAAAAATCAACACTACAAAAAAGTGTGGAACCAGGCGAGATTAAAGAAACACCAATTTATGGATCCAAAGCAATTGAGGTCGAAGACTACGTTGACTTGGGTACATGGCCAGAGATAAGAAGGTTATTGTTAAGTTATGAAAAAGATAATAAGCGACTGTGACGGAGTCTTACTAGACTGGTGTTTTGCTTTTGATGTTTGGATGAGGGAGCAAGGATATGTTAGACTACCAAACACTGATCAATATTTTGAACAAGCAAAAAGATACGGCATACCTGAGACCGAGGCACTAGAACAAGTCCATAGATTCAATGAAACGGGTGTGTTGGGTTTCATACCAGCATACAAAGATAGTGTGGAATACGTGACGAGATTTGCTAGAGAGGGTTGGCGTTTCGATGTCATCACAATGATAGGTAAAGATAAATTTGCACACAAATTAAGACAGGCAAACCTTAGACATCTGTTCGGAGACGTATTTGATTTCATCTATTGTGCAGGAGACTTCACGAAGCCAAAAAGAGAAATATTAAAAGAAAGATATGAAGGAAAAGATTACATCTGGGTTGAAGACAGAATTGACTACGCATTACAAGGTGCGGAGATTGGTTTAAAAACTTACGTCATGGACTGGCCTTACAACAGATCAGAAACCACCCTGCCTAGAGTCAGCAACTGGAAAGAATTATATGACGCCGCACATTGAGGCACAACCGGGCGACTATGCAGATACAGTATTACTGCCAGGTGATCCATTACGAGCAAAATGGATTGCTGAAACATTTTTTGATCACCCTGTGCAAGTGAACAGTGTTAGAAATTGTTTTGGATATACTGGTGAATACCAAGGAGAAAGAATAAGTGTTCAAGCAGGTGGTATGGGTATGCCAAGTAATTCTATCTACATAACTGAACTTTTCAAAGATTATAATGTCAAAACTATTATTAGAGTTGGCAGTTGTGGTGGTATAGCAAAACATATCAAAGTAGGAGACATAGTGGCGGCAACAACGGCAACAACTGACAGTGCGATGGGCAAAACTTTAATCCCCGGGTTCCAATATTCTCCAAGTGTTGATTATGATTTACTAACACGTTTTATGGCAGTTTGTCCAGAGGCACACGTTGGCGGCATCACTTCTAACGATTACTTCTATCAACCAAATCAAGACTGGTGGAGGGATCATCAAAAATATGGAATACTGGCAGTAGAAATGGAAACATATATGCTGTATACGTTAGCGGCACAATACAAAAGGAAAGCATTATCAGTCAACACAGTGTCAGATCATTTTGAACCTGTGAGCAAGACTGAACCTTTTGATTCTGACATAGGCATGATTCCCGGAATGGAAATAAACAACAAGACTATGTCACCTAAAGAAAGAGAACAAGGATTTACAAAAATGATCGAAAGTGTTTTAAAGATATGAAAATTTGTGTAGCAATACCAAGTAGAGGTAGACCAACAATTAACGGAGGTGCTATAAACTTACCCCACAGATTGGTTACTTCTGCGTTAGATAATGCTAAAGATCCGGATAATGTAAGGATAAGATATTATCTAAACGATGATGACAAAACCTTAGATGAGTATCATAATTTTTTATATCCCCTCACAAAACAATATCCTAACTCGGTATTCTATGACGTTGGGCCAGACCAAAGCACAGTAGAAAGTTGGAACAAGATTGCCGCAGTTGAAGATTGTGAACTGTCAATGATGGCAGGTGATGAAATAGTGTTTAAGACAAAGCATTGGGATGAAAAGATGCGAGAAACTAAAAGAAATCACAAAAACGGAATATACGTTATGAACTTTTGGTATGACAAGTTAAAATACACAGAAGACTTTAGAACCAAAGGAAGTCAACCCGTAGCAACAAGAGAATGGTACAAAACCCTCGGATGGCATTTCCCTCCATATTTTTTACATTGGTACGTGGACACTTACACAATGAAACTAGGAGTAGAATCCAAAACTTTGATCTACAGGGATGACATTGATATAAAACAGAAGAAAATAATGGACGACACTGCTCAACGTATGAGAACAAACAAAATAAAGGAAAGAGATAAATGGTTATTTGACCTGCTTGTTAAAACAACATTACCTAGCGACGTGCATAAAATAAGAAAAGCAATCGATGAAAGTTAAAAAAAGAATTAGGCAAGTCAAGTCAAAGGCAGAATTAAAATATCTAATACCAATAGACATCAAACAAAAAAAGCCAACCACTGTCACAAAGCAGGAACTGGAAATGATTGATCAACTTTGTGAATTAGATCCAATATTTGATGGGGACCCAAATAAATTTTTAATTTTAGAATCACGAATAAAATGGCAACAATCAGTGATAGACTTTGTAAAAATAAAGGGTATCTGGGCAGAGTTTGGAGTAAGAGAAGGATCTTCGATAGGTTGGTTACTTGATAAAAAACCTGGCACTGTCATACATGGTTTTGACAGTTGGGAAGGACTACCTGAAAATTGGGAGACCGGTGCACAAAAATGGGGGAAGGGTTCCATGGCCGCGGCCATGCCACAGTTTCCTGATAACGTTAAACTACACAAGGGTTGGTTTAAAGATACCATAACACCATGGAAAGAACACAACAAAGGTCCAATTGCATACTTGCATATAGATTCTGACCTTTACAGTTCGGCAAAATGTGTGCTGGAAGGATTGAATGACATGATTGTTCCGGGCACTCTAATTGTGTTTGATGAATTTTGTAATTTTAGATTGTCAGGAAAAATGTCAAAGTGGACCGAAGGGGAATGGCGAGCACTACATGAGTGGCTTGTAGATTATTCGCGACAAGTTAAACCTGTTGCTAGATCATGTATGTACCAGGCGGCTTTTGAAGTTATAAATTAAATTTAAGTTAAGATATTTTTGTTTTGCTAGGTTTGGCCATAGCAATCTTACACACTGACATTAGATCAAATTGTTTTTCAATTTTTAGAAACGTAAGCATTTCTTCAAGTTTTGATTCGTTAATATTTTTCATGTCAGCAAATGTCATATGAAATACATCAGGACGGCCTAGCCATCCTTCTATGCTTCTCAATCTTCCAAGAGTCTTGTATCTGTTAATTCTTTTCCTGCCACTATATTCGTTCCATCTTAAAATACTTTCAAATATTTCAACATCTGGTCTGGTCAACAATATTTTAAGGAAAGGTTGTAGTATGGACTCGGCTTCTTCGTTGTAAAGAAAATGTCCCACTCCAAAATGTCCATCACGAACTAGTTTCACAGACTCTTCCATTGGACATTTTGTTTTAGCAAGTTTTGGATTTTTTAATACTTCTTTGTAACGTGGATGATTTGGCTCGGGATATCTTTCATACTTGTGTTCACCAATGTGTATTCCTGCAAATTTCAGTCCTAACTCTTTTAATATATTGGCACACAGATAGGTGCCTGCTTTGGGTTGACTAATTATCATCACTCTCATATGCTTTTTCTCACGTGTTGCCAACACTCTCCCGATTCAAATTCATCTATGTTCCATTGGCAGTATGCTATTTTATTTGCCCAAGTTTTAATATCTCCACAGTAAGGACTTTCAATCCTATTTAACGAATGTGATGTGAGTTCAGAAACCATACTTCCCGGATCACAAGCGATGGTGGGTATGCCATTTAGTACTGCGTCAATTCCTGCACCGGAGGAAAATGTAACCACACACCAAGCATTTTTTATTTGTTCTGTGATTGGTATCCAGGTATTTTTTGTTAGATCGTTGTCTTGCCATTCTACAGCAACAAATTGTTTCACAGTTTCTTTTAGTTCTTCGTGCTTTAAATTCTTTCTATACAACGGGTGTGGTCTAATAATAATTTTCCTTTTTGTATATTTTCTTATTTCTTCTACTGTCCTGTATGTCCAGTCAAAAATATCTGCCCCTCGCAAACTAGCATCACCGACCTTTTGCATACAGATCAATATGTATTCTCCAGTGTTGTTCCAATTTATATTTGTTGTGTAACCGTTCCTTTCAAATACTTTTTTTGATCTATCTCCTTGGATAAATTCAAATCCCCAACGTGCCTGATCCCAAAGAAATCCGTTCACTCCTACTCTAAATTCATTGTGTATGTGAGTGGTGATCGGTCGGCCAATTAACTGTGTTTCAAGTTGTACATAATTTTGCCCACTGTCAAAAATAATACCTTTACCTTTGTGTGCTTTACGTCCACGTTCTCTTTTATAACTTCCAAAAATAATTGAGCAATCATAATTTTTGTGTTCACTACTCTGCACCAATTCAGCGGTATCACCAAATTTATTAACACCCATTGCGAATGATTGAAGAACTTTTTCGTATTCGGGTTTAGATGCTGAATCTTGTATTACTGCTACCTTCATGTAAATATTTAAGGCAGTAAATACAGTTATGCAAGAAAAGATCACCTATGTGCAATGGCTATATGGAAACGTCTGTAACTACAACTGTTCATACTGTCCAATTAAGTTGCACTCAGGAAGTGTAAGATATAATCGTGTGCAAGAGATGGAGAACCATATGCAATATGTTGTATCCAATTTGCGACTACTAGACAGAGAACCGGCTTTTTCTTTTGTTGGCGGAGAGCCTACATTAAATCCTGCGTTGATGCCAATGCTACAAAGAACAGGGAATAAAAAATTAAGGAACCGACTGGTCACAAATGGTTCCGCAGGACTTAAATTCTGGGAGGAGCATTATCATTATTTTCACACCATTGAGATATCATATCATCCAGAATTTGCTGATCTTGAACACATTAAAGAAGTTGTGCATTACATACAACACGAGGATCGACCAGAAAAGGTGTATGTAGATATTGCGGTCCACGTTACCCACGACGATGCCGCGTGGTTAAAAGGTGTTCAAGCATACGAGCAACTGGCAAAAGAATTTTATGACAATGAAAGAGTATGGGTGCATATCAAACTTCTTTACAGTAATTTCACTAGAGGTAAAAAATTCTTTCCTTATAAAACTTATCAAATGGAATACTGGCATAAAAGTAAAGGTATGAATTTTAATGCCGATGAAACAATGTTTAAGGGAAATTTAAAGTATGATGGCCGCCAAAGAGCAAGGCATGACCTTGATCAAAATTGGTTGAGCCGTAAACAAAACATTGTTAAAAAGGATTGGAACTTCAAAGGCTATAATTGTTACGCAGGAGAAGACACTCTTGTTATAGATCACCTAGGTGACGTTTGGCGTGGGTGGTGTAAGGTAGGCAGTCCTTTAGGCAACCTATCAAAAAGAAATGTAAATTTTGATCCAGGATATATACAATGTACGAAAGATACTTGCCGCAACGGACACGATCAAGTGGCAAGAAAGTTTAAATAGTATTGACATAACAAACTAACGAGTTTATTATATAAAAATGCACACAGAGACAGTCACAGAAGTAACGCACTACAACAAAGGTCTATTTTCATTTAAGACAACAAGATCAGCAAGTTTTAGATTTGAGGCTGGAGAGTTCACCATGATTGGACTTCCTGGAACAAAACTATTCAGAGCATACTCGATGGTGAATGGTCCGGGGGAAGAATATTTAGAATTTTTATCTGTAATTGTTCCAGACGGTCCTTTGACTTCAAAACTAAAAGATATCAAAATAGGAGATAAAATTACAGTCGCTCCGAAAGCCACTGGCACACTATTAATTGATTCTCTTCAACCGGGAACTAATTTATGGATGATCGCCACAGGCACTGGTATAGCACCTTTTGTGAGTATTTGTAGGAATCCAGAAACTTATGTGAAGTTTGACAAGATTTTTGTATGCCACACAGTAAGAACAAAAAGTGACTTGGCGTACTACGATTTCTTTTTGAGACTAACTACTTTGGAGCCACATCCACTTTTGCAATATTATCCAACACTGACTCAAGAAGAATGGACAAACAAGGGCAGGATAACCAATTTAATATATTCGGGAGAAGCATTTAAAACATTAGAGACAGAGGAATTCAATCCAGAAAAAGATTCTGTCATGCTATGTGGGGGTCCAGACTTCAACAAAGAGATGATAGATTACTTTAAAAATAAAGACTGGAAAGTTGGAACAACAAGCACTGTTGGAAATTTCGTATACGAAAAAGCATTCGTAGGTTAATCATAGGAGATAAAATTGTTAGAAAAACCACAAGGTAAAAAGTGGCGGAATGCTGAACTGTGGCATTTGAAACTTTGGGACAAAAGGTGGCCTGTGTGTGGATATAGATTGTGTTGGGTGGTAAAAGGTTACAAGCGGGTGGCATTAAGCACAGGGATCATGCACACTAAAATCAATATGCGTATTCAAGATTGGGATAACATCGCAGTCAAAGAAAGATACCACACCGAAGAGGACAAGCGTTTGTTCAAGGACAAGCGTGAACGCATCTGGAACGAGGCCGAACAAAGTAGATTGTTAGTAGCAAGTGGTAAGGCAAAAAAGAAAAGAGGACGACCTAAAGTCCGATACCCCAAGCGGTGATTTGGATCTTTTGGTTATTTTGGTGTATTTGGTATAATTTGGTTGTGGTGCCCCTAGAAGGACTTGAACCTCCAACCTACTGATTACAAATCAGTTGCTCTACCAGTTGAGCCATAGGGGCATATCTTAGAAGTAATATACGCATTTAAAATACCCTTTAAACGTGTTTTAAGCGGCGTACAGTGGGGTTGATGATATTTTGAGTACATAGATTGCCTGTGTAGATTTACCATGCTAGTTTGATTGGAAACGTTTCCAGGTTTTATGTAAAACGTAGAACCAAACACCGTTTATAGAAGGCTCAATAAGAGCAACTAACCCTGCTTCCCAAAGACTAGAACCTGTTAAAACTGATACTACCGTCATGGCAATGCAGATATGTCCTAGTGTGTAGATGATGGCGAGAGTAAAAGAACTCTTTTTCATTAGGTCCTTAAACGCATTAAATATTCCACTTGTAAATTCAGTCATTTGACAAATTCTTTTTTCCGTTTATAATAGCAGTATAACATATTGATATTAAATGTCAATAAGTAAAATAATTATGTTTGAAAAATACTTAACAAGAATAACTATCATTATCTTTTTGTTAACGGTTTTGTTAAGTGCAATTGGTTGTGTTAAGAAAATACCAACTAGAGAATCTAACAGACCCAGTGTATTTGATGGATCGATAAGTAATGCTTTAGGATGTATATTTGCTCCCGACAAATGCGATCAAATCAAAGACATGTCTGAACAAGAAAAGAAAAAACAAGAAGAAGAAATTACCAAAGAATACGAAGAGATGGACAATGGAAAATTGTAAAAAATGTCAGTGTGAAGCACACTGTCCAGAAACGTGTGCAAAATGTGACTGCAAAAAATGTGTTTGCAGTAGTTGTCACAAACAATAAAACCCGATCTACCGGTCAATAAATATCTGCATGATATCATATGACGCTGGAAATCTGGATTGGTTAAGCACACATAAACAAAGACCAATGTTCGTATCGGCATTTGGTAAACACGATCACGAACTTTACGGAAGAAATTTAGATTACAATAAGACAGTAGTGGACTTTAAGAATGTTATGCACGACTGGATTACTTCTCATAAACACATTCAATATCACGGATTGGAAAATTATCCAGTAAAAGATATTATTCTAGGCACAACCCACGCACTAGATGACCTCCATTTTTTATATGGTGACAGGCTTTGTGTCTATGTAAATGAATACAGGTATCATAAAAGAATTACAGATGGAAAAATTAAAACAATAAGAGACAATTCTGAATTACAAAAAGGTGATGCAGTTGTTATATCTTACCCAAGTGCGATCACAACCAACTACCATTGGGATTTTAAAAGTTTGCTAAAGAGAGCAGAAAGCCTAGATGTTCCCATACACATAGACGGAGCATGGTTTGGTTGTTGTAGAAATTTTGAATTGGACCTTTCACATCCACAGATTAAAAGTGTTTTTGTCAGTTTGTCAAAAGCATTTGGAATGGGTGCCCACAGGATTGGTATCAGATATACTAGAGAAAGGCAGAGAGGATCTGTCACAAGCATGAACGAACAAGGGTATGTCAATATTGCTGATGCCTGGTTGGGAATACAAAGAATAGAGAGGTTTGGTCCTGACTATCTCTGGAACACTTACGAAGAACAGTATGATCAAGTTATAAGGGATTGGAACTTAACAGAGTCAGATGCTTTCCACATTGCTTTTAAAGATCCCGGCAGACTTATTAAGTTAGGCATCAGGACACCGTTGAGATATCTTATAGATAAAAAGTTTGATGCGAGAGGCACAGACGCAGGATTGAATCCTTATGAACTGGCAGAAAAAAAGGCCGGACTATGAAGAACTACACAATTCTAAATATCCCCGAGGATGTATTGAGAGACCTCAAAGAATTAGGCACAACTCTATTTAAAGAAGCAGAATACAAGATACAACCTGTAATAGACAACGGAGCAATATTTAGAATTATTATACGAAAGGGCGGTGAAAACAAATGCCACAATCCAGTGAGAAATGAATTATTTCAAAGCATCATGGACCGTATTCCTTTCGCCAATATAATAACAGGAGTCATGATGTTAAACCTAAAGCCAAATAGATTCCAGCGGGTACACATCGACAGAGATAGACACTGTGCAATCAACGTACCTATCATAATACCAGAGAACACAGAACTTGGCGTTTACAAATATGAACTTAACGATAGTATCGAATCTAAGTGGTTTGATATGCATCCAAACGATCAGAACCCTGGATTTAATCTTGAGGAGAACGGAGATACATATCACATGAAAGAACCTGTGCTTTTAAACACAAAGTCTTGGCACTGGGTATGGAACAAAAGTAATGAGGCCAGAAGTGTTTTATCTTTTGACATTAATAAAACTCCTTATCTAGATACTATTGATATTCTTAAAAAAAATAAGTGGGCATAGGTAAACAAGATGTTTGAACTTTTGACAACCTTTCATAAAGCAGGATGGGAACAGTACGGCAGAAGAATGGTTGAAACTTTTCTTGCACACTGGCCTAGCAATATTAAATTAAATGTGTACTGTGAAAATGTTGATGTCAACCTTAACAATCCTAGAATTATTGAACATGATATTTTTAAAACCTGCGATAAACTTAGACCTTTTATAGACTTGTACAATTCACGTGAAGCAAATGGTTATAGAAATGGTGTGAGAGATTTCAAGTACGATGCAATCAAGTTCTCGTATAAGGTATTTGCTCAGTGCCATTCGATAAGAAACAGTGCGTCGGACAAACTTATTTTTATAGACGCAGATACTTTGACTTTTGCAAGTCCTCCTTTACATCTTATCGATAGGCTTTTGCCAGAAACTGATCTAACTGCATATCTTGGTAGACCTAAAAATAATAAGTTGCCTTTTGCTGAAACAGGATTCATTATGTATAATTTGAAGCACCCAAACATCTTAGAATTTGCTGACGTGTTCGAACAACTATACACCAGCGGAGAGTTATTTGATCTAGATTATCAAGTAGACTGTTATACATTTGACACAGCAAGAAAAAGGATAGAAAGCAAATACCAAACACAAAGTAATGATATCACAGGCCCAGATGGCCTGGGTAAGAAACACCCATTTGTAAACAGCATACTAGGAACTTTCATGGACCATCTAAAAGGAGACAACAGGAAAAACAAAGGAAAGTCTAGCCTAGATGATTTTAAAGATAGAATAAAAACAGAAAGGTCAACTCAACCGTATTGGAACCAATGAGAATTGTTTTAACAGGACACAAAGGATTTATAGGAAGCCATTATTACAAATACGTTAAAGATGATAATGAGGTAAATGCCTATGATTTGATTGAAGATTTTGATCTAAAAGATAAAAGTAAAGTTGATTCTATGCCAGACTGCGACGTGGTTGTACATATGGCGGCGACAAACGGAACAAGATTATTTTATGAGACACCAACTGATGTAACCTTTAACAACACACTGCCTACATTTAATATAGTTGATCGCTACAAAGATACTCCAACAAAAATTGTTTTTACTAGTACCTGTGAAATATTTAATGGTACAATAGATAAAGGACTTTATGATATTCCTACCAACGAACAGGTTCCTATAATGTTTGAAGATATAACAAACGCAAGATGGAGTTACAGCATTCCAAAGGCACTAGGTGAGAATCTAATTTCAAATTTAAAAACACACTGGTTGATAATTAGATACTTCAACGTATATGGTCCTGGACAGAAAGATCATTTCATAAGTGAGTTTGTTAATCGAGTTAAGAACAAAGAATATTATATCAAAGGTAATGACACAAGAAGTTTTTGTTATATCGACGATGCTATACAAATGACACATAACTTAATTGAAAATGTAAACAACAAGATAGTAAACGTCGGGCACCAAGAAGAAATACAAATTGAAACTGTTGCCAAGTGCATAATGGACATCATGGAAGTTGATCCAACTAAATTAGAAATAAAATCTGGTCCAATTGGTTCTGCCAAGCGTAGATGTCCTGATACCAGTTTAGTAAGGGAGTTGACAAAATTTACAAACTACACTCCCTTGGAAAAAGGATTAAGGAAAACTGTGGAAAGTTTAATATGAAGATAGGTATCATAGGACTAGGTGTTGTAGGTAATGCTATAAAGAATGGTTTTGAAAGATTAGATCATAAAGTATTATGCCACGACTTAAAACTTAAATCTACAATAGATACTGTAAAAGAAACTGAAATAGTTTTTATCTGTGTGCCTACACCTCAAGACGAAGATGGAAGTTGTGACACATCGATTATAAAAGAAGTTTTACAACAACTTGACAATTTGATGTACAGGGGCATAGTGGCAATTAAGTCCACTGTTGAGTGCGGCTTCACAGAAAAAATGATTCTACAATTTCCAAAAATGGCACTTTGCTTCGTACCTGAATTTTTAAGGGAGAGATGTGCCGAAGATGATTTCATCAATAATCATAATGTGTTGGCGATAGGTACACACGATAGTTTCGTATTTGATAAACTTGTTGAAGCACACGGCCATTATCCTAAAAATACAATCAAACTAAAACCTACGGAGGCAGAAATTTTAAAATATTACAACAATGTCTTTGCGGCAACTAAGATAATATTTGCTAACATCATGGCAGAATTATGTAACAAAACTGATTGTGATTATACAAGAGTGAAAGATGCTTTCATAAAAGGTGGTAGATGCAAAGATTCATATCTAGATGTAAATGAAAATCTAAAAGGATATGGTGGTATGTGTTTACCAAAAGATGTGAGAGCGATGGCCAAGTTGTTAGAGAAACTAGGAATAGACTTTGACACTTTTAAATCTATAGATTCAGATAACAGTAAATTGAAAACAACAGTTTTCAATGGTATGCGACTTAAATAATTTAAGGTGAGGTGTGGAACTGTTCGTGGTGTTCAAAGGCAACTAACGCCTTGTCTTTAAATTCTTCATACATCACAGTAACCTGTTCGTATTTTTCTTTTGTTAATTTGGCAAGAATGTGTTGCGATGGTGTCTTGCCTGTTTTATCGTGTACTGCAATGTCTACAACAGTAGAAGCAATCGACTTCTCAATCTGGCCTGTGACTGCCGCGGTGACTCCGTTGCCAGTAAGACTGCCAACTATCGGCATAGACTGACAATTGGTCAAAAGCAATATTCCTAGTAGACCTAGTAAAATTCTCATAGCGATTTATTTACTTACAATTAGTCAGCAATAAGTTTGCAGTTATCCGCTGATGCTTTTAATCCAATTTGCTTGTCGTAGATCCAAACGTGTGACCATACAACCTGCTCTCCTTGTACAGAGCATTTCTTACCAAAACTTACTTTTGGATTCTTTGGTACTGTGCAACCAACTAATAACAACGTCGTAAGTACAATTAAAAATGTTTTCATGTGCATATTTACCCATTATAATAGCACATTATAGTTTTTTGTCAATGGCAGATGTGGATAAGTAATGCACACTAGGAGGAAAACATATGTTTTTAACAATTGGTTTTATAGTAGGATTCATCGCCGGATGGTGGGTCAATGAAAAAGTAGAGAACTTGGGAGAAAAACTTAATCCCTTAAAATGGTTTAAGAAAAAATAGTTATGTTTAAAATACCTAAAATTAAAATGCCAAAAGTCAAGATGCCAAATGTTGTTGGTAAAGCAAAGGATCTAGGAAAGAAAATTGGATCTGGAGTTGGGTCAACAGTAAAAGGTGCAGGCGCAGGCATAAAAAAATTAAATCCATTTAAAAAATAATATAACAGCAGAGGACTTACTATGTGGAAATGGTTGGACAAGGTTGTCGCTACGTACGATCCAAATTACTTTAGAAGAAAAGAAAAACCTTTAGTATTGAAAAAGGAATGGATAGTAAAAGAAAAAAAGAAACTAAAAAAGAAAAAGAAAAAATTAAAAAAATAAGTCTTTGGTGTGCGAGAGCAAGTTTCACTGCTTTGTTCTTAACACTTTTTTTTCTTTTTGTAGTCCCGGCAAAGTCGTCTGACTGTCAACAGTACGATAACGAATTTGGAGTTCTTGATTTCAATGTGTTCATGAATCACAGAGAATATCAAAGACTTAATGGTGCTGTCAACGAACTCACGCATCAACTTACGTATGTTCCAGATGAGGTCAAACCTTTGATACAGGCTGAACTGAAACAAATGATTAATGAAAGAGAATCAACATATACTTTGCTTAAAGATCAGAAGTCGCGTTTACAATTCCTCAAAAATGAATTAAGCAAGTGCAAAAAAAATAATTAAAAATCTTTTTTAGAATCTTCGTCCCTGCTCTTTACAATTTTATCTGCAAGTCCGTAAGCAATTGACTCTTCGGCAGTCATAAACTTATCTCGTTCCATGTCGTCTTTTAACTTTTCTAAAGGTTGACCTGTGGTCTTGTGATAGATGTCTGTTAAAACAGTTTTCCAACGTAATAATTCTTTAGTTCTTATCTCAACATCTGTTGCTTGTCCACTTGCACCGCCCAGTGGTTGGTGTATCATGTGTCTTGAGTTTGGTAACAAGAACCGTTTTCCTTTTGTGCCGGCACTTGCAAGTATTGATCCCATAGAGCAGGCCTGTCCTATTACAATGGTTTTGACATCACACTTGATGTACTGCATGGTGTCATATATGGCCATTCCTGCTGTGACTGAACCTCCTGGTGAGTTCACGTAGACAGTGATATCTTTCTCTGGCGCCTGCGATTCAAGGAATAACATTTGAGCACACATGATCGAGGACATATGGTCTGCAACGACACCGTCGAAAACAATGATTCTATCTTTCATCAAACGAGAAAATATATCGTAACTTCTTTCTCCTTTGGACGTTTGTTCTATAACAATTGGTATTAAATTTTTCATAGTTTTATTATACTATTATTTTTGCAAGTGTGTCAAGTAATAAGTGCATGGTAAAAGACTTGCAACCGGTGGTTAAATACTTTTGATATGAAATGGATAGTATTTGCAATTCTTTTATTCCCAAACAGTGTTGAAGAAACTGTATTTGCACAGAAGTTGATGTTTGATTCTAAAGAAGAATGTCAACAAGCACTTGTAGAAAATCCACAAGGTTTCGTAAACAGTTTACAAGATTATTTGAACTGGACATATGGCATGGACCATGGAATTACTGTCACCAATATTGATTGTATAGAAGACGATTATCTAAACACAACTAGCGCCTAGAGGCCCATCATATCTCTTATATTTGGTTCAATCATTTCTCTGCCCCACTGTGGTACCATTGTGATGCGAACATCACAGTTCCTTATTCCGTCAATTGATGTAACTTGTCCTATAACATCCTGTGGAATGCTGTCAGCGGCTGGACAGAAAGCACTTGTAAGACTCATGAGCACGTGTACCACTTCGTCTTTGGTTATCTTAACATCGTATATCAATCCTAGATTGTAGATGTCTACAGAGATCTCTGGATCATAGACATTTTTAAGTTTCTCTTTGATCTGTTTGATATACTTCTCTTTCATGGCTTGATCGTCAATCACATCATTGAGATTGGTTTCAAGATGAGGGTCAACCTTAGGACCGCTCATGTCCATGTCGTGTAAGTATTCTTCAGTCTCTTTCATACAATATCTTTTCTAGATTAGGTATTTTAAACCTAGGTCCTTTAATTACTTTTCCTTCACTATTGTACAACGGTTTCCCGTTTGTGTCAAGTTTACTCATATTTGACTGGTGTACTTCAGTGAAGCACTTGTCTAGATCAATACCAAACGAGTGTCCTGCACCATACACCACATATAGAATATCAGTTAAGGCGTCTGCAACATCAATCAAAGTTCCCTTTTCACAGGCATCTTCTAACTCTTCTAGTTCTTCTTGTATGAGATCCAGTCTCAATTTCTTCACTTGATCCTGTGGCCACTGTGGTTTTTCCATGACGTCCTGGCCAAATGTTTGCATGAACTCTTTTACTTTTCCAAAATTTGTCATTGTTTCTCCTATAAAGTAGTTATAGTATGGTACTCGCGGCCGGACTTGAACCGGCACGGCAATCATTGCCTACGGATTTTAAGTCCGTTATGTCTACCAATTCCATCACGCGAGCGGTGTTGGCCTACTCGGCAGGACTCGAACCTGCAACCTACGGATTAGAAGTCCGTTGTTCTATCCAGTTGAACTACGAGTAGTATGATTGTTGGCAAGGGCCTTGGCGGCGAATTATTGCACTTACCCGAACTATTGGACCAAGACCCTCTTCTCCTCTGTGATCGACATTGTGGCGTAATTGCCGAGCGGTGCCGGTTCGCTCTGTTATAGACAACTTGGTGTTGCCTATCTCTGTGTGTTGCACACTAAACTATTATTATTAATATAGCACAATCTTTGATTGTGTCAACAGAAAAATTAAAAAAGTTGAAATCAACGTGTCCGTGTGTTATATGGAAGTGCCTGGTGTCTCAGGTTCACCATATCCATCGCCCTGACCATCTCCGTCTATGTCCGGAGACATATTGAATTCCTTCATCATGTCCTCGATAGAGTCTGCTTTAACGCAGTAGATTGTATCAAGTGTTTTTGGTTCACCGTATGCTTGATTGATGGCACTATGTACCCATGGTAGGTTCTGTTGCACAAACATCTGACAATCGGGAATATTATAGAACTGTGGTTTTTTGAAAACAAAACTCTGTTGGAATGATTCGCCCGGCGCCATCTGCAAGAAGGCTACTATTAAGATTAACTTTGACATCTTCTGACCTTTCCGATTACCAAACGTATATGCCGAGATAGATTCCCACTACAAGAGTGATTAGAATTATTGACACATAGAAATTCATGTTATAAAGTTATTTAGTTTATGAATTGACTCTATTGAACTTTATATATTTTTTTCCAATCATGCAGTGTAAGATCGGGTATCAGCAACTTGGCAGACTTCTGACTTGTGGATACTGCGTTAAGTTTGTCCTTGCCCAACCGCGAGACATAAAATTCTTCCAGTTCGGCATCTTTTCTCATCGTGAGCCACAGACCAACTGGCACTGTCCATCCTGTCTTCTCTTTGTTGATTATGTCTTTGGGTAGCAGTCTGCTGTAGGCAGTTCTGCTCATTATCTTGGTTTCTGCCCTGCTGACCTTGTGTTTGGTGTGAATGTCTAGGCAGTACTGCATGAACGTTTTACTTGCCAACGGGAAACGCCCTTCCATGCTGTAGGCCATTCCGTAGTTGTCGTTCCTGCTGAAGAACTCTGCTGGACACTGTGTCACACAATCGAGCGCCATGTATGAACCCACTGGGTCATTTGGATTCCATAGGTCGTCTGGATAGCACTGTTCCAGTGCGTCCACCAGATCCTTGTCTGACAACTTGACGTCAACGAAAACTTTGGGTCTCTTGAGCCTGTTCAACCACACAGTCAGCAGTTCTCTCCAACTGGTGGGCAGGCTGTCTTTCACTTCATAGAACATCTTTTGGTACTTGGGATATCCGCACAGCAGTTCGTCGCCCATGTCTCCCGCAATCGTTACCACTATGCCCTTGCTGGCAAGATGCTTGTTGGTGTGGCAGTACATCGCCATGCTGGGGTTGAATGATATCTGTTCCATGTGTCGTAGGCAGTCGTTCCATGCTTCCATGTAATTCTTGGGTGTTATGATCACTTCTTCGTGGTTGTACCCTTCTGCTGTGGCCAACACCTTTGCGGCTTTGGCGTCGCTGTTGAAGTCTTCCTGCTTTCTGCCATCTATGTTGGTGACCGCGACGTCTGGTTCAATCCTGTTGGTGAATGTGTTGATGCCTCCATGCAGTCTGCCCAACTCGTATGCCACCATGCTGGAGTCCATCCCACCACTGAGGAACA
>CAACVD010000021.1_pt1 | contig 60380 bp, 85 predicted proteins | sample 2381771 | NCBI WGS metagenome assembly CAACVD01 (sample SAMEA5211965, study PRJEB30684) | marine metagenome | biome: Marine; feature: Epipelagic; material: Water | collected 2015-10-15 | depth 15 m
ATTCACCCATACTACTTTTACATTTTTTACTAACAATTTTAAAAGGGGGCATATCCGGCGCAGTGTGTAGGTACTTAGATATCTCTTCTAAGCGAGCCTCACAGCGGGATAGAGTTTCATAGGGGCCCCTAACATCCCTTATATACATACACTCTTCTCTCCATGAAAAACATAGTAGTAATATCGCAGTAAACATAATCTCTCTCCTAGAGTATATAAAAGCTTGTTGTAACCCTAGTATATACTACTTTTCGCATATTCATAGCGTTTTTTTTATTGTTGTTTGTGAAAAACATGGACCTTGACGTCGTCTGCTAACCTAGCCCCCGTCAAATTTTTGACAATCGCGGTCAAGTGCCTGATATTATTGGAAAAATTAAGTTTGCGGGGGACCCTAACAACGATCCGCGGTTCATGGATCACGCGGCGGCGGACGCGGCAACCGTACCAGCTAGCGCGATCACCGAATCACGCGCCGCGGTACGCGCATCCCGCCCATAGGTTTGAGACATAGCGAGCGCGGGGCGCTGGCCTTGTTTTATCGCCTTTTATTGTTTTGGGGTTATGGGATAGCGACGGGGAATAGATCGCGCTGTACGGCCTGCAAATCGCGTTTAATGGCATTGCGCCCCATAGGTTGCATAAACTGGATCAAGGTTAAGAAAAGGCATAAAAGCAAAACTGGCGGTTTTGTGCGGGTTTGATCATCAGCTGCATAAAAGACCAGGTTCTACCATTGTTAGAAAAGGCATAAAAAAACCCCGCCTTGTTATCGGCGGGGCTGGTTTGGTTTTGCGGGGTTAATAACTGTAAACAATGATCACCCCTATAGCGGTGTATAAGGCTAAGGCTATCAAAAAGAAAACCTGCAAGAATCGCAATATTTCTCCGATCATGATTCCGCCCCTAGATCACCCGCTACATGATGACGAATAATCGCGTTAGCTGGTAAGCCAGCAACAAACCGCCGCAATTTTTCGGAGTCGGATTCATCCTGATTCTGATCACTGGTATCCGTCCAGTGAATCCGCACGTTGCCGCCGTCCGCATAACAACCGCCCGCCTTATCCGAATCGCCCGCCGCTTTTTTCGCCGCGCCATGCGCGGTAAACAAGATCGCATAATCCCGATCTTGACGAGCGCACAATGGCTTTCCGTCCCCGCATTGTGCGCAACCCTTGAACGTATTCGGCAAGTATTCGGCGGGGCATCTAACAAGCTTAACGCCGTTAAAAGTGGCATGCTTTGGATTACCGTTTTTCTGCCAATATGAATCAGAAACAACAGCAACGGCGGGGGTTTTGGATTTTATAGCCTTTACCGCTTCAGAGATGTTAGGCGCGGAAAAATTAATAGTAGTCGTTTTATCATTCATTAAATGACGCCAAAACAACGGCGAAAAGTGAGAATAGGTAAATGATTCGCCGCGCCGCGGTTTAGCCTTTAAAACGGCGTCCAGATATTCAAGATCGATTTTATCCGCCCCGCATCCTGATCCGTTCAATTCGCAAGTTTTAGGGCAAGTGTTAAACTTGTTAGCCTTGCCCGCGCGATATGTAACGGCGATTCCGCCTGTTTTATTTGCCCGGCTGTTTTCGACTGTCTTAAGCATTGCTAACCCCCATTGAATCGATCTCCGGATAATCCCCGCGCAAGGCGCAAGCTTTAATATCCTGCGCTTCATCAGGATCAGGGCGATCATAACAATCCGTTACGAAAAACCCCCAACATGTCTTAATAACAAGGCCTGATTCATCCCCTAGCGTTGGATGTTCAAAAAACCTAATTCCGTTTATGTTAAATAGTTCAGTCATGGTTAAAACTCCCGTTGTTTGTTGATATAAGATAAAGCCTATAGAAAACTTTTAAAAATTGCAAATCATAAAAAAACCCCGCCTTTTTACGGGCGGGGCTGGTTTAGTTTTGCGGGGCTATTTATGCGGCCTGCAAGCTTGCCTTGCTGACGGCCTGCCAATTGGCGCGGGTCATGTTCAAAACGTCCCCGCCTAACTTTTGCCAATCATCAACCTGATCGGCGGGCGCATCATGCGCGGCGGCGGTTACCGCGTTTAACAGGGTTGCCCGCGATATCGGCTTGTCGTTTTCATAGCCTGATTGCCCTACAGTATTGATCAAACCCTCTAAAATATTGCTGGTTTGCTTTTTAGGTATTCTCAAAACTTGGCCTAATTGATCAACCGCGCCTTGCGTATAAGTCCCCTCAATTACATCACTCGCGGCTTGTTTCATTTTTTCTAAAACCTCATCAAAGGATTCGCGGCTGGCATATGCGCGGGTAATATCACGCATTTTTGCAGATAGGGCGCGATTATCTAAATCTTTTGCCTCATCAGATAAAAGCCCCCATGTTTCAGCATCGCCCCGCGCCGTTGTAATATGGCTTTTTCTGTGGCGGTTTTCGGTTTGCATTCCATTTAGACAGGCTAGCGTCCAGTTAATTTGAAAAACTTGAACAGACCCGTGGCCTGTTTCACTGTTAGAAATGCCAAGCCCTAAAGCCATTAGATCGCCCACGTTCGCGCCTTCGCCTGTTATTGTTTCAGATTTGAAGCGGGCATACATGCGGCGATCTGTTATGTCCGCGTTTACGATTTTCCAATTTGCGCCCGATTCCATCAATTCAGGGATAACAGACTGCAATAGATCGCTATTGTCATAAGTTTTGAATTTATCTGATAGCCAAGCGCGGGCAGATCCATGCGTGTCTGAAACCATGTGAGATCTGATCATTCGGTTGGCGGGCTCTTTTTGCCAGATAGCATTTATAAGCTGATCCAAGATTTCAGTGTAATTGCCCCGCAACCTGCGGGCAGTTCTGACGTCAATATTTGCATGACTAGCAATTTGATCAAAAGCTACACCATTTAAGGTTAGGTGTTTGGTTGGTTCGCCCTTATAGCCTTCAAGTACAATTTCAGATTTGAGCCCTTCGTTTTCGCCAATAGTGCGGAATTGCGCTTGATTCGTTGGCGCGATAAAATCGGCTTGCTGCTCTTGTTGGTTCTTCACTTTAAGCAATAAGTTTTGCAGGGTGTGGCCTTCATTTTCGATAACATGTGACATTTTTAAAATCTCCAATTTGTTTGGTTGCGGGAAAAACTCCCTGCCCCATATATGGGGGTTTTCTTATACCATGTCAAATAGAAATTTTAAAAAGTTTAACCCCGCCTGATTTAACGGGCGGGGCTACGTTATGTTTTTACCATTTATGGTCTATTCGATTTAAACGCCGAACAGGCTTTATTTCATACTTTTGCCTAGCCTTTTTTAAATCGGTAGTGCCATATAGCAGAAAATAATAAAGCTTAATTAGTGCTATCATTGGTTTTCCCGTATTTCTTCTGGGGTTATACTGGAATCTATAATGTGATCATCCCATATATAATCTGTTGTTGCTAGCTCTTTTGCCTCTTCAAGGTTGTCAGCTTCAACATCATCAATACGGTGATAAACGGTGACATATACTGTATATTTAGGCATTACCAAAGTCTCCGCCATTCGTCTGTTTTAGTATGCTGATTGTTATCCTCGTCATACCAGATAGCATAGGCACTGCAATGCCACTTTTTATCATTTTCATCTTTGAAAAAGTTCAGGTCATAATCCTCGTACTCTTTATGCACACTAGCATCTAAAGGCACGTCTTGGAAAACTTCCCAATAGTCTGTTTCACCTGTCTTCAGCACCTCAACAAATATTCTCTGTGATTCTGCATACAGCCAGCCATGTGCAAAGTCAGATATGTGTAATTCACCAGTTTCTGCGTTAACATATCTCATTTTTTCCTCCCATGTCCTCTGGATACAACCCCTGCCGCACAAAGTCTGCAAGCACTCGTCTGGTATCTACACCTTCCTCTAGCAGTTCTGCCAGCATATAATGTATGTTGGACAAAGCATACTGCTCAAAGCAGTTTTGCATTTCTTCTACCACTAGACGGATTAATCTTTCATCTGATGTCTCACTCATCTTCATCTCCATTGGTTGGCTGGAGCGTATAAGATAAGCCTTATATAGGGAATGTCAAGCTGAAAAAATCCACCCAGTTTACAGGGGCGGGAAAATGATGCGCGGATTCTAACAATAGACCGCGTTCTGCGAGCTCTATAGATTGCCCGCCCGTAAATACAAAAACATCTGCATTTTTATTCTGCACAATTATATAGGTGGGGGCGTGTTGATGTTGGGTTAGCCAAGATATTTGATGCGGAGATAACCGAACAGAATTTCCTTTTGTAGTTTTTAACTCTACAAAATAAAAATTTCCCTGTTCATCACAAACCAAAAGGTCAGGAACGCCAAGGCTAGCCCAACTCTCAATACGGGTGAATCTAACATCAGGCCGACACTTTTTCTGTTGCGTCTTCAGCTTCTGATAAAAGCTCGACTCCAGATTCTTTTTCTTCTGCTTCGTTGGGCGTGATATTGATAATGGAAGATCCATGTTGCTCTTTTAATTCCTGTAAAGCTTTTTCAACTTCTTCACGGCTCATACTATCAATAGAGCCATGCCGGATTTCAGATTTATTTATATAGATATTACCCTGCGCTTGCCCGCGTCTATATTCTGCCTGTACTGCGGCTGAATAAGCCCCGTTTTCTATAGCTAAGTCTCTTATCTTCTGCATGTCTCGAACATGGCGGGCAAAGGTAATCCCGTATTTCTCATCCAATTCGGCTCGGTAAGCTTTAATTGCGGCAACTACATTAGGATGTTTTACAGGATTTGTGAGCTCAGAGGCTTTGACGTGCGCCGACCTTTCAGGATAGCCCGCGTTAATTGCAGCTTGGCGTTTTGTAATCATACCGTCATTGGCTACAAATTCTTTTACGAACTTCTCTTGTTTTTGAGACATCGGGGAATCAACGGTCTTTCGGGGTCTACCCTTCCCACGTTTAACAATATCCATTATTTCTGCCCTCTGTTATTGTCTTTACCCTTAAAATTTAGTTTATTTTTGTATTTTTGACAAGGATATGGGGAAATATTTATTGTTTTCAGATACATAACTAAAATGTTACACCTCTAAAAGGGTGTAACACAAAAATGCTACAAAAATATTTTCTTAACTATCTGATATATATGCCCTATTTGGCAATGTTACATTTGTTACATTTGTTACATCAAAAATAAGCGGATAAAAAGTTTTTTTATTTTTTTGACCCATAGAAGGAGGAACAAATTAAAATATCCATATATTAGAAGGAGATATCTGTAACTTTTTTGGTTTTCAAAAGTGTAACAAAAGTAACACCCCGCCCTGATATCAGGACGAGGTGCACTTTACAACCAACAAAACACAGAGAAAGGAGATCTGCTACTATACCCTAGTCCGTGATCCGTGTTCCGTCAAGCCCTATCTTTGTACCGCGTTCACTGCATTCTATTCAGTGGTTCTTCCGCGGCGGCTTCTGCCAGTTCTTTGGCTATTTCCACCATTTCGTCTACGCTTTCGACGGGCAGTGAGCGGAAGGCGCATTCTAACAGGACGGTTAGGACGCCTAGTAGGATCAGCGGTTCGTGTTCCACGGTATCTTGTTCGACTTTTTCGGTTAGTTGTTCGAGGGTATCAATACCGAGTTGATAGCCTTGGTTAAAGTCTTTATGTTCCGTGGTCACCGTAACGGTATCTTCGGTCATCCTTTAAGTATCCTAGCCCAGTGTGCTTGTATATCAGAGACTTTATCATGTGCTTCGCGCGAGCGTTCTTCTTTTGAGAGAATATCATCGCAGTGTAGGTTTATGATCCGTTGTACGCGGTCAACGGCTTCTTTCCAAGATATTTCTTCTTTAAGCACTTGTCCTACATGTCCGGCATTTTCTATAAGCGCGGTTGTCATGTAGTCTTCTTCATTGGGATATGATTGGAGTGCATCTGCGAATGCACGTCCGTTCCAATCTGTTTGATCCAAGCCTAACCCTGTCCGTCTCAAATCTGTTTTAGCCATCTTCAAATTCCTCTTCATCAATTTCATCGAATACCACAAAGACTTGCATCCCCGCATCTTTTAGGTGTGACATAAATTCCGCACCTTCCATGATACCTTCTCCTTCAAACAGAATATCAGCTTCTTTTTCTAGCTGGTCTTCGATTTTCTTTCTTAGGTGGGGTTTAAAGTCAATGATTTTTGCGGTCATATCCATCGCTCCAATTCATGGCGTTTATTGTAAGGGTGAAAGAAATTTGGTTGCCCCTTTTCTTTCATCTTAGCACAAATAACAGGTGAGGAAACCCAGCCTTTTATTCCTTGTTCCGTGCGCCGCGAATAGGTATCTGCTGCTTTTTTCCAGAAGAGCGCGTTATGTGTTTCATCATTCCATTCGGCTTCTTCTTGCCAATAGCGGCAGAGTTTCATAGCTCCATAGATAGTGAGCATGTTCCCCATGCGGGGTGTTATGACGATTTTAGGTGCTTTCATTTACATCTCCTGTTTCCTGTGTGTATGGGATAAATAGCATACACTGTCAAGTTTTTTCTTGACAATATATACGATAACCCTTAGTTAATAAGATATAAGTAAAACCAACTGGAGATAGAAAAGATGCTTATAGACATTGAAATCAATAGTTTAAAAAAGTTAATTGATAAACAGCCTGAAGGCAGTAAAGTTATAAACGTCACGCCAAAAGTGGCGGAATGGGTTTTGTCGGGTAGAAATGTTGGCAATCGTCCAGAAAAGCCTAACAAGATTATTGAGTATGCCGCAGACATGTCTCGTAATAATTGGTCTTTGACGGGGGAATCCATAAAGTTTGGTTCTGATGGTTTATTAAAAGACGGGCAGAACAGGTTGCTTGCTTGTGTGCGGGCTCAAACCTCATTCACAACACATGCTGTTTTTGGGATAGACCCAGATAGCTTTCACCACATGGACACGGGTAAAATGCGTGGCGGAGACGACGTTCTGGCTATCATGGGTGTACCTAATGCGGGCAAAATAGCGCGGGCGTTGAAAATGATTAAGGCGTTCAGGAACGGTAGGCCAACTACAACGGGTGCTATGTCAAACCAAGAAATTAAAGACATGTACCTGAAGTTTACTGACCCAGAGTTAATTCAAGAAGCGCACAAAGCAGCGCGAGCGGTTTATAGTGTAATTAAGTACCCTATGGGTCAGACCACGGCTCTTTACTACCTTGCCACTAAAAACGGTGACCGGGAATTAGTGAACACCTTCTTTGAAGAGTTAAAAGGCAACTACCTCAAGGGTGCATCTGTGAAGTACCACCCGCCGCGGCACTTGGCTACCACCCTTCAGTCTTGGAAGTTTGACCCTACCATTCAAGTTAATTCTTTTACTTATAGCATTGCGCTATCTCGCTCTTGGTACAATTATAAGAGGGGTAAGAATAACTTAAAGCGGGACATGTTCATTAGAACCAATGACCGGATGATGGAGATTTGATGACTAATTGGATTGGCGCGGCGGACATGACGCCGGAAGAGTTGCAAAAGTGTCTGGATGAGATGACTGATAAGGTTCATAACTTTTATAAGTATCAAACAAAACGTCCATCTCGATCTGACCGTTCATATCTGACACCGACAAGGTTAGGCTTGTCTAATCAGGTTAAACGCTCTCTCCAGCGGCGTCCGCTAAAACATCAAAGACTTTAGCTATAATAATCTATGCACCTCTGCCAGCTTGTTTGGCAGAGGTTTTCATCATCGAAGGTAGAAATTTTTAATCTTTTTGTTATTGCGTTTCGCAGACAGCCGACAGGTAGAAACATAACCCGTTCCATTTCATAGGAAACCAATGCAACAATATCGCAATCAGAAAAAGACAAGGGGGTTTTTTTACCCCCTTTGCAGACTGCAAACTGGTAGCTCAGTGTGTTTTTTCCGTTGGCTTTTAATTGGCTGGTTTTTACCTGCACCCGCCATAGGCGGTTATCCTGTTCCGCCACGATATCCGTGCAGCCCATATGCACGATTTGAGCGGGTACATCCATTTTTAACAGACGTGTGGCGCAGATATGCTCACCTATCTCGCCTATCTGTACGTTACCTATTTTTTTCAGTGCTCTTCCCCCCAGAAGACGCCCCTACACATATATAATGTTTTAATGTTAAAAGTTTGTAAACATGAAATTAATATGCAGATATGCACATGAAGATGCCCCCGTACCGGAGGGGTGGAAATTTAAAAAGCTTGGTGGTCACCACGGGGCAAACGGATATGGAGTATTAACAATGGCAGACAATAGAGAAAAGGATGATTTCTATCCTACCCCGCCTTATGCAACCCAAGCACTAATGAACCATTGTCCGTGGTTCGAGGGCGGCTTTATGCATGACTATGACTATGATTATTGGGAGCCTGCCTGCGGGGACGGTGCTATCTCTGAAGTTTTAAAAGATGCGGGCTGGCGTGTATATAGCACGGACTTGATTGACCGGGGCTATGGTGATGCAACGGGCGTGGACTTTTTGATGGAAACCAAGATGCTTGCGCCGTGGCTCGTGACTAACCCGCCCTATAAGTTGGCTAATGAGTTTGTTAAACATGCTCAGTGGCTCGTGGACAGCGATCCGGAAGCCCATGGTCATGCTATGTTACTGCGGTTAGCGTTCCTTGAGGGTCAGAAGCGTTATACTGAGATATTTTCACAGTTTCCCCCTAGCCATGTTTATGTGTTTAGTAAGCGTTTAACGATGATACGCGGGGATCATGAAGCAGCTTGGTATGGTAGCGGGAAAATGGCGTTTGCGTGGTTTGTGTGGGAGCGCACAGATAAGTATCACCCAGAGGGGCAAACTACAGAAATGCATTGGATAAATGATTAGGGACAGGGATGTTTGGGAACGGCAATGGTTAGCACTTTCCCTGCCCCTTTCATATACGTTAAGATTAAAGTTTTGGATTATTCGGCGGGGGCGTAAGGGGATTCCTCTTGCATTAGCAGAGACGCCGTAACACCCATGTTATATAAAGCCTGCGTCATAGGGTTATCAGAAGCCTTTTCACCACGCCCTGTCATAAATACTTCTACAGGCTGTAGGGTTTTAGGGTGGTAGCTAACGGTTACAGACAAGCCCATTCCAACGTCTTCAGTCATACAAGGTCTACGGTTGGGTAAATCCAACATACAAATCTCCATTTTATAAAAGTGATTCTAAAACTGTATATAGATTTGTTGGTTTAATCTATATATTAGTTTTTTGTTTTTATCTCATAGCCTTCGGCTTTACAAAAAACTTCAAACATCACACGAAGCTGCCCAGAAATACTTCTGTTTTCCATGCCTGCTATTTTTTTAATTCCTTGATATACTTCAACAGGAACTAATACTGATTTCCATTTAGATGTGTCCATTATCATCTCCAAAACATAAAAAGCGGTGGGGGGTTACAACTCCCTTACATCAGTCGGGTGAGAAAACACCCCCACGGACGCGGCTTTCGCTACTTACTCACAGTAGAACCCAGTTACTCCACGTCTTGACTAAGATAATATAGGACTTTATGCCCTGTATTGCAAGCAAAAAAACCCCCGCACAAGGCGGGGGCAGTTCGGGAGGAAACCATGTCAAACTTACATACTATCGCCCCAGTTGGAGCCGAGTTCGATGTCTGTTTTCATAGGTACTTCTAAGGCTATACCAGAACACATAAGGCTGGCAAGTTCTTTTGCTTCCTCTTCTGTCTTGACGCTGAAAGCCAGTTCATCATGTACCTGTAGCAGGGGCACAGTGCCCTGCTTGTATACATCAACCATTGCCTTCTTTGTCATATCCGCGGCAGAAGCTTGGATAAGCCTGTTGAGTGCTTTGTAAGCCATAGCTCTTTGTAGTGCCACATTTGGGCCATAATGTACTTTCGCTTCTTCTAGCGGCATGGCCTTATGCATACCAAAGCTTTTGGGCTCGAACAGTGGGAAGCGGCATTTACGTCCCATTAGCGAGCGGATAGAGCCTTCTGAATTGCCGTTCTGTACGCGGTCTTGTACTACCTTCATAAGCTTTTTAACAAAGGGGACGCGGGTATCATATTGCGAAGTCAATTCTTTAGCTTCATCTTTTGACAGGTCTAGCTGGTCAGCCAGTTTGTTTACACCCATCCCGTACATCATACCTAAGTTAATAACTTTAGCTTGCTTGCGGGGGATATCCGCCATGTCCGCCACCATGGTATGGAAGTCCATGTCTGGGTTGTTTGTGTAACCGTCCCTAAACTCATCCACCTTGGGCATGTCTATTCCTGTGTTCTTCTGGTATAGCGAAGCAAAGTGAACCAAGATCCGCGGTTCTTGTTGCGAGTAATCTATAGAAGCCCACTTCTCACCTTCTTCCGGTAGAAATACAGAGCGTATCATAGGCCCTAATTCAGGATGCCGTGCGGGGATCTGTTGAAGGTTGGGGTTAGACATGGATATGCGTCCGGAAACCGTGCCGCCATCGTCTGACCGGATTTGGTTGATATGCCCGTGGATACGCCCGTCCTTACCAATATGCTTGGCTAGCCCATCCATGAAGGTGTTTTTACTTTTGTCATATTCTCTAGCTAATAAAATTTGTTTCGCTAGGTCATGCTCATGGGTGTTTAGGAAAGCTTTTGTAAACGACGGTGCGCCTTTCTCTGTTTTAGGATAGGGCAGACCAACCTCGTCAAAAGCTTTAGCTATGGATGCTGCCGCCCATATTTCTACGTTAAAACCGGACAGCGTTTTTACATTGTCCAAAGCTTTTTTCTTTTCCTTTAGCATGAACTGTGTTGCGCGTTCCATGGCGTCTGTATCTACGCGGACGCCTTTAAGTGTCATGTCTACCAGACAAGGTAGAAGGTCGCGCTCTAATTCAAATACGGTTTGTATACCTTCTCTGGCTATTTGAACTTTAAAATATTTCCAAAGGTCTAGGGTTAGCTCCGCGTCACCTTCACCGTAAGTCCCCACAAATTGTGCGGGTAGACGCCATAGCTCGCCTTTTGGGTCGAAGCCAAATTCTTTTGCCGCTTGGACAAGATCTTTCTCAGACTTTGTTTTAGCTAGATAGTCATAGCCGCAAGCGTTAAGGCTGAAGCTGAAGCGGTTCTCATCAAGCAGTGCTGCCACTACCATAGTATCCACAATGTTACCGTTTACTTCGAAGCCCGCTGCCTTTAACCACCCAAGGTCGTATTGCGCGTTGTGCATGATTTTATCTGCGGGGCTGGCGAGTACCTTTTTCATATAGTTAGTAACTATACGCTCATCTAAATTTCCCCCGCCTTCATGTTTGATAGGCAGGTAAGCTTTCCAGCCGTCTACGGCTATACAAAAGCCCGCTATAAAACCATCTCCTCTAGCCCATCCCGGCCCTAACGTCTTCAGGTTTGGGTCGCATGTTTCGAGGTCAATGGCAATTTCAGAACGGTCTGTGATATCTGGAAGGTCTGTTGGAGGTGTCCATTCCGCCTTCAGGTTTGTAGCTAAAAGCTGAAGCTGTCTAGGTTGCATCGTCTTCCCCCATGATAAACTGCAATCGGTTTAGGTAAAACTGGGCTTTGCCAAGGTCTTCTGACGCCTTACCCTTATGCTCATATCTCCACATGTATTTAATGATTACGCCTTGGAGATAGTATTTGTACCCGTCACCTAATGCCGATTCGATAGCATCTAAGCATTCAACCCTGCCTCGAGTATAATGAGGCGGGTGATCCACCATATTCTTTTTCATACCTGATAGCTCCTTAGTCCATCCATGGGTGAAACGATATAAAGATTTTCTTTTGCGCGGGTGACAGCTACATAGAATAGTCTATGTAAATCATCCATCATCTTCTGCCCCTCTAACGTGTTTGAAGAAACCGCTTGGTCGGAAGCATAGGATATGTCGGTGTACAAGACAACATTAAGGGCTTCGCCCCCCTTTGTGCCATGTATAGTGGACACCTTGATCCGTGGTTCGCGGTTCAAGTCTTCTCCTCTACGGAGCAGTGCCGCGATATATGTTTTAAGGTCTTCGGGTATTTTATCCATAGCCTCGCCCCATGGCATGTCTTTAGTTGCGAGAAGGCCGAAGTTGTTTTGCAGGGTTTCAAGATTAAAAAGGTCGTTAGTTTCTATTCCGGCTAAGTTTTTAAAGCCACGTTTAATACGTGTGCCAGACTTCATATAATAATACAGGTTACGCGCGGCGTTGGCATCTATTTCATCCCCAGCTACAAGGGCTTGCCATGCGCTGAGTGCGCCTGCCAGTTTTTCGCTTATGCTGCGGTTACCGCGGTTTTCAAAGTAGTACCCATACTGGCGTAATTCTTCACAGATTTCGTTCAGCATGTAATTACATTGTGCTAACACTAGCCAATCGTCATGTGCAAACTTGTGCATGTCCGGCTGGAATACGTTCTCTACCCGCCCCATGTCAGGCTTCGGCTTGTAATCTTTAGGGCGACGAGTTTTAATCCGTGCGGCAATACGCTGGGCTATTTGGTGCACCTTTTGCGGTATTCGGTAGGACTGAGACAAAACCTCAGACCCTTCTTCTACCCCCAAGAAGTGTTCTACGTCTGCACCCGCCCATCTGTAGATAGCTTGGTCATCGTCACCTGCCGCGTACATTCGGGTCGCGTTATCATTTAATATGTGTGCAATTTCCCACTGCAACGGGGATAAATCCTGCGCCTCATCTAAGAAGACGAGGGAAAACTTTGGGCAGACCCGTGATCCGTGTTCCGTGAACCACTCTAGGATGTCGGTGTAGTCATACAGCCTGTTAGCGGTTTTATATTTACGGTAGCTTTCAGCCACATATTTAACCGTGGTCAGCGGCTCTTCAATTGAGCTCTCTCTATAGGTAACTTCTATAGGCTCTTTTTTAAGACGGGATAGCTGTATAAGCTGCATCATAGGATTTTCACGGGCGTTGGAGCCTATGTCATCATCTTCTTCACGCGACTTGGCGGATAGGTTGAAGCCTATCTGCAAACTAAGTTCGTGTAGGTGCTCAGTGCCTAATAGCTGGTCCCGTTGGATATCGGAGAGATTAAAGCAGAAGCTGTGCAGGGTACGAAAGAAGTTAAGGTCTTTTTCTACGTCTAGATTAAAACGTCTGGCGGCGCGTTCTTTAGCCTCGCTAGCAGCTTTGCGTGTAAAGGCAAGGAAAGCAATATTGGAAGGTGAAATGCCCTCGTCAATTGCTTTCTCTACCATGTTTAGGAGCGTGGTTGTTTTACCCGTTCCCGGCGGTCCGTATATAACAAACATTAGAACGGTATATCCTGTTCTTGCGCCCCGAAGTTAGTTGTCTTCACACTATCCAAAGGTTGTGCAAAGGCAGGTATTGCCCACACCCGCACAACCCGCTCTTTAATACGAAGGGACGTGGATTCACCGTTAATATCGCGCAGACGCTGAGATATCATATGCGTTTTAAATTCAAAGAAACGCTGACGCTTGAGAAAGTTTTCAAAGTCTCTTAACCGGAAGTAAGTTAAGTTAGCTTCTTCATCTGTCCATGGGCGGCGCAACAGGATTTCTTCTTTATCAGAAGCTGTCTGCATGTTGCGGCAGAAATCTTCTAGGTAGTCATAGAAAGCTCCGTCAATAGAAGCATCTTCACTGGCTTCCATAATACCGCCTTCTGTTTCTGTCATGTCCCGCAGTAGTGCGGCAACACGGTTTTCCCAGACAGGCTTACTAGCTGTTGGCGGCATGACATTCAATTGCTCTATACAGGCTTTTTGGAAGGACGCTTGGCTTTGCAGTCCTTCTGTTGAAAGCTCCAACGGCTCGCCATTCACATCCATAAACCAGATAGGGGGCTTTGAGTTATACTTTCTTAGATTAGCTACTGTAGCTGATTGGCCTACATTGCCTACTCCAAAGCGCCGCGTGAGGCACTTCTCTTTGTCACAATGGTCGTTAATAGGTGCATCGCTACATTTATATGCGTAGTCCTTGCGGTTAAGCTGTTTGACTAACACGTTCACTTCTGCAAGTGGCAGCGGCGGCTCAAAGTGCGCCATGTTATACTGCATCAACCTGTCTTCCCAATCGTCAGGATGTGCTTTACGCAGATAGACGCCTATGTTGAATAGACCGTTATTCCGTGTGCCTTCAGGAAAGCCCTGAGTACAAAGATACTGCAAGCATGGCGGGCCATCCTTTATAGGCGTTTCATCGCTCTTTTCGATAGTGAGCGCTTCTACCTGTTCCGGGGTTTGCGCTGTTTCATCATAAATTTTAATAAATTCATCTAAGGTAGCTGCTGACCCATCTTTATTGAAGGCGTAACGCAAACTCTCCTCATGGTTATAGTAGGGAAGATTAAGGAAGTTACCCACATCCCCCCGGTCGAGGTGTAAACGAATCTGTTTCGGGAAAATCTCACATCCAGAATAACCCAACGCTGCCGAAATAGACGACAAGGTATCCTGTAGAAGTTTTGCTTCCACCCAAGCTGTAGTAAAAAGAAAAACATGCGCCCCTCCTGATTTCGAGCGGCAAACCACAAGCGGGAGTTTCATCTCCGCAATCTTATCTATCAGGTCTTTGTGGTTGAAGCCCGTATACTGATCAATATCTATACAACCCCACCGACACATATTATCTGCGTTGATAGGTATAATTCCAATTGCAGGCCCTTTACCGGATAGATGTCCTTCCCACGTCTCCGTGGTCCGCGGTTGGCGAATTACGCTAGCCTGCCCCGCTTGCTTCCCGTTGGCCTGTTGTTTCCTGATCTCGTAAGTACCATACGCCTCTTCGAGCCCAGAAAAGATATCTGAAAACTTTTCTACTGACATGTTGGTTCCTCAAAGAGGGGTGCAACTAAAGTTAGTTACACCCCTTTGAAGTTAAAATGGGATATCGTCGTTAGGTGCTTGGTCAGAACCTTCTTGCTGGTGCTTGACCTTTACGTCACCCTTTTCAATGGAAGCGTTAAAAGTTTTAGCTGAATTGTAAACCCCCGCATCCTGAATAGGTGAATCCAAGCTCATCTCCCAACCGTGCCAGCTACCTTTACTATTCTCTTCAGACACTGTGCGGAGATTGTAAACGTGGCTAAACATAGGCGGCGTAAACGGTCCGTTTGCCCCCTGCATTTCCCGCGATAGAATCATCGACATCCACTTACGTGATTTCTTCAACTGCGTAGACTTCATTGCGATAAGCGCGTTTGTTGCGCCACCATTTTCATCCAACACCTTCACGTACCACTGCGCGGTTTGCTCGATGTAATCCCCAGACCCGTCTGTCAGATACTCTTTATTATCATTGGCATCCCGCTCTGTGCTGGGAATGTCATCTGACGGGTCATAAATCGCAGAAGGGGCGCCCGTGCCAGAACCGCGGGGTGACCATTGGATAAACTTGCGCTGGTATGCACATGGTATAACTTTAATACCATCCTTACCTTTGAAAGCCTCACCCGTCACGGTGTTGAGAATATCACCTTTGCGGATATCTTCGCGCTCATCCAAGATAGGGTCTAGACCGGACACAATCTTTAGAAACGGCAGCGCCATATCCTCATTAGATACGTTGTCTAATCCCAAGCTGGCATCAGCTTCAAACATTGAAGGGTCGAATGCCGCTACAGCGGTTTCTGCTTTTACCGCTACTTCTTTTTTTGCTTCAGCCATTACTTTGCTCCTTTTATAACTGCACGTTGGCCTATGTATGCGCCAAAGAGTTCCATTGGAAATGGTTTTCCATCTTCGACTTGTTCTTTCACCCAAGCTCTCAGAGTTGAGGGATGTACGCTTTCTGATTGGTCTGGTGATAAACCGTTTTGTTCCGCTATTTCTTTGAACTCTGATGCCTTCGCGTCTTCGCCCATACCGAAATTCACCGATACTATGTTCTTCACCATGTCTCCGAAACCGTTGCCCCGTAACCATAAGAAAGCCTCCTCCCTGCTTGCAACTGGAATTGACGCACCATAAGTTTTCTTAATTTCGACTTGTGAGCCGTCCTCGAGTTTAAATGACGCAACGCCCATTTCAGCTAACATAGAAGGAAGCTCTTCATCGGTTAACCGATAAAGGTCTTTCTTAGCTTTTTTGAGGGTTTCTTCTAACTTTGCCACCTGTTGTTCTTGGTCGGCAATTTGCTGGGCCAGCTTTGCAACACCTTTGAGGTTACTGCTATCAAACTTTCCTAGCGGGGAAGCTTCTTTGGACTGAGTGTCCGCTTCCATCATTGATGATAAATCGCTCATCATTTTCTCCTTCGTCGTTGAGTGTTTATTTAAACACTTGATATATCTTATATAGTGATATATGTTAGTATAGTCAAGGAGAAAAAGCATTATGTCGAAGAATAAAAAATACTCATTCAAAACAAAGCCTTACCAGCATCAAGAAGACGTGTTCCATGATTCGTGGTCCGAGCGCATGTATGCGTTATTCATGGAAATGGGCACAGGTAAATCCAAGATTGCAGTAGACACCATGGCGGCACTATACGAAGAGGGCAAGATTGACACCGCGTTAATTGTTGCGCCAAAGGGTGTGTTTCATAACTGGACAAACAAAGAAATCCCGGTGCATTTGCCTGATCGGGTGAAGCATGAAATCCTATCATGGCAACCTAACATCACGCAAAAGTTTAAAACTGCGTTCATGGATTTATGCCAGACAAAGTATTTAAAGATATTTGTAATGAACATAGAGGCGTTCAGTACAAACAAGGGTGCAGAGACAGCTTTATGGTTTGCGAAGCAATACGGTAGGCGGGGCTTGATGATAGTGGATGAATCCACAACCATCAAAAATCGTAAAGCTAACCGAACCAAAGCTGTCATTGCGGCGGGTGAGCAATTCGCATATAAGCGTCTCCTGACAGGCTCACCCGTCACTAAATCCCCTATGGATTTGTTTTCTCAATGTGAGTTTCTGGACAAGCGGTTGTTAGGGTTTACTAGCTACTACGCCTTTCAAGGGCGCTACGCTATTGTACAGAAGCGCTCCATGGGGCACAGGTCTTTCCAACAGATTGTAGGCTTCCAGCGTCTGGATGAGCTAAACGGTAAGCTAGATTCATTTAGTAAGAGAGTGCTTAAAAAAGACTGCTTGGATTTGCCGGAAAAGGTTTATGTGCGTAGAGAGGTGGAGCTTACTAAGGAACAGAAGACTTTGTATACTCAGATGAGCAAGCTAGCTCTGGCGCAATTATCTGACGGCTCTTTGTCTACAACAAACAACGTACTCACACAAATCATGCGCCTACAACAAATCTGTTGCGGGTTTATTAAAAATGACGAAGAAGAAGTGTCTGAAGTACCGTCTAACAGGCTGCAAGAGCTTGTGAATGTTTGTGAAGAAATTGACGGCAAAGTAATTATCTGGGCTACATATGTTCACGACATTGAGAAGATTTGTGAAATGCTCACAAAAGAATATGGCCCTAATAGTTTTGGGGCCTTCTATGGTGCAACCCCGCAAGAAGAGCGGCAGTCTATAGTAGAAAACTTTCAAGACCCTGATTCGGAAATGCGGTTTTTTGTGGGCAACTCTAGGACAGGGGGCTTTGGCATCACTCTCACCGCCGCAAATACCGTCATATATTACAGCAATAACTATGACCTTGAGATACGTTTGCAGTCGGAAGACCGGGCGCACCGTATCGGGCAAAAGAATAATGTGACATATATTGATCTCATCAGCCCTAAAACCATAGATGAGAAAATCTTGACGGCGCTGGCTAATAAGCAGAACATAGCTAATACGGTTTTAGGAGAGGAGATAAAAGAATGGTTCGATCCCCCCAAATAAAAGAAGACGGCCCTATCAAGAAAGCTCTTGATTCGGGCCGTTGTCCGCGGTGCTTGTGCAATATGGAGCCTGTCGATGTTCACGGGCACCAGCAATGTTCCGTGTGCAAGTTTTATATCGTAGAGTGCTGTAACGGGGAAACTAGCCGCGATTAAAGCTAATGTTCCCCAACCCTTGCTCTAGAGTGTTTATACTAGAGCGGCCTTCTCTTTCTCTGCGAGCCTTTTCTTCTTGAAACTCTCTGTTTTGGCGGCGGGCTTTTTCAGCTAGGGATTCGTCAGCTAATTTTTCCACGCCCCCGCCTTGTAGCGTATCTAGAAGAACTTCTCCAAAAGACTGTTTTCCAAAAAAATCAGAGGCATCAATATTAAAGCCTTTTGCTCCGCCTGTTCTGGCGTCATAGCCTTGTACTCTTATCTCCGCAGTTTCAGGGTCTATGAAAGTTTGGATAGGTTGGCTTTTGTCAAAGCCTCCAGCGTTCCTTCTCCCGACAAGATCGTTTAGCTCCGCACCCTCTCTACTATTCATAAGGCTTGCGCCTAAATCAGGGTTCTGCTCAAAGAAGTTTTCAAGAGAAGTGCTTGCGGCGGTAGCGCCAACCTGATCAGCCTGCCTCAAATCGGACGGTAGCCCTGTTCCTTGGTACGAGGTATCCATGCCGCGGGCTTGCTCCCGTAACATTTCCGCAGGGGATAGCTGCATGTCCATAAGGTCTTGCGCGGTAGGCTCAATACCCATAGAGCGTAAATCGTCAGGGGTCCGCGGCCCGAACATTCCGTAACCTTCTCCCGGTGTCGGAGCCATCTGATTACCGCGAGGGTCAATAGTTGAACCTAATGCGTCCATGTCAGGACCTACTGGTGTAGCCCGTGATTCGCGGTACGAGGCATTAGCATCCATGTCGGGGCCGAATGGTTGAGGGGTAAACCCATCAATTTCTTCGGGGGTAGGACCTGTTACACCGTCAATTTCATAATTACGTGAGATAGCGTCTAGCTCTTCTGAAGGTAAGTCGTACCTACGTCCAATGGGCCCTTCCATATCTACAGATTGATAAGGCCCCATTGCCGCGCCCTCATTAGCCCGCGCTATTGCTATTGATTCCGGGACAGCTTCGGGGGTAGGAATACGATTTTGCCTTTGTACCGTGTCATAAGAAGTAGGCTCCATACCATAGTTAGGCGCATTTCTATTTGTGAGAGCATTAGACGGCGCTGATAGCGGGTCCATTTCTCTAGGGTCAAGGGTAGGTGTAGGAACGGTTGAGGTAGGCGCCGCTTGAGGAGCGTTTCCAGATGCTAGCGAAGACAAACGGTCACCCAGACTATTTATACCTTGGTTTACTTTCGTTTGGGCTTGTTTCATATCAACCCCTGTAAGTGCTTGGAAAGCACTCGCAAGAGGGTTTTCTGAACTTCTTGCTCGCATTTCAGGAGTTACTTGACTAGATAGATAGGTATCCGTTGTGCCCAGCATACCTGTGCCCATAGGCATCATTGCGCGGGCAACCATATCGGCTATACTCTGCTCTCGTCTAACCTCTTCTAACGGTCCTAAAATAGAGCCTCTGTCTGTTCTGCCCTGCCGTGTGATTTTACCTTCAGCCATTTCTTCGGCGGTAGCTGTAGCATAATCTGGGTCATAGCCCGGTAAATCAGGTTGGTTGAAGGGGTTTTGGTATGCGTTATACTGCTGTTGCATAATTTGTTCAGCAGGAGTGCCGTAGGTGTCCATATAGTCCTGAGAGGACATGCCCTGATTAACGCCACCTTTACTGATAATACCGTCCCGAAATACGGTGCCGCGAGGCTGCATTGCTCGCATCTGCTGGCTGTAATCAACCCCTTTGCCGCCTAACGCCTTACTGAACTTATCAAAGAAATTACTAAATCCGGTATTTCCATACGGGTTTCTTGCTGAAAGACCATAGGTTTGATTAAATTGATTTTGAGATAATCCGGCGCCGGGGTTGGCTCTATAAGGATTGAAGTCGTTTCCGCCATCATCTCCACCCCCGCCAAAGACAGAACTTGAATCATAGCCTAATGTTTCTGCGGCAGTTTTCCCTGATCCACCTGTAGAAACATAGCCTTGACCACCTTGATCAAACGGATCATACTCGTCTTCCATTGCCATCTTACACGTTCCTCATTTCTAACGCCGCTTCCAAAGTCTCTTTATTACGGCGTAACCAGCCTTTACCAAAGGTATCAAAAGTTTTTAAAGATTTATAGTATTCATCTCGTCTATTAGCTAATGCCTGAATTAGCATAGCCGTGTCAGTAGCCCTGATCCGTTCCATGGTCCGTGGTCCGATAATGCCGTCTTCTGTAGCGCCAATCAAGCTCTGCAAGTTCTTTGCCGCTCTTGAAGGTCCGCTGTTGACGGCCCAATCAAATGTGGCGAAATCTAGGCCGGAAGGCATCTCATCGCCCATTACCTTGTCCCAATAACCGTGCTTGTAAATAAGCTGCACATGTTCGTTAGGAATGTTTTTCAATTCGTCCACGTCTTCTAGCGGGCGTCCTAAGAAGTCGGCATAGGTTTTGTGCGTGATACCTTTGTTGGTAGCACCGCCGGGGTCTTCCGGGTGGTCTACAAAACCACCTTCGTGCTTTAAGACCATCTCTAAGCTGAAGAAAAAGTTAGCTTCCATTATCCCCTCGTTGCCATTAGGCCCATGATTCCGTCTCCGGGAAATGCTGCCGCCATTCTTGACGCGGTGGCAGGGGAAGAGGGTGCCTGCGCCAGCACGTTAGCCGAAGGGGCAGGGGCCGACGGCGGCGCAGGCGTAGGCGCCCGTGGAGGTTGGGGCGCCATGCTGACAGGTCCTACGCTAGGGGCCTGATTTAATTTATAAGGACCCAACCCCGGCTCTCTTTCAGGGAGAGGGGTTTCTATTTCGACGTCAGGACCCGGTGAAGTATCGTCATCATCCGCTAAACCTAGTCCTGCATTTATAAGATAGGCGTTTAAGAAACGTATATTATTTTCTTTTGCGGATTGTGTTTTGCCTTTTTTCAGTAATTTAACCATAAACGCTGGGTCAGTGACGGCAAGTTCCAACATGTTTAACTGCATACCTTGAGGAGCCTTGCCAAGCATGTTTTGCATAAAGCGTACACCAGCGCCTGCTTCCACAAGTCCCTGTGACTTCATACCTGTTGCAGAGGCAACCCCCGTACCAAACCGAGCACCCGCTAGCCGCATAAGTAAGTCTGCGGTAAAGCCCATTTCGTCAATCATTTCGTCAGAAAGCTTGCCTGCCCTCTGCGCGGACTGTATTTTCTGGCCCTGCGTCATCAGATAATCTAGACGGTCTAACTCGGACTGAGTAAATACGCCCTCTCTCTTTAAAACATCAGCAACGGAAACTCTTTGGCGGGCACGAGTACGTAACTCTTGAGCCTGTTCCGCGGTCCGTGCTCCGCGTCCTGTGGCGGCAGTAGTCTTGCCCTTGATCAACGGCTGGAACATAGCTTCTTTGGCGGCGGCAAAATTAAACTTGCCTCCTGTGCCGCCCGCCTTTGTCCACATCCATTCAATTAAGCTAGATTTCAACCCTTCCATGGCATCTTCAGGGGTCAACCCTTCTACGCCTAGCTCTTCTGCAAAGCGAGGATTGTTAGAAGCTTTCTTTACAGTATTGATTACAGATTCTAAGCTATCCACTGGGCGCGTACCGCCAAGAGCTTCAGAAATAGCCACTGAAGGGCTTTCATAGCGAAGGATTTTAGCCAGCACCTTGTTACTGTTTATGGCTTTTTCATAACGGCCCCGGTTCTTTTCCATCAGTTTTACCATGTCTTCAAACTGCTTGCCATCTGTAAGCATGGTTTCAATTTCAGGAAAGTTGCGAAGCAAAACCTTGTTCTGTTCTAAGAAAGAAGCAGCCTTACGAGCATCAATTCTTCCTGAAGAAGGGTCTAATACTTTTGATGCAGCATACTGCACAGCTTGTGCCATGGCTGATTGTAGCGTTTGTTCGTCAACAGGCCCGAAGTCTACATCGTCTAATGGCACCCGTAATTCTTCGGGAACATCTAAACGGTCCAACTCTTTCTGGACAAAGTTTGCGCCATCCTGAATCTCTCTAAATCTAATTGCAGTAGCATCCGCCCCGCCTTGAAACAATGCGGACGCAAGAAGTGTTGGTTCGTAAGTATCCCCACCATCTCTATCACGAGCCATGATGTCCCCAAGGAAAGTGCGGCGCAACGCATCATTCTTGCCTTTTGAAAAAGCACGGGCCATATCATAAGATTGGTCCCCGCCCTCCGCAACTGAATCTAGTTGCGTAAGGATAGCGTTACCTAACTCTCCTAAAGCTTTAGCACGGCCTCTATCACCGTCTTGCATGGCTTTACGAGCTTCGTCTAAAACTCGGCTACGAAGCTTGGTGAGTTCTTTTACTGAAATCTCTCCAACCTCTCCCGCTTCTTCAGCACTTATGCCCGCCTGTCTTTGAGCTTTTAAAAGTTTGAGTTCTGCGTTAGCTACCCGCTCTGCGGCATTAAGCTTTGCTTTTTCTCCTGTAGACAAAGACTTTCCAAAGTATTGCCTACGAGCACGGATACCATCAATGACCCTTACAGGTTCTGTAAGAGCATAATCCATATCAACAGTGTCTACCTGACGATTCTGAGTAAACATCCTGTTTTGTTCAGGGTTTTTAATTGTAGCCAATACATCCTGATAATCCGCCACCGCGGCAGGAGGAAGGTTGTTTATAGCGGTTTCCGCAGATGCTACAGCCTTATTAGTTGTAGTCGGCGTATCTGTCAGTCCTAACTTTCCACGGAACAAGCTAATCTGGCCCGCAATAGTCGGAGAAAAATCCTCTGTATCTAAAAAGAACTTGTCCTTAATAGCGTCAACATTATCGAAAAACCCGTCCATTGAAACAGTCAAATCATTAGGCACTTCTGCCCATAAACGTGATTCTTGTTCGTTTGCGTTTGTGATAATTTGGTCAAACTGGGTCCGAAGATTTAATCCTATAGTATCAAAATCATCCTGACGCCCTAAACGGTTTGCTGCACCTACCGCGTTGGCATTTGCTTTAATCAAACTTTGCTGAATTAAATCAGAAATAGCATCTGTTCGTAATTTAGTAGCAATACGAACAGATTCAGGGTCGCCTTGATCCATTAAGGCCGTGGTAACTTGTTCTATAAATTCGTAGCCCTTTTCAGCGCGGGCAATTGCTTCTTGATCTAAGACAGATGAGATCCCTTTTGTAGCCACTTGGTTCTGTAAAAGGCTAAGAATAGGAGAGCCTGTAATTTGAGCAGGGGTAAGCGGCGGCAAATCAGCGTTAACTTGCAAGTCATTCAAGAATGCCTGCATTTCTTGTGGGTTTTCTTCTAATTGCTTTACAATTGTTTCAGGGTCTTCGCCATACTTCTGTATGGTTTCATATAATTTTGTACCTAAACGAGTTTCTCTAGCTCCTGACCCAAACTTACCTGTTATAGACCCCAACAATTTAGGCATATTGCGTATTAAAGCAAGTCGCGGCTCAAACATACCCCCTGCAACTTCCCCAACAAGTCTTCCTGTTTCCCCGCCACCAAGAGTTTCCTGACCTACGGCCCCTGCAAAACCCGACATGCCTAGCGCACTTGCTTCAACCCCAAAAAGAGTTCTCTGAGCGGCTTTACCTTCTTCCCCACGAGCGGTTTTTCCTACTTTACGAAGAAAGTCTTCCGCACCTCTATAAGCTTTCCCCGGAGCACGAGCTAGGCTACCTTTCACTCCTGCAATTCTATTCAATCTTTCAGAGATAAGTAGCCCTGCGGTGGTGCCGCTTCCTGTCATCATGTAAGGCGCAGTAAAGACTAAGGGTAGACCTTCACCTATAACGTCCCCCATTACTGCCGCAAAGCGATCCTGTCTCAAAGGAGGGGCTGTTTCAAAAACTCCCATTCCTTCGCCAATTTCTACTGCGGATTCTCCGGCTTCCATCCCCGTTATACCGCCTATAATCGCACCTGCTATTGTAGGGGCAGGCTGGGCAACTGGAATACGGGCACCTAGTTTCGCCCCACCTACTGCACCCGCAGCCATGGGGGCAGCTTTTGTAAGTCCGCGCATTAACCTGTCGGTGAAAGCAGAGATAGAACCGGGTTTCGCAGCATTTGAATATACATAAAGAAAATCATTTACGTTACCGCCCATATCTAAATAAGCGTCAACGTCTTTATCTACTTCTTGACCAATGCCTTTAGCGATATCGTAATTTGAGTACCCTGCGTCATAAAGCTCGTCAAAGTTTAAATCTATGGCGTTATCTGCCTTCTGAAAAGGGCCTGTGGGTTGAGGTGTCTGTGCCATTTAATTCCCCGATAGCGAAGGTGCGTCTTGCGGGCTCACTGCATTGGAGCCAAAAGAACCTGCCTGCCCCTGTAGATTTCTTTGAAGAATTTCGTACTGACTAATCAAGTAATCCATTTCGTCAATATCGTCGCGTTTCTTGGCTCTAATTTGAACAGTTGGAGCATCGTCCTTCTGTTTTTCAAGTTTAATTTTGTTGTCTCTAAGGAAAGACAGCATGTTATCAACAGAGCTTTTTAGTTTGGTCTTTGTTAGACCCGCAGAATAAGGATCAACTTGAAGAGCTTCAATGCGAGCACGTAGCCCCTCAGTGTCTTTACCACCAACCGCGTTCAAGGCTCTTGTCACGGTTATGGTATTTAAATATTGTAAGTCCCTAGCACCCTCGAAAGATTGAGTGTTTGTAGGTTCATAGTCGGCACCTGAAAATAAGGCGGACAAAAAGTCGGCAACATTGCCTACGCCACGACCAAACTTTGCTCTTGGACCAATGCTCTCCGCATAATTTATTGTAGGGTCAATAATCCCTTCATAATCCGCAGGAGTATCAATTGGCGCATCTTCCTGCGTTGCCAACAATCCCATGTCGTTAAACTCAGGGTTACGCTCTTTAGCCATTCTGACCGCATCTACTACAAAAGGAGGCACTGTCCCGCCCGCAGTTACAAGACCTTCCCCACCCGCTCCTGTCGTAATTCTTGGCGTATCTCTTACAACAGTCACCGCAGATTGGAACTGACGGATTTGCTCTTCATTTGCAGTACCACTGGATATTTCATCCGCTAAATCTACAAGTAAAGCATTTGCAAAAGAACTAGACATTCCTTTTAATTCAGGCTTTGAAGTAAAGTGGAAGCCTTCTTTTCTTGCGCTCAAGGCTTCTTGGTCATTTTTAACAACGCGCGGCTGACCCTTTTCATTGAATAAGGTAGCAGGGTCTTCTTGTGTCGCAACCACACTTGTTCCAAGAGGTGTGACAGAAAGCAACTGATTGCCGAATACTTTAAGCTCTTCACTGTATGGGCGGTAACCCTGTTCAATGAGCTTGTTCTGCTGAACCATGCTTTTAGCTGTTTCAACAACAGGATTGCCGTCTTCAATCTTAACCATAGGAATAAATTGAAAGTTTTCAGGAGTTTGAGGGGTAAACCCTTGCTGTACAAGAGCTTCCATATTTCCTGCCGTAGCCGCCCGTGCTTCTAAGCCACCATTTTCATCTCGGCGGTAAAGAACTTTCATATCAGAAATGCCCAGTCTTTTAGGGTCAAAGACAAAACCTTTGTTACGCATTTGTGTTTCTTGCTCTACAGAGGTGGCTGTTTTAATTTCTCCCGCTTGGTTAGACAAAGACTTTGGAGCATACTTCTCTTCTTTCGAAGGAGGTAAGACAAACCCTTCTCTGCGAATAGAAGCTTCTTCTGTTGGAGAAGTAGCGGTTTTAACCTCTCCAGCTTGGTTAGCCAAACTAACAGGTGAGAATGCTTCCGGCTTGCTTGGCGGTAAGACAAACCCTTCATTCCTAATCCGGTTCTCATCTTCTATTGTGAAAGCGGTTTCAAACTGCCCCGCGGTATTCATAAGGGTCACGGGCTTAAAAGTTTCCCCCACACCTTGTGCAATAACAGGACGTTCACCTGTCTCAGGGTCAGGTGGGCCGTAAACTGTTTCGTAACGGCCTACTTTAAGAGGCTCTGCGGCTTTTGCTTTAGCGGCTCTAAGACGCGCCTGTTCTGCCTGCGCTAATTCAAAAGCGCCTGACCGTTCCGCGGCATCCTGTTTACGTTTTGCTTCTGACACTCCGCCCGCAAGCTGCGCGGCATACGGACCTACAGCCATTAAAGCTTCTGCTACAGGCGTACCCTGTGCAATAGCTAAACCTGCTGGGGCTACCCCGCCAAGCAATAACTGACCAAGCGCCTGCTTCTTTAAATCAGCGCTCTGGTCACCATAAATTTCCCGCATCATAGGTAAGTTTTCTTGGTACAAACGCTTTAAACTAGCCGCCCCACCTGTTTGCATCTGAATAGGCTGCATAATCCCGCCTGCCATCTTGCCCTCAACAGGAACGTCCATAGCCTTTTGAGCCATCTGACCAATGCCGTCATCTACAGAACCCTGCGCTTCGCGCATCTGCATAACAGGCTGTACCAAAGTAACTACTGATTCAGGGGTCTTGTTAGCGTCCTTCATACCAACAATGCCGCCTAACTCGCTGCGGCGCTCTTTCATAGTTTGCTGGTCACCACGCATGGCGTTCATAACTTGTACATAATCTTTAGCAGAAGCAATACCCTGCTGGGCCTCCGAAACTACGCGGTTGCCTACCTCTGATACAAATTTCTCCGCTACCGCATCACCCGCACCCTGCGCTTGGGGCGTGGGCCGTGATCCGCGGAACATGCTTCTGTCATATACAGCCATTATCCAAATAACCCTAACTGATTAGCGCCAGCCGCGGCTGACAGGCCAGCAATTCCATAACCGAATAGCTGAGACATAGGTGAAGGGGCCGCCGCAGTGGTGCCTTGTGTTGTGGTCATTGCTGAAGAAGGCGCTCCGGCGTAAATGTCGGACAAAAAGCCTAGCCGCTGGTATGGTTCAAACTGTTGTTGTAGCTGGCTCTGGCGTGTAGCGTCTAACTGCGCCTGCTGAATAGCCTGCTCACGAGAGCCCACGTCAAAGCCGAAGCCAATGCCTTGCTGTTCAAGAGCCTGCTGTTGACCACCTAGCCCTGCGATACCCTGAGAGGCCATTCCCAATCGGCTCATTGCGTCCTGATAGCCCTGTTCGCGCAATTGTGCGCCAAGGTTGCCTGCCTGCTTTGCGGCTTGTGCGGCTAAAATACCTTGCGCTACCCCAGCACGGGAACCGCCTAATGCGCCTTGTGCCACTGCACCGCCTGCAAGCTCGTTAGCCTGCATAGCCGCTTGGTCGAAGATGTCTTGTTGTGCGCCTTGTATTACGTTTTGAGTGTAAGGGCTCATAGCCGCTTGTACCGCGGCAGGGTCTTGCCCTATGGTTGCACCAATGTATCCTCGTGCAGCTTGCAAGTCTGCGGCAGGGTCATATGCGCTTCCCGCACGATTTAAGGCATCCTGTTGAAGCTGAGTAATTCCCGCAGTTTGATACGCGGGAAGGGTCATTGACGTATCTGCAAGAGCCTTTGCAGACTTCATCAACCCAAGTTTTTGGGCTTCAATATCCGGCGCTTCCCGTTGAATCATAGTTTGAGTAGACATTATGCGCGAGCCTCTAAGTTACGCATCAAACCATACATATTGTTGATGCCTTTTTTAATATTTCCGCCGCCTGCGGCTTTTACAGCATTGCGGGTCATTACAAACTCGCCATCCATAAGCATTGCAGGCACGTCATCTTTAGTTCCAGAACCTTCCCCCGGTCCTATGCCGCCATTGCGGCGTGGGAAATATTCAACATCCCCACCGTCTTCGTACTTTTTGGCTAATTCAGGATCCATCTTTTGTTGGATACCTTCAGGAAGCTTTGAAAAGCCCTTAAACTTATCTGGCACAGACGCTACGCCGCCTGTTTCCATGTACCGTGCATAAGGAACAACTACGTCCTGCATGGTTGGGATGCGGCCTGTACCAATATTAACCATGTATTTAGAAGGATCTGCCTCAAAAAGGTCTGCCCCTGTCTCAAACTCTTCTTCTTCAGGCTCGTCTTCGTCGCCCATAAGCGCTAAAGCGCCAATGCCCGCGGCGGCAGGAAGGCCAAATTTCTGAGCAAAGGAAGGAGTAAACTCTTTTGTAATCTGGTCTAATGCTGTCTTCTGAGGGTTAGGTACGCCCGCGGTTTGTAAAGCGGCTACTCTATTAGCATATTGCTGGGATCCTACAATGTCTTCTACACCCGGTGCCGCTTGGAAAGGACCGCCCGTGTAAGTAGGTTCTGTAAGCTGGGTTAGGTCTTGAACCTGTTTTACGGTATCGCCTTCAACGCTTGGAAGTATTTTTTCTTCCATAACCTTGTCCATGTAATCCGGCTGGCCCTCGATATCTAAGCGGGAAGTAGCGGGCGTAGCATCATAGCTACCGCCTACCATTTGACCGTAATTTGCAGGGCTCAAGGGGTCTGACAAGAAGGTTTTGGTCTGACCTAAATCAGAAGAAATGCCCTCCATAAATTTACCGCCGCCTGCCATAGAACCTATACCCTTGTACAGAGCACCTGTGGCTCCGCCCATGGCGCCAGCTTTTAAAGCGTCCTCTATGTCACCGCCTTGAATAAGTGTGCCAATGCCCGCGCCAAGTGCGCCAGAAGCGATTGTACCTAAACCGGGGGCAATTGCGTTAATAGCAAAAGGCAGGACAACGGGTGCAACGTCCTTTACAACATCTTTAATTTTATCAAATAAGCCCATTATGCAACCTTTACAGTACCACTATCATTATACAGCGCTCCAGTTTCAAGTCCAGTAGCGGATGTAGGTAAATCCGTTAGTGTAATCTTAGTGCCCCTCATTTCTCCGGGGTTACGTTCTTGCTCAATAAATGTCTGCAAAGAACGTAGTAAATCCGCCATATATTGCTGAGAATATTCTAGCGGTGGTTCTGGTAGTCTTGGTGGAGCGACCTGATTACTAGACATTACCTTCTACCATCCTGACGCACATCCACACGAGGGCTACCTAGCTTCCACTTTGACCCCAATGCACTTGATTCTACACGAATTGCAAAGGAACGTCCACGAATCCGTAAGTCTAATTGCTTTGTAAACTCTTCTACCGGAGATGTTTGCGTTCTAAATGTAGTGCCCGTTGCGGTGTTATCAAAAGATTCACCGGGAGAGTTTCTAGCTTTTAAGGTAAAAGATGCTTGCGGTGAGCTTAAATTGGTAGAACCGTCAAAAGTTAAATCAGGTATTAAACGGCGGATATATGCGAAGTTTTCTCCGTCCCCAATATCTATGACCGCAGATTCAATGAAGGAATCCATTGCTGCACCGTCATCATCATAGCCAAACTCGTGGTTGTAGATGTATCCGTCCCCAACAGCTAGAGGGAAGGTCCGTGTTCCGCGATCCAACCACGCTGTTCTTTCAATCGTGCCAAAATACCACACTTTTTCAGAGTAGTTGTACGTTACATAGCGGTCATTGTCGCTTGAATTAGCAGAAGGATAGAACCAAGTCACTTCACTAAACTCGGAGTTAATACCCGCAACAACCTTTTCCCGCTCACTCAGGTTAAAGTCCAAGAATACCTTGTCCTTAACAGTACAAGGCAGGGTTTGTGTCTGACCAGCATAGACGTAGAACGTATCAATGCCCATCCAGAACACAAAGTCCTCTGTGGATACCGCTGAGTTAGGACTCATAATAGTAATGTTACTAGATAGCTGCTGAAGGCCAAAGGTAAATGGAGGGCCAATAAAGCGCATAGAAGTAAGGGCGGTGTCTGTCCATACCAGTATCTCACGCTTTGTTTCTACTGCTTGCACAAAGGTTGAGCCTGCCCCCAATCGCAAGTCACCTGCGGTGTTGGTGCTTGTTGGATACCACTCAGTAGGGTTCTCTTGGTCAGAGAAACGAATAAGCAACGGGTCTTGTACCCCGTTCCCGTCTGTGGCTGAAGAGCTTGCATTTAAGCCGTCTGCACCAAAGGCAATTACATGGCGGTCACGGTCAGAAACAAGAATTTGTTTACACAATGTAGGTACACTGGTCTTCGTGCCTGCAATAGAGTTTAGCTTTACCGCGCGGGTGGACAGATTGTTGGTCTTGTCCCAATAGTAAATCTCATCATCACGAGGATTGATTAGCAAGTCTTCGCCAAAGTTATCATGCGACCACAAGCGTATTTGGCTGGTAGTTGTCAAACCACCAGATGCCGCTTGCCCCCAACCTGAAAAGTCATCTGCGGGGTTTGCGTTGCCCAAGGCCAACTGAACAACCGAGCCGTCTGCATGTGTCGTAGCTATAGTGCCAGAGTGCCCCCTTGTGCAGCTTGTCAGGTCATTGCCAGAAATGCCGCCTACAAGAATTAGCTCTATGCCTATGAACACAACGTCACCCGCTACAATGCCGCTCGTGCTTGTCAGCGTAATGGTGGTATCAGAGGCCGTTAAAGTCCCGCCTTCGTTCAGGGTTGTCTGCAAGGCTGTGTTGGTAACACCTGACCATAGACCCGCTCCCCAACCTGTGCCGCCAACAGTGGTGTTCAGGCCCACGTTGATTTGATATTCGCCCACGGCACTCGAACCGCCGTTGCCTGTGTCAGAGGAATTAGCCGCCACTGCGGTTGTAATTTCGTAGGTATTAGCGTCTATAACACGAGCAATCTGGTACTCAATATTAAGAACCGCCGCTGTAATAGCACCGCCAAGGCTTACCGCACCAGAGAATGTTACAAAGTCAAACTGGTTGGCACCGTGAGAAGTGTCTGTCACAGTGATTGTTGTAGAGCCGTCTACTGCGGCAAACGTCACATCCCCCGCAGAAGTGGTAACTCTAATAGGCGTAATGTCGTTTAATGTACCGCCTTCTTCAATGTAATATTTTAGATGAGAGCCTATGCCTAAGTAGTTAGAGCTATCTAAGGCTATCCAGTTATGAAGCGCACGAGCAGAGCCTAAATAGGTGCTAGAAGTGTACTTCTCCCAACCACCCATCTTTTCAGGAAAGCCAAAGCGGAAGCGTATTTTATCGCCGTCACGCCAGCCGCCCTCATTAGAATAAGACGTAACTTCTCTATTTATGCCGGGTTTAAACTGTAACTTGGTAAGCGGCATTTTACACCCCTGTCACTGAACCGTTTGTGGTTCCACCTGTTAAGGTGTCTAAAATACTGCTTCTACGACTGTTACTTGTAGTCAAGCTAGTTGAAAGCCACCCCGGTTGAGAATAAACGGTGGCTCCTGAGTCCATGTCAGTGGCCTTGTTGTTAGAACCAAACCAAAAGTGACGCTGACCATTAATGACCCTAGAGCCAAAGGCCAAATCTCTAGCATCTCTGCCATGATAAGTGTAAATAGTGTTTATAACATATGTTGATGTATCGCTAATGTTTAACGCGCCAGAGCCATCTAAAGGAAAAATGGATGAAATATTATATGATCCTGAACCTCTATTACTGTAATCAAGTTCGTTGTATGTCCAGCTTGCGGTGAAGGTATTGCCAGAACGTGCAAGTTTACAGTTAAACCCACTGCCATAATCACTGTGATAAATGTCAGGGCCTGAAGCACCGCCAAAACCACCTACAAAATTCATCTGTGCAGAGCCGTTACCAGAGAAGGTGGAGTTAAAGCCTTCACTGCTTGAACCTGTCACAGACCCATTATTTGTAACAGCGACAGTTTGAGAACTTAAATTGTTTATAGCATATGCGCCTATGGAAGTAATTGTACCGTTGTTAGTTATAGTTAGTGTACCCGCCGCACCAGAAGGGTATTTAATTGCGTCTGTTCCAACGCTACCAGAAACGGTTATGCTAGCATTTACAACAATTCTTTTTGGGTAGTTAACGGTGTAGTCAGAACCAAAAATAGTAGACGCATCTTGGTCTGTGTCATTAGAAGAAAATGTTTTTTGAAAAGCTCTCTCTTGAGAGTGAAAGTTACCCAAGGAAAACGCACCACTTGTCGGCACATTTGCAGATAAATTAACAGCGTTGCTGTTTCCAGCTAACGAGCGTACCAGACTACCACCTCTGTAGTAGTCCGCCATAGATATAGCGGTGTTACTACCAGTATTGTATTCCGTTCTGAGGTCGCCAAAACTGATAGGATTTCCAGATGCTGGTAGAGCCATTAAGGTGTTCCATAAGCCGTAATATTATCAGAGGCGACAACCGCGCCTGCGCTAGAAAGTTTAAATACTGTTGTTCCGTTATACTTAAAAAGAAGGTCGTCATCCCCGGTATCTAACTCAACCGCCCACTTTGAAGAACCGAATAAAATAGAGTTACCGTTTGTATCTAAGTCGCCGCCAAGCTGTGGGGTCGTGTCATTTACAAGGTCTGTGGGAGCAGCAAGGGTTCCTGTAAAGTCAGATACTATTGCACCAGAACCCGCCCCGTCTGCATAGATAATTGCAGTGTCACCGTTATTAACAGTGGCATTACCGCCGCTGCCTTGTGTAAAGATAGCCTGCTGACCAGAATTGTTCTGGACAAAATACAGCTTGTCTTGGTCGTTGGGCGATATGGTAATAGTATTCGCGCCTGACGGAGAGCCGCTTAAAATTAAAACTTTGTAGTGCCCGTCTGAAAGCTGCCCATCAGTGGTTGTTAGCGTATGTGTTGTACCCGTTAAAGTAATAGTACCAATGCCGCCAGTAACACGGTCAATAATATCAAAGTTTGTGTTTACAGTCGCACCCCAAGCACCCGCCTGTTCACCTGAACCGGGTTTTTGTATGCCTGAGTTTGAAGTATATGTACTTGCCATTTAGACCACCTTCTGAATCCACTGCTCTATTGTACCACTAGCGTTGATTGGTGTCCATGTGTCACCTGTATGTGTTACTGGAACCCATATCTCTACTGCGGTGTTCGGGTCAACAGGCTCCCATAATAACTCGCCTTGCGCGGATTGTATGAAAAGAGAGTCTACTGAAGTTGACGCAAACTTTATCAACCCAGCTAAAGTATCTGTAATCAAAAACTCGCTTGTTGCTTCAAATGTTCCAGAAAACAACATACCGCCCAAGGCTTTATTAACATCAAAGTTAGCCTCCACCTCTTGCAATCCGTAAAGTATCCGCACTGCCGCAGTGGTTTGGGTGAAGTTGCCGCTGATATCGGCAGTACCGCCAGCAATCAACGTCTGTGTGCTGGTTTGTGTAAAGTTAGCTGATTGCTCAGATACACCAGAGGCAATAATGTTTGGTACACCTGTTTGTGTAAAGTTAGCATCAAGCTCTGCTACGCCTGTAGCAAAACGCAATCCGTCTGATGTTTGAGTAAAGTCAGAGGTAATTTCTACATCGGCAGTCAACAAGCCAGAGGCGGCAGACACTTTTGAGAAAAAGGCATTAACGTCCATGCTGCCGCTAAATATAGAATTTATGTCTGCGGACTGCGTAAAATTAAAGTCAAGCGACTCCGACCCGAAAAGCACAATGCCTTGGGTGGCAATGGGGGTTTCAGATATCGCCTGAACACCGAACATTAGCCAGCAATCTCCATGACTGTGATTGTTGCAATGTGTCCAGCTTCAAAGAATACACCAGTATATCCTGAGCTTCTTGCCCTAAAAAAAGCCCTAAACGCTTCAAACTCATTTCCAGATGAATCAAATAACCAGTTTTTAGAATGTGGTGCAGTATGCAAACCAGTTGCATTGTACACTTGTTGCATACCAAAAGTGTAAGCAGAAGCTGGGTCATTAGAAGATGCGTAAGTTGTACTTGCTGTAAATGTACTGCTTCCACTTTCTTGACAAATAGTAGAAATAATACCAGACGCAAAGTTTTGAAGATATTGATGACCACCAGCAAAAGTTATTAGCAATTTACTATCAAGTTGTTTTTTTTGAACTGTGATGTTCCAACCTGATGCTTGGTAACTTGTATTTGATGTAGCTTCATTTGATGCAGGGGCAAATGTGCCCTGCACAACCTGTAACACAGTATCACTAGGCAAATCCCCCGCCGCAAGAGACAGCTTAGAAGAAGGAACGGTGGTGCTTGTCCCCATCAGGTCAGCAAGTATTCTAGCGTTACTCATAGCTTACTCCGGCTTTACAGGCCACACTACATCGTCCAGTGAGGTGTATGTGTTAGTGATGTCCCGCAGTGCCTGACGATAGGCAGTACGTTCTGCGGTCATAGTAAGGTCAGACGATGCCCACCAATCTGTCTCTGCAATGCGCTTGTTACGCTCCTCGCGCAGTAGCTTCAAAGGCTCTGCCGCGTTTAAGTCAGCCAGCTTAATCTTAACCGTACCCCAAGAAATGCTGCCCCAATCATCTGGGTCATCGGACAGAATAGCCGAACCGCTGTCATCGGTGCCCGTGACAATGCTAAAAGCCGCGTTAAAACTAATCGCGTCTGTTGGCTCTTCACCGCGCAACACCCACTGAGCGTCTGCGTCTACTGCTTTAATTGCTTCTGATATGCTTGCCATGATTTAACCTATATACTTAATAACAAGTTGATTGTGACAATTTGCATTCCCGTAAATATCTGACGGGCTTTGCAGTGTTTGAATATAAACATCTAGTGTGTCATTTACAGCACACTCAACAACTGTTCTTGCGCCCTGCATTATTTGACCGCCAATGTTTGTGTAAATCATGGTTGCATCAGCGTGAGAGGGCATATGAACTTTTGTGTTATTTTTTCGGACATTCACTCTATGATAGCTACCAGAAGAACCTCTAAATAAGTATTGAAAGCCTATGTCATAGTAACCCGCTCTAGGAGCAGTGAACTGACCCGTTGTTGTGCTGTATGCGTTAGCTGTATCAATAGGTTTATTGTTCCAAATAAGAATGCCTGTAGAAGTAAACGTGGTTGTGCTGTACGCAAGAACAATGATTGGGTCTGTAACAGATAAAGGGCTTTGAGAAGTTACGTTCCCACTGCTATCAATCGTGAGCGCGGTGTTCGAGTTCGTTGGGTCTTGAATCTCGGAGACTTTTAATATGCTGGTCATCCGCCTATCTCCATGAGTGTGATTGTAGATGTCATGCGAGGGTCATTGCCGCTGGCATTGTTATCTCTCTCTGACCTATTTATAAACACGGAATAAGATGAGCTTGTGCTTGCAAACTGAACTTTGTAGGTGGTCGCACTGGTAGTGGATGGGGTGTCTAAATAAACCGCTGTTTGTCTGGGTATAATCCCCGGATTGTCAGCGTCATAAGTATGAAAACTTAAAGACGGTCTGTTCCCCCTGTTTGTTGCTTCTCCTATAACCGTACTAGAACCCCTTAATATACGCCCATAAGCGAAAGTGTTTGGCGCGTCAAAACCAAGCGCAAGACTTACTGTAATCAATATCTTTGATGAGGTTGATTTAGGCGTTATTGTTGCGGATAAACCAGTTACATCTGCAAAAGTAGGACACACAGAGTTTGTTGACTGAGTGTCTGTTTTTTCAACATTTACAACCTGAATCACATGACCCGGAATCTCAATCCCGTTGCCGCTGGTCTTCTCGTTTATTGTATCTACAAATAATGTTGACATTTTCTTAACCTATTAAATAGCCCATAAAGTGTGTATATATACCGTTGTTATCAACATAAATATAATCGCCAGTGTTTAACTTTATTTTATCATTTGAATTTAACTGTACTATGCTGGTAAAATTCAAAATAACATATCCACCACTACCAACATTATTATAAGTTTTAAGATATGTTGAATATGATGAGCCGCCATCTGTCGACTTTTGTAAATTAACACCAACACCACCTGATACAGTACCGCCTGATGAGTTGGTAGCAAAAATAATTGCACTAAATTGGTACAACCCAGTTACAGGAGCGGTAAAAACTGTATTATCAAACACATTACCTACATCAAATATTTCTGTGTTAAAAACTAAATCGCCTGTCATAGAAGAACTACCAAGTGCTTTATGATGAAAAGCTGGTCTAGCTGGTGTAACAATACGCCCACTGCTATCAATAGTCATTGCAGACGTACCCGCCGCATTTCGTATCTGGTCTACATTTATTATCGAAGCCATGCCTGCCTCACAGTATCGTCAGATTACCGTTTACGGTAATGCTGGTTGATGTATCAATGGTTAATGGCCCAATAGCCAAGGCGTTCTTAGCCGAGCCAATTGTAGTATCTTCGTCTACCGTCTGGTCATTCGTGCGGAACACCGCCGTATCAACCGTGGTATTGGTTGTCTGAAACGAAGTCGCAGTTATTTCTCCCGCAAATGTACCGCCAGAAGACTTGCTTACTGTATCCGTAACTGTAAACGCACGATAGGCTCTGATGACAAGTTCGTCACTTACCGCTGCACCAGACCCCAAAGTAATAGTATCGCCATTGCTGGCGGTGAAGTCTGACGTATCCAGATGCACACCATTCAGGTACACATCCACATCGTTGCCAGAGAAAGCCAGTATCGCACCGTTGGCGTCCGCGCCAGTAAAGGCTGTCTGGCTAGCGGTGGCTACATACTTATATAACTGCATCCCGTAGCTGGTTGGCATGTCCACCTGACGACCAAAAAAGCGCACGGTAATTACATCGCCGTTAGTTGGCGCAGAAGAAAAGGTTAGGGTGTTGCCTTGCGCGGTATATGCCTTGCCTATCCCCGGTTCTTGAACCACGTTACCAATAGTTACAAGAAGAGCTTCGCCGCTAACAACAGATTGCCCCAAAGTAAAAGTCGTAGCACTTCCAGTGCCCGTAAAGGTCTGAAAGGTAATGTCACCTATATTTGGGTCTATACCAATATACGCCATTACGCTAGGTCTCCGTGTGAAACAATTTCGTTGGACTGCCAATCAAGTGCAGTTGAACCCCCACCGCCATAAGTTGCTTTCATAGCAACACTGCTTGTTGTGCTTGTGGCGTGTCTATGACCAAGCGAATCAACGCTAACAGCATCACTCCCATTATATGAACCGCCTCCAGTATTTGTATAATAGGCGTCTGAAAATGATGATGCGTGGTTTCTCAAGAAATCTCCTGTAGCAGTATCTGCAACACTGCTGACGTTAAGCGAGTTTCGTACTGTGTTTGCAGACTGGTCATACACAACCCAAGCCTTCGCACTACCGTTAATCACATAGGTAGTATCCACAGACTCGGTGCCTGCATTGTTAGCCAGCGTTGTTAGTCTCAGTTCGCTTGCCATTATGCTAGGTCTCCTGAAATATTTGCGCCATTAAGGTCTAAGTCGGAAGCACTCCAACCAGAATTATACGAATAAAAACGCATCTTAGAACTTACAGGAGCAGTTGTGTTTCCGTTTACACCTAATCCTCTATTACCGCCTCCTGTTTTTTCTCCCGAAATACCTGCTATTGCATAATTTCCATTAGACATAGACGAGGTATAGTCAAACTGGCTAATTCCTGTGGCGGCATCTGTGAATGAACTAACATTAAAGCTGTCTTCTAAAGAAGAAGCCGCCATATCCCATCTCATCCAGACTTTGACAAGCCCCTGCTGTAACTGCATAGTAGCAGAGCCACCCTCGCTGGTAATCGTAATGTTGCCAGCCGCCGCTATGCCCCGCAGTTCGTCTACCTTTAATATGCTAGCCATTATGCGAGGTCTCCGTGTGCTACAAAACTATTTTCATCTCGGTCTCTAGCAGACGTACTACTTTCATCCGTTGCAAGGTCTACGTCAGAAGTTGTAATAGCGTCAAAATCACCTAAATTGTAATATGAACGTCTTGTATTCAATCCTGATATGGCTGGCCTCAAAGAAAAGCTGTTTGTGAAGGCCACGTTAAATCTACCAGTAGATGAGTCTGTAATGCTACTTGTCCCAAAGCTAGAGTCAGTGACGTTGTTTGTTTGGTCATACAAACCCCAAACTTTAGCCGCACTCTGCTTAGTCAACGTAACTGGGTCAGTGCCATTCTTTGCCGCAATCTCATCTACATCAAGCTTGGAAGCCATTACACAATACTCCAGTAACCGTTAACAGTTACAGTTGCGTTTTGCGTAATCGGCCCTGCCGATACGCCATTCTGGTCAGCATCAATGGTAAAGTCCGTGTCTATCGTGTTGCCGTTGCGGCGCACGATATTATCGTCCTTAGACTCTTCCTGATTGTTCAGAAGATTAGGGTCTACTCTGCTTAAAGCCACTGCCGTACTCCATTAGCTAGAGTACGGGTTAGCACCAAGAACAGATGTATCCCAAGCAGCTTTCAGCCCAGCAATGTCTGTCGCTGCGGTGATTGCTGAATTGTCTGTAGCATCACGAAGAGCATTCTTAGCCGATGCAATAGCAGTGGTGCTGGTGCCTGCTTCTAAAGCCTTCATCAACTCTACGTCTTTTGCATCTAGCAAAGGCGCACGAACTTCACGGATTTTGTCCTTGAAAATTTCCTTTGCCTTGTCCATGTCTTCTGAAATTACAGAACCGTTCAGAACCCACGCACCGCGAAAATCACGGTTGGCTGGAACTGTGGCGGTGCTTGCGTCTACCTGATTGCCGTCTTTATCGACAATGTATGTTGTTACTGCCATTGTTAACTCCTTATGCAGCTACGTCTTCAGAAATGCGCCATGCATTTCTCCATTCCCGCGTCTGCGGTAACTGGTCCTTACGGCATATTACCATCTTTGGACGGTTGCCGCTATCCCAATCCTCCCACACGCTTCTTGGGCAATCCTTGAGAATGAGATACTCAATAGCTTCTTCTTCGGTCATAGCCTCTACTGGCTGTGTATCGTGAAGCAAGTAGCCACGGGTATGTTTCTTAAAATCTTCCTGTGCTTCATCTTTAGCTAACTCATGGTAGACCCACACTGGCGGCAAGATGCCACCCTGCATAGCGCAAGCCATCCAGTTAGGGTCTGGCACAAGTATCTTAGCACACTCATCAATGCTATCTTCGTATACTACACGATAGTCAGACTGATGCGGCTCAAGGTTTTCTTTTGCCCAGCAAAGTCTATCCCAGAGATGTGTGCCTTTAAATTCAGGTGTGTCCATTTATGCTAGGTCTCCAAATGATACAAAGTTATGCCCAACGCTAGATGCAGTAGCATTGTCAGACCTAAATGTTTGTATTTTCATACTTGAAGTAGAAACAAGAAAAACACAAGCGGCTCTGTTCTGACCAGAAGTGTTTGTTGGGTTTGTTGCGGCTGTTGTACTGCTATAGTCTGCATTGTTAAAGGCACTGCTCCAGCTAGGCTGATTTATTCCTGTTCCAGCATCAGTTATGCTTGAGATGTTAAAACTGTCTCCAGCCACCGCACTGTCGGTCATATCACCGCCCCAAGCCTTCGCACTACCATTAACAACATAGTTCGTGGTCACTGACCCTGCGGTGCTGTGTTCCAGCGTATCTGCTATAATCTTGCCAGCCATTATGCGAGGTCTCCGTGATAAACTGAACTAATGCTAAGGTTATCAGCCCAAGTAGTATAACCGCCTGTATTTATTCTAACATCAGATGATGTTCTTCCGTTGAAGTTTTTTGTTCCAGTGGCATCGCCTTCAACACAATACGAACCATATGCATTGCCTTGATTTGAAGAATTTGAAGTCCACGCATAATCAGCACTAGCCATTGCATTTGTAGCTGATGTTGTGTATGCGCCTACTCCTCTGTCGGTCACTGAGGACATATTAAAACTATCCCTAGTAGCAACAGTTCCAGTTCCATTAAAGTGTATCCACGCCTTCACCAGCCCCTGTTGCAGTTGCATCGTAGCAGAACCGCCCTCAGACGTAATGGTCACATCGCCAGCAGAAGTCTTGCCAGTAAGGTTGTCTGTAATCACCGTACTCATGCTAGGTCTCCGTGTGTTGCACCCTGATTTAATGCTGAATCTATATAACCCCCTGCATAAGAACCCCAGCTATATCCTGATGTTGCTATGCCTAGCGTCATACTGCTATTTGTAGTGCCAAGACCAAGTGCGCTAGAACCACCGAAATTGTTTGTAGCTCCATTATTGTTTGAAATACCTATAGGCGCATTATTAGAATCAGACATATTATTTGTGTAAAGGATATGATACTGGCCTGTGGCTACGTCAGTAATACTACTACAGTTAAAGCTATCTCTAGCGGTTGGTGTTCCTGTGCCGTTGAAGTTAATCCAATGTTTAGCGGCCTGTTGCTTCGTCAGCGTGACAGGGCTAGTGCCGTCTGACGCTACGATTGTATCTGCTTTTATTGTACTCATAGCGTCACCAATGTCCCGCCTGTAGCCACCGTTATTGTTTTGCCCGTGGCTACTGTTATAGGGCCTGTTACAGAAGCATTCTCTGTGCCTGCAATAGTCACATCGTTTGATACCGTCTGCTCGTTAACCTGAAACATCTCAGTCTTTGTCTTGTCAGTGGAAGTAGTAAACTTAGTGCCCGTCACCGTACTGCTAAATGTACCTGTCGTAGCAGAAACAGCAGAGTTAGGGTCTACCTCTAACCGCGTGGTTACTTCCGCCAAGCCGCGATAAATAACATAAACATTGCCTGTGCCCGTAGGAGGAGCGGAAGAAAAAGTCAGAGTAGTACCCGTTGCAGTGTACGACTTACTCGAACCCGGCTCCTGTTGCACGTTGCCAACAAATACCTCTAACTCCTCACCGCTGTTCACGGCGCGGTTAAGGGTAAACGCGGTCTGCGAACCTGTGCCGTTGAAGCTCTGACTCGTAACCTTTGTTAATGTCTTTTGAGGCTGTGCACCAATGTATGCCATTACGCTAGGTCTCCAAATTGTGTAGAACAGGGCCTTTGCCCATCTAGGTCAGCGTATGCGCCAGATGTTATATAAGACGTTTGTATTCTAAGCTGACTTGTTGTTGGCGATGTTCCTCTGTAAGCACCAACCAATAAAATCAAGTTATTGCCTGTGCCGTCATCTTGACCACCGCCAGAGACCTCTATGTAATTTGCATCGTCAAAATTACTAACAAAAGCGAAAGTATAATTTCCTGTAGAATTGTCTGTAATGCTAGAGTAATTGAGGCTTTTAGTTATGCTGGCAGTGCCGCTTCCGTCAAAGTTCACAAAAGCCTTCGCCGCACTCTGCTTCGTCAGCGCGGCAGGGCTAGTGCCGTCACTAGCAGCAATGGTGTCTACATACATTTCTGATGCCATTACGCTAGGTCTCCCAAAACACTCATAGATATATAGCCACTGTCAGTTTCATTACCAGCATAATCAATAATCGTAAAACGCACAGTAGTTGTCGTGGGCAAATGATAACCAGTTAAATATGGATTTGAGTTGCTATCATCTGTCCGTCTTGCTGTACCGTAAGAAGCGTAGTTAGCGTCATTCATACCGTTGGTAAAAGTAAAAGTCGTTACACCATTTGATGTATCGGTTATGCTACTCAAGTTATTGCTGTCTTGAGTTGCTGGTGTGCCGCTTGCATTTACATTAGCCCAAACCTTCGCACTACCATTGACCACATAATCCATGCCCACGGAACTCGTGCCTGCATTGTTCTGTAATGTATCTACCTTTACAATGCCAACCATTATGCGAGGTCTCCTAAGTTTGACCAACTAAGTGCTGTTTGGTCTTGTGCATTTCCTGTAGAATTCTGAAAATATCTAATCTCACAATCAGACGTTGCTGGAACTCTTGTTGATGAACACCAAGCCCCTTCATTTGTTGAGTCACCTCTGCCTGTTGCCTGTGGGCAATAAGCAGTTGATGACATACTAGATGTGTAGTTAAACTGATAATAACCAGTACCATTGTCATCGGCAGATGATATGTTAAAGCTGTCATCTACGCTAACAGTGCCAGTTCCGTTAAAATCCACCCACGCCTTTGCCACCCCCTGTTGCAACTGCATCGTAGCCGCGCCACCTTCAGAGGTGATGGTAATATTACCCGCAGCGGTTTTACCCGCTAGCTCATCTACAAGTACCTTACTAGACAACGGTTAATACTCCATTAACAGTAATGGTTGCAGAAATAGTTATAGGGCCATACGCCCCTGCATTCTCACTAGACGCCACCGTAAGGGCAGTGTCTATGCTCGTAGCATTTGTACGAAAAGGATTTGTTGCGGTACTAGCCAGCATGTCTTCATTCTTTAGACCAGAATCTGCAACTTGATTTGAGCCAATCGTGCTAAGTGCCATTAGGTAATCTCCAGAATACTTAATGTTACATCCGCCGCTGTTGCCTGTGAAGCCGTAACCTTCAATACATCAGATGCGTTCATCACAATCTTCTGGTCTCCACCAACGGCAACCAAAGAAGAGCCAACAGGAACCACGCCGCCTTTGATAATGTACACATTATCGCCATCATTGTTTTCTAGCTGAATGTCTACTGTAATAGACACACTCAATATGTTCGCCACATTCATGCCAATGATTGTAGTCTCCGTAGCGGACGGACAAGTATATATAGTAGCTGCGCTTGCCCCTACCCCCGTGTCTGTAACTGTCTTAAACGAGTTTGCCATTTACCTATCCTAACGCAATTGCAAAAGCCAAAGCCTGCGGGTCTTGTTCTGTAAAGTTCTGAGCGTTGCCACTCGCATCATTAAATATCATCTTCTCTGCTGGCAACGTACAGAAGATGGTGCGAGTGCCAGATGTCCAGTTGACTGCGGCATCTGAATTACTTGACTGCAATATCGTAGTACGGGCCAAGGTCGTACCAGAAGCAGTGTAAGTGCCAATGCCTATCTCAAAGTCAGTTCCATCCGTGCAAGAATAGTAGGTGGTGTTACCATCACCCACTTGGCTGAACGCCTCAAAACCACCAACTGCACCAGCAAGCGTATAGGTGCCAGTGCCCGTTGTGGCTGTTGTTTCTTTTACGCGGTCTTTCAGAACGAGTGCCATTACTTTAACTCGATTGTGAGGTTCCCTGCATTGATACGGAAGATATCGCCCGTAGCAATGGTCTTAGATGCATCCAGCGCACCCACAAACAATATGTTCCCGCTTGACGCTGCATCAGCGATAAAAGCATGTGTCACAGTGTTTGAAGTACCAGTAGAAGCAGCATACTCAATGTTAGCCGCATTCGTAACTGTCTGCTGGTCAGTTGACGATGAAGCCAATGTCCAGTTAGCTGCGGTTACTTGCTGACGCGCATATGCGCCGAAGGTAGCTTCAGTTAGAGTACCAGCTTCCGCATCAGCTACCGCTGTTGCTAGGCCAATATAAATACTGTTACCCGGTGTGGTTAGTGAACCAGCATTATTCTTGAAAAGAAAGCTAAGTAGCTTGTTCTCAAGATAGGTGGTTGCTGCATTACTTGTTGCCATTTATAACTCCTAAGTCCTTGGCCTATCTGGTAAACCCCTGCGATACGCATCTGAGTTCTCTCTAGCTTCTGCTAAATCTTTCAAACGCTGCATTTCTTGCACAAACCTCTGTTCGTACAGTTGCATCATGTCGGCTTCACCTTTCATGTAAGTATACGCTTCTACAAGTGAGCCGTAAAGAAGAGCGTTAGGGGCGTTCTCGCTCAACCATGATGTTCCCGTTCCAGCCCCCGCAGTAATGCTGGCAGGGCGATAATAATAATGCAATTCTACTGTGTAAGCTTGATCAGGTGTTGGGCCTACAATAAAATTGTCTACGTCAAAAACACTGTAATATTTAGGTGCCGCATTTGCTCCACCGTCGTTGTTATACTGTTGAACAAAGTTCACGTCCTTAAACAAAAGAAAGTCTTCGCTTCCCGCAGTGGTTAACTGTAAAGAAAACGGAGCCAAATAATCTGACGGGACAGACAAAAAGGGGTCATTGTTTGTTAAGGTAGCGGTAGCGTTTTTACGGAAAAGTTCTAAATCTACAAGCGTGAATATGCGATCTTCCGCCGCTCGTATAAAAATAGGAAGATTAGTGACAAAAGACGTTTCAGTGTTTTCTGAAAAATCTTGAATAGCTGTCTGCAATTCGGTGTATGTAAAAGACATTATTCAATCCTCACAATCGCATCCGTGGCATTCGCGGCAGGCATGGTAATAGTAAATGTTGCGCTGTTTGTTGTTACATCTGCCCCAAAGTCAAGAACGGCTACGGCTTTATCTGACTTACTGGTGTTATAAATTAAAGCCCCGCGAGCGGTGAGGGAAGAACTGGTAAAAGTAACGTCATTGAAATCAACAAAGGCTACCGTACCACTGGTTGTAGGCGCAACAACAGTAAGAGTAGCGCCGCCTGCGCTGTACCCTGACCCAGAAATTTCATTAGAAGTGGTATATACCGTTGTTGACGCACCTAAAGTAGCCGAACTTGTGTAAAGCGCGATTTTAAAGGTATCTGCGGTAAAGTCGTGCTCGGCTTCAAGTAATTCTTTTTTAAAACTGGTGCACATAGCTGCTTGAATAGCCATATTCGCTCCTATGGGGTGTTGGCTTGTCCGCCCATTCCACTATGATTTGTACAGTAATAATACAGAGTCGGAGCACCAGATGCCACTGTAATCTCTGTATAAGCCCCAGAGCTACCCGGAGTGCCCACTGTTGTAACTCCCGTGGTGTATTGTGTGCCGCCACCATGCGTTCCATTGGATGTTGTTGAAAAGCGCAAGGGATGACCAGAGTTACTACTATCAGATTGGTCAAACCTATACGTGCTACCCTCAGACAAATTAACTGTGTCTTGCTGAACATTGTCTATAAAGTATTTGTTTCCAGAACCTGTGCTCACAACGGTCACAGAAAAAGTTTGGGCAATAACCACCCCGCCGCCCGTTGCAACTACCGTACCTACAAGACCTATTATTTTCAGACTAGGTACATATGTCAAAGTTTCAGTATTAAATACAGGAAAGGTGACACTAGCAGAAATAATATTGTTTTCAGGTCTTGCGTTACGTAGTGCTTGAGGGTCACTAGGGTGTTTGCGGGGTTCTAATTGTGGGTGCTTATGTTCAAACTCATCCGGACCTACTGCCGCACCTGTCCACTCTATTTTCATATCCTTGTAGGGATAACGAAAACCAGACCTGTCAGATGTAAAAAAAGAGTCTTTGCCAGAAGCATACCGAGACATCACCCTACCCTTAAATATTGATAATTAGGTGTCACATTAAACGAGGAGCGGTCCCTGTCTTCTGTGCGGGCTCTTTCAAACTCTTCCTCATAGATAGCTTTTAACATTTGAATACGTTCAGGCGCTTTTTTCACCGCAACGTAATATGCCAACCCCGCAGCAAGACAAGGGTAAAACCGGAAAGGAAGATCTAAGGTATTGGTTAAATCATCTGCATCATCCATACGAACCAAGGCATCATACACAATAGTGTCCGTAGAATTAGCGGGGGTGTTATACAAAAATAGGTTAGGAGTAATTTGTCTATCCAAAAAAAACTGGCTAGGTCTGCCCTCAGAAGCTTTGTTAGGAATAGTTAAATAATCGTCCCGACTAATACGGCTTAGTGTAATATCGGACCCGCTTCTACGGCACACCGCAGAAAGAACGTCGATTACATCAGTTCCCAAAGCATACGAGCTCGTACCGGAAGTCAAAGATAAAGTGCGTTGTTTAATTGTCCACTGATTCAAACCACGATTAGCCCAATCCGCTAGTAACAGATTGAGAGAGCGTTTTGCGGTGCGAGCATCGTATCCCGTCTTAAATTCGAGCCCGCACCGCTCAAAAGCTTCTTCGATGTAATCATCGACTTGAAGCTCAAAGTTTTTTGAACCAGAGGTAGCCATTATTTTTTAACTTTTCCACCTTTACGCATCATCTTCTTAGCTTTAGCCATACCGCCACCGCGCATCATAGTAGGCTTTTTCTTTGTGGCTTTAGCTGCACCGCCGCGCATCATCTTTTTTGCCGCACCGCCGCGCATCATTTTCTTAGGTTTTTTCATCATTTTTTAATCTCCGATAAAACTGCTGTCTTTTTTCGTAAAGAAATTCCGCACCGTAATACTTTTCACAAAGATTGTAATACCCCTTCATTCTAAGTAAATCTGAGGATTCTTGCAACTTTGTAAGTCTTTGTAAGAATATCATAGCATATGGCGTATCTACAGTCGATTCAAAGTCGTCAGAGTCTAATAGCTCATTACCTTCGTCGTCGGGGTGAAACCCCATCAAAAACATATCTCTGTTTATGAAAAAACCGTTTGATATAGCCTCGTTCAAGTCATCTAAGTACGAATCTAATTCATCTAAAGGCAACGGGTCAAAATCAATCAGTATTACAACGTCCTTACTGTCATCCCACTGAGATACAAGTTTGTATAAATCCTGCCAATCCTTGTTGTACTTAAAACAAAAACCTACCCGGTTATCTTGCCACGCCTTTTTAGCATATGGACAAGCGGGAAGGTTGTTATAATATTCGTTAGAATGCTCAAGTGCATGTGCCGACCAATCACGGGTTTCCTGTATAATGGCCTGCTCAAGTTCAAAATCTGGTAACATGTGCCCCTCAAAATTGCGTTACAGACCCCTTCGTCCGCTTACGCCTGCCGTTCAGTACCTGCCCACAACCTCTAGCAACCGCTGTTCCAGCCACTTTCTTGCCTTTGAAAGGACGCTTGACCGCGCCTCCGGCGGCAAGCTTGGTGACTTTAGCGGCTTTTGTGTTCGATACCACTGTCTTGCCCTTTGCTCCCTCTCTCTTCTTTTTTCGTGCTGTAGACGCTCTTTCAGATTTTGAGAGGCTTCTAGCTTTTGAAGCTGGTAAGCAGCGGTCTGGGTTTTTCTTATCTTTGGAGGTGCCACAGGCACCTTTGATGTTACCGGAGCTATCAATTCGAACCCAATTCTGATCTCGCCATTTCTTTAACTCCCCCATTACTTTTTCTTCCCTTTAGACCCTTTTGCATAATTAGGGTCTTTACAATATTTAGACGCTGCCATATTAGCATATGCAGAAGGGTATGTGTCAAAAGTACGCTTCGCCCACGCTTTACCCGCAGGGCAAATTTTAGAGCCTTTACTCTTACTACTTACTTTACCGCCCTTACGAAAATAAGTCGGAGTAACTTTTTTAGGCTTCGGACCAGTGTTAATCTGCCGACGCATTGAGGACCGCGACATCATCAGCTTTCTCCATCAAAAACTCTTGCCACATAGGCTTTATCATTTCGTAATTAGCAGTTACACGCTCTTCTGTGTTACTTACTTTTTCATGTGTAACAGCAAGCTCAGTCTTGAGGTCTACTACATTCATGCCAAGCCAACCAAGAAAACCCAGTATAGCTGCGCTCATTAATCCACCTAAATTTAGCATTTCCAACGCTTCCTTGCTTGACGTATGCGGCTGTTAGGGTCCTTAGCCGCTTTGGGGAACTTTTTCATCTGGCCCGCGCTACGCGCACAGTAAGATTTACGTCGTTTAGCCGCAGCAGAACCTTTTTTAACTTTTCCTGTAACTGCGGTTTTAAGCTTAGAGCCGGGGTTAGCTTTGCGATAAGCTTTGACCCCGGCCTTAGTCATGCCCGCGCCCTTTTCAGTCGGGCGAAAGTTTTTCTTGTTACGAGCAGGCATTTTAGCTTTTTTACGTTCAGCCATATCGCCCTCACTTGAAGAAAAAGGTCATGCTTGTAACATGTGTGAAGGTGGCATGAATGTCTGTTTCAAACTTTACACCTTCCTCGCCAATTTGAAGGTCGCCTGTAGAGTTTGAGTGAAAGTCCAAAGTAAAGACAACAGCGCCAGAAGCACCCCCGTCTCGTAGAACAACACTACCCGTGGAACCCGCGGTGTGGTAGTGCACACAAACTAACCGACGCGGGCCGCTTGCAACAGTACCCGTAGCGGTAACATAACTTGCTTTAATATCAGAACCAGCCATATTCTGCCTCAGTTATAGAATACCGTAGCGGCGGTAATATTTGTAAGAGCGGAGATATATATATCGCTAACACGGATACCATTCGACGGAATATTTACAGAGTGTGTGTCAGAAGCGTTAAAATCCAAATCCAATACGGTAGACCCGCCATTACCATCTGTAATGGTAAGGCGAGGTGTACCAGAGGTTGTCTTTAACTGTATCTGACGAATACGCGCAGAACCTACAGCGAGCGAGCCCGTTGCAGTAATGCGCTTCGATTGTACATCAGAATCAGACATTCAAGCCTCCCTATGCGGCGGCAGTTGCGCCTGTGTCTACACGGATGTAGTTTGTACCGTCAGAAAACACGAGGTTTCCTGTACCATTGCCCGTAGTTTCAGAAGCCTTACGGGCGTCAGAACAAAAAATAATGCGGCCTGTGCTGGTTGATGCGGCGGGAAGGTCGGCAAATGCTATGCCAGTAGATTGAAATCCATTAGTAGAAATAATAGGACCGGAAAAAGTAGTATTAGCCATTTGTATCTCCTGTCGTGGCTAGTGTCAGCCGCACCATGCGGCTGTCAGGGATAATTTAGTATACAATAAAAAAGGGCGGCATGGAAGCCGCCCTTCGTGTTTCAGGTGAAACAAATGTTTATGCGCCCGGAGTACCGAACACTGAACGCCAATCAGAGACGCCGAAGCTGTAACGCTCACGAGCCTTGAAGCGCATGTTACCTGTGTCAAAATCGCCTTCCATGGCAGTTTTGATAGGTGAGCGGTTAAACATCTTGAAGCCGTTAGGTGCGTCTGTCTTAATGAAAAACGCATCTGTGTCTGTCAAGAAATGGTTTACCACTGCTCCGTCTGGAAGCATACCCATGTTCTTCATGGCGTTAGCGTCATTGTCAGCGGTGCCCGGACGTAGGTTTGAGTTGATTACACGCTCTGCAATGAATTGAAGTTCTTTTGGAATAATCAGTTTCATGCCGCGGATAGCAACTTTCAAGCCACGCTCGTCTGTAATCCCTGCAATGTCAATCAGCATCTGTTCGAGAGAAGTCTCGTTCAGGTCTGCGGCAACCGCCAAGATGTTTGACTGATTACCTGACAGTGATGGGTGAGACGCCGAACACAAAGCGGCACCGTCACCAATTGGTGAGCCTGTGCTGAAAGCGTTGTTCAGGACGGACGCAGCTTTAATTTGCTTTGTCTGAGCCATTGAACGTGCCAATGCTTTTGTGTAACGAGACGCTAGACGATCATAAAGATTGTCTTCAATTGCTTCTTCAGTGATTGAGAAAGCAAGTGCCACTGTTTCATGTGTGTAACGAGCGGTGTATGTCTCTTGAGCATCGTCAAATGTGATGGACGAACCTTCACCTTTAACAGGGGCTGTTGAGAAACCGCCGAGCATTACCTCTTCTTCGAATGCTCTATCTGAGCTTTCTTCTTCGAAGACTTCGGCATGTTCGTTTTCGTAACGATTGTATTCCAGACCAAACAATGCGTTCAGGCCCGGCTCTAGCTCTTTAGCTAGTTGTGCGCGAGAAATAGCCATTTTCTAATTCTCCTTATATGCCTGTAGACAACGAAGTTGTCTGTGAGGCCGAAGCCGCAACTGGCGCGTTGTGGTGGAAATTAAAGCGTACAATGTAGTTCACGCCCGCAGAAGCATATTCTAGGTTTGCGGTGTCTGTAGTTACACCAACAATACGCATGAATAGTGTTGCGGTAGTGGCTACTGTTGAAATATCCATTTCAGCAGTTGAACGCCCATTAGCTGTTGACCCAGATGTACCGTTTGCCAAAGAGACGTTAGCAAAGATGTTTGACAAGGCTGTCGCACGATCTGTTGAGCTTCCGTCAGCAGCAATTAGGAACAACTGATTTGGGTTATCGGCAACAAACGCCTTGATAGGAAAGTTCGTATCAACGCTTACGTTGTTTGCACCGGGCCAGTAGTTTTTGAAGACAGTCTTTTTAGTAGAGCTATCAACATATTCGACGCCCATAAGGACCCCAAGAGCAGGCACAGTACCACCGTTTGCCGCACCAACAATGTTAATTACACCAGCCGCCAGTGGAATCACTGGAGAATACTGATAAATAACACTTGTGTTAGTAGATGCAATCTCATATTGAGTTACACCAGTGGTGTTCGCACCAGCACCATTGAGGCCAATTGGACGCAGACCAAAAGCAGTATCTTGGTTTGCCATTTTTTTTCTCCAATAAAGTCCTAGTTTTTAGGACCGCCAAAGGTTACACGCGATTGACGATCAGGTTTATTGATCGCCATTGTAGAGTGAGAATTTTCTCTCATCATATCGTGATCCACGGCTTCTATCTGATCGTTAGTCCTACCGTCAAAGTAAGCCTGTCTTTCAGCAACCGTTTCCAACGGAATACGAGCGAGAACTAATCCGCCAACTCCAAACACACCAGCATATTTACCTGAATCGACGACGGGGGCCTCAAAATCAGGGTACTCATCTTGGCGAACGAGTTCGTAACCTTCGCGTAGACGAGCAGAAATATTTTTCTGATCATCAAATCCACGAACTTCGGCTCTAATCCAACGATGCTTGTACCCATCGGGCGCAGGCGGTGCGTCTAGCATAGACGGGGGAGCCCAAGGCTTTCGCCGTGTCTCTTTCTCCCTTGTCTTACTAGCACGGGAGCTACGATCAATGCCTGCGGTTTTGGTAATTTCAATCTCAGACATTTCACTTACTCCTTAACGTACTTAGCATACTCATCAAGAGGAACACCCAATTTCTTGGCTATCGCAACTTGTGAGGGGGTCAACTTGACCTTGCGGCGTCCAGAATTTTTCGCAGTTCTAGAAGCAGAGGCTACCGTCTGAACGGGTCGGGAACCTTGCTGACTGTTTTTTCCAAGCTTATGCGGAAACTCCTCCACAATGCGCTTGTCTAATTCATTATAATACTCATCGCTGTTCGGGTCAAACCCTTCGTTCTCAACAAGTCGTTTATGTATGCCGAAGGCCGCATAAGTCATAGCCTCGTCTTTACCAAACCACTCGTTTTTCTCAGCCCAATCTTCAGCTTTAGGGTCCGGCCTTTGCGGAGCCGCTTGCTGCGGTTGAGCCTGCTGTTGCGGTGCTTCCTGTGCAGGAGCTTGTTCTGCACGGCGGTCATATTGCATTTGAGCCTGTTTTGCCCGCTCACGCGCATATGTTAAAGAAGAAAGCTTTTCCTGCGCTTCTACCGCAGCGTCTGTGTCCCCAATAGACATAGCTTGCCGTAGAGCGTTTTTAGCCGCTTCCATTTCACTCTCAACCCGACCTGAATATTCCTGAACATATCCTTGGTCTAGCTTATCCAAACGAGCTTTTAAGTCTTCAGCCTCGCGCTGCTTGGCTTCCGCATACTTTATAGCGTCTGCTTCACGGCGTTCCGCTTCACGGCGCAACTTAGTAAGCCTATCTATGCGTTTCTGAGATTCAGATTTCTCCGAGGAGCGGGCCTCCTCAGAAACTTCTTCGGTAGCGGCCTCTTGTGGCTCTTCCCCTTCTACCTCAACCTCTACGGCATCTTCTCGCGGGTCTACCGCAAGATTTTCTTCAGAGGTATTCTCCACCTCTTTTTGTTCGGCGTTTTGATTATCCATTTTATCCTCAGATGTGTAAGATGTCTTCCGGGTCTAAGATTTTAGCAAGAACTTCATCGTCATTTAAAATTCTTACTTCCCCGCCCTCAATCTTAAAGCGTGAACCCGCATATCTTGCGAAAATTACCCAATCCCCTTTTTTGCACCATAGGCCAGTAGGGAATTTTTGTTTATCTTCGTAAGCTAAAGGTCCAACTTTAAGCACGTATCCCACTTGCGTGGAAACTTCATTTTGCTCAATCACTTGATCCGGCAAATAAATACCCCCTTCTGTCTTGCCTTTTCCTTTGTACGGCAGGACAAGAAGGCGCCACCCCGTAGGGCTAGGCATTCTGTCGATAAGTGATGTGTCAATAAGTGAGGGGTCAAGTACACGATCTGTTGACTTTACCCAAGGTGTGGAGGGTGCATCAGCATCCATTTCAGCTTTCGCTGTTTCAGTCATCGAATTGCTCCTGTTTTTCTAGCAGGCTCTTGAGTTCCTGTTCTACATATTCCAGACCGTCAAGGTTTCCCATCAACTGTCTGTAATGCTCCATATCCTTTACGCCGTTGTTGACTAGAAGCTCAGAAACTTGAGCTTTCTTGTCTTTAACTAGCTTCAGAATAAATTGTGCGAGATTTATCTCATTCATATAAGATTTTTACTAGCTATTCTCGTACCTGTCAATAATTTGACGCGGTAAAAACTACTTTTTCTTGAATTTATCCAAGCCTTTTAAGCCTAGCCCCGCAAGTATCGTTACATACAATATGTTTTGATACCAATCAGGTAGCTCATTAAGCCTCTCAAAACCTTGCTTCACTACGTCTTCCATTCCCGGAATGAAAGTAAGCACACATGGCGCAAGTACAGCTATTGTGATTATCTCATCTTTCCATGAACTGCGGGTAGACTCAGCCATGATTAGCTCCCACTTGCTATCATGCTGGGCAGCGGTCTTCATAATCTCTGACCTAGCTTTTTCTTTTTCTACCTTGCCTTCAAGAAAGGTAGTGGCAAGATTACCTACAACACCTAATAATTGTATCATTAACATATCCTCTAGTAGTTGGCAGTCTCACATCCATTCTCTTAGCTTTCCCGGCCTATCCCTACCGCTAGCGCTACGGCGCTCAATAAGCGGCCTCTTGATTTAAAAGGTCTGCGGAAAGTACCAACATATTACCCCTAATAGCTGTATCATTTGCCCTTCGCCTCTCTGCCGAGATATAATCCATAGATGCCCGTCATAACGCCCATAATCACAGATACGAAACTAGCCTGTGCAGTTGTTGGCTCTTCCAAGTTCATAAACCACTCGGCGCAGCGCCATGACATAGCCACGCTTGCAATCATCGTAAGCTTTGCCGTAATATTTACTTTAAGATATTTATCTAGCCAATCGCTCATAATCTCATTAACCATATTAAAAAGACCAGTGCCCCGCCTAACAAAAGTATTAAAAAGAAAATTGTTATCGCATTAACAATCTCCTCTACCTTCTTTTTTCTCAGGCGCTCTTCTTCTAACCGCTGCTTTCTAAGCTGGCCTTGAATACGAATTACATCGTTCCACGCATTCAAACCAAAATTGGATATTAAAAAGTTCCTGAGATCATCCTCCATCTTTTCCGCTTTTCTCTTAGCGGCATACGTTTCTAAAGCCTCTTCTTCAATGCTTCCAAAACGTCGTTTCTTAGCTTTCTCATGGGAAGTCTTAACTGTCTGTATAGCGCCCATCCAGCGTCCGATGTCGCCTGCCATACTTTCCAGTTCACGACCATGCTTGAAGCCCGCGCAAATAGCTGCATAGCTCGCCTGTGCGATTCCAATAGCTGTAATAGGATCCAATTAAGGTCCATCCTATGCCTTGCGCCCCCGTTGCTCCACATAAGTAATTTTACTTACAGCCACTATAATTACCACCCTTAATTGCGGCACCCATGCCACGAGCAGTAGATTGGCCCATGCCTGTAGATACAGAAACTTCTTTTGCCTCGCCGTATGGAATGCGGCCCTGACCGTCAATCTCTGCATAGCCCTTTGCTTTAGGGGCTTCCTTTGGGGTGTTGATTACGATTTTTACTGCGCTCATTCTACGCTCCTGTTTTTCATTTGCTCACGTTGCAATGCCGCTTCAATACGCGCCGCGGTTTGCTCTTCTTGGCTCTGAATGCGCTCGTCAAACTGACGAGATTTGTCCATCATCTGAGCCTGCTTCAGGTTGAGCTCACGCTCTTCCTTATCCTTATCATTCTGCTCTTTCTGTGCGTCCAACTGAAGCTCTTGTTGCTTCAGAGCTACTACAGGGTCTGGCTGTCCTTGACCAGAAATCTGACGGCCTAGTGCCTGAACTGCCTGCAAGCCTTGAGCCATAAACTGTGCGGCTAAAGCATCCACTTGCATTTGTAGTTCGGGGGGAATTTGTTGTTGACCCTCGACTCCCAATTGAGCCATAGCTTTCTCAACCGAATCAATCTGAACGTGTTGCATAACATGCTTCTGTACCCCTACGGCAATGGCAGGGTTAGAACCCACAAGTGGGGTAGAACCAAATACAAGGTGCGCCAAGATATGAGCCTCGTGGCTCTGACCCGGAAACGCCTGTAGCTTAACGCCGTCAAGGGCGTCCATGTTCTCTTGGGCAGGATCTTTTGGTACAGGTTGGACACTTTGCTCATTCTTTAGGTATTTGTCGATATCACGGACGCCAAGCGCCTCGTACATGTCACGATATACCTCATACATGTTATGAATTTGTGGCGCTTGCGCCGCTAATTGCATTTTTGTCTGAGCAAGTGCAATTCTCTGTGCCTGTGAAAACACATTCGGATTAGAAACAGGAATGACGTCAATACGATCATCAAAGTCCTGCGCCTTAACCGCAGAATCAACACCCTCAATAGAGTATGGATATATTGGTGGCAAACTCTCGCCCATGACGCGAGCCAAAAGCTTGAACTCGACTTTCATGGCGTAGTGGAGGCGTTTGTGTACAGCACTCATAACACGAGAGCCCTGCTCCATCAAGGCAATAGTAGTGCCCACCGCAGCTTGCTGGTTGCCGTCACCAACCTTCATGTCTGTAATCGTTGCAAACCTACGGCCCGCATCCACCACAAAACCCAAAAGCTGGAATAACGTGCCATCCGGCCCCTTAAACGGCAAAGGCATCAAACTATCACGAATCGCGCCGCCCGGAGCGTCTACATCCCTAAATTCACCCGGCTGTAAAGGCTCATCATCGTCCCTGATCCGTAGTCCGCGGGCCTTGAAACCCGCTGGAAGGTTAGAAAGCGTCCCAGCGTCAATCAATTGCCTCAATGCAGCAGTCGCGGTCCGCGATAACCCACCAATTGTGTGAATTAACCCCAATCCATAGAAACCAAAACCCGGCAAGAACTTGTAATGCACAAAATACTGGATTTTTTGCATGTTCTCATCGTCTTCGCGGTAGTTTCGACGAATCGAAAGCACCTGACCGTTATCCTGAGAGATAGTAACCACATATGGAAGCTTGATTCCGGTTGGCTCACCGTCCTCACCTACGTCCTCGTACCCCTCAAGGTCCAAATCGACATGACATTCAAGCATCGTACAGTCGTAGTCCACGGACGACGGCTCCATGCCCGTGATTCTATCCAATTCTTCGGTCACAGTGTCTTCATCTGACTGCTGCGGGAGCACCGGAATGTCCCGATAGAAGCCGCCAATCTGCTTTTTACGCAAATCGTTAAGGCTCATACGCACGACATGCGTGATATTCGGGCAACTTTCTAAATCAGATGTTTCATATGGAACAACAAGGTTCTCAGCAGGGATAAATTTACTTACCGCACGTCCGATACTCTCGTCATAGTAGACTTTCTTAAAGGTACTACCAGCCAATGGTAGATAGAAGAGCATCTGATCCATGTCAGGAGTGTAATCTTCCATCACATTGGTGATGTAATAGTTCATAAAGTCCTTTACGCGGCCTGCTTGGTCTGCTTTTGCGGCATCTTCAGAGCCGACAATAGCAGTACGCACTGGTCCGCCCGCTGGCAACAACTCGTTGAAGGCTTGAGCTTGGAACTGAACCGCCGCTTCAGCCAACAACGGATGCGTGACGCCCGATGCACCCCTGAACGGCTCCGATCTTTCTGAATAATTGAATCCCAAGAGCTCCAAACCGTTAGCATAAGCATCTTCCCAATCCTGTCTACTAGCCTTATTAGCGTCAAATTCCCCCATAAGCTCGCTTGCAACAGCCCCAAGAACGCGCTCGTCCATGTCTTCTGCAAGATTAGAATAGAAATCACCCTCTGGCATTCCCCCCATAGGGTCAAAGTCAATAACAGCACCGCCGTCATCGTCCATTTCAACTTCAATGTCACTTGCGGTGCCGGACATGTCTAACGTGCCGGGCGCCTCAACCTCCACTTCCGCCATCAACTCTTCTTCGTCAACCTGCGGGTTCTGGTTCTCCACTAAAGAGATAGGTGGTCTAGCCATTATTCTTCCTCAACAATAGGTGGGCACTGACACCGCGGTGACATACCCTTAATAAAAACAGGGGTATCTTCCCCCACATACGCCCCCAAGACGTTGTACTCCATGAACTCAACAGCATCATCCAAAGTCATACCATCGCGGTCCTGCAATATACTTATACATGCGTCCCAATCATATGCAATCATAGTAGGAGAACCACAACGCTCCGCCGAACCTATAATCGCTGCATCAAAACCATCTGCCTTCATCATAACACAATACCTCCTCTATTGCATATACGGGATAAAATTACCGATACCCGCCTGTTTCGGCCTATCCGTGTTAATCGTACCGCTGTAACCTTGAGCAACCCTTGCGGCCTCTTCAGGGGTGTCAAATTGTAAAAATTCTCCCGTTTGTAAGGCATGATTTACCGCCATGTCTCCGGGAAGTTCCGTGAGCCGCGGACCTTGAGGCGTATTTATTGGGAAAATAGTGGGTGCAACCAAATATTTGCCGCCATACTCAAAATCCATAAGACGAACCGTACTCCCCTCTTCCGTCATCGGGGACTTCGGGTCTAGAGTTCTGCGAATAAAGTTGGGCATTGAACGGCCCTCGAAACCTTTTTGAAGTAAGGGAATAAATTCACCGATACCCGCCCGCACCGGGCCACCTTTAGCTTTCTTTTGAATGCCAAAGAAATCTTGATAAGTGTTAATTAATTCCTGTCGAGCCTGATATTCAGCTTCTTCAAAAGGAACGGTGTTTTTTTCTCTCATATACTTTACTGGGTTAAGCGCGGTGTAGCTGGGTAGGGCCTCAGAAATATCTTCGGGGGATGTGACTTTACCCTCTGCAATTAACTTGGGTAAGGAACCGCCCATTGAAAGCATATTCATAGGTTTCCCGGCATTATCGCTTAAAACAGTAGGTTTTAACCCGCTTACGTCCGCAATTATTTCATCTTGAAGAGATATTAAATCTTTAGCATGTTTAGCCGGGTTTGTTACAGTCAGAGTTCCCGCGACCTTTTCCTGCCCTATGCCCCGGTCTTTCACCGCTCTATTTACTGTTTGTTTTATGTCGCCAGAAATGGCTGGTAAATAGCCTGCAATTCTGTCTCTAGGAACATCATAACGAACTAATCTATAATCCGTGGGAGTAGACATCCCAAACTTACCCTCTGTTAAAAATTTAACATTAGAAGGGACCTTGTTAGGGTCTAGTGTCGCTGAAATCAACTCTTCTGGTTGGAAATCCCCGTCATTAGTTAGTTTTACTAATCTAAACATTGGAACGGTGTCACCGTACCCTTTAGTGTCCAAAGCTTGATTAGTTTTCGCAACGATAGCTCTATCGCTTAACAGTCTGCTAGCCACCTCCTCGCGGGAAACTTTAGTAGGATCAATCACCCAAGAAGTTATAAGCTCTGACGTATCAAAGTCAGAGAAGGAATTATTTGTTCTCTGCCCAATCAACTTAGCAAAAGGAGCTATTCCCTCGTTTCGTGGGCCTTGGTCCGCGATCCGCGATAAGTTCTGCGGGGAAAACGGACCGTCAACCATTTCAGAGCCGTTAAAGTAACGTACTTCAGCGCGAATGTTAGGTACACCAGACGCCGCCGCTACCGCAGCACGGGTATTGCCCTCTAAAACATAAGCCTGACCAAGATGGTTAACCCCAACTACAACGCGGTTGCCTTTCTGGTCCGGGTCAAAACCTTCTTCTCTTACAGATTCCATAAGACGGTCAAACTTAGGGTCCCCCGCCATACGTGTTTCGTTCATCGCGCCGGGTAGGTCATTTACAAAAGAAGACGGTAGGGTGAAAGGCTTCTCAGCCTTTACATTAATGTTCGGTAAATCCACACCAAGAAGCGCGGTCTGCGGTCCGCGGAGGTAGTCATCTCCTTCAGGGCGCGTTTGTTCAAGGTACTCGATGTTTTCTCTGGTATAATCGTTATTGCCACGAGCTATATCCGGGTTGTCTTGGTAAAATCCAAAACTTTTCACTTGTTGGTTTGAAGTAGGAAGCCTGCTTTCAGAGATACCTTTACCTATCATGCCCGCAAAGGGAGCTATGCCCTCATCGTTATACGCTGCCGCTTCTTCAAGAAGGTCGTCTTCATCCACGCGGTCCACGGCGTCAAGCTCGTCCATAGATACGTCAGTATCCGCCATCTCTTTACGGCGAGAAGCAACAGGATTTAACAAAGCCTCGTCCGGGTTCTCAAAGCGGTTCTGTACTACACGGGCCTCTGTTTCGCCGTACAAGGTTTCGTAGCTCTTTATAGCTTTAGCCTGCAAAAGACGCTCATCTACTTCAGGATATCGTTCCACAAGCTGGTCAAATATTTGTTTCGCGCTACCGCCACGAGGAAGTCCTTCAAGGTTTTGAACTCCATGCTGTACTTCATGCAACAAAATAGATTGAAAGGTCTTTGGATCCCCCACATCTGATATACCAATCAAAGGAGCGCCTGTCGGGCTCTCGTCTGCATTTGCAAAGAATGCTTCTGGGGCCTTTTCAAAAGGGTTATTAAGATCTCTAGGTACAAGCCTAATTACTTCGACGCCCCGCATTTCAGGGTATTCGGTATATAGCTCTTCAAAATCTAGCACATCCCCCAGCCGTGTAATCTTACTGACCGCGGGGTCCATATACAAATCCCCCTCTTCAGTGAAGAAACCCGTCGGGTTCCCTTCTTTTAAGCCAAACGCCGTGCCGGAGCCGTAGCTAATGTCTACTTCTCCCGCCACATTTGGGTTCAGAGAAGAATTTTTTGTAGGTATTTCAAAACGAAAAGCATCTACGTCAGAGCCTAAAACTTCAGAATCAAAGAAAGCCTTATTGGCACGGAAAATGTCGTCCTCACTCTTGCCCATAGCTTTCAAAGATTTTGCGGTGGCTTCCCTAGCACTTCCTGTTTGTGCCCGTCTGCCGCCCATAATACCTAGAACAGTTGAGCCGTCGTCCGCGACCCGTGCGATAGATGCCGCTGTTCCGAGGGCCGTGGTCGCTGGTATACTGAGCGGGTCAAACCTTTCAACTTCACCTGTATCTGGGTTATATGTCTCGCCGCCACCTAACGCGGTGCGAATTTGGCGTTTAGGTAACTCTTCTAACTCCCCGCTGACCGCGGTAGCAATACCAGAGGCTGTTCCAGTAGGGTCCTCAATCAAGCTTTTGAAAAAGTCTATGCCGCCAGAAATAATTGGAGGGGTCCCGAACTGAGGGTCAGAAACCTGCATAGGGTTTTCAGAATAGATGTACGCGCCGTCGACCTCTTGAGCATCCACAGAATAAGGTTTGTCCACTTGGTACGACATGGGCACCAAAGGTGAAAGTATCTGTGAGATAAGTGGCGAGGTAGGGTCTACTGGTAATCCAGATTTTCGTTCAGCCATAATAAGCGCGTACCTGAGTATACTTTTCTTCGTCTACGTCCCAATCGTCTGTAGGTATAGATACAAAGTTGCCTTGGCGGTATCTCATCAGCGCTTGGGTCATACTATCAACAAGGTCATCATACTCCCCATTGGGAAATGCCGCAACTTCTTCAATAAGTTCGTCAGCAAAACTCTCGTCAGGAGCAAACACCATGCCCGCCTCGAACAGGGGTGATACCGCATGTACACGAGATACCTTGTCGTTACCGCGTGACGGTGTGAAGTTTACTACAGGAATACCCATATTGCGTAATTCGTGGGTCAAAGGGGTCCCTGACGCTTTTGCTTCAATAATTACAGTTTCTGGTTCCCAAAAATTATATTGCTCCCATGCAATCTGCTTTAACTCAGGGAAATCCCAGCGCCCCTTCTTACTGTCGAGCAATATCAACCCTCTGGGGCCCCCTATTTCCTCCGGCCTAAATACACCCCATGTGGTTATGGCTGAGTAGTCGGCGGATTCTTTCTTAGAAAAAGCGGTATCATAGCTCTGTATGACATACTCAAGATTGGGTACATTATCTTTCTCCCACCGTTGCCACCACTCCCGCGGGATAATTGCGTTCTCATCCCCAGTTGGGCGCTGTTGATACTGCGCGTTCCACTTAGCAGGCGGAATAGACGCTTTTACCTTCTCAAGGTCTTCTTGTGACCAAAACTCAGGCCATGTTGGCTCCCCGTCATCCAGCAAAGCAGGAAGTTCTACTATCTCCCACTGGTCCGCTTTAGGGTCTTTATTCATCTGCTTGATTAGCTGCCCCGTCAAATCCTTCTGGGACCACCGCGTCATAACAAGAATTATAGAACCCCCCGGCTGTAGTCTCTGTCGGGGGCCCCCAGTGTACCAATCCCACGCATCTTCAAAACCATTATTGGACATAGCCGTCTGTTCAGAGTGCGGGTCATCAATGATAACCAAATCACCACCACGACCAGCAAGGTTTGAACCCACACCCACCGCATAATATGTACCTCCCCTTGCCGTGTCCCAACGACCAGAGGCTTTACTGTCTGCCGACAACTTTGCTTCAGGAAATATTTCTGTGTAATCTTCGCGGTCAAGGAGGTTCTTAACCTTACGACCAAAACCTACTGCAAGCTCTGTGGTGTGCGTTGCCTGAATAATTTTCATATTAGGATTTCGCCCGATAAACCATGCAGGCAAAAAGTTTGACGCAAATTCTGATTTGGTATGACGCGGCGCCATGTTGATAATAAGTCTCTTGAGGGACCCGTCCGCCACCCTTTGAAACTTTTCAGCTATTATCTTATGGTGGTCACCTGCTATGAACTCAGGCCACATGGCCTTTACAAAAGTTAGGAAATCACCGCGGCAAGCTTCAATCCTGTCTAACTGAGCCAATCGAAGCTGTAACTTTATGGCGCGATCTCTCGCATCATCACTCATGTTAAT
>CAACVD010000023.1_pt1 | contig 57894 bp, 109 predicted proteins | sample 2381771 | NCBI WGS metagenome assembly CAACVD01 (sample SAMEA5211965, study PRJEB30684) | marine metagenome | biome: Marine; feature: Epipelagic; material: Water | collected 2015-10-15 | depth 15 m
ATTTACCCGATAGCCCAAATGAACATGGAAAAATAAGAAAACTTAGTATGACTCTAACTTTATCACATGAAGATGAGTATGAGGGTGGAGATTTAGAGTTTGATCTTAGGCATAATACTGACGTACCTGAAAAAATAGTATGTAAAGAAATAAAACCAAAAGGTAGTATTGTGGTGTTCCCCTCTTTTGTTTGGCATAGAATAAAACCAGTAACAAAAGGTACTAGACACTCTTTAGTATGTTGGAATTTAGGACTACCATTTAGATAATATGAGATTTAATAAAAATAAATATGCAATAGTAAGAAAAGTACTCTCTAAAAATGAAGCAGATATTTTTTATAGTTATTTACTAAATAAAAGAAAATTAGCAAATGCACTATTTGAAAATAAATTAATTTCTCCTTTTTGTTTTGATTACGGCACTTGGAATGATACTCAAGTTCCTGATACTTATAGTCTTTACGGAGATCTTTTAATGGATACTTTACTAGAAAAAATGCAACCTTTAATGGAAAAAACTACAAAACTTAAACTTTTTCCTAACTATTCTTATACAAGAGTATATAAAAAAGGTGACATCTTAAAAAGACATAAAGATAGAAATAGTTGTGAAATATCTACTACTCTTAATTTAGGAGGAGATTCTTGGCCAATATACTTAGAGCCTAGTGGACAAGAAAATAAAAAAGGAATAGAAGTAAATTTAAATCCTGGCGATATGTTGATATATCGTGGTTGTGATTTAGAACATTGGAGAGAGCCTTTTGAGGGAGAAACTTGTGGTCAAGTATTCTTACATTATAATAATGAAGATTCTGATATTGAAGGACAAAAATTATATGATGGTAGAATATGTCTAGGATTACCGCAAGGGTTTAGAAACTGTCAATAAAAAAGGGGCTTTCGCCCCTTTTTCTTACATTATTGGAGTATTATCTCCAACTTCATCTTGCGATGGTGAATCCTTAATTAAACTTCTTAACTTGTTTGTTAGAGATTCTTGTGCAGCTTGTAACTGTAAACCCTTCATTTGATGATTTTGTAACTTCACTCCAAGATTTTGAATTGTAGCTACATATGTTTTAGCTTCATCGGAAAGGTCTTCGATAAGATACTTTTTATCGTCTACTACTACAGCTGGTTTTTCTACAGTGCTCATAATATTTCCTTAAACGAATACATCTTCCCAATTTCCTTGGGTGCTACTCTTAGCATACTCAGTAGCTCTATTTTCAAAAAAGTTGGTATGCTCAACTGCATTAACTTGCATATCAATCCAAGGCAACGGATTTTCCGTGCTATGAAAAATTTTCTTCATACCTAGCTGAAGTAATCTTCTATCCGCAATATAACGAATATACTCTTTCACTTCTTTTGCTGTCAAATCAGGTACTTCTGCCTTTGCAAAGCAGACATCAATAAACTTATCTTCAAGTTCCACAGTCCTTTCGGCTGCACAGTAGATTTCATACTTAAGTTTATCTGTCCACAACTCTGGATTTTCTGATATGAAAGTTCTAAATAATTTACACAATCCTTCAACATGTAGGCTTTCATCACGAATAGACCATGTAACAATCTGACCCATACCTTTCATAAGGTTGTGCCGTGGATAGTTGAGAAGTATAGCAAAACTACTAAATAGTTGCACTCCTTCTGTAAATCCACTATAGACTGCCATAGTCTTTGCCATTTCATGTGGTGTGTCCATATTAAAATTAGATAAATATTCATGTTTTTCTGCCATAGCATGTATATCCATAAACTCTCTATACATATCATCAGATTTACCTAGAGTTTCCAAAAGTAAAGAGTATGCCTCTTGATGTACTGCTTCCATCGCAGCATAACTAACTAACATCATTCTTACTTCTGGTTGTTTGAATGTGGGTAGATAATGATGTGCATATCCACCACAAACATCTACATCTGCTTGTGTAAAAAATCTAAATATATTATCTAGTAATAATCTTTCATCGTTACTAAGTTTTTGATTATAGTCTTTTATATCGTCTTGTAAAGGTACCTCATCAGGTAACCAGTGCATTTGTTGTTGTTTTTTATAATTTTCAAATGCCCAAGGATATGTAAAAGGCTTATAATAGTTTCTTTCTTGTAATAACATTTTTAACCCTCACAACTTAGACAATCTTGCTGTTCAAAGATTATCTCTCTTTTTACTTCATTAGAAACTGTATCAGCACGACTGATAGCTTCGCTTCTTAGATAGTAAAGTGTTTTTAAATTTTTTGCCCATGCTAACATATGGACATTATGTAAATCTTTTTTACTCACATCAGGTGGAAAGAAAAGATTTAAACTTTGTGACTGACAAATAAATTGCTGTCTTTGAGATGCGTGTTCTATAAGCCAAGATTGATTTATTTCAACCGCAGTCTTGAACACTTCTTTTTCTTCGTCTGTTAAAAAAGTTAAATGCTGAACACTTCCTTTATTTGTAACTATATCTCTCCATGTCTTCTCGTCATTCATTTCATACTTCTCTAAAAGTTTTTCTAAGAACTTATTCTTTTGTAGAAATGAACCACTCTTTGTTTTCTGAGTGTATGCATTTGCACGAAAAGGTTCTATACTTGGTGAAGTATTACCACAAATTATACTCGAGGAAGCATTTGGAGCAATAGCAAGTAAATGAGCATTTCTAACTTGACAAGTGTCATCATCAGGACAAGCTCCTCTTTGTACTGCTAATCTTCTAGTTTCTTCCATGGCTTGTGTCTTGATATGTTCAAAGATACCATAATTAATATTAGAAGCTGCTAACCCTTCAAATGGTATGCTTAATTTTTGTAAATAAGCATGAAATCCCATTGTTCCAAGTCCAATACTTCTTTCTCTATATGCACTATATTTTGCTTTTTCAAGTTGTTCTGGTGCACTATTAATAAATGATTCTAAAACATTATCAAGAAATCTTACTAAATCAGGAATAAAAGATGGGTGACTTTCCCACTCGTCAAAATATTCTAGATTTACACTACTTAAACAACATACTGCTGTTCTTTCATCATTTGTAGGTAAAGTTATTTCAGAACAAAGATTACTATGATTTACATATAATCCTTTTCTTTGTTGAAAATCTGGTAAATCATTGTTTACTGCTTCTTCAAACATTATATATGGTTCTCCCGATTCCATACGATTCTGTAATATTTTTACCCAAAGTGCTCTTGCACTTACCACTTTTTTAACTTCTTTTGTATGCGGGTCAATTAACTCCCAGGAGTCATCGAATCCTTCTTCTCTTGTTGCTTTGTGGATCGTTTCCAAAAACGCATCAGAGACAACAACCCCATGATGTAAGTTAAGAAACTTCCTATTAGTATCCCCGCCAGTTGGCTTTCTACCATCTAAAAACTCCTCTATTTCAGGGTGAGTTATATGTAGATATGCTGCATAACTTCCTCGTCTGGTAACTCCCTGTGAGAAAGCTAACATTTCTGCATCTACAACTTTTACAAAGGGTACTACACCTGTGCTTTCTGAGCCTTTAGAAGTTCTAGTTCCAGAAGAACGAACATCACTCCAACTACCTCCAATACCACCACCAAATGATGATAAGAAAGCATTTTCTGTATAATGTCCTGTAATTCCTTCTCTACTATCTTCCACATAGTTCAAAAAACAACTTATTGGTAATCCCCTATTAGTTCCACCATTAGATAATACTGGTGTAGCAAACATAAACCAAAGTTTACTTGCATAATCATAAATTCTTTGAGCATGGTCGTCATCATCAGCAAAGGCCTCCGCTGCACGAGCAAATGCTTCTTGTGGACTCTTTTCATCACCCACCATATATCTATCTTGTAGAGTTTTTATACTAAAATCTGTTAGTACTTTATCTCTACTATAATCTATCTTCACTGACATAATTTTCTACCTTCTCTAATATTTCTTGTGCATTTTCGACTCCTATATGTGATACTGGATTTAGTTTTAAATCCATAAGTTCTACATTTAGTAAAAGTTGGTCTTTGCCAAAGTTATTCAAGTTCTCTATATATTTATATTTTCCATGAATAGGCAAAGAGTTAGCTATGTCAAAAATGTCACCCATGTTTTGCATTAATGTTACTGCTCTTTTCGGACCAACACCCATAACTCCTGGTACATTATCTCCTTTATCTCCTGTTAAACATTTGAAAGTAAGATATTGTTCAGGGTCAAAGTCATAATGCTCGTCCCAATTATCTAATGTGATTTCTTTTCTCGTTACTGTCGAGAATCGTGATATATTCTCGTCAACAAGTAAATCCCAGTCTTTGTCAGATGATATTAACCAAATATTTTCTAGTCCCATATTCTCTCTGTTTTCACACAGAAAAGCTGCGATATCATCTGCTTCCACACCCTTATATTTAAGAGTGAGGATATTTTCTTTTTCTCGTAAAGTTTTCATAGTAAACTCAAGTTCAGAAATAAACTCTAAAAATAGTTCTTCCTCTTCTTTTGTTTGTTCTGCAAATCTTTCTTTACGATTTGCTTTATACTCTGGATAAAGTTCTTTTCTATAATCACTTCCTCCGTCGCCAAGCACTACTATCTCTCCGCAGTCATAAGACTTTGCAAGAGATTTTATAGTTCTTATATATTCGTCACAAAAAGCTAAATTACCTGCGTGTTTCCATCTAAATGCGATGTTTAATCCATCAACTATTAGCAGATTTCCGTTCGGTATCGGCTTCCCATGGTCTGTAAATTGTATTGCCATTTGTAAATCCTATTTCTTCTTTTTGTAGCCAATGTTCTAGTAGTAGAACATACATATCTAACCAAGCTATATACATATATTGCTCTGTATGTATTGGCTTTCTTTTTGTTCCGACATACTGCTTTGAGTGGTTTTCTTTAAAAATAAGCAGAGGTTCTTGTTTCATTTCCTTAGCTTGTTTACAAAGTTTATTCCACCATTGCACTATATTATTTGTCTTTTGTGTAAACATTTTGTGATTAAATGCCATATCTCTATAGTGTTTTACTTCTATTGTGAACACATTCTCATGGTCTATAATATGTAAGTCACCTTTGATTTTACCACTACCACTTCCTGGTGTTTGTGTAAAACTTAGATTTGCATAATCACTTAGTATTTTTGCTACTTTTAGCTCGGCATACCTACCTTTACTTCTTGAACTCATATATTTTTTCCAATAAACCAAAAGGCTAAAAACATAAAACCAACTGTTGCAACTTGCACTACTGACATTATTGCTACAAAAGGTAATTGTATTTTTCCTAATGGTAATAATTCTTTTTCAAGCCACTCTTTCTGTTCCTCTGGAGTAGCTTCACGTGTTTTATTTAATTGTAATTCTAACTGTTCTATGTATTTCACTTTAATAGTTTTTCAAGTTCAACATATCCTCCGATATGTTCTCCATCAACCACAATCTGTGGAACACTAACTGCCTTTGGAAACTTCTTTGCCATTTCCAAATGTTTAAAATCAACTCCTAAAACTTTATAATCTACATTATGCCCTTTATTTTCGGCTAATGCTTTGGCTTTTTTACAAGCCGCACAGTTTGGTATACTGTAAATCTCTATGTTCATTCTGGAAATCCCTCTTCTACGAACTGTCCGATTGTTTGTATATCATTATCAGACAGAACACTAGCTTGACCCCACATTAAAGCAGATTGGGCACCTCTTGTGCCTCTGTTTTTATATGTAGTCAAAGCATTAATTATATACTCTGCATCTTTGCCAGCTAACGCTGGAAATGCTCCCATGCCCTGTCCTTGTCCACCATGACAAGCTGCACAACCACCCCATGCTCCACGAATGGAACTAAAAGGGTCTTCAGCAGCCGCAAGTTGTTGAATTTTCAACTGTTCTACAACAGTTCCATGAACACGAACATATTCTTCATAACACTCTCCATAACAACCTTGTACTCTCGGTTGTCGAGGGCTATCTTTTGTTGCATACCAACCAAGTCCTATCATAATAATTATAATAATTACTGGATATTTAAGCATGATATATTATTCTCCTTTATTATTTCTACTTTTTGTAAGAGTGGGTGTGTCCAACCATGAGATACTAAATATGTATTTAGGTCATCTTCTTTGAGTAGAACTTCCACTACTTTTTCTTTTCCCTGCTCATCAAGAGCCTGATTTACTTCGTCTAAAAATAAAACATTGATACGAGAGGACGAAATACTACTCATAAGGCGTCGTATTGCGACTAATGTAGCAATATTTACTCTTGCCAGTTCTCCGCTGGAAAGTGCCGTAATATCAATGATGTTTCCGTTATCAGAGACTTCGACATTTAATTTGTCGCTCTGTATGACGAAATTTAGAGAAAAACGTCCATCACTAAACTCTGCGAGATAGTGGTTGGTCATTTCTTCGAGATTCTTTACCATACTCTCAATCTTATATGCAAGTAGTCCGTTTGTGCTAAATGCTTTCTTGAGTAGGTCAAGTATCTGTAATTTATCTTCTCTATCAAAGAGTTGTCCAGAAACTTCTTCCAACTCTTTTTCAAACTGTTCTGTTTGTTCTTCTATAATACCTATCTTCGTGTTGTGTCTTTCCCTACGATTATTCTCCTCCACAACTTCTTCGAGTTTTGCTCTCGACTCAGAGATTCTCTCTTTAAGGGTTGAGATTTTGTCTGACAGGTCTTTCTCTGAAACCAATTCTTCGGGAAGAGTCGAATCAATACTTCTATAAATCTCTTCCCATTCTTTTTGTTTGTTTTTACCTTTCTGTATTTTTCTGTTATGCTCTTTGATCTTCTCAATCTCCGAATAAATCTTGGAAACATTACTTTTTGCAACTTCAACTTCGGCCTCCTGTTTCGTTCTAATTTCTTCTATTAATTGTGTATCTACTTCCTGTAAACAGGTAGGACAAACTTTTTCATCTGTACCTTGAAAGATTCGCTTAGAACTTTCGGCTTGCCATTTACCCAGCTGGGACTGTAAATCATCATAATCTTTTATCTCTCCTTTTATTGGCTCGAGTTTTATACTTTCCAACTGCGTTTTCCAATAATTATTTTGAGAAATTTTTTGGTTTTTATCCGAGATATTTTCATGTTCTATTAATAAAGAACGTAAAGTTTTCTCGTCTTCTTCCGAGTAAAATGGTAAATCCATTTTGGGAAGTAGTGATGTATCTGTCAATTTATTGTCTGTTAACCATTTTTCGATAGTATCAATTTTTGATTCTAGTCGTGCGACAAGTGTTGACTCCGTCCTTACTGCTTCTTTAAATATCTCAAAGTAACGAACATACTCATCAAGTTTTAATAAGTCAATTAAAAACTTTTTTCTGTTTGTATCTGTTGCTGTCAAAAACTGCAAACTTGCATTTGTGTTTTGATATACCAGCTGTGTAAATGTTTTGAAGTCTACTCCTAGAGCTTCATTAAGTGTTTTATATGTATTTGTTGCTGTGTGAGAAGATATATCCTCTCCATTTTTTATCAACTTACATTTAAGGGCATTTCTACGAGAAACGCTAATACTATAATCGTCATTATCAATGGAAAAGCTAAGACTAATGTCATAGCCGCTATTAACGTAACGATTTGCAATGTCCGCTTTTTTAACATTTTTACTGTTTTTATTAAATAATACTTCTTCTAATATGAGAGGAATAGAACTTTTACCTACACCATTTGTTCCTACAAGTTGTGTAAGAGTTGCTTGGGATAAATCTAGTTCGTTATTCGACCCATATGAGAAACAATTACTCCATGCTAAATTCTTTAGAATAATCATTAAATACTCTCACTATATCGTTTGTTTTTTCTATCTTTAGTATCTCTGTTAGATACTTTACTAATTCTTCTTCTATTGTTAAATTGTCAAGATTTAAAGTTGCCTCTACTTCTCGTTTTATAACTTTCTTATCTAGCAACTCTGAATTTTTTACTTTTGCTAAATCTTGAACATCTCCCTCTATTTCGTAGATTGTGTGGTGGAAGTCTGTTTGTACCATTTCCTCTACATTATCTACTGTCTTACGAATTAACTGAGGTAAGTCAAATTCGTGCCATGTCCAAGACCAATCATCATCAATAAGAAGATAACCAGTCTTTACTACATTTCTATGAAATGATGTTGTCATAGGACTGCCAGGATATACAATATTTCGTTGAGTATTCTCGTGAGCATGTAAATCTCCTGCAAATACAGTCTTAAATTTATCAAATCGAGTCAAGTCTACTTCTGGCACTACATGAGGTGGTATCTCACCACGAACATGAGTAAATAGATAGTCTACACCCTCTATATCTTCTATACTGCCTTTTCTATGTAAGTCAGCATATGGTAGAATTGCCCAATCATGAAGGTAAAAAGTTTCTGTTATAACTTTTACTTTTGGATTAATTTCTTCAGTTACTCTTTTTAAATTAGTAAAAAATGTTTTATGTTTTCTTGTAGCTTCATGATTACCGTCAAATATAATCGTGTCTACACTAACACCTTTTATAAAATCAAAGTATAAAGTAAGTTCGTCCATAGATGGAACTCTATCAAATAAATCTCCACCTATAATATGTAACTTAACCTCTTTTTCTAATTCATAAATTTTTTCAAAAAATAACTTATATCTAGAACAAGCCCATGGTAATGGTACATTCTTTTGTCCTAATTTTATGTGCCAATCTGCTGTAAATAATATCATTTAATCCACTTTAATCCATGTAATTTCTTTATATCAGACCAAATAAACCATGCATAATCTATTGAATCTGTGCCTTTACCTGTAAAGGAAGGTCTTTTACTTAGTATAACTAAGCCATCAGGTGGAAACTGTGACCAAAAATCATATCTTGCTTGACTACCTAAAAAGTTAATTCTAAGTAACATAATTACTGTTGTAGAACAAGCCATAGAATGTTCTATAAACTCCTGTGCTAGAGAGAATGGTGGATTAGTTAATATTAAATCAACCTCTCCACTCCATTCAAAGTAATCTTTGCCTTCTTGTATTTCTGTCCAAGAAGTTTCTATTCCTTGATTCTCAAGAAATGATACTATTCTACCATCTCCCTTGCAGGGTTCATGAGCAGTTTTAAACTGTTTCCAGTCTATTGGTAACTTTTCATAACACCACTCGGGAGTAGGATAATAGTCAAATTTACTACGCAATGAAATCCTCTCCAGGCTCCCAAGCACAACCAGTTAATCCACCAGCTTTTAGTGCTTGTAAAGTTCTAAGTATTTCCTTGGCATTTCTACCTGTATCGTCACGATTGACAGATACATGAGCAATATATCCTTCTGGGTCAAGAATGTAAGTAGCTCTATAACATACTCCTTGTTCATCATCAACAATACCAAGTTCTTTTGCTAACATAAGTCCTCGGTCTGCTAATAGAGTATGTTCTATATTCCCAACATCATCATCTGAAAGTTTCCAGTTTAGTTTTGAATATTCATTATCTCCACTAATACCAAAAACTTCTTCTGTTTCTTGTAATAAAATATCCATTTTAGATATTTCTGTTGGACAAATAAATGTCCAATCTTTAGGATAGAAGTAAACTACTCCCCAATCTTGTAGCTTCCATTGTGATTGAACAATAAGATTATTCTCTTTATCGACTCCATCTAATTCAAAAGCTGGAAACTTTTCCCCAATACCAATCATTGTACATCAAACTCCGATGAGATGTTTTCATCAACGGAACCAGCTTCTTCAGTTACTCTTTTAAGAAGTTCTAACTGAGCATCAGCAGTTGGTCTTGGTAAAACATCGTCCATTGACTTAAGATTGGCAATAAGTTCCTGTTCACTTTCATCAAGTGCTCTTGGCTTACATTTTAGTGCTTGTAGCTGGTATTCCACATTAAAAACCTGTGGGCCAGTCTTGAGTCTTTTAAAATAAACGTCCCAACCAGTTTCTGTATCTGTTGGGTCTCCTAAATCTTCGGAAGCAGTCATTATTTGGTCAAATAACTTTCTCTTTAGATTAAAGATTTTAATTGTAGGTGTATCTCCGCCATAATCAATACATTGTATAGCATATGACCAAGCACACTTTTGGTCTGGGTAGTAAGAAGGGATATGGTCTACTTCTTTATTGTTAAAAGTTTCGGTATTTCTATCGAAAGCTAAACACTCTAAAGGTAGATTCTTGTTATTTTCTCCTTTTACCCAATAAAGGTATCTAGGTAATAAATCACCAACAAGTCTTACTTTGTGATTTTCCTTACCAGTATACACATATGATTCTATTTTTTCTTTCTGAGCTGAACCTTTGCTCTGATTAAATTTAATTGCCATTATTATATTTCTCCTTGTGGCTCCTCGAACATAAAGTGAATATGATTCGCTTTAATATCAAGCAGTCTATTATTTATAATCAAATCTTGCGACACAGGGCAGTGAAGCAAGTCTAAAGTGGTGTCTTTCGTTTCATTAAAATTATGATAGGAGCGGAATGATGCGACACCTGCATATTCTACCACCTCACTATCACTATAAGTCCTACCTTTCTCTAGTAATTCTTTAGGATTAAGTAAAAAACTATATCCACCGAACTTGTATCTACGAAATTTATAGGTAGGGTCGTAGTAATTTTTGGGTAACTGTTTATATGTTATCATACGAAGGATAGCAATTATATGTTTAATTTTTCCATTGCTTACGCTTAGTATCTTATCCCAATTATAGAGTAACATATATTATATCATAAAAATTAACCGTTGTCAAGAAGTATTTTTCCGAGGTCATAACTCCCTAACAGAGTAACCTTGTTTCATGTAGTATCCTAGTCTTGCACTATTTTGTCTACTTGCTGTATTACCCTTTAAATTTATATCTACAACCACAGGTTGCATTTTATCCTCTTTCTTTCTCAGTATTCTCCCAATAAGCTGCGTAAGTAGAGGTTCATTATTTATTGGTGTTGCTAATATTAAACAACTTAATTCATCTATCGAGATTCCCTCAGAGAATATCGACTGTGTCCCAAATAGAACATTTTTATCATTCTTTAACTTATTGATGGTTTTCTCTCTTTCGGCAAAATCCATATCACCTGTGACATGAACTGCTATATCACCTACTAACTGAGAACAAGTTTTTAGAAAATGAACTCTATTTGAAACTACTAATACTTTATGACCTCGAGCAGCATAAGCTGATGCTATTACTGATACACTATCAATGTATTCTCTATTATAGCATAAATGATTTACTTTACTTGCCCATGGCATTGCTCTGCCATCTAAAAATCTTATTTGAGATTTTATTATATCAACACTAGGTGTCATAAAGTTTTCTTTTGGTGGTTTCAATACATGATTACCAAAGTAATCACGAAAGACCACATGTCTACCATCTTTTCTTTCTAGTGTTCCTGTTAGTCCTATCTTATATCTTGCAGGCATTTCATCTATAATTCGTGTAAAAGTTGGACTACTAACGTGATGCATTTCATCTAAAATAATAGTTCCGAATAGATGTTTTATATCCTTAATTCTTCGGTATAAAGTCTGAATATTCCCGCAGACGATTGGAGGCTGAGTGTCAAAGACTCCACCACCGATTCTGCCTGGTCGTATTCCATAGACTTTTTCTACTTCTTTTTCCCATTGACTTCTTAGATTAGTTGTATGTGTTACTACTAATGTTTTTTGTTTTAGTTTTCCTGCGATAGCTAAACCTGTAAATGTCTTTCCCCAACTTACCCATGCGTTAATTATAGCATTATCGTCCACCTCTGAATAGACCATCTCTTGGGAAGGTCGTAAATCAAACTTAAACTCAGGTAGTTCTATTGGTGACTTTACTCGTTTATCTACTATTTCGTAGTCATGTGGGATTAAATCCAATCTTCCGCCAGGTATAGTAACTAAACCTGGTCTAACTCGTCTAAAAGTTTTAATAACAATAGGCGGGTCAGTAGGTATTCTAGGAGGCAAAGTATAAGTTAATTCTCTTTCTAACTTTTCCTCTAACTCTGGAGTAGTATCTAAGTATATTCTATGATTTAGTATTGCCTTCACACTACTTTTGTCCAGTCAAGTATTGTTGAAACCTCTATATCTTCCCATTTTTTAAACTCTACATCATAACAGATTAGTTTATCTCCAGATTGATTGTCTAATTTATTTGGTATATATTTATCAGAAAGAGTATATTCTCTTTGATACTCTTTTCCACTATATAAACTTCGAAATCGAATAAGAACTATTCCGTCTTGTAGTGATGATATTAAATCTTTCGCCATGTATTATTTTTCCTCTCTTTAACTGTTTCATACAATTTCCAAGGTATTCCTTTTCTGTATAAAACTCCTGCCCATTTTTCTTCTGAGCTTGTTGGTCTAAGCACATCAAAAGGAAAAGGAATATCCTTTACCTTAATTATACTTCTACCTCTTAATCTTTCTACTTTTAATATTTTATTATATCTTAATTGTACTTTTTCTGTCTTTTCGTAAATTATAAACTCACCTTTTGAGTCAATAAAAAACTTTCCTTGATGTTTTATTAATTCTATTTCATCATTTATCATATATCTCAAAGGATATAAACTTTTCATTGGTGTTTGTAATCGTCTTTTTCCAAGTGTTTCTCCTGACATATTTTTATCGTCTAGTACTTGGTCTTCAATCCATAGAATACCATCTGCCTCCATAACTTCATCTGTATGAACAACATACAGAGGGAATTCAAAGTTCATACTATGTATTCTTTTCTTTCTTTCTTTGCGGTGTGTTTTATACCACTTTTTGTTGTATATTCTTGGGTTAGTCCTTTTGCTCCAGCTTTGCCTAAAATAAATAAAAATATACTTACTACAGTAAGCACTAAGATTGCTACTAATATAACTCCATCAACCATATTTTGCCTCAAACTTACCCATACTGTAATCTTCTCCTACTTCAAAGTCACAACCGATTGGGCAACCTGGAATACTTACTCCTCTATCTCTCCCTACACATTCTTTCAGTTTTGCACTATATGTTTCTATCTCGTTCTCTGGAACTTCTGCGAGTATTGAGTCGTGAACTAAAGCAAATATTCTAGCTTTAGAACCCGACTTCTTAATATACTCATTCATTTCAATAGCGGCAAGCAAATTGACATCTGAGGCTACCGACTGAACTAAGAAGTTAATACCACTCCTTACTTCATGTGATGCGATACCTTGGTCTTTTGATTTTGCATTTGGTAATCTTCTCTTTCTACCAAAGAAAGAATATATAAATGCGTTGTCTCTAATAAATTGTTGATTAACTGCAAGCCATTGTTTAAGGTTTTTAAACATATCAAAGTATTGTGTAATAACTCTACTTGCCTCTCCTACTGAAAACTCTTTTCCACTATCTTTTGATACTTGCCAACTAATCTTTTGTGGGCCAGCTCCATACATTATACCGAATGTAACAGCTTTAGCCTGTTGTCTTCTATCTCCATATAATTCTGCAACTTCTTCTACTTTACAAGGTAGTTTAAATACTTGTTTTGCAATAGCCGAGTGAAAGTTTCCACCCTGTCTAAATACATTCATTAACTCCTCATCTTTAGCTAATACAGCTGCACAATATACTTCTGCTGTTGTTAAATCCATTGCAACAATTTTGTGTCCTTCTTTTGCTTTTATACAACCCTTTACAATAGGGTTATCTCGTGGTATTTGTTGCATATTTAGTTTACCACTAGACGATAATCGTCCTGATGTTGTTCCGTGTAAATTAAATCCTGTTCTTAGTCTTTCGTCTTTATCAAGAGCAGGTAATATCTTCTCTAAGTAAGTATTTCTTACTTTTACATTTTGTCTAACTTCTAAAATAAGTTTTGGTATTTCATGTTGTTCTCCCAACTGAGTAAGAACTTCTGCATCAGTTGAATCAGCTCCTGTTCCTGTCTTTTTACCTGTTGGCTCTAATCCAATATAATCAAATAATAGACTTCGTAATTGAACTGTAGAATTAGGATTAAACTCTCCTCTATCTTTTATAAATCTTTCTACAGCTTCATAAGATTGTAGTTTATTAACTGCGTCATCAATCTGTTCTTGCATCAAAATAGAACTTTTTTGTAATCTTTCTTTATCGAATGGCACACCATTACTTTCTATATCACAAAGAAAACGACAGCCTGGTAATAAAACATTTCTATAAACCCAAGTTAGTTTACTATTTGTATCTAATGCTTTTTTAAATTTATGAAATAAAGTTAGAGTTACAACTGCGTCCATTGCAGCATAGTCTTTCATTACATCAAAAGGAACTAAATCCCAACTAAAGTCATCTTTTAGTATACCATGTTGTTTTCTATAATTATCAATCCATTGATATAAATTTTGTTCGTACTCTCCATAATCTGTATGTTTCATTGCTAGAGTTTTTAGTCCATGTGTTCCTGGTTGCTCGTCTAGTAAATAATGTTGAAGCATTGTATCTTCAAATCTAGGAAAACTAAAGTTGAAATGATACTCAAACCATGCTAAGTCAAACTTTGCATTATGAAACACTACTATCTTCTTCTCAAAGAGTTGTTGCATATATCCTTCACATTGTTTATCAATGCAATCAGTAGAGATATATGCTCCTTGTTGCTTTCCATTATGTTCATAAGATATTGAAAAACCTATCATATATCCATCTCGTGGATATAATGCACTTGTTTCGCAGTCAAGAGAAATGTATTCAGAATCAGATACTATTGCACTGGTTAGAAAGACATATGCCTCTTGTGTATTTTCTATTCCTATTTTATATTCTTCGGGTATCTCTACAACTTTTAAATCACCAGATATATAATCTTTTATATTTTGTACTGCTTCTTCAAAAGCTTTCTTAGCTTCAGGTCTAAAAGTAATCATAGCAGGATTAATTATAGGTAAATACTTATCATCTATAAGTCTACCATTCTCTGCCGTAATTGATGTTCTCTTAGTGAAATATTTAAAAGGCTCTGAGCCTACTAGAATAAAGAAATCATACTCATCTTCATTGATTTGTATATCAACATCAGACTTTAGTATTTTTTTCTTTTTTGCTGTTGATAGAGCATATCTATCAAATTCAAAGTCAAACCAACGATGAAAGTCAGTTGAACTTGGTGTTGTTTCAATTAATGCTATATTAGCCATATAATACTCTCTTTATCTCTCCTATTTGTTCGTTTGTTAAATTGCCAGGGTCTTGATTATCTCGTAATCTTACTATTTTAACTGACAAATCCATCTTCTCTGCAAGACCTTTTATTTCTTGTGAAGCCTGACGTCCTGCGTCATCTCCATCAAACATTATATCTATACCAGTTACCCCTTGCATTTTGAGTAGGGATAATTTTACCCAATTCATTTGTTTTGTGCCGAAACAGCACACGGTGTTCTTTAGGCCTTTATCCCAAAGATTTAGGGCATCAAATATACCCTCTACCAATATTGCCCTGTTCTGTATTAGTTTGGGCTTGGCAGGACAGAAAGGCAACTGCACACCTACTGGGTAGATGTAATACTTAGGTTGACTCTCTCCTATCATATTATTACTAATCAATCTGCCGATTAGTCCAACACTTTTACCTGTTAAGTCACGAATTGGAAAAACTATCCTTCCCTCAAATTTAGGCACATTCCAAGTAAAGGCTTGCCATATTTTTAGTGTATCTTTTCCTATATTTCTAAATGGAGCATCCCACATAATTCTTTCTTCGGGCAGTTGAATACCAACTGATTCTGCTCTCTTTTGTTCTATCTTTTCTTTTAATTTATGTATTTTTATTTCTAAACTTGTTGCAGGCGAACCGAAGTGGGTAAATATATTACCCTTAAATCCGCAAGAAAAACAATGCATTTGACCTGTAATGCGATCTACCCTTAAACTAGGATTAGTGTCATCATGTTCAGGATTTAGACACTTTATTACTGCGTCCTTACCTTGTAGTTTATAATCTATGCCTTTTTCTGTTAATAAGTCTACTGCAATCATAATATATATTATACTCGATTTTTAACTTTTTGTCAAGTAATATTTTTAGCAATCCTTAATGAAGATACCATCAACCATTTTGCCTTTTCTATCTTTTATGTCATCATACGCAACCTCTAAACACTCCTGTAAATTAGTACTGTTTCTAGCTGCGATATTGATTAAGATTACTAAACAATCTCCAATATCATCTTTTACATCTTGTTGTTTACATACACTATCAGATAGTTCTCCTACTTCTTGAACTAATTTTAGTACTTGGTCTTTATCGCTAGCACCATCAATAAGGTTTCTATCTTCGTGCCATTCTACAACTTTATTTATTAAATCTATCATCTTACTCCTTTTGTATTATCTGGAGCGGAATATCAGAATCGAACTGATATCTACTGGTTGGAAGCCAGTCATAATTGCCTTTATACTAATTCCGCTTTGGTGGAGGTGACAGGAGTCGAACCTGCGACCTACTGCGTGCAAGGCAGTTGCTCTCCCAACTGAGCTACACCCCCTATAAATCATGTACGTCTTCGTTTGTTTCTAGTGTTTCTTTTAACTCTGCTTTTTCGTCGGGGTCCATTACTGTATGAGGTCCAATCTTTAGTGTCTCCCAATTTATTTCACTAACAAATCCTGCCATTTTAGCACTCCTCATTTTTTCACAAGTAAGTTTTATTGCATTATGTTGGTCACCCCAATGAGTTATCTGATAAGCAGCATCAACTGCATCATAAATACCTCGTGAAAATCTTACTTGGTTGTTATCATTTGTTTGAACAGCAGAAGCAACAAGTACATTTTCATCTTGTGCTAGATACTTTAGTGCTTTCGATATTTCAATCTGCTCTGTCCAATCATATTGTCCTGAACGACCTGGAGCGTTGTGACGCTTAACTTGGTTTAGATAATCTACTACAATGATACCTAAATCATCATATTCTGCTCGTTTCTGTCTTACTGTGCTAATAATCTTAGCAACTGTGAGGGCGGGGTCATAAACTACATCAATTTGATTTGTTCTCTTGAACTTCTCTCTTGTGAGAACTCTATGGAACTTATCAAAATCTTTTTCTTTCAAATAATTACTATAGTGTTCTTCCCCATTATCAAAACGAACTGACCACCACTTTGCAACTTTCTGCCACTCATCTTCATACAGATTTCTTTCAATCAATCTACCAAGAGGAATATCAGCACTCATACTAACAATTCTTTGTAGAATCTGTCGAGTGTCCATCTCAATAGTAAAGTAAAGTGCAGACTTGCCAGTTTCCTGAACTGCTCTTGCAATATTACAAAGTGTAAATGATTTACCTCCACCACGTTTAGCGCCGACAACGACCAAATCTTTGGGAGAAAATTTATAGGATAAATCATAATCTTGATTTAATCCTAAAGCTAAACGACTTGAAATATCTTCTTCCGAGTCGAATAGTTCTACTGTGTCCATAGCTTCATCTTCGTCTTTTGTATCGACTCTATCTTGAACTTGGACAACTAATTCTTGCAGACTGTCTATGTTTTCTTGTGCGTCTGCGAGTGTTACTGTGTTCTCTATATAATCATCTATGCGAGTGAGTATCTCTCCTTGAGCAAACTCATTTTTTAAGTAATCTAATAATAAATACGCGTCTACGTCAGTCTCAACTGACTCTATCGCATAGACTTGTTCTTGTAATTCCCTAGAACGAATACTTTGTTTTAAATCTTCAAAGGTGGGTAACGCGTGATATTTAAGGACATGTTTATCAATTAAACCATGTATTTTTTGGTAGGTTGTATCTGGTAGGTAATGTTGCTTTAAACGATTCCATGTCGCAAAGTCACCTTGCGACAGTATCTGTTTTATCAATGCACTTGCTAAAGTCAATTATTCTCCCAAATATAAGTGAGGCGAGGGCCATCACTCGTGATAGAAACCCTCGACCTCGAAGACTAAACTAGCCTATGTTTTTCTTTGCACTTCCATCATAGTCAGCACATCTCAAACCTCTTCTTGTTAGCATAGTTTTTACACCTCTAACAGTTTTTCCGATTTCGTCTGCGATGTCTTCAACTGACATATCTGAAATGTCTAGATCAGCGAGAACGTCTGCTTTACCATTGCCTTTTACATGTTCTTGCTTTGGTATAGCATTAATTTCGCCAGCTCTTAGTAAGGAAAGAGCTTTACCTCTGATTGAGTTTACACTTCTTCCTAAAGCTTCTGCAATAGCTTCAACAAAGTCACCATTATTTACCATTTCGATAAATGTTGATTCTTCATCATCACTATATGTTTTGACAGATTCTTGCTTAGGTGCAGGTTTAACATGCTCTGTTAACTGCATAGAAAGAATCTTACCTTGAATAGACTTAGCACTAAATGCTCCGCCTTCAAAATTTGATGCGATTTCAGCATAAGTATACTGACCGCTGTTATCTTGAACAAAATTGCTCAAAGTTGCTTCTTGCTCGTCTGAAAAAGACTTAGAAGCAGATGCTGAAGCTAATTCAACATCATAACCCATTTTTCTAAGTTTTGAAGAAATACTTCTTGAAGAAGTTTCTAATTCTTCAGCTGCGTTTGCAACCATAACTTGTGATACTGGGCTTTCAGAACCAACAAAGTCTACTAAACTTTGTGTTCTTTCATCTGTCCACTTTGGTACTGCCATTTTTATTATTCTCCTATAAAATGCTTTAAATTATTAATTATTTGGACTCCTCGTTCCCGAGCAGTCTGTGTTTTTGCCGACTCAATCCCACTTTCATTAATGAGATGAGTGCAATCTTTGGTTAGACTTGATTTTACTAAATATCCGTAATTTTCAAGTACCTTTTGGGCATGAGCCTTTGTAGGATAAGACATAAGTTTTCCTGTGATACATACTGTACCTTTGATTTCTTCTACTGCTTTACTTGTATATGAACTTGTAAAATCAAAAGGTAATAACTGTAAGTAATTATTAGGATAAAATTCATCTTCTAACCATCTAAGTAGGTTTTCTGTTGCCTTTGGGCCGATACCAGCTTCACTACAAGTTTGTGCGTTTATATCTTTAATGTGTGATACTACATTACATAATTTTTGTGTAGCGGATCGCCCAATCAACGGAATAGAAAAAGCGGGAAGTAGAGTTTGCAGGTCTACTGATTTTGACTTCTCAAGTTCTGCAAATACTTTTTCTCCAATCTTTTCTGAGCCTAATCTCATGGTTATCTCATGACCTTTTATCTCATAGAGTTTGATAATGTCTTCGACTTTTAACTTGTTAAGAGTTGCTGGTCCAAGACCTTTTATCTTTAGTTTTGAAACAAAGTTTTCTAACTTCTTAAAACCCTTTGCTTCACAATTATCATTCCTACAAAATAATTGCCCATTTAGAAGTTCTAATATAGAACTGCATGATGGACATTCTGTTGGAATTTCTATTGTTTTCATATTTTCTATTTATATATTATATACAAAATAAACCTTTTTGTCAAGAAATATTTTTGAATTTCTAGGATTAATCAAGGTTTAAATTTTGGTGTCTGTTTAGCCAATCTTCTGCTGTTTCTGATTTTTTAGGAAACCATCTTAATATCTTTGAATTTATATTGAAACACTCGGTGTAACCTCCAAATTTAATTTTTGGTTGGTACTGGTCGTCTGCAAACATATAGTGTAAAGTATACTCTATATTTCTACAATCATCATAATTGCCTTCCCAAGTTCTTTGTATAAATTGTTGATAGTCTGGTGTATAAAAATCTTTACTGGAGCCTCTTTGAAGAACTCCTTTTCCCACTTTGCCAGGTCTTGCTTTCGCAATTCCTACTTTTAAAAACTTTTCTCCTGTATCAGGATTTACGAATTTGATTCCATAAATCAATCCTGTCATTAGTCTTTAAATCTTTGTGAAAAATATAATCGTGTATAGAATACACGAAGGTATGCTGTGACTGTCATAAATGCTATTGATATAACTGACAATCCCCATGCACTTGTGATATCCCAAACTTCAATACATAACCATAGTATTAAATAGTTTAAGGGAAACTGTGTAATTAAAGCACTACCTATACTAAAGGCAGACTCTTTATGTATTCTTATTGACCTTTCGTCTTTGCTAAAAAAGCCCATATTCTTTTTCTTCTAACTCCCATATTCCGTCTACATAATTTTCAGCTGCTTCTTCTGCATAGCTTTCATTATGTTCTTCTATTAATCTTTGTCCTATAAGCTCTCCATCTATATAACACTTTACAATAAACTCGTTGTGATATTTATAGACTTCTGCTTTTCTATTCTCTCTTATAAATGTGTGTAATCTGTATGGTCTCATTAATCATCTCTCCACATACTAATGTCTGGTGGGTCGGTATCATCAAAAAATAATACTACTGCTATAAAGACAATTATTGAAAAAATTATAATTGTAAAAAGTTTACTTTCAAAAAGCATCATCTTTATATACCTCCTCTAAAGTTGGTTCAAATACCTGCCTTCTAAAATATTCTATATCAGGTATTTCAAATTTTACACTTATTCTCTTTTGTATTCTAAGCTGTTCATGAACCCACAAGTCATACTCAGCTTTTAATTGTTTTTCTGTGTATAAAATCACTCTACTCTCCTCACTATCTTTGGTATAATTTTACCACTTCGAATGACTTCTACCTTACAACCTATCTCTAGTTCTAACGCATCTATAAATCCTGCGTTATGTAAGGTTGCTCGTGAAACTGTTGCGTCCTCTATCATAATAGGGTCTAGGATTGCAACTGGAGTAACTGCTCCAGACTTTCCTACATTCCACTCAACATCTAGTAAGGTTGTAATTACTCCTTCTTCCCTAACTTTTAGAGCAAATGCTCCTCTTGGGTGGTGAGAAGTGTAACCTAGTTTGTCAAACTCGTCATTGTTATCTAATCTCCATACTGTGCCATCAGTAGGATAGTAATACTTATCTACTGTGAAAACTGTTGCAAATCCCATCAAAGCTAACATCTTTAGATTATCTGCATAAGTGTCTGCCATGTAAGGTTGGGCATTATAAGCTACAAAAGTTAAATCAACAGAACGAGTTTTGAACTCCTCTATATCTTTTAAATTTAAGCAACCCGATGCATAGTTTCTTGCATTTGGAAACTGTATTGGAGCAACTACTTCCCCTGTAATAAATACTACTTTATTATATACATTAAAGTCAGTAGGTATTTGTCGAGGAACAATGTATTTCATTTTATCTGTAATAGGAACTCCCTCTTTGCCATCTCCACGAGTAAGCGCTAATTTAAACTCTCCATTAACATAAAGTAAACTTACTGCAGAGCCATCTAACTTAGGGGATACTAATACTGCCTCATCATCTGCCCAAGAAGGTGGATTATTCTCTCCTTGAAACACTTTCTGCAAAGACCACATAGGATATGTATGAGGTAGTCTTTGCTCACGATTATCGGAATAGCCGACTTCATCATCTACCTTTTTTAGTCTATCATAGACTTCATTAGGTATGATTGGTTTACCATTGAAGTAAGCCAAGTCACATTGCTTTAAATAATTTTCCAAACTCATTAATATATTATACGAAAAAATAATATAAAAGTCAAGAAATATTTTTTAGTTGTACTAATTATTGCCTGTACTTGAACTAGAACTTGTTGAATTTGTAGTAGTTGATGATGTTGATGTAGTTGTTGTTACTGGTGCGGGTGTAGGCACTGGTGTTGGTGCTGGTGCTGGTGTTGGTGTTGGTGCGGGTGTTGGCTCAGGGGTTGGAGCAGGTGTAGGCTCAGGGGTTGGAGCAGGTGTAGGTGCTGGTGTAGGTGCTGGTGTTGGAACTGGTGTTGGAACTGGTGTTGGAACTGGTACAGGTACTGGCTCTGGTATAACTATTGGTTTGGGTGAGTCTGACCAGTCTACTTCATCAAGTAGATTACAAGCGGAAACAAACATTACAGTTAATATTACATTTATTATTTTCATGCCTATATTATACTTCAAATAAACTAAAAAGTCAAGAACTATTTTTTAACTCTGATAAATATTATCTATTAAATCCTTAAAATTCTCCTCTATAACTTTTTTACTTTCTGCTAAAGAAAGTATCTCAACTAATGCTGTAAATAGTTCCCTAGAGTTATCAAAATCTAACTTCATTGCAATACCCTCTTTTGAAGGTTTCCACACTTCGTCAAAGTCTTGATAGTATTTTCTAAGGTGTAGATACTCACTACCTTTGAAGGTATTTACCATTAAGTATATTTTTTGTCCCTTTACTTCGTCATAGTGTATTTCTTTTTCATACACCGAGGGCGCACTATGTAGTTCAATCATTCTAGAGTATTTTAGAAAGAGGAACAATAGATACTACATTCTCTGGAACGAGAAGTCTATACGAGTCTGTATCCCAACACCAACAAAGAACTTGGTGTTCGTTTGGTTTTGCACGATTTCTTTTTGACTGAATATATTCATTGTCAAAGTCCATTGTGCAAACATTGTATTTTAATTTTCTACTTTTAGCACTACGATAAGTTATTACAGCATCGCCGTGCTTTTCCATTTCCTCTATAAATTTTCCTTTTTTCATTTTTCTCCTGCATTGGTTGATATAATCCTTTACCGTCCAATCGCTAGGTCAAAAAACAACTGAAAATTATAGATGTAAAAATGCCTCGACTAAAAAGTCGAGGCTATGACATTAACTATTTAATTTGTTAATTGCGTCAGCAAAGTACTTAGCTGCTTTACCAGTAAGTTTTGTTATGATAGAACTATCTACTTCAAGTCCAGCATCAGTTAGAGCTGATGACAACTCCTGTTGAGCTCCCTCTTTCGATACTCTTGTTCCACCACCACCTGACGATTTGCTGCCAGTCGCAGGTGTTTTCTTAACATAGACACCAGCTTTTGTTAGAATCATTCTAACTCCGTTTGGTGTCTGTCCGATATTCTCTGCAATATCAGATACAATCTCCATACTTGTTTCTGGAGTTGGTTCAGCATTTTGGTAATCTTCGACTACCTGTGCTTTTAATTCATCTGTCCAATTTGACACTTTTTTACTCCTTAGTTTTCCGAATTTACTAACATAATCCTCAAGTGTGGTAGTGCCTTTATAGCCAGGACACCACCCTGTCGCTTGTTTCATTTGAAAGTAAAATCTATCACTCATTTATATATATTATATCTATAAATAAGGGCGATGTCAAGAACTATTTTTTGATTCCTTACTTAAGGTATTTTTCAATCGTAGAAATTTTTTCGTGAGCCTCAGCTATTCTTTCAATCTGACTTTCTACAGCTTCTACTATATTTGGGTGATCGCCTATTGCGGTAGCATTTCTCATATATACTGAGATATTTGCCTTTGCTACAGCGATTTCTCCCTCTGCTTTCTTAACTATTGCTTCTAATAAACTATTCATTTTTATCAACTGTCTCCAAATAACTTTTTATGAATATGAATCTATACTTATCTATTAGTATTGCAGGTATTAAAAATGGCGCAAGAATGCACGACATTAACAAAAAAGTTGTAAATGTTACTAGCGGATATTTTATTGCTAATGAATTGGGTCTTGCTAATTCTAATACTTTAATACTTGGAAAGTATAACTTCCACATTGACATAAAAACTGTTGCAATCCAAAATGCAAATAATACATTATAAAAATTTAACTCCATATTTCTCTAGGTGGCGGAGACTTCCAATGTCATACGATAGACATGAATGATAACTTCCTCCCCACTCTAAATGTGGGAAAAGTGTATTACTCAAATCTGTACACTCAATAGTGTATAGTAGGTAGCATTTGCAACCATACTTTTCTTCATAAGTTCTGCCGTCCTTCATGACTTCTGTATGTTCTCGAATTACCTTTGCAGGATAATTTCTTTTTCTAGCCCATACTATTTCGCCTGACTCAAAACTATCTGATACACATTGGTCTGGTAAAATGGAATTTCGTATTCCATCATAATCAGACTGTGCATATTTAAATGGAACTCCGATTTTATTAATAATACCTTTGACAAAAGCTGGAGAACGATATATACTTTTTGCTATATCAGAAATGTTAAAGCCCTCTATATACATCTGGGCTACTGATTTCATTTCATCAAAAGTAGCAAGTTTACCTCTGTTCTCTGCTTTTCTCTTTGCCACAAATTCTTGGTATTCTTTGTGTTCTTGTATTATTCTTGAAAGACGAGTTGTGTTATAGGAAATCCTTAACATTGCACACGCTTCTTTCTTGGTTATAGGCTTTTCTGCCTCCAGTAAGTCTATAACTCTTTGAATGTTAGCGCTAGTTAAATTTTCGTAGTCTTTCTTCTTTATCGCCATCTTCGATACCTAGTAATATTATTGCATAGTGAATAATTTTTAATACATCTTCTCGGTTATAGCCATCTTTTTTGCCATAACGCTGAGCATATTTAATGATATTCCCAAGACAAAAGCCAACCCCATGTCCTGCATCTGCTACGAACTCTGTGGATTGTATTTTATTCATACTGTAATGTTTATTGTATGTCGCATCAATCCATTTCTGAATTTCTCTTAATGCTTTATCTTCATTAAACTTATACATTTCTTCTCCGTCTTGGTTTACGATTTGGTCTTCTCCATCTGCTTACTGAAGATTTTGCACTTCTTATAAAAGTATCTTCTTCTTGCTCAGATAGATTTTCGGGAATAAATATTTTTACTCCTCTATAAAAAATTTCTTTTTTCATCTACTTGTTATTCTTTCATCATACCAAGCTAACCCTTCATCCCACCAATAAGGTTTCTCACGGTGTGACCAATTTGCAAAGGTTGCTTTGTCTGTGTGATAATACAAACGATACGAACCTACGACATCGTTTGGGTCTTTTAATTCATCTGGCATTGCCATACCAAATGGAGTGAGTCCTTCACGAGGCATATTCTTCGGCTCTGGTAGTTTATTTATAACTTCTACTACTGATTTGTGTTGTTTACCATACCGATAGTGATACTCGTCATTTAATGCATTAGCATAACAATGAACCCACTCAAAATTGTCGAGAGACGACCTTGTCCATATCGTGCAAGGGTGATTATACATCATTGGTAGATACTGACATAGAGGTCGCTCCTCTAAAGGTAAATGCTTAATTTTAGCTTTTTCAGCATTTAATATTGAACTTTCTTCACGATTTAATGCTCTTGGTATGAAACCTAGAACATGGTCAATCCACACAGCTGTGCAGAGGAGCTGAGCTGCCTCTAAAGGCATCTTAACTATATGCTTATCGACATGATACTCTGCACACTTGTCTAAATCTTCATCGAGGTAAAATAAATTCATACATATATTATATGAAAAAATTAACTGTGTGTCAAGTTTTATTTTTTACTTCTTACCAAAAGCTCTTCCAGCCTCTGATATACCAAATGCTCCAAGTGTCACTACGACAAATGAAGTATAAATGGTATCTGATATTACTAAATCTTGTCCTAAGAAAGCTGTAACTAAATCACATATTCCAAAAACAGTCATTAGAAAGAACGAGATAAAACCAATGATTGCCTTTTCATTTATGTCATTATCATCTAAGAATAAATCCATAAATTTACGCTTTCCAGGTTTTAATCTGCCTCGTTCTAGTTTCATTTTTTCGATTAAGTCTTCAGCTGCGTCGAGTTTATCGACTAACTTCATATACTTATCTAAATCTATTTGGACTTCATTACGGCTGTTGTCCTGACTCATCTCCGCCATTTTCTGTTACCTTGCGATAGTAAATTACTACCTCTTTGAGTTCACGAACATATCGTTTTAACTCTTGCATATTGTATGCCATTAATTCATAATCAGGAACACTCATTGCGAAGAATACTACTTGACCTTGGTCTTTCTCTACTCTTGCTAAAAATTCATCTAAGTTTTTCTCTGATACTACATACCAATATGGCTCTTTTAAGTCAATCTCTCTTGGGAGGACTGGCTGTATTATTGTTCGTTCTATTGGTTTTGCACTAATCTCAATCTGTTTAGTTGGGATTAGACTGCAATTCGATACCATCATCAGCGTCATCAATATCACGACTATCTTGTTCAATTCCATTAAATACTTCCTTAGTTGCTTCATTTACTCTTGGCTCTATGAGCCCTGGCTTTGCAGCTGCTAACTTAGTTAAATCATGTCTTTTAAATATATCTAAGTAGCGATTCATCTCTGCTTCTATTTGTTGATTTTTACTTTGCATAGCTATTAAACTATTACCTTGCAAAGCAAAGTCATTTTGTAAACTTGATATTGTTTCTTCTTGTGTTGCTACTGCTGTTTCTAGTTTTACATTGTTTGCTTTAAGTGTTTGATTTTCATTGTATAACCAGTAGCAACTTCCACTTAAAGCTACTATTAATGCTAAAAGAAACTGATACATTATAAATCCTCTATTTTGTAGTTAAGACCTTCTGCGCCTCGTATTTCTACTACTTCATTGTTTATTGTTTTAAACTTTAAATATTTCTCTTTTTTACTATAAAATTTCTTTACTGTAAATGTTTGGTCATCAGAATCGCCATATGTAGCATTATAACTTACAGTCAGTATATATCTAGTTTGAAATAAACTTACTAACCATGTCCAGAATTGTTTAATTTTTTCTCTAATTTTTCTATCCTCTCTACTAACTTATCAAAACCTTTGAACTCACACAGACCAATTGGCGGGTGTGAATCTTCTTCTAGTTTTGCGATTCTTTTGCTTAAATTATCAAGCAGTTCTTTTAAATGTGACTCCACTCCTTCCCTTGAAATAAGAGAGCTTCAGCTTCTCTTCTGCGAACAAGTCCTTCTAGGACTTCTCCTGAAGCTTTATTCCATCTTCTTATTTGTCTAGGAACTTCATCAAAGTCGCTTTCATTTAGTACTTTGAGAAGAGTTGAACTTTTTAGGTTGGTTGGCCCTAGGTTATAAACCCAAGATACCAATGCATCGAATTGATTTTGATTTAGCTCTACTTCAACTAGGTCGTTTATATACTCACAATATTCCTCTAGTTCTACTTCGAGCATATGTTCTGCATATGCCTCACTCCAAAAGTCGCTTTCTACAACATCTTTTGTGTGACCATATCCAATAGTCCATACACCAGCAGGACACTTATAAGCCATTTCTTCGAAACCTTCGAATTTTTTAATTAGGTTTACACCCTCTTGACTTATTTCTTGCATCTGCGCTCCCACTTTTGTATGTGTTTGTCTACCTCTGCCAACATTTTGGCGTCACTTTCTTTTCTTCGTTGTCGCTCTTTCTGTATCGAAAGGCGACTCCGCCTTGAGCGCGGAGTCTTACAGTAAACCAACATTATTGTATATTAAATGTTTTAGGTTTCTTTTCATCAGGAATATTCTTCTCTATGTTAATAGTAAGAATACCATCTTTTAGTATAACGGAATCAACTTCCATAAACTCGCCAAGAATGAACTGTCTATCAAAACCTTTGGAACTAAAGCCTTTATGTAAGTAACTTTCGCCTTCTTGCAACCAATCGATTGCTTTTGCTTTGATTTGCAACTTATTTCCATCTTGCTCGACCTTTACTTCTTCTTTAGTAAAGCCTGGCACTGCAACTTCCACACTCACAGACTCCTCGTCTGTTCTAACCACATTGTATCGTGGGTAATTTGTGTTTACTGATTCAAACATCTCTGGGTCAAACCCAAGAAAATGCCTTAACATTGTATGTGTCATATTTTTCTCCTTAAATAATATGAGCCACCCTTTCGGTATGGCATGATTGAGAATACCATTATTCTCTTATATTATTATACAAAAAATTCAACTGCAAGTCAAGAACTATTTTTCTAATCATCAAAAGAAATAAAGCCTTCTTTCTCGAGATACTCGATGCAGGCTCTTATTGCTAGATGCTTTGAATAGTAATATGTTCCCATGTTAGTAGCCAGTAAAATAATTAAAAATGCTATGTCATTGTCTATATTCATAAGTTATATTATAGCAATTTCTGAGAGCGAAGTCAAGTAAAAAAATTTAGTTCTTGACTTTTTGCTCATTTTTTCGTATAATATATGTATGAAAAAGTGGACTCAAAGCGACAGACAGTATTTGCGAGATAACTACTCAAAAAGAACAGTTGCAGAAATAGCACTTCATTTAGAAACTACTGAAAACTCTGTGCGTAAACAAGTCCAATATTTAAGAAAAAGAGGCTGGAGATTTACATGAAAGAACTATTACTATGGATTTACGACTGCTGGAATTCACTTATGAACGCAAAGTATAATCCTTTAAAATACATACCTAACCCATCATTACAAGCATACTTTATGATTGTGCTTTTTGTTATGTGGGCTTTCTTCTTTGGAGTTATCGCTGCGTATTGGGGTGGCTGGTTTGGCTACTACAACTCTTTTGTTAGTTTAGTTGTTCACTTAACTATCATTATACCACTATGGTTTACATGGGCAATCTTTGAAGATGCTCGCAGAGATGGAGAGCGTTGGTATGCTGAATTGAGAAACAAAGAAAACAAACCTCTCGCTTCCGCAGGTGAAGAGAAAAGTAAAACAAAACATATGGACAGCATACTTTGAAGATAAATACGAAATATATGAGAATTGAAAAAGCACTAAGAATTTTGCGAACACATGGCAAGGAACTCAAAAGAGAAATTCTTGAGAGAAGAAATTTCACGAAGCCATCAGCAGTAAGAAATCAAAAACGACAGGCGACTCTTCGTAGAAATCGCAAAAAAGTTGCAGAAGAACAACGAACACAAGCAAACTGGAAAGCTGAAGACCGTAGACTTAAAAAATTGAGAATGTCTGACGCATTAGATACCGAGAAATAGCACTTACAAAAACAACTTTACTTTATAAAAATAATTTATTTTTACATTTAAGTGACTCGAAAAAACTCAGCTTTCTATGACCTTCAAAAAATAAACCTTGCATTATGCCTAAAGTTGTGGTATAATAATTATATCTAATTTATAAGATGACCAAACCAAATCACCAAGTTAGTCTGGTTTTTCCTAACAAGATATATTTAACATATGACAGTCGTAGCGTAAAGCGAAGACTGGAATGTTTGGTTTTATCTAATCTTGGAAATAAACTAAGACTAACTCGTGTTAATCACTTATGTCTGTATAAAGCAAGACATATCTTAATAACCCACAACAATTTTCACTAATTACTAAAAATTCGCTCTTAATAAGCACAACTTTCGTCAAGCCGAAATTTTTTAAGAACACAAAAAAACCCGAACAAATTCGGGCTAATTTGTACTATGAGCGTCTAGCTTAAAGACTGTAGTAGTATTTTTAGAGTTTCTTTTGGAGCTTTCTCTAACCCAGTTAGGGCTTCACAACCCAGCTGGGATTGGATATCCTCTACTATCTGTAGTTTTGTTACTGGCACTTCTCCAGTTTTTGTCCTATATTCAACTCGTTGATAAACTCCTTCCTTTGCTAGTTTTCCTATAATCGACCTTGCACTCTTATTATATACTGAGGCTAGTCTATCTACAGTTTCTCTAGTTGGATTATCTTGATACTGTCTAACTATGTTCTGTGTTTCTTCGCTTGTGTAGTTCATTATAAAATTCTTCCTTCTCTAGCTTTGACCATTGTAATTCAATGCTCATTGGTTCTTTTACTATCTCTCCGTTCTCCTCAACAGAGCCATTCCAGTATCTCACTCTCATAACTCCCTTGTGGACATAAATATCTTCCCACTCATCTTGCTTTTTCTCTAGTATGAGTTCTCGTTTTCGTTTTTCTACTTCGTTTTTATACTCAGTCATGACGGCTTACTCCTATCGTCATCATTAAAATACATATAGATTAAAAATAATCCTACTAAAAATACGCTAGTCCAATCTGTCATTACAAATGCTCCAGCTTACCTTCTTCTCTGAATTGTATTACTATTTCGTCTACATACTCTTGTGGCGACCATTCTTCACCTTTTAGATTATGATGTTTCATTTTAATAGGAAAAGCTTCCCACCAGTCAAATTCATCTTCTTGTAGCCAACTCTTATCTTTATCAAATGCCTCTAACATTAGTTCAGTTAATTCATCGCTTTCGAATTCCCACTCATCTAGTCTTACTTCGCCGTTATCTATGTAGAAATAACACTTACCTATGAAGTTTCTAAACTCATCTTCATAGAATAAGGTCATGTTCACTTCTGAATCGTCGCTTAGTTTATATACTGTTTCCATTAGATTTTCTACTAATGGTATGATTGGACTCCAAGCTGAATGACCAGAAAAGTAATCTAAGCTAACATCATCTATGGAAACCCATTTAGCTCCCATATTGTCAATACCCCAAGTATAGCAATTATCATCTTCACATGGAGTTTCATAGATAGGAAGTGCAGTAGCGTCCCATTCGTCAATCATCATATCATTATAAGGCCTCTGCGACTTAGCTACTTCGAAAATATCCTTAATTTTCTTACTAGCTAAATCGTCTTGGCACTCAATATGACAATCAAAATATACATGATTTGCCATTAACTTCTCCTTGAAATTAGGTGTGCATAAGGGTTAGCTTTAGCAGTACCATCTAGGTTTACGCCTCTATCAATAGCTGTGCCATCTGTGAAGCCAACCATTTTTCTTCTTTGTATTTCACGCCTACACTCTTTACCATTAGTGTCTTGGTCGTCTTTATGTTTCCATAAATATGCGTCTGTTTTATAAATATATTCTAATTGCATTACTGTTCTCCTACTTGTTTGCAGAGAGCTTCTAAGTCATACTGCTGGTTGAATTTGACTCCCACTCTCTTATGGTTTGGTTTACTTACTGTATAATCCAGCTTTATACCTATCTTCTCTAGTTTTTTAACTACTCGAAGCATATCTTGATACTCGTCTTGTGAAATTTGCACTTTGTCTAAAGTTATTTCTCGCATTATCTTCCTTGTCCTCTATATTTTTTGAAGCTTCGCTTCTTATGTTTGTTCATGGTAGAGGTGTTTGGCCTCTTACCGATACTTGTTCCCTTTTTTACAGGTATATGAGCAGTCATACTTCCCCACATTCTAGCCATTGAAGCCCTCCCCAATTAAGAGAAGTAGCCATGTTACAAATATGATTAAGCCCACTAATATTTCAAAACTTTCGTCCCAATCGCCGTTATTCATTGATTGCCACCTTTCTAATTTTATAACCTCGTCTTACCACTTCGTTTCTGCACTTTTGCTTTATCTTTGGCTTGCCGTTGTCATTGTTAATATACTTCATCAGCTCTTCCAATGGAGTCTGCTTAATAAAATATTTATAAACAGTAGTATTTTTAGTTGCTCTGTTATAAACTTTTTCGTCACTTTTAAACTTTATTGGCATTTCTTCTCCTTAATTCTTCAATAATTTCGTTTTTATACTTGTGATTTGGAAAGGCTTTTAGTAATACCTGCAAGCCTTTCGTTGTATGTATGCCGTTATGTAAGCGATACATAAACTCGTCTTTTCTTGAAGCGAAATCTCTTGGGTAGTATTTGCCTTGTTTCCAATACTCCATTACTTACCCAAGTCAAGCAAATCCATTTCAGTTATATACTGGTAGCCACCTTTATTAAATATTGGGGCAGTCTGCTCTTTACGAGACTCAGCTAACTTACTTGCTTGTTCTTCGCCACAGTCTAAGCATAGTTTTCCTACTATCTCAGCCCTAGCTGGGCTGACTTCATTGCCACATATCTTGCACTCTACCATTCGTAGTCCTCCTCGCTTAGAGGTTTCTTACCTGCAAGAATACGCTCACGATTTAAGTCTGTTGGCAAATGAGTGTAGTCTGTTATCTCGCCATCATTCCATACTAATTGTAGAGCCTCATTCTTACCATAAGGCTTTGCCATCTCACCATAACCACATAGGTCACAGTTTAGGCAAGAACATGGACGAGTGCCATCTTTGTAGATTAAATCTACAATAGTGCGACCATTCCACTCTGTGCCAACACCATAAGTCCTAACATGTCGTTTAGCCACTGTAGCCTCCTAAAGTATTCATAGGATTAGGCTTGCGAACAGTATCGAATAGATACTCGTGCGCATACTCAACCATCATTTGATAGTCCTGAGCATTGCCTTCAGCGCTAAGCTCATATGCATACTGCATTGCAGTTTTCCACTCTTGCTTAGAAATACTACTTAGCTTTTGAACTACATGAGTGCTAAACATATCACGCATATCTTGTTCTAAGGCTTGTATTTCTAAGACGCCATAGATTACACAATCGTATTTATCTTCTAGCTCTTTTAGAGCTTCCCATAAACTAGGCTCATGATGTATTTCGTCTTTATTTTCATTTTTCATAATTATATTATACTTGGAATTTTGATGTCAGTCAAGAACTATTTTTATTGAGGTCTATAGAACGCTTTGTGGATCGCACTCGCTCTATAGGAAAAGATACAAAAAAAGCCACCTGAATAGGTGGCTCAAAAATGTGGGACTAGCCCTACGAATTGTTTGATTAATACTGGCTACTGCTCATGAGAATTCGCCAGAAATCTGTCCGAGTAGATTTACCACTCACGCAGGACACTATGACTTTCACATGGTTGCCGTGCGATTACCCTATACACATTTACTGCTTTGGCATCTCTGTCACATTTTTAGCCATTCAATCACGCTTGTCTACCGAATCGGTTGCAGAGGCGAGCATTGCTTGCGTATAGGTTACACTCTCCTTTTTTCATATTGAAGTTAGCACTTCGAAGTATTCGCCCAACTCAATGTTGCAACATTGGTTGGTCGCAAAAGTTGCTTATAAGCAAAGCTTCCACAACTTCCACTATGCCCATCACTTTCCTACTTAGGCAGTGAGCGGGATACGCCCAAGGCTCACAAGCCTGTCTTTCGGATTAGCACTACAATCTGCGTGGTGCGTGATGGCTAGTTTGGTCGAGATACTAGCAAACTCCAAGACTAATTAAAGCAACGCCTCGAGTTACTGCCGAATATTTGGATATGGTGTATTCAGGCTTATAATCACCACTTAAATGTCGGGGTAGCTACTCCATCTGTATTGCTTAGTTCTCCTACTAGACTTACGAGTGAAACACTCTCCTAGCGAACTGCGACTCTCACGGAAGTATCAAGTATAGACTGTATTAAGCTACCACCTGTTTGTCCTCGCAGGGCTACTGCGAATACCGACATATTTTGTTCGGGCTAGTTTTACCATTTACAGTGCCGAGCCGAAATGAAAACTAGCAAAAGCTATAACCACTCATTTGCCCACCCTAACCCGTGCCACCGATTGCCTAAGCTAATGTTGGCACTACCAAGAAATCTAAAATCTACTTGCGTCTATTTCCGATTTCTATACATATATTATACTACGCTTTTTCCTTTTTGTCAAGATTTATTTTAAGTCTTGCTTTATTTAATGTAGCTGGGAATGTTGTTCTGCACTTTGCTTGAAATCTTTTAGTTGAGCAACCATTTCCAATTTCTATACATATATTATACTACGCTACTTACCTTTTGTCAAGAAAAATTTTGAACTTTTTTCTGCAAGGTAGGAGAGGCATTTCTGCACTCTCCTGTGCGTGGCTACTAGCTGTCTAGTATTGCTACTAAGTTTTTAAGGTCAGCTTTTGTAGCTTTGACGATTGAAGCAATCTGCTCCTCGTCTGTGTTCAATAATCTTGCGATTTCTTGAACTAGCTCTCTCTTTTGAACTACTGGCTCTCCAGATTTAGTTGTTCTTGGTTGAGCTTGGTAAACACCTTCTCTTGACAACTTAGCAATAATGCTTCTTGTTGTTTTACCGAAGGCTTGTGCTAGAGTTTTCACAGTATCCATGTTTGGATTTGCTTGGTAGTCTTCGACCATTCTAGCTACCATTTCATCGCTATAATTTTTACTTGCCATTTTTTCTCCTAAATTATACCTATTATTATAATAGGCATTTATGGATTTGTCAAGAAGTTTTCTCAGCCACATATGCGAACCACCTCTTGAATACCGATTGCGATTATCACTACGATACCAATTCCGCCACATATACCTGTGAACATGGTTTCATCATCTTCCATAATCCACTTCCAGCATTTCTTTATCAAATTCATACATATATTATATGAGAGCTTTTGATGCGAGTCAATACTTTGGCAAAAGAAAATGTCATTGGCATACGCTAGGAACTCTCGGGGGCGGCACGCGAAACCACAGCGAGGCTTTGCGCACGCCTCAAAAAACTTGTCAAAACTTTGCAAAACTCTTGTAAGCCCAGCAAAAATATGATAAAATATAAATAAGACTTATTATAGGCTTCGCACAAGCGTACCATCGCTTATGTACTTCGTTTTAGCACTTAGATTTGGCACTTTGGTGCCCCGCACCATTGTAAGATGCCCTATTTATAAGGGTTTCAAGCAGCCTTGCGGGACTGGTGAGAAAGACTAGGAAGTTCAAAAAGAAGTGCTTTTTATCGCGAAAGTATTGACAAGCATAGATTTGTGTGGTATAATCGGTGCCGCAAATGAGAATGATTCTCATTTACAAAATTAAAAAAGATTAAGAATGTCCTTGACATTTCCCAAAAGCTCCCCTATAATAGTATACATAATGAAGGAAACAAAAGAAACCAAAAAAAGGGTCTCTAAAAAAGCCTTGATTAAAGAGATTGCTCAAATAACAGGCAGACCTCTATACGAGTTCGACAGCCTAAGCAGAGCAAACATTCAGACAATCGAATGGGTTAAGTCTTTAATCAGCTAATGACCGCTTTTTCCGAAGTGTAGCCTACTTTGTCCCTCAAAGGTAGCCTAGCGGGAGATGGACACCCCGCAAAGCGACTCTCACGAGTTCACCCAAAATCTGGGCAAAGCTGTGAATATACCGCCACCTTGCAAGACGCTGTGTGGCGGGTGATGATGGTCAAGTGTGCATAACCCTGTGGATAACCTGTGGAAAACCCCGCCATGGCGGGGTTTATTTTTTGTGTAAAATAGTTGACAGGCTCTATTTTTCGTGTTATAATAGACTAGGGGAAACCCAGTCGCGAGCGCGCCGCGGGAAAAGTAGACCAGTTTAGCACTTCAGTTTGGCACTTAGGCGCAAAAGTAGACCAGTTTCGCACTTCACTTCGGCACTTTGGCGCACACGCACTTCACTTCGACACTTCACTTTGACACTTTGGCGCAGGAAAACATTCAAAAAAAAAAAAAAAAGAAATTTTCTAAATGAGAATGATTCTCATTTACATTCAGATCGTAATATAAACAGAAGTTATAATGTATTATAAATGAGAGATATGAGTTCGCTGATCAGCGAGAGTGTCAAAAGTTGCGTGGCTCTTTCTTATTCTGTAAGAATAAGAAAGTTCAAAGTCAAGTTTGGAAAAAAGAAGTGGCAAGGGTTTATTTTGCTTGAAAGATTAAGAGCAAAATAAACCCTCACCGAGAGAGATAGATTCTAGGAAAATCTATCTTTATCGACAATATTGAAGTATGAAAGAATGAGAATCAATCTTTCGGCATGATAGTATTCTGTTGGAAGTTGAGCAATATTTCTTCTATCTAAAAGTTCTTTATGTTCAGTCACAAATCCATTCGCTTGTTCTTGAATATCATCAAACAGAGGCGTATGTTCTCTTAGTAAAAGAAATATTTTTCTCCAATCTTCAACATCTAAATTTTTAATAAGCGTTTCTAAATTCATAATCCACCTAATAATAATCTAATAGTTTGTATCCATAACATAACAAAAGTCAAAATTGCTATCTCCCAATTTTTAGTCAGTATGGAAAAAATAATAATGAGCAAATTACCCACAATAACAAAAAACAAGCTGAGTGGTGAGTTAAATAATAACCCACCACCAACAAGACATAATCCAACATAAAAGAAAATTTTATCTTCATTCATTTCAGTCTATCCTTAATGAATTGCTTATGTTTTTCTTTCAAAGTTTTTCTAGCGTCAGCAATTAATTTTTCACAAGCGAAAATCCAATCAGTCCTTTTTTGCATTTCCTCTCTATCGGAAATATTACAAAAAATTCTAAATTGAATTTGTAGCGATTGATAAAAATTATCGAGTGCTTGATAGTCCGAGTATATAACCCAAACATCAACAAATCTTTTTGCTGTTCCTATGCCCTCTTCATAAGAGGGCATACGAATTTCAGTTTCATTTGGCTCAGATGGTTTCTCACCTTTGCCCGTTCTATTTTCATAGAATTCTTTAAATTCTAATTCTAGTTGTTTCATCAGTTTTTTCTCCTTAGCGTTAACGCATTGATAACAACAAATTCAGGAAATGTTTGTTTAATTGCATCTAAATTTTCTTGAATATCATCAACAAAAATCTTTGTTGTGAATTGTCCTAGATTATCTTGAAGTAATTTAAACATTAGATTTCTTTTCAAAGACGCAGTATCCATTTTATTGGCTCTATGTCTTAGTAAAAGTAAATCGTATTTAATTCCCTTTATAAATAAGAGTAGAGGAAACCACCAAGTATTTGCCCTAGAGGACATAATTACACAATAAGCGTCTTTTCTTCGATAGGCGTTATTGCATGATTTTGCTAGTGGTAATTTTTTTGTTTTAAGATTATTTAAAAATGTATTGTCCTTTTCAAATTTTCCTAAATCAAAATCTCTCTCATAAGTGCCAACGGATTCAACCAAAGTATTATCATAATCAAAGACATATAAAACATTTGGTTTTACAAATCTCCAACGATATGAGTTGATCAAATTGTTTAAAAGTTTTTTTAAAAATTTTATCATTTTGATAACCCCTCTTTAAATGCCTCACATTTTTCACAGGCATAGTTGATAACAAATTGTAGAAAGTAAGCATATGATATATCACCTTTAGCATTTGGGGAAATTGTAATCCAATCTTTTCCCCTAGTCTTTGGGTGAGAAACATAACCTCTAGTAATCCAAACAGTTTCAAGAAAATAATTTAAAATCTTTTTCTCTATTTGTTGGGCTACCTTTCTTTCAGTTGTACCGAGTGGCAGTCCATAACCAACGAGAGAAGTATAACCTCTCTCACCTTGTCGCTCTAATAAATCTCTATTAGTTATACCTAGTGCTAATTGCTTTTCGTGACGATAAGCAGATAACCCAATATAATATACAAATTCATCAGATTTTTTATTAAATGATTTTTTAACCATGATAAAAAAGAGTAGCGATTATTAGTCGCTACCCTTAACAAGTTGGTCGAGCAAATCATTATCATCTAATACAGATAATGCTTTATTCAACATAGACATATTCTTGATAGTCATTCGATTGACTGACATATCAAGCAAATCAGTTTGAGCAAAAATTTCTCTTTCAAGTGTCTTTTTGCTCGGTCGTTTAGTAGTAGTAGTTTTTTTAGCTACCATTTTAAAATTCCTTAATGTTCCACATGGAACATAATAGTTAAAGTAGTTTCGAGTATCGTTGCCTTATGCATCTTAAATTCTACCATCAGGCTAGGGCATAGTCACATGGGTGTCCGTTTCCCTCTTGGTGTATCGCTTTCCGTCTTTCGAGTGCGAGAGATAAATTACCTCTATATTTATTATGCAAAATTACGCCTAAATCTACAATTATTTAGGCTTAAAAAAGAGCCTTTATTTTAAGCCATTTTCTTGACGGATTAGCTGAAATAGTGTATGAAAATAAGTGCAATTATTTTTCATTTTTTCTTTACATTTTCTTGACAATGTGATAGGGGGGGCGGTTAGCAGACCTGTGTCGTGTCGCTCAGTTTTGCACCCCTACACGTACAACTTTAAAAATTTTTTGAATCTATGTAAAGACGCAAACAATGCATCATAATGATGCTCTCAAAAATTTTTCTTGACATTTATGTCAAATTAAGTTATAATTAGGATATGAAAAATGAAATTACAACTAAAATGAGTCCAGAGGGCTTAGAGGTAGCGAATGCATATCTTGAGCACGGAAACATTCCTGACACAGCTTTAGCCTTAGCTGTAGATGAAAATACGGTATCTGACTTACTCAGCAAGAGAGAAGTTAAAACTTATATAGATAATGTATATTTAGATACTGGGTACAGAAATAGATTTAAAATTGGAAACATACTAGATAAAGTAATTAAACAAAAATTAGAGGAAGCTGAAGAGTCTGAAGTTTTTACAAATAAAGATGTTGTAGATTTACTTCAGTTAGCACACAAAATCCGTATGGACGAATTGAAAGCACAAGCGGATATGGAAAAAGCCAAGGCTTCTAGTATAAAAACTCAAAATAATGTCCAGATTAATGCAGATGGTTTCGGAACTGGAAACTACGGTGAATTAATGAAAAAGCTTCTTAAAGAGCAAAAATAATGATAGAAAAAAGTGAAAAGCAAAGCACAGAGAACATTTTCAAGTTTAGTACGTATGCCGTATCAAGATGCGATAGCGGTAACTCTACATGTGCACGACTTTCACTTAGAGATGGCACATAAAGAACAACAAGACAAAGAATTTCATATTCGACAAGCTTTAAGGTTAAAATCATGGCTAACTGAGATGAAAGACTATATACAAGACAAAGAATGGAAAATAGAGAGAGAATAAGAACATTACAACAACAAGCATGGAAAAGAGCAATGTCAGGCTCTAAACCAAATGCAGGAACCCCACATGATTGGGAAGATTATAATAAATTACAGGAGAAAGACAATGGCATACAGCAAAGAAGTAAATGATAGATTTTATGGCGTACTAAATAATCCAGGTAAGTTTTCTGTAGGTAGGTATGACCCAAAAGACCCAGCTGTGGCCACAGGTATGGTAGGTGCGCCTGCGTGCGGTGATGTCATGAGATTACAATTAAAAGTTAGTAAAGATAATAAAATAGAGGGAGTTAAGTTTAAAACTTATGGTTGCGGAAGTGCAATTGCAAGCAGTGCATTATTTGTTGATATGTTAGAAGGATTAACACTAGAAGAAGCTAGTAAAATAAAAGATAAAGAAATTGCAGAGATTTTAAAACTCCCACCAATTAAACTTCACTGCTCAGTACTTGCAGAAGATTGTATAAAAAGAGCAATACAAGATTGGAAAGAAAAAAATGAGCAAAGGCAGTAATAGACGACCTTCTTTTATAACTAAAGAACAGTTTGAAGAAAACTGGCAAAAAATATTTGGTAGAAAGAAAACCCCTAAACACGGTACTACAAAAGTTCATATGGATAAAACTAAGGTAATACCGAGAAAGCAAAAAAATGATAGAAATTACGAATGAAGCGATTCAAAAACTTTTACAAAAGAAAGAAAAAGAACGATTTAATTATATACGGCTTGGAATCACAGGTGGAGGTTGCGCTGGTTTCGAGTATATTTTTGATTCTGCTTCTAGTAAAAATAGTGACGACATAGTAGTAGACTACGGAAAGATTCAACTACTTATAGATAAAGTATCACTTCCATACTTATATGGCATGACTCTAGATTACTGTAAAGAAGGATTAAATGAAATATTTAAATTTATAAATCCTAAAGAAACAGCAAGTTGTGGCTGTGGAGTAAGTATAAACTTTAATTTAGATAAAGTGGAAGACGATGCAAAAATAACAGCGATTAATATATGAGTAAATTAGGAAAGTGGTATGTTAGATTATTTGTTGATTCTGGCATGGCAAAAAGAAAGAAAAAGAAAAAACAATGATAGAATATACAATATTCGATTTTATAATAGATGTAGGAGCACCAATCGCAGGTGCCATAGTATCAGGAATATTTATATTTATTATCATCAAAAAGATACTAGATGATATTGTAGGTGACATAGATACTTTACGAGGATTTACAAAAATGTTAATTACTCGAGTTAAAACTATGAATAATGATATCATTCGTATAGACTCAGCAGTAAGTAGTGCTTTAGGACTTACTCCTGATTTAGATAGAATAGCACGGGCAGAAAATTTTGTAGAAGACGGAACTATAGACGTTAGACGAGATTAATGGAAGACATAGCAGAAATAATTCAACAATTTGGTTTTCCGATAACAGCAATGATTGGCTTAGGCTACTTTGTATTTTTTGTATGGAAAACAATAACACAAAAGATTGACCCTGCAACCGAAGAAATGCATGCAACTCTTATTAAGTTAATAGACCAAATAAGAATGTTAGATAATGATATGATTCGCTTGCAAAAGAAACTGGACACAGTTTTACAGATGAAAGAAAATGAACGAAAAAAGACTAGATAATCGAGTAGTAAGAGCAGTTTCATCAGCACTACTTTGCGTAGGAGTAATAGCTATCACAGCAGAACTAAATGCAGATGAAATTGTACACAAGTTTAAAAATCCTAGCTTTTCAGGAGTGGGAACAGGAGCGCACTATTTAACTATAGAAAACCAAGAGCATGCAAGAAAGAAAGCTATTCAAGATGCACTTGAAGCAGCTCGTAAAGCCGCAGAAAGAGAAGCAGACAATTCAACACTTGCTAAGTTTATTCGTAACTTAGAATCAAGAATATATGCACAAATGGCAAAACAATTAGTCGAAAGCATGTTTTCAAACGACAATCCTGTCAGATTTGGAAGCTTCACACTAGAAGGCAACGTAGTAACATATGAAGTTATTACTAATGCTGATGGAACAGAATTTATAAGAATGACAATCGTCTCCTCAGATGGTACTGAAACCGTTATAGAAATACCAATTGGAACAGGAAGTTTTGGTAGTGATGGTGATTCGGGCGGCGATTCTTAGTTTAATAATTTTACTTTCTGGTTGTGCAAGTATTCCTAGATGGAGTAATGAGCCACAAGAATGTAATCCAGCAACATGGGAAGAAGGAGTAGAATATCCTGGAGACCTTTGGAATGTTGTAAAAGCTAGTGGCAGAATATTTGAAAGAGCATTACCTTTTATTTGTGTAGAAGAACCTGAGGTTGTTCGTATGCCTTCTTACATAGAACTTCTAAATTTACCACCCGCAGAGAAAAAGCCAATCGTGGCAGTATACACATTTCAAGACTTAACAGGTCAAAGAAAATCCGTACAAAATATTGCAAGTTTTAGTACTGCAGTTACACAAGGCGGAACAGAAATGTTAATAGATGCTCTGAAAGCAGCAGGTGATGGAACTTGGTTTAGAGTAGTCGAAAGAAAAGGAATAGACCATCTTGTTCGTGAAAGACAAATCATTCGTTCAGGAAGAGAAGAGGCAGCAAAAGTATTAGGAGAAGAAGCTCCTACACTAGGACCTATGCTTTTTGCAGGAATGATTATTGAAGGTGGTATCATTGGATATGATAGTAATATTATGACTGGTGGACGAGGAGCAAGAACACTTGGTATTGGCGGTTCAAGACAATATAGACAAGACCAAGTTACTGTCAGTCTTCGGGCAGTAAGTGTACTTACAGGAGAAGTTCTTCTGAATGTACAAGCAAAGAAAACTATATTTTCATATGGTTCTTCAGGAGACATATTTAGATTCATTGAGCAAGGTACTCAACTTATCGAATTCGAAGATGGTACTGGTAAGAATGAATCTGTTACTTATTCTGTACGCACAGCCATAGAGGCTGCCGTACTTGAATTAGTCAACCAAGGGCATGAAAGAGGTCTTTGGAAGATTAAGGGGAGAGAATGATGAGAAGAATACTTTTAGGCCTAAGTTTAATTCCAGCATTACTATTCGCACAAGCAACTGATGATAATGAGGTCTGGATAGACCAAGAGGGTGATACACTTACATTGTATATTGACCAAATTGGATTTGGTAACAAAATAGGATTGACTGATTTTTCAGGAACTCCTGATTATATGACAATTACTGGTACTTCACTTACTTTTGATTTAGACTTTATTGGAAATCAAAACATACTTTATGGACCATTAGTTTCTGATAGTTCTACATTTAATTTATTCTTTACAGGAGATTCAAATATAGTAGATTGGAATATTGGATATATTGGTTCAACAGATGACTCAGTTATTGACTTTACTGTAACAGGTGATTCAAATACTTGGGACATTGACCAAGGTTATGTGGCAAGTGCGGAAAGATTGGATTTAGACCTTACCTTAATTGGAAGCTCTAATATTTTTGATTTAGATTTTGAAAGTGACGACAATATTTGGAACTGGGATATTACAGGAGATTCAAATAATATTAAATCTCTTATGAATGATGGTTCAAATGAGCAAACAGTCGTTTTTGTTGGAGATAGTGCAGACATAGATATTAATCAAATATCTGGTACATGTGCAACAGGAGCAGGAACAGCCTGTTCTACTCCAAATGGAAATATCCAATTGGATATTAATTCTGATAATGCAACAATTCAGATTAATCAAAAAGATTCTAGCAGCGACAGCTAGTGTGTGTTTGGTAGGGTCGGTTTATGCCGACTCTATCGGCGACATAGTTGAGAGTACTGGGCTAGGTTCTCTTATCAGAAATAATACTACTATAGAATCTAATGTAGATGTAAAAGTAAACTTATACGATACAGCAGAAACTACTAATGGTAGAATGTTAATCGAGTTTTTAGATAATGCAGAACTCGCATTAACAGAACATACTAGAGTTATTATAGATGAAGTCATATATGACCCAAATCCTGATAAGTCTAAGATGGTCATGAAAATGGCATTTGGTACTGCAAGATTTGCTAGTGGAGCTGGTGTTAATAAGAATAATATTGATATATCAACACCGACTGCACAAATTGCAATACGTGGTACTAATTTTACTACTACAATTGACGAACTTGGTAGAAGTTTAATAATACTACTACCTGATGAATTTGGTAACCCATCAGGTGTTATTGTAGTTAGTAATGGAGCAGGAGAAGTAACTTTAGCTGAGGCTTATGCAGCAACTATGGTATCTTCTGTTGATAGTACACCCACTAAACCTGTTACAATAAATGGCATTACTCCAGCACTTATTGATAACATGTTTATTGTAAACCCTCCTACAGAAGTAAGGGAGGCAGTTGAAGAGAGTGTTCAAGAAAACGAAGACTCAGGAATACTTGATGTAGATTTTCTTGAATTTAATGAACTTGAACAAGATGCACTTAAAAATACAGAGGTGAATCTTGAGTTTAGTGAGTTAGATATAGACTTTCTTGACGTAGATTTTTTAAGAGACTTACTCGATGTCGTGGAAGAATTAGAAAAAACTACTGTTAGATTAGTAGACACGCAACAACAATCAGCTTCTGGAGAAGTAACACTTAGGGGTGCAACTTTAGGGAAAAATAATGACAGTCAATACAATATATTTGTAGAAGAAGACGGACTTGTTTTTTACCGAGATGTTCAAGGAGTGATTAGAATAAAAGTGCCACTAGATAGTAGCACTAAATTAGTAACAACAGTTGAAGGCTATGAGGGAGTGATAGACTTGAACGCAGGCGACGATTCTATAATCGTTATAACACAGGAATGAAATACGAAAAGAAGATAACCGAGGCTTTTGAAATGATTACACTAATTGCAATTTTTATCATCATGTTACTAGGAATAAGCCCCCTAGGCTATGCTGATGATAATCATGTGCATATTGACCAAGTTAATGGCGGTGATGGATTATCAGTAAATGTGGATCAAGTTGGGTACAATAATTTAATACAGTTCTCAACAGACCACGCAAATAATATCTTTAGTTTTACTCAGTATGGTGGAAATAATACTATTTCTTGGGTTCCCTTTTGGGGCTCTGGCTATAACTGGGGTGGAGATGTTGATGGTATCGGAAATAATGAATCTGTTATACAGTATGATGGAGCAACATATGGTAGACACATATGGGGCAACAATAATGATGTAGATGTGTATCAAAATGGTACTCATACACATTGGTTAGACATTCATGCAAGTAATGTAACTCACGAAGTATGGCAAGAGGGAACTGGAACTCACTATAGTCAAATTTATTACTATGGTTCAACTTCTGGTTCAACAACAGACTTATTTCAGTCGGGCAATGCAAATCATAATGCACAGATTACTTTATATGGTAATCAACCAACGTTTTTAAATTTACAACAACTTGGCACAACAAATCAAACTTACAGTCTAACACAAAATTGTTATACTGTCGGAGGCTGCACAGTCAATGTAACTCAACAATGATAGAATATACTCTTGCCATGGAATTAAATATGGCACAAATAGAAGCCGATGCTAAACTATTAAGAGAGTATGAAGAAAAATATTTAGAAATTAGACTTATAGAGCCACCAACAATAGGTGATAAAACTTTATTTTGGCTGACACAAAGTTTAGATATTTATTCTACTTATCGAGGATTACAGTATGATTGTGTACGAGAAACTAATTTGTTTCTATCAGATAGACCTGAAGTAAAAGATATGGTAGTTTTAAAAGGCTCTATATTTCTTTTAGTTCCACCAAGAACAGCTCAAGATTATAAGAATATAAATTTTATAACTTCAGTTGCAACTATAAATAACTTTGTAGTTTTAGATAGAGCAAAGAAACAATGCATAAAACTATAACCATAATTTTTGCACTATTAATTCTAATATGGAATCCTTATCCATTTAAAATTTTAGAATTAAAGACTTTTGACTGGCTCGTAATGAATACTGAGCCAGTTGAAAATCAAAACATACTTATTGTAGATTTAGATGAAAACTTTATTAAAGAGTATGGAGGTTGGCCACTACCAAGAACAGTATATGGCGACTTAATAACTAATGTAAATACAATCTCAGGGATTACAGTACTAATGCCTAATCCAGACATTCGTAATCCACAAAATGATAAAACTTTTGCAGAGACTATGATATTTGCACCAACAGTTCTTGCAGCTGCAGCTTCAAGACAAGTAAGTAATACTGGCCCTCATGTCGGTACTGCTGAGATAGGAGAAAATCCAAGACCATGGCTATATCAATTCCAAGGAATTTTACCCACAGAGTCTATGCTGGAATCAAGCGCAAAGGGACTAGGCCTGACTACCGTTACTCCAGAAATAGACGGGTTGGCAAGACGGCTGCCTTTAGTCGTAAACGTACAATCAAGACTTTACCCGAGTTTCGCCTTGGAACTCTTAAGAGTAGGCGTAGACCAAATTTCGTACCAGCTAAAAACGACACAAGAGGGTATTGAGTGGGTAAGAGTTCCATCTTACCCTCTTATGAATACAGATGCGAATGGTCGTATCTATTTAAACTGGAATACAAAATTTTATAAACAAACTGCGGTAGAGTTTCTTAATAATCCTATACAAGCTCCTTTCACTATATTTGGTACTACTGCAGAAGGAATCACAAATCCAATAGCAACACCAGCAGGAGCAAAATACCCACACGAAATCCAAGCAAATATATTACACAACCTTATAGAAGGTAGTGCACCAAGCACTCCAACATGGGCAGTTGGTGTGGAATATATTGCAAGTTTATTTGCACTTATACTACTAGCTTTTGCAAGTAGGTCTGTTTGGTTTTCAGTTCCAATATTAGCACTAATCTTAGGTGGTTCAGGATATGCTACCTGGAAATTATATCAATCTTCTTATTTGTTTGACGTTAGTGGAATCGTAGTTATGTCGATTCTCTTTTGGGCATATCATACATTTGTGAGTTTCATTTCCGAGTACCGCCAAAAACTTCGTATTAAACAACAATTTGGGACGTATGTATCTCCCGCATTGGTCAAAAAGTTACAAAATAATCCAAAATTGCTGAGATTGGGTGGGGTTACAAAACGACTAACTTTTCTATTCTCTGATATAAGAGGATTTACCCCAATCTCGGAAAAATACCAATCAGACCCTCAAGGTCTTACTAGTCTGATTAATCGTTTTCTTGACGATCAGACTCAAATAATTTTAAAACATGGAGGCACAATCGATAAGTACATGGGTGACTGCATCATGGCTTTCTGGGGCGCTCCAATAGAAGATAAAAATCAATTAGAAAATGCAACAAAAGCAGTCATAGAAATGAAAGAATCTTTGGAGAAATTAAATGAAAAACTTAAAGAAGAAGGGCTGGATACTATCAATACGGGAGCGGGAATTAACTCAGGACTTTGTGTTGTCGGTAATTTTGGGTCTTCTAACCGTTTCGATTATAGTGTACTTGGTGATAGTGTTAATTTAGCAGCTCGCTTAGAGAGCCAATGTAAAGAATATAATGCAGAAGTAATCATCTCTGAATATAGTTTAGTAGATGGGTACGATTATAAATATTTAGACGAAATTACGGTCAAAGGAAAATCTGAACCAGTTAAAATTTATACCTTACAAAAATAAGTCTTGACATTAGCTTCAAACTTTAGTATAATTAGCATATGAAAAATAAATTTTTCAAGGATATTTTGGTTAAAAAATGAACGATGAAATAGAAAAAGTAGCGATGGATTTAGCAAAACATGAGGCAGTTTGTGCCGAACGGTGGAAAACTGCGTTTAATCGTTTTGATAGCCTAGATACACAAGTACATAGAATAGAAGAAATCATTATGTATTGTGCAGGTGGTTTAATTCTCTTCTTAGGCGGTTTAATTGTGACTTTAGTCACATTACATAGTTAGGAATATTATGTTAGACAATTACGAAAAGAAAGATGTGGCGAAAGCTCCAGTAGTTAAATCTAGTGATTTACCTGAAGGTTGGCTTCTTTATGAAAAAAGAGAACGTTGGTGCGTTCGTAACCCAGAAGGTAAGTTATTTAAGTTCGCAAGTAAAAGTGCGGCAGAGATGTACATCGAGGAGATAAGCTAACATGTTAGAATTTTTTGAATATATAATTAGATGGATTGTGGTAATACCATATTTAGTAATGGCAGCTTCATTAATTGCAGCTTTAACCCCTACACCAAAAGATGATGGTTGGGTTAAGAAAATATACATGGTCCTAGACTGGATTGCTCTAAACGTTGGTAGAGCAAAAGATAAATGAGTCTAAAAAAAGCATTTCAAGAAGCAGTTGAGAGAGTTCAAAAAGATACTGAACTCTCTTCAACAATTAAAAAGAAAATAAAACGCAAAAAATCAAAACGTTCATAAATATGAAACGATACGATATTTGTAGAGATTGTTCTCATTTTAATAGTTTTTGGAAGACTTGCGACCAATGCAAGTGCTTTATGCCGATTAAAGTATTAATAAATTCGGCAAAGTGTCCGAAAGGATATTGGAGAGAAAATTATGCCAATGCACCCAAAAAAGAAGAAAAAGAAAGGTGGAAAGAAAAGAAGTAGAGGTTAAAGTTAACTGGCTTCAATATTTTCATTCTATCAAAAAGGTATGTCCCTGGAGTTATGAAAGTTATCTTAACGGGACTACCAAGATAACAAAATTTGATGAAGACATCTTAGTCCTTAATGAACAAAACTTTCAAAGATTACCTTGGGAGGTGATAGTCTATCTACCGGGTGATGACCTTACGCTTAATGCGATTGATGAGTACGTGGCATTTTTAAATGAATGTCAGAACACATGTGAATATTTATGGTCTCACCCAACCTTTTCAAAAGGCGGACAGAATCAAACTCCTGTGCCTGTAATTATACAGCAAGACCGAAAAAGGTTAATGGAATTAAGATATGGCTCTAACAGCAGCACAAAAAAGAAAACTTCCAAAAGCTCTGCAGGAAGCAATAATGAGAAAAAGAAAGGGCAAAAAGAAGAAGAACGGTAAGAAAAAGAAAAGATCACGTGGCTAAACACAAAAAAGACCCAAGAGTAGGAACGGGTAAAAAGCCAAAAGGATCAGGTAGGAGACTTTATACTGACGAAAATCCAAAAGATACTATCCGTATAAAGTTTGCTACAGCAAAAGATGCACGAGCTACTGTTGCAAAGGTAAAAAGAGTTCGTAGGTCATTTGCAAGAAAAATACAGATATTAACTGTAGGAGAACAACGAGCAAGAGTGATGGGAAAGAGAACAGTCGCATCAATCTTCAAAGCAGGCAAAGAGAGTCTGAGAAGGGCAAGAAATGCCAGGACACGTAAAAAGAAGACCAGCAAGAAGAGGGGTTAAAAGAAGACCACTTAGTGCTACAGTACAACGAACACTAAAAACTAAAGCTAAAAATAGCAGATTCACTTATGGACAACTTGCAAGAGTGTTTAGAAGAGGACAAGGTGCTTATTTAAGTTCAGGCTCCAGAAGAGGAGTTACTATGCAACAATGGGCATTTGGGCGTGTAAACTCTTTTATTAGAGGTGGACACTCTCAAGATAATGATATTAAAAGAAAAACAAAAAGAAAAGTTAGGAGAGGAAGATGAAATACTGGTTAAAAGAACAAACATATAAATGGATAGAATATTTTGGTATAAGCGAATATGAAGCTATGTGGTGGTCATTTTTTAAAGGCGTCATTTTAACACTACTAATAGTTTGGATATTTTAAATGATATATAATAGATTAAAAAGCGCTCCTTATGGAGTAGGACGAAAATATTTTCGATGGTGGATAACTAATTGGTATGAAAGATAAAATACTAGAAATAATTAAAGAAAAAGTTAAAGATAGTTCTATTGAAATAAAAGGTAACTCAACATTTGTTGAAGACCTTGGAATGGATTCATTAGATACAGTTGAATTGGTAATGGCATTTGAGGAAGAACTCGGAGTCACTATACCAGACAAAGACGTTGATTCATTACTAACTGTAGATGACGTAATAAACTATCTACAAAAATGAAACATAAAACAAAAAGCAGAAGAAAAGTTAAATATAGCAAATTTGGAGTTCCATTTAAATATGATGGAGGAAACTCAGAGTTAGCACGTATTATTAAAAAAATATCAGACTTATATAAACAAGGTAAACGAGTTCCTCAATCCTTAATAGCAAGACGCATCAAGTTAGGAAAGAGATCATTGAAAAAAGGACGTCGTGGCTAAATTAAGATTAAGAACTCGCCGTATGTCAGAACATCTTAAGAAGATGTTAGCAAAACACCGCAGAGGTGAAAAGATAGGTGCTACGGCAATGGCTAGACTAAAAGCTAGAGGTCTAATAAAAAGAAAATCTGGCAAAAAGAAGAAAGGACGGTTAGGAAAAAGATGAAAAACTTTTTTATAAAAATTTGGAATATCATTACTTTTCAAGATGTAAATTTTGATGGTAAAGTAGATATTAAAGATAAGTTTGTAAAAGCTAAAAAGAAAAGTAAAAAATAATGGCGGCACATACAACTGCAAGACACAAAACTTTTAGAGAAAATAGAGATATTTATAAGACTATCGGTGCTGCTCGTAAAAGAGCAAGAGCACTAGGACTAAGAGGCATACACTCACATGGAAGAGGTTCCGAAAAAAGATTTATGCCAGGTAGTTCTCATAAAGCATATGAGAATGCGATAAGGAAAAAGAAAAATGGCTAGAACAGGCAGTTTTTTAAGCGGACCTACTGGTGTTCACAACACACAGAAGATTCGAAAACATAAACTTCAAAGAGGAGTTACAAGAGATATGAATGCAGCAGCAGGAGCTTTAGTTAATACTAAAAATCCAGATGGTATTGAGGCATTTAGATATGGAACAACAGCAAAAGCTATTGGACCAAGATTTGGTAAAACAACAAATCCACCAAGAGCTAGGTTTCCAGGCAGAAGAAGATAAATGGCACTCACAAAAGCAGAAAAAGCTAGAATGAGAAGAGCTGGATTAACTAGGTTAAATAGACCTAAGTTTACTCCTAGACATAAAACTAAGAAAGCTGTTGTCGCAGTTGAAATAAACGATAAATTAAAAATTATTCGTTTTGGAGCGCAGGGCATGGGACATAACTATAGCCCTGAAGCTCGAAGAAGTTTCAAAGCAAGACACGCAAGAAATATTGCTAGAGGAAAATCTTCACCAGCATTTTGGGCCGATAAATTTTTATGGGCAGGCCCTGGTGGTAGTACAAAATTACCACCTAAATCCCAAAAACACGTTAAAGGATTAAAAAGAAGAAAATGAGTATTCCTAAGAAAAATACTAGAGAGATATGGATAGATGACCTTTTATTTAAAAGTGAAACTATGTTAAAGTATTTAAATAAAAAGACTGATTTGAGTTCAAAAGAACAGCAATTAGCAGAGTTGTGTGCAGGATTTATATATTTAAAAACTTTATGTGAAAAAGAAGATTATTTTGAACAACCAGACAATGAAATGTTTGAAACCGTAACTATACACTAAATGATAGAACTCTCAAGAAAAGATATATTATCAGATTCCCTTATGCAGTTTTCAGAAGATAGATTTGTGAAACTGCCCATTGAAGGATATCTAGAACTACTAGGTATTGAACCTAACTCAGCACAAACAGGTATCATAAATGCACTTAATAATCCTAAGTATCGTTTTGTATGTGCCGCTGTTTCTCGAAGACAGGGAAAAACATATATCGCAAACATACTAGGACAGTTAATATCCCTTGTACCAAATTCACATATATTACTTATGTCACCAAACTATGCACTATCGCAAATATCATTTGATTTACAAAGACAATTAATTAAGCACTTTGATTTAGAAGTGATTCGTGATAATGCAAAAGATAAAGTTATAGAACTTAGTAATAATTCTACTATTCGTATGGGGTCAATCAATCAGGTTGATTCAGTTGTTGGTAGAAGTTATGACTTAATTATATTTGATGAAGCAGCACTTGTTGATGGTAAAGATGCTTTCAATGTTGCACTAAGACCTACACTAGATAAACAAAATGCAAAAGCACTTTTTATTTCTACTCCTCGTGGAAGAAATAATTGGTTTGCTGAATTTTATTATAGAGGATTTAGTAATGAGTTTCCTGAATGGGCATCTCTAAAAGCAACTTATCATGAAAATCCACGATTATCTGAAGCAGATATTGCTGAGGCTAAAAAGACAATGTCAGAGGCAGAATTTAATCAAGAATATATGGCAGACTTTAATGTATTTGAAGGACAAATATGGACATTTGACCATGAAAAATGTATCGAAGATTTATCAGAATATGAAACAAAAAGAATGGATATATTTGCAGGAATGGATGTAGGATATAAAGACCCTACTGCATTTGTGGTTATAGCATATGACTGGGACACAAATAAATATTATATATTAGATGAATACTTAGATAGTGAGAGAACTACTGAACAACATGCAGTAGAAATAAGAAAAATGATAGATAAGTGGGATATAGATTATATTTATATTGACTCTGCTGCACAGCAAACTCGTTACGACTTTGCTCAAAACTATGATATTAGCACTATTAATGCTAAAAAATCTGTGTTAGATGGAATAGGTCATGTAGCTGGAGTTGTAGATAACGATAATTTAATAGTACACTCTAACTGTAAAGAAACTATTTGGGCACTTGATCAGTATCAATGGGATCCAAACCCTAATTTATTAAAAGAGAAACCAAAACATAATGCGGCATCACATATGGCTGATGCACTACGGTACGGTCTTTATTCATTTGAAACTAGCATGACTACGTTTTGATGAAACCTAGAAAAAATAATACTTGACTTTAGCTCAAAAGTCTGGTACAATTAGCATATAAGAATAGAAATGACACTAAAAAGAGATTTAGTTAAATACGTAAGAGACAAGGCAAAATCTCAGTACGAGAAACATGATACCTGTTACATTTGCGGTTCAAGACAGGAACTCGATTTCCATCATTTTTATGGACTTACAGAGTTGCTTGAAAAATGGATAGCAGATAATAATCTAGAAATCCATGACGAAAGTAGCATAATGAAGTTGCGTGAAAAGTTTATTGATGAGTACAAAGATGAAATTTATAATAAAACAGTTACACTTTGTCACAAGCATCATTTAAAACTACATTCTATATATGGCAAGAGACCGAAGTTAATAACTGCTGAAAAACAGCAAAGATGGGTAGAAATACAAAGAGAAAAACATGGCATGGTATGATTTTATTTTAGGCAGAAATGCTGAATCAGACGAGGAAAAGTTAAATCCCTCTCAATATGTAATATCAAGAAATGAAGGGTTTAACATTGAGTCCAGAGAAAATGTTCTAAGTTATAGAAATGCCTACGAGCAGTTGGAAGTAGTCCATCGTGCTGTCAATATGATAGTTGACGCTTGCTCAGACATTCCTTTCTTAGTCCAAGACCAGATTCCTGGCTCAAGTCCCGTTTATAGAAATATTAGAAGAACAAGAGTAGATTTATTACTAAATAAAGAACCAAATCCATTTCAAGATATTAGTACATTCAGAAGAAACTTACTAATTGATTTACTAATAGATGGAAATATTTTTGTGTACTTTGATGGTCAGCATATGTATCATCTTCCAGCAGAGAAGATAGATATTGAAACTGATGAAACTACATACATTAATAAATTTGTATATGATAATAGTATTGAATATTCTACTAGTGAAATTATTCACATAAAAGAAAATAGTTTTCACTCTATTTATAGAGGTGTGCCAAGATTAAAACCTGCACACAGAACTATGCAATTATTAGTAAACATGAGAAACTTTCAGGATAACTTTTTTAAGAATGGAGCAGTTCCTGGATTAGTATTAAAGTCACCAAATACTCTATCAGAAAAAATTAAAGATAGAATGTTACAGGCTTGGGTTGCAAGATATAATCCAAGTACTGGAGGTAGAAGACCATTATTTTTAGATGGTGGACTAGAAGTTGATAACTTAACAGAAGTCAATTTCAAAGAGTTAGATTTTCAAGAAGCAATTAGATCAAATGAGAAAATTATTCTTGAGGCATTAGGAGTTCCACCTATTCTTATGGATAGTGGTAATAATGCAAATATTCGACCAAATCAAAGATTATATTATTTAGAAACTATACTACCTATAGCTAAAAAACTAATGAAAGCATATGAAAGATTTTTCGGATTTAAACTAGTAGAAGATGTTACAGGAGTGCCTGCATTACAACCAGAGTTAAGAGACCAAGCATCTTACTATGCTTCTCTAGTTAATACAGGTATTATGACTCCTAACGAGGCAAGGGAGAGTTTAAATCTTGAAACAGTCGAAGGATTTGATACACCAAGAGTTCCTGCAAATATCGCAGGTTCAGCCGCAAACCCAGAAGAAGGCGGGCGGCCAGCGGAAGATGAGGAAGAATAAATATGAACAAAAAGAAGATGATAGACCAATTAGGAGAGTACTTTACAAAAAAAGGAAAAGTACTTGACCTAAAAGAGTATGACGAACAAGAAGATAGACCAATGAGGTCACAACTTGTAAAAAGGAATTTTAATTCATGGAGCAGAATGATGCTTATGGTAAAAAACCATTATCCTGATATAGGAAAGAAAGCATCAGTTAAAAAATCTGCTGAGAAAAAGGTTAAAAAAGATGTCAAATAAAATTTTTAACTGGACAAATACTTTCAAAATGATTGGTGAGCAAGATGACGGAAGTATTGAAATAAAAGGTCTTGCTAGTACAAATTCAACTGATAGAGCAGGAGATGTAATTGAAGTTGAAGCATGGACAAAAGGTGGAATAGATAACTATCTAAACAATCCAATTGTTCTTTACAATCACAATCATGAAAAACCAATCGGCAGAGCGAAAAGCATTAAAACTGTCGATAATGGATTAGAGTTTACAGCCAAAATATCAAAAGCGGCTGGAGACATAAAAGAATTAATCAAAGACGGTGTTTTAGGAGCATTTTCTGTAGGCTTTAAAGTAAAAGACTGCGATCATATTTCTGAGACAGGCGGATTAAGAATCAAAGATGCTGAACTTTTTGAAGTTTCTGTAGTATCAGTACCTTGCAATCAGGGAGCTACGTTCTCACTTGCAAAATCATTTGATACAATGGAAGAATATGAAAAGTTCAAACAATCTTTTGTTGAGACTAACTCAGTGGACTCAGTGAAGACTGAAGAAACAGAGCAGTCTAAAGTGGCGCAAGCCAAAATTAAGGAGAATCGCATGAGCGACGAAATGAAGACTCCTGAAGGCTTTGATTTAAGCGAATTTGCAAAAAGTGTAGCAAAAGAAACAGCTGCATCGCTTGCAATGAAACAAGCTGAAACAAAAGCGGCAGAAGAAAAAGCAGCACTTGAAGCTGCTGAAAAGGCTGCTCAAGTAGAGGCAGAAGTCGAAGCAAAACAGGAAGAACAGAAAGCAGTTATTGAAGCTGGAATATCAGGAGCCGAAAAGCTTATGTCTGATGTTGAAACTAGAGTCAATGAAAAGCATGAAGATTTAGAATCAGTTGTTAAAGAACTTGAAAAAACTTTAGCAGAAAAATCTGATGAAATCATGAATATCAGAGAGTCAAAAAGAGTTTTCTCAGACAGAAACGGACAAGGTGACTGGAAAAAAGCTTTTGAAAATGACATTATAGACGCTAAGTTCATGGGTCTTGCAACTGGTAAAGGTTATGAAAATGACTATGCCAAGAACGTAATGGAGAAAGTAAACGCACACTCAGGTGTCGGTGTTTCTTCAGCAGACTTTGAACAAGTAGTTTCTACAAATATTGAAAGAGATATTCAGAACGAATTAGTATTAGCACCTCTATTTAGAGAAATACAAATGACTTCTGCAAATCAAATCATTCCAATATTACCAGATTCAGGATATGCTGAGTTCACATCTAACCAAACAGCTAGTGGTTCATCACCACATGGTAACTTGGCAGAAAGAGGTGACGCATATAACCCTGGTTCAGCAGGTGGTATTGACTTGACAGAAAGAACTCTTTCTACAGTAAAATTAATTTCTCAGTCATTCTTAGGTAATGAAACTGAAGAAGATGCAATTTTACCAATACTTCCTTTAATTAGGGAATCAATGGTAAGATCACATGCAAGAGCAATTGAAAATGCTATCCTAGCAGGTAACAACTCTGCTAACGGTGTATTCTCATCAGGAGCATTTGAAGGCTTAATTCAAAAAGCCGCACAAGATGACAGTTCTGGTACACACGCAACTGCATCAACTGTTGCATTTGCAAGTGAATCTTTAACAGCAGCTAACTTACTTGATATGAGAAAGAATATGGGTAAATACGGTGTAAATCCATCAGAGGTTGTTTACATTGTAAACCAACAAGAGTATTTCAACTTACTAAGTGATGCTGAGTTCCAAGACGCTAACCTAGTTGGCGATATGGCAACTAAGCTATCAGGTGAAATCGGACAAGTGTTCGGTTCAAGAGTTGTCCTTTGTGATGAATTCGCAACACCTGCAGTAAGTAAAGTACACGCTGTAGCACTTTATGCAAGAAACTATGTAATGCCAAGATTGAGAGGTGTTACCTTAGAATCTGATTACGAAGTAGCAAACCAAAGAAGAGTCTTAGTGGCTTCACAAAGACTTGGTTTCACAGACCTAATCGACGGTGCAACATCTGTTCACATCAGAAGTTACAAAGCTAGCTAATATTTAGCTAATAGGCCAGGGGCGAGCCTATCGCCCCATTTATTTAAATTATGGCAGACTTAATAACAGTACAAGAATACAAAGACGCAGAGGGCATGAGAGGCGATAACAATGATGATCGTTTAGCTATCATAGTACCTCAAGTTTCTGACTTAGTTAAAAAATATTGTGGAACATCATTTATTGATAACTTTAGTAGTGCAAAAACAGAAACATTTAATATAATAGATAATAATACATCAGTAGTAGTTTTAAGTGAAACACCACTAGTGTCCGTAACTTCAGTTAAAGAACGAAGTAGTCCAAGTGATAGTTATACTACACTTACAAATAATACTGATTATTTTATCGATACAACATCAGATAGTATTCACCGAATAAATTCGAGTGGAATAGAAAAATCTTTTCTAAAAGGTTTTGGAGCAGTTGAAGTAGTTTATACTGCAGGATATTCAGCAACTCCAAAAGATTTAGAACTTGCACTATTTGATTTAGTTACTTATTATTTAAAAGATGAACATAAAGAAAGACAGACCCTTGGTGGAGCAACATTACAGAATCAAGGAACTGCAAGTTTAAGGAATAGTACTGATTTTCCAGACCATATAAAAAGAGTACTTGACTTATATCGAGTGATTATATAATGGCATTAAGATTTTGGGAAGATTTAGTTAGAGATGTTTATTATAATTCACCATCTTCACAAAACTATAGACAATTATTAGAGCAAACACAATTTCATAGAGCAGACTTAGATAGAAGTTGGACAGAAGCAGCTATTAAACAAGGTTTTAATGATGTGGGTATAGCTATTCCAAGTCAAGCTAATGTAGACAGACTAGTAAATGCTTATCATGATTCTATAAACAAAGAAAGATTAACTAGTACAGGAGCGTTTGGTCCAGGAACAAAACCTGCTCCAGCACCTGTTGGGGCCAAAAAGGCATCACCAGGAAAACTTATTGAAAGGTCAGATAACCATATTATATGCACTACTGGAACATATTTAAATACTATACTTGGTAGGGCATTGAAAGCAATTAGAGTTGAACTAGGAAGGCAAAATTCAGCACTTAAAAATGATGAGAAATTAGGTATTACTAACCCACTACAATTTGCTCATGGAGAAGGAACAGATGGACTAAAAACTACTGTTGGCGGAATGCAAATGGTCTCAACTCTTAGTGAAAAATTAACTAAGGGTGGACAAACTGGTCCAGGTACGGTACAAGACTTAACAAACTATTTTAACAAAGACGGTGCAGACGTTACTAAGGTAGGAACTACTGTTGGTATACTGCAAACAACTTTAAAAGAATTTGTAGAAACTGATATGAAAATTGACGTAGACTTAGAGTCAAAACAAATAGGAGATAGAATTAAGTTTAAAGATGATATTATAATTAGCGGAGCTGCAAAATTACAACAACAAAATTTTCCATTTGATAAGCCAGCTCCAACAGAGCAATTTAAGACACAAATTAATAAAAAATTAATTGATGCAATGCAACAAGGACTGAGTAAAAGATTAGTAGACCTTATTGGAACTAAAGAATATTCTAGTAGTCCAACTTCTACAAAAAGAATGAAAGCAGCAGTTGTTCGACAAGCTAGAATAGCCTTACAAAAAGGTGTAGGAAAAACAGCAAAAGTTACAGGTAAGAAAAAAGAAGAAAATTTTAAAAAGAAAGCTAGTAAAAAAGTTAAATTAGATAAAGGTAAAAGAAGAGTAAAAAGAAAAAAATTTACAAAAGCATCAGCAGGACCAGTAGTTGCAGCTACTCAACGAACAGCAGCAAGTCCTTTGGCTATAGTAAATCTTATTAATGAAAAATTATCTGATGTAATTAAATCAAAAATGTTTCAGCCAAAACTTGTAAATAGAACAGGAAGATTCGCAGAAAGTGCAAAAGTTGTAGGAGTTACTGCAGGCCCAAGAGGAGGAAACATAGTGTTTAATTATACTTATGATAAGTTTCCATATCAAACTTTTGAACCTGGATTTGCACAAGGAAGTATACAGAGAGATCCTAGGTCTATAATAGGCAGAAGTGTAAGACAAATTGCGACACAAATACTAGGGAAAAGATTTATAGTAGCACGTAGAATATAATGGCAACAACAGGTAGAACATATTCAACAAGAAGAAGAGCAATAGTTGAAGCTATTGCTAAAGAATTAGAACAAATAAATGGACAGACTCCGTTTCGAGCTGCAGTCACAAAGGTAGAAAGACGACTAAAGTTTTGGGACGAAGTTCAAGAATTTCCTACTATTCACGTAGGAGCAGGTAGTGAAGCTCGTGAATACCAAAGTGGGAATTTTAGATTTCGATTTTTGCGAGTAACAATAAGATGTTATGCGCATAGCGAAGATGATGTAATTTTTCGATTAGAAGAATTATTAGAAGACGTGGAAACAGTACTTGAGGATAATGATCCGCTAGAGTATTTTGATTCCAATGGCGTAAAACAGTCTACGGCTCAGACGACCATTTTGAGTGTAGACACAGATGAAGGAGTATTAGAACCTCTAGGCGTTGGAGAACTCGTCTGTGAGATTCGATACTAAATAGGAGAAAATAATGGCAGATCAATTTTATTTTAGTCGAGATACGAA
>CAACVD010000024.1_pt1 | contig 57702 bp, 86 predicted proteins | sample 2381771 | NCBI WGS metagenome assembly CAACVD01 (sample SAMEA5211965, study PRJEB30684) | marine metagenome | biome: Marine; feature: Epipelagic; material: Water | collected 2015-10-15 | depth 15 m
GTGTGGTAATTGTGTGGCGGGGTACCTATTGGCACCCCGCCACTGGGGTTAACCCTGTAACACTAACGTGCCATACGCCGTGCCGTATGTGTTGGCTGTTTGTGCGCTGTAGTTAAAGCCACCATTAAGCACAGCCGCCACAGCGTTTTGGTTGGTGTGTGTGCTGTTAGCATTAGCAAACACACTAGCCGCCCAGTGCTGGTGTGCGGCCTGTATTGCCGCCAATGGCACAGGCTTGCCAATAGCGGTTGGCGTGGTGGTGGCAATGCCGCCCACATTAAAAGCCTTAACACCGTTAACGGTGTGCTGTGGTACACCGTTAACACAAGCCCACAAAATAAGGCCCCGTGCGCTAACAACGCCAGCCTTGTTAGGTTGCATGCGCCGCCACATAGCACCGCCACCAAACAGTACACCGTTGGCAAGGGCGGCTGGCGTTAATTGCAACGCCACGTTGCCAATGCCATTGGCTTTAATAAAGGCCGCCATAGCCGCCACGCTAATTGGTGCGTTAACACCGTTTGCACCGTTAAAGGCCTGTGCCGCCTGTTTTGTTTTGTTAACCATTGTTAACCCCTTTAGTTAATGCCAGCGCACCATTGCGCTGTGCATAAGTTTAATATGGGGGTTAACACCGTAAATGTACACCCCTAAAAGCAATTATTTTACAAAAAAAGCAAAATAATTAGTAATGCCGCCACCGAGCCAAATACTACGACAACCATTAGCGCAACCTGACAAGGCCGATACCTCCCCAAATAAAACTTAAAAGGCCGATACCAAATACCATATAGGCAATGTGCTTATGTGTATGGATATCGGTGCTGGCCAGCATAAGCATAAGGCCGGACAAGGTGACCAAAAATAATGTGACCAGTATAAACCACGGTGTTTGACTTTGCATTGTTAGCTCCTTTGCTAGTGTTTATGGGTTTACATTGCCAGCCGCCACGGTGTCCGGCCAGCGGTAAATTGTCATTGTGACAGCCTTGGATAAGTGACGAGCAGCTCGACGACTTCTACCAACGTCTTGACCCCTGAGAATTTTTGAGTATACATATTCATGTATACCGAGATCGTCATCGTTCTTCGTAAAATAAGGTCAATCAATCTATCTATCTTATATGCTCCTGTTTACCCGCAGGGGGATCGTCATCCTCACTCCTTGTCAATCAGGGAATCAATCCAATAAAAAAGGGCGACCGCGCTGGTCGCCCTCAGTGGGAGATGTCAGGCGTTATGCTGGGATGACGTAAAGCTCCACGAAGTTTTTGCCCCATGTCGCTTTCGCGCTGGCTGACTGTCCACCATTAAGTGCATCCAACAAAGCATGGAAGCGACGCGCCTTAATGGAGCGGTGAGCCATGTCCACATCCTGCAAGGTAACTTTTTCCTTGCCGGAGTTGATTAACTGCCAGACCACCTTGCCACGCAGGACAGATTTAGGTGACCCGTCAGCATCGTACAAAGTACGCTTGCTTTCAAAGGGGAATGGCTGTTCCGCTGTAGGGTCAACGTCGGCAACAATGCGAACGCCGACATTATTAGGATTGCCCCCTGCATACTCCTGGACAAAGTTAAAAATGTCCTGAGCGGTTACGCCTTCACGCTTGCGATCCTCGGGCAGGGAGTTGATACCTGCAAAAGTGATTTCCTGAGGGGCGACTTTTTTAGCAACTGATTTTGCCATGATAAGTTCCTTTCTACGAACTTGCGAGTCAGACACCATTGCCTGCTACCCTTATAGATTAGCAAAATTGATGCCTGATGTAAACCCTTAAATTGTCATAATGAACAATAAAGATAGCTGGACTCGAGCTGTTCGACGGACGAAGAACGAGGATGACACGCCTACTCTTCTTCTCTCTTCATCAGTCGTCGCAGAACCTCTGTCCATCCATCTTTGTCCATCGGCCAATCCATCCATCCATCCCACGTTGGATCATTATCAATCAATCTCTTACTCAAATGCCTTCCATCCATAAATAAGAGTCTCCCCGAGGAAGGATGATGAACCAAGTTCCAAACGCATCCACCAACCCTCGTTCTAGAGGTCTGCCAAGCGATTTGATGGGGACGCCAACTTGGGAACTTCTTGTCAGACTTTGTCGTAAGAACCTTGAGCTCTACCCAGAAGTCCTTGCCGTTCAAGCAACCATTGAGATCAGGCACTCCCGGACTAGCCCATGACTCCATCCTTACCCAATGAACTCCAGTGGGTCGTGTTCCGTCCCGTAGGGCTTTCCATAATTTAGACTCAGGTTTCGGTGTTGGCATTTGGGTGAACTTCTATTTCTGTGAAGTCTGCATCTATGGGCTCTGTTGCTTGGACTAATTGCGGAAACTCTTGCTGGATTCGGCGTATCTCAGACATTACCTCCTCACGATTCATTTGATCTATTTTACCCATGAGGATTTCTTTGCGGTCTATATACAATCCTGCGGCTTGGCCTCGTGACTTTTCAGCTGTCACTGCGGCGGCATAGTTCCCATTCTGCAGGGCTTGGTCGCGTATCTCAGCGAGCTTTTTTACATGGCTTTCAAAACTGACTTCATACTTCTGCTGAAGCTCTACTTTGATTTGTCGCACTCTTTCCAAGACTTGGGGGTAGTCGCGTCCGTTCAACATGCGACTGGCGATGGCATGTGCGTTAGACTCTGCATAACCCGCACGAAGGGCGGCTTCGGTTTGCGTGACCTCTTCAGTTGCGTAGACCATTGCAAACTTTTCCTGCATCGGGGTCAGGCCAGTTTCCACCCGAGGGTTTGCAACAACGTCTAGTTTATTCTTATGTGTGACTTTCGCTTTCGGCATAACAGTAGTCTACTTTCCTATAATAGAACCCACAATAGAAATCGACTCTTTTCAAAAAGTGTAATCTCCCAGCTCGCGTAGGGGCTCAAAGTTTATAACATAATATCGATTGAATCACCATAACCCTTTGATATGTAGTGATAGCAAGATATCGTATATTATAATATCGGTTCGATCACTTCACCTCTGATTTCACTTTCGGTACTATTTAGTAAAGTCGCAGAATATCGATGATTAGAGATTTATGGATAGTGGTGTATGGAAGAAAGGCCACCGTTTTGCGATGATGGCCTTTGTTGTTTAGATGAATAGCAGTGCTATGGTGAGGATGATAAATAGTTCCATGATTACCAGTCAGTGCAGAGTAGGAAGAGAAGTACACATAAAGCGGCTATGATTGAAAGGAATATCATGTTTCCCCCTAAATATCTAGTTCTTTACAGCTTTGATGATACGACACTTCTTCTTCGCACTCAGGGCAATATGTTTTGTCGTCTTGGTTGTATGCCCGAGCATAGTTGTTGCCGAGCATTGCCATCCCACACAGAGTAGTGTGGGCATTGGGGACGCTGAAGTGCTGTTGACCGCTTTTTTGGGTCCACTCGTTTAAGCCTTGCTGGTCCGCTAACCTTGTTATGTAAGTCATTTTTTGCATCCTTTGGTTGATGTAGCCCCTATTGGCTACCCTTACATAATAAGGCGTGAGGGGCTAAGAAGTTGTTTTATTTACTCATTAAGATAAAAAAGGCGGTCGCCGAAACGACCGCCAGTTGGGAGGAAATTGCGTAAGTTTTCTTACTTTAGAAATGTGGCTCATAATTACAACTCTTGCAAGCATCGTTTCAAATTATTTTGATCACACTTGCCAGCCATTTATCAGAGGCTCTTAATGCACGTTCAGCAGTAGCTTGATCAATCCACACTTCAATTTCATCTGGCTCCATCATTAGCTTTGCTAGTTCTGTTGCACAAGTGCGAGCATCAATCTCACCTTCGATGAATTGGTGTTGGACTTCTTCCTGCTGGTCCATCAGCATTGCTTTGACTTTACCCATGATCAATCTCCTAATCCGTAAAGTAAATTGTGTAGGTCCGCTGATTTACTTTTATCCAGCTTCAGCGTAGAACCATCCCAATCGTAATAACCGTGGATGGTGGGCATTTTGCCAGATGCCCCTTTGATTACCACCACTTCCTTGATCTGTGTTTCATCGTGGTGGATGAACAATTTGGCATCAAAGGCTTTACGCAGATACCGAGCAATGTCGGAGATCCGTGGGAATATGGGCGTCAGCCATTGACCGTGACTGCCGTGCATATAGATTTGTGCGCTGTATCGTGCCATGTTACCCCCTATTGGAACAGAGTATCGTACTCATGGGTTGAAAGGAAATTGGAAAAGTTGCTATCGACAATATCTTGCCATTTAGCCCACTCATCCAGGAAAGTTTGAGCATCATCGCCCTGTATAAAGAACGAACACCCAGACTCATAGTGTTTAACAGTAATACTGTCAAACTCTTGTTTGAGGCTGTAGCCACCGATAACCATAATAGACTCCTTTCTACGAGTTAAGGTTATAGTTTAATATTAAAGTGTGAGTGCTTGAAAGCAACCACTAAATACTCAAAGATAAAAAGGGTGTTCCATGGATTTACAGGCAATGATTTAAGGCAGACGCTGATTTAACAAATTGCATTGCGTTCAAATCGCGGGGATACAATGCAACAGCATCCATGGCTTTATATCTCACAAAACATCGGAAGCACAGATTTTTTGTGTTTGACGAGGACAAACCCTTTGCTCCACGCCGTAGAAAGGAGTTAGTCTGCCCCCCACAAACTTTGATAATAAGCAGTTGAGCTCAACTTGTAATGATATACTTCACGAAGGACATTATCTTCCTTATCATCATTAGCCCATGGCCTTACTGTTATGACATTACCATCAATTACCCAAACCTGATTTGTTGTAGGTTTGAAACAGATACGAGCATGCAAATTATCTTTGATGCCTAACAGTTCAGCTTCAACAGCAGTTGGACTCATCCAATCACAACTTACGATTTGCTCCAGAAGTTTTGGAGTATTATCCAAATCCGTTTTATCCATTTACGCCTCCTCTGAGTGGGGGTGGTTTTCAGCATGTGGAGGCCAATCAGAGACACCCCAGTCCTTGCTGTCATCTTCGTTTTCATACCCATAGAGGTACTCCTTGATTTGTGCTATTGTCATAAAAGGCTCCTCAATCCTTGGGGATTTATATGTATCACCCACAAAGTAATGAGGTTTACACGGCCGACCATAATAAGCATCAGCACTACCGCGATCTTGTGGGCTACCATGACGAGGTAGCCCAGCGATTACAATATTAGGCGTGGAGAGATTGGTCATTGGTCACCCCTCCATTTTGCATAATGTGTTCTTCAACGAACAGCATAGCTTCTTTATGCACATCAGGGTGCCGTGCTTTCACATAAGTGTGGAACAAAGATATTTCGGCATACATCCGAGCTAGAGTGTACAGCTCTGATGATACACCTTCAATGTCTCGACCTACTTTAGTGAAGTGATCCATTGCATTTGTTTCGTTAATCATGGCAAGCTCCTTTCTATAAACTAAATGCCATATTTAATAGTAGCGGTTTACACCTCTTTAGCAAGTCTTTTTGCCTCACGCTGAGCAATGGCTAAGACACGTTGTCTGCTAATCCCATAACGATTTCCGATATTTTGGAGTGTCTCATTGAGAAAATACCGACGATGCCAAATATCGTGATTACGCTCGGTTTGTTTAGGCGAACCAGAATTACTACCTTTCCTACCATCTGGTATATCAAGGTTATATCGTTTAGCCCATATGCGAGCGGTTGGATATGAATAACCCAACCGCTCTACAAAGTTTTTCCAACTGGTGGATAGTGCGGCAGTATCGCGTATCCACTGTTCTTTACTATCCATTTGGTGCCTCCCAAAACTCATCCGGTCTATCATACGGATGCTTTGGGGTAGCTGAATCACCTGAGCGAAAACCCTTGGTGGGGGAAGTACGCTCTTTTGATTCCCAATGGAAAGACTCGATATACTTAAACATCGTAGACATAGATGAAAACACAATAGGTCTTTTTAATATTGGTCCATCTAATACCCACATCTGGGACAAAGAGTCTTCAACCTCATAAACTTCCCAAACAGGTTTCATCCGAACCACCTTTTTAACCTTTCCCACAAAGAGGCTTTTAAAACAAGAGGCTCTTGCGATGGTTTGTTCGCCTTACCATAAACGATATAGCTCACCTGATTAAAAGACAGTTTATGTTTTTTAGCAATGTCTTTCAAGCTCATGCCATTGAGTTTATCTTTAGCAATCATAAGGGTTTGAGCACGGGTTACTTTTTTACGAGCCATTACGCATCTCCCTTGCTTTTAGTATTTGCTCTGACCGTTCAATACCTTGATGGGTAATTTGATAATAGTACGGTGAAGTATTCCCCACACGGTTGAGGTCACCACGGGTACAGAGCGCATACAATAGTTTAGAAGGGTCTTCTACATTTAAATCAATGAAGTCTCGACCGCACATACTTGCTCTAGTTTCATTAAAACGAACAAGCATATCTGCACTAGCCCCAACTGTGACTATACGAGGAAGACCAGATTTACGCTTTACTTTGACTTTTCGCGTAACCTCTGGTTGTAGGTTTTTGACAAGCCACTTGATTTGCATTGAAATACTCCTACATTCCCGATCTGCCATCTCTGCAATGGTCTTGTAGGTTTGTATATCAATAGCTACTGATTTGTGATTAGATGTGTCCATAACTTTCTCCTAGGTACACAGGTCTGACATAAAAGGGGGGATAGGTCGTTTTGTCCATTTACAAAACTTTGCTTTCTCCCCACGATAATAGTCACGGTATGACACCATGACGTCATGATGCTTGTACTTTTCCGGCATGGCTTGAGGAAACTTAGTATATCCTCTTGCTTTTAATGCTGGAGGCGCACATCGCACCGCATACAATACCGACTCTGAACTATGTATTTTGTCATATCGGTATGTGTATTCTTTAAATAATTGAAACCCTAACTCCCAAGCTAGGCGGTAGTTTTCTATGGTTTGTCCTACCCACAACGTACAGGGATGCTTGTGGTGAACAGGCATGTATGGAGCTTCGTTGCCATGTTTCCAATGCACAGTACAGAGCATCTGCACCATCTCAAGTGGCATTTTGACAACATGCTTATCACAATGCATTTGAGCACAACGTACAGGGTCCATGGATAGCCAGAATATATTCATGGTAGTTTTTCCGGCGGGATAGGTAAGCTGACAGTCAGTGTGCGGTTGGGTGGGTGACATACGGCATACACCAGAACCCTGCGCCGTGGCGACTCACGCCTGATATCGCGGTAAGCCTTGGCGCATATATTAAGGTCAGAGTATTTAGTGGTCTGGTATTTAGCTCTGCCAAAAAACTCAGTAATTGTGTAACACACAATGTGACGAAACATCTCGTCTTCGTACTGTTGCCATGCACTATGTTCCATAGGTCATCCTTTCTACAACTAACCTATGTAAACTATATGCTATAACTTAACAGAATGTTACCCCCTAATTTATCTTTAATATCAAATGCTGAGGTTATGGTGGACTAAGACTTCTTTCACAGGGGCAAAATCGGGTAGGTCTGAAAACTTTTTATAAAGATGAGAGATACCTGTATGCATCACCATTTTCATCTGCTCACTGCCTTTTGAATGGCGATGAGAATAGAGTATAAGTTCTAGGATATCTGCCATCTTGAGTCTGTCTTTTTCTTCTTGTGTCAAAACAAATATTAACTCAAGATCTTTAAATACTTTCTTTTCAGCTTTTTCAAAGGCTTGAAGAACTTCAGGGAAAGACCATTTTGCAGTCGCAGGAATATCACCCAGAATGATTTCCGGAACATCGTGGTACAGAGCCGCCATGATCAATTGTTTTGAACTATCTGGCCAGAGTTGGTCAATCAAAATACTTACTGCATATGAGTGCGCTCCCACTGTTTGTCTCTCCGCTTGCATGGGAACAGTATGGTATCTTAATGTAAATTGTGCATCCCATACTGTCATTAATGTTTTAATGTTGGTTGTTGTCCGGCATGGCTGTCCCGCCATCTTTAACTCCTCTAGCCCAAGGTTTATCACTAAAAGTCTTTTTTGCTTCACCCCAACTCGGCCCAAACTCTGCATCTACAACACTAGGGATAGCCATATCTACGCAAGATTCCATAACCTGTTGTATCCTCTTTGCTGTTTCTGGGTCGCCTACAGATATATCAAGTTCATCATGCACCTGTATCAACGGAGTTATACCCTCTTCATGTAAAGCAACCATCGCCGCTTTTGTTTGATCAGCGGCACTGCCTTGTATCAATCTGTTTAAAGCCTTGTAAGTGAATGATCTTTTGATCGCTGGACCGTGTTCAGCATATGCATCTTCATAGGACTGCGGTTTGAAGACACCGTATGCGTTTGGCTCCCACTTATCAAAACGACATTTACGACCAAGTAATGTTCTTATCAAACCTTTGTTGGATGCTCGAGTGACCACATAATCAGCTAACTGTTGTACAAAAGGAACTTTGCCATGATATTCTGCAAACAGTTCTTTAGCATTTTCATACTCAAGTCCTAATTGCTCAGCAAGTTTATTTTTCCCCATCCCATAAAACAACCCGAGATTGATATCTTTTGCTTGCTTGCGCGGCACTCCTACAATATCAGCCGCCATTTGGTGAAAGTCAGTATTAGCATCAATATTGTATTGGTCCGCAAATTCCTGTGCGCCTTCTAGTTTGAGTAAGCTGGCATAGTGAACAACGAGCCGTGGTTCTTGGCTACTGTAATCAAATGCACCCCATTGCTCGCCTTCTTCTGGTAAGAACAGCCCACGAATCATTGGGCCAATCTCAGCATTCCGTGCGGGTACTTGCTGTAGATTAGGGTTGCTGTAACTAAATCGGCCTGTGACTGTGCCGCCTTCATCGCTCCTCAAGCTGTGGGCTTCAGCATGGATACGACCGTTATGCTGGTGCTTGAGTATAGTGTCGATAAATGTGGTTCGCGCTTTATTCAGCTCTCGAGCTCGAACCACAGCCTTTGGTAGTTCGTGGGCATGGTTAGCTAGAAAGTTTTTAGTAAAGCTCGGTGCGCCACTCTTAGGCGTTTTTGGGTATCGCAAACCCTGAGCGTCGAAGGCTTTGGCGATACTAGCCGCCGCCCAGATATCAATATCTAAACCACCTACTTCTTGTAGAACATTTTGCTCTTCTTTTTGTAAATATGATTTTAATTCTTCTGCTTTGTCTAAATCTACACGCACCCCTCTTTTACGCATGTCAAAGACGACTTTAAGGACTTTGATTTCTAAATCAAAGATATCAGCAATATCTTCTTTAATTATTAATCCTTTAAAATGTTGCCACAGTTTCAAAGTGAGGGCGGCATCTTGTTCAGCATAAGCACCGACAAAATGGGCGGGTAGTTTCCACATCTCACTTTTAGCATCTACCCCAAAAGATTGTGCCGCTTCATAAAGGTCTTTCTCACTCTTACGTTCATTTAAGTAATCTTTACCAAGAGCGTTTAAAGCATAACTAAATCTGTTTTCATCAAGTAGTGCGGCTACAATCATTGTATCCACAACCCGACCTTTTACTTCTATGCCTTCTGCCCAAAGCCAACCAAGGTCGTATAAAGCATTATGCATGATGTAATCACGATCTACTGAAACAATGTCAGAGAGCCATCGTAAAGTTTGTTCAGCATCAAAATTACCACCATTATCATGGCGTATGGGGAAGTACCAAGACTGTCCGTCTACCGCGACAGCTATGCCTATGACATACCCATCTTTACGAGGCCATCCACTGCCCATCGTTTTTAGGTTTGGGTCGCGTGTTTCAAGGTCAATTGCAACCTCTCTAGCCTCGGACAGATCGGGGTAGCCATCAGGCATTACCCACTCAGTCGGTGGTGTGAACAAGGGGAATTGCATCTTCTGCCTTTACTTTCATGGGTTGATTACAAGAACAGTGTGGCCATTTATTTTTGAGTTTACGAAACGTGAGGTGTTTAACCTCACCCTTGCACTCACAAACAGCAACAACAGGTTCATCTAATTTCGAGTTCGAGTTGTCCATTATCAGGGCGTTCCCCTTGTTGCATTCTAATTTCAGCTTCAACTAAAAACAAATAACGCCGTAAGTCGCGTATATCATCCAATACACCTTCCTCACGGCTGTCTTCATATGCTGTTTGGAATACATCATAGTTCCAATCAGCCACTTGCTTTTCGAGCCTGTCCCATTTACGAGCCAACATCATGAAAGCACCAACACCCCCACGCTGTTTCCAACTGTTGCCGTAAGATTGCTCGGACATATGCAACCCCTCAACATCTTCATTAGCCAGACTCAGCACCTTATTAATAATGGCACTGTAGTCATCAGCATCTATTTCACCATTGGCTACCATCTTTTGATATTCCTCCTCTTCTATTTCACGCATACGCCGCATCATATAAGCCTCATGACCTTCATGTATTAAACTGATTCCATCCATTTTCCATGTCTCCGTTCTAACCATTCGTAACACGCCAAATGCCAATCATCTGGCTTTATGTCCTTCGAATGTTCTGTGGCTTGGAAAAAGTCTTTTTCTTTCCATGCCATCCACATTCTGTGCATAGGCTGTGCCACTTCTCTGAAAACGGAGTTAGTATAGGGTCTTGGTCTTTCAGCATCTTCCATAAACCACTCGAGCTCTTCGTCAAAAGTGACTATATCATCAACCAAGGGCGACGGTCTAATCATGCGTGTGCTATATGAATCATAATCAGGTATCATACCGTCTAGCTGTTCCAGCACATCTACATAAGCATGAAGGTTGTTACTGAACTGTGTATAGATACCGACTTTGGCACCTATGCGAGCCGCAATATATTCTTGCAGAATGGACATATGGACAGCGTTAGCTCCCAGCGCACCCCAGATCATATCATTACTGCGATTGCTGACTGTCATATCCAGTATGTTATCGCGCACTGAAAAGTAGATGTGGGTATTACAAGGATGGTCTTTACAAGCATTATCTTTACGCAAATCCCAGTCGGCATCCCACATTGTTAAAACAGTTCGTCTATCGTTTTCATAAGTCATGAGTCTATGGATGACGATATCTAGTTGGTCCCGATGGAAGTAGTTACGCCATCTGTAACCATACGCACCTTGAAGATGAATACCGTTATCACTGTAAGTACCCATTTGTTTATTATACCGCTGAATCCACTTTAGGTCATTACGCCCTGCTAACATCCAGAGGCTTTCCATAAAATGAAAGATAGGGTTTGCATCCCGCTGGGGATAAAACAACACACGCTCACGAGGGTTATTATATGTGATAGCGCATGGTTCACGGAACTCTAATGCTTTACCATTTCTGGTTTCTACTTCTACGCCAGAAGTTTCTATAGCTTGTTTGACGAGCCATAGTGCATCACTCACATTAATTGCTGTGAAAGTATGCATACCCCTCATTGGGGCTTTACCGTATAGTGACATATTGAACCACCTTTCTATGGGGTTATAAAGCCGCTCGAGCGGCTGAAGTTAGTTTGCCCTACCACACTGCCAAAAGCAACCCTCCAGCGGTTGTACAGGCCTTAAATAAAGTCATAATGTTTTTTCACACGAGGAGTGTACGTCCCGCCATCCAAAGCATTTTCTATCACTGTTTCTGTTTCTTGTGTAGGCTCAGGTAACTCTTCGCGCCCCATGCGGTCAGGCAGAAGTCCATTACGCAATGTAATATTATCACAGCCGTTGCAAGGACCAAAGTCCCGCTGACCATGGTACAGTTTTGTTCTTGCCGCATGAAAAGCATCCCCTTGCCATATTTCTTCTAAGGGTGTTTCTAAAACATTGCCGCATTTATACCATCCTACCCAATCATTACAACAAATAGCCACATTGCCATCCCATCGTATTGATATTTCACGGAAAGGTTTAGCACATCGTTTGCCCTTCTGGTTGTGGTTTAGAGGGAAAGCGTTTCCGGCATGATTACTAACTTGGGCATGAGTTCCGCTTGTAGCCAATGTAAGATCCATACCAACAACGATATCATGATCTGTAACTTTTCTTCTACGGTGGGGATTTGCGGCACGGTCTGAGGGATATTCATAAACGGGATGTGGACCATTGTAACGCTCCTTGATTTTATCTACGATTTTAATACGGTCGTAGTTATCTAAAAATAAAACATTTAGCCCTGCATCCATCAACCTGTTGACGCTTTCCTCTGTGTCTTTCAAAAGGCCACCACCGTTACTGGTCATCATCATGGGGGCTTTAGGCAGAATCATACGGAACTGCTGTATAATCTCAGCACAGATAGGGTGCATTGTTGGCTCACCATGCATAGCAAACTCAAGCCGAGGGTTCCACCCCGAACTTTTTATTGCTTCAGCGATTGCCTTTGCATCATTTAGACTTAGGTTTTTGTATGGAGCCGATGCTTTACCATGTACATCTTCTGGACCATCAGCACCGTTTTCCCGTATTGATTGGATACCGCAAAACGAGCAAGCAAGGTTGCACCCTTCTACTAATTCTATTTGAATAGCGTTTGGTGGGTCTTGGTAATAGTTAGATACAATCGCCATCTTGTGCGGCCTTTCTCCATTGAACACGGACATCCCAGCGGGTTTTCATATTGTCCCATCCTGTTTTAGTTTGCTTCTGCACTGCTTTTACATGGTTTGGGAAAGCGGCGGCAAGAGCAAGGCTGGCTTGTTCTTGTAGTTCAGCATTACGGTAAGAACTACACCCTCCTGCCGCACCAGAAGCACCACGCTGATCCCAAGTCCAATCTACAATAACATAATTAGGATAGCCCTTACTGAACAGGCTGAGGGTTACATAGTAATCTTCCATCAGTTGCATTGTATCATACCGTATATTTTCTTTATGCAGAACTTTTGGCTGGATACCGTGAACAGCGTTTTGCCGCATACCCTCTTTGAATAAATGGGGGAAATGTTTATCATTCATTTGCCGTGGGCTAAGTCCCACATGAACATAACTATTAAGCATTTTATCCATACGCTCCCACAACTCGTGCATTTCTTCTTGAGTTGTTTTTCTTAGATTGGGAGCATCTGGCATTGCACGACGACCAAATACAAGATCGTCATCCAGAATAAGCACTTTACCATGGCCTCTCTCCACCGCATGATCTACTATAAATTGTCTTACATTATTGATGCCCTTAATATCGCCACGGTTGAGGCAATAACGACCGTTATTTATATGCGCCTGAACTTCTTCTTGGGGGCATACCAGAACAGCACTTTCTCTTGCCTCTGGACCAATACTTTCCCATGTTGTTTGCTTGTTAACCCGACCTCGGGTTGGAATATATATGGGTATCATATCTCATCCTCATCAAATCTAATGTCCCCAGACATAATAGCTTCTTCAAGCTCCTCATCTGTGAGTGTGCGTACAGCTTCTAATTGATCCCATACTTTAGGTTTTCTTATTCTTGGCTTCAACACCCTTTTTGTTTTCTTTGGCTTTGGCTTCGGTTTCGGCTCGGTGGGCTTGGAGGTCTCTAATACTTCCAATGTCAGATAGGTGTGCTTGCATTTTTGACAAACCCGCTTCCTCCGAGTTGATTTGTCTGGAGTAAGTCTGCTGTCTACGACGTTGGACTTGCCTTTGCATATGGGACACAACATTCCTAAGCCACCCCGCCATTTGGAGCCTCCAGCCACATTCCTTTATTGGCATGGTATTTACTACGAGGTCTGCCTTGCCCTAGACGTACACGCTCATACTTATCCCACTCACATAAGCTATGTTCAATACAACGCATGTCAACCTCCAAAATAGGGATATGCTTACCAAGATAACGACTTGAATATTTGAGCCAACCAAGTAGGTATCGCATTTCTCTGTTGCATTTACATTGACCTAATGATTGTTTTAGGGGTCTGTCATGTATGCGGTTCAATCCTCGTTTTGCTCCGGGTCCGGCATTTGCCCAACTAAAACGGTCTTTTGCTTTGTCCAGTACAGGCGTGTAGTTGAGATCGGTAACCACTTCATATGACATAAAACCTCCCCCTCCCCATCCCCTATAGGAAGCCATCGTTTCATGTACCGTTTGGAGCGACTGAGAGGTTTCGGCAATCTGCGCCAGTTTTTCTTTGTTTTCCCAAATTGGGGTGAGAAAATGATCAACCACTACCTCCGACTTTTTAGCCTTGAGTCCTTGGTTAGTGATTATATACGCACCAGTAAATGTCCGCAAACCAGCAGACAAACGTGATTCAATAAGTTCCTTAGTATATGCAGGATCCCACTCTGTTACCCATCCGTGTTCTTCAGCAAACTCACTTGTGCCAACCATACGGAATAAACAGCAATTAAATATCATCTCTCCATGTGGACGATTGTGGTTTGGTTTCGTCCAATTATTTCGCATCCACACAGTAACACGGTCATTCTCGCGGAAGGGGTTGGTGAACTTATAGTCCTGCAGGATATGGTCATCTGTCCAAGGGGGTTGGACCCCCTTGGCTCTTTTTTGGTAGATAGCGTGACGCTCATTTATCCAGTAGGCGAACCTTTCTATGTTCTCCATAATTATTCCCCTAGCTGTATAGCACCTTTTTCAAGGGCTAGGCGAATATCCACGCTGTTGCCTCCTGGAGTCAGAGCTTTCATAGCTTCAAGTGCCTCCCCTACAGTAGCCGATTTTGCAAGAGCTTCAAAGTTATGCCAGCGATTACTGCCCTCTCGGTATGGGTTGATAAACAAACCCGCTGACCCCATGGGCAAAAGTATCTTAGCATCGGAGTTGTATTTAGATCGGGCGGTGCGCTGTACTTTCGGGCTAGTTTTGAGAGGTGCGGTAGGTTCAATTTTTATTACTTCTGCAGACACTTTAGTCTCCTTTTTCACAGGTTTATATTTTTTAGCAACGAACTCTACGAAGCTAAAAAACTCATCGTAAATACCAAACCTCTTTATAGAGGCACTTGTTTCTTTACTTAAAGGTGAATTAATTTTTTCATAAGTAGCTTCTAATACACTCAAAAGTTCTTTTTCTGTGTAAGTTTCTTTCAACTGTTCTACAGTGGAAAACACAATACTGTACTCATTTAATTCTTTGCAATTACGAAGTTCTCTTAATGAAGGGAAAACAAAATACGAATAAGCTTCAGTACGGTTTGAGTGGATGTTATTTTCTAAAACGGCATATGTTTTTGTTGATGCGGCCATGACTACCTCGCTTTCTATAAGGTTTACCATTTAACTTTACTACATGTAGGGAATCAAGCAAGCATTAAATACTCCAATGCCCCACTAAAAGTTTTCTTCTAGCAGGGCATTGGGCGAGGGGTGAGCTTCTGCCCACCCCCACATTCCTAAGCGGCATCAGCATACTCAAGTGCTTTTGCCATAGCTTTCCGCTTGACTTGGGCATTATTCCCAAACCATGCTGAGTTAAGTGCATGGTCACGGGTCTTAGCTCGCTTTTGGTGATCCATAACATATGTCACACCATTGAGCGCACCCCACCAAGTACCCTTAGCTGATGCTTTGTCATGTCCGGGAGAAGTTTCAATAGCCTCCAGTATTGACTGCGAAGTTTTGCTAAACTCCTCATGCAGTGGTGGAAGGTCAGCCTCCTTAGACTTACCACGCTCAACTAATAGTTTGGGTTGGAACAACTCTGCGATGAAAGTGTCCACCTGTTCTTTAGTTGCTCGCTTTTTAGCAAGGAACTCGGACTGCTCTTGGAACTTGGTCATTTGCTCACCACTGATACCAAGTGCTGTTTCAGCCGCTTGCATAATTTCCTCGTCAAACATTTGCAAGTGCAAGACACGGAACTTACCAGTAGTACCCTCGGAGTTGAGAGCCAAGGTTATTGTATTATTGCACACGACCCGGATAGGGGTGAACATCATAGTCATAGCGGAACCAACTTTGTGACTGTTGGCCATGAGCAAGTAACCCTCGATCTCATCGCCACCCGCTAACTTGAAGCCCTTCTTGATTTTAGCCAAACCCCAAATACGCTCACCATCACTTAGGCTACCAGCAGTATCCATTTCCATATGCCCTGCTTCAGTAAACTTTTTAAAGAAGGACATTGTTTCGTGGTTTTGGAACGGTACAAACCCTTCGCCACAGTGCGATAACACACGGTTGTCTGTGTCACGAACCACTACATAATGGTCGTTAGCACGGAGCATGTCTGCCTCGCCTCGCGGGTCATTAAGGTCCCAAGTGTTTGGTTTGTCTGCATAATAAACAGGACGTTTGCTAACTGTCCAGTCAAGTTTTGCGGCCTTGAGCATCTCCTCGGGAGTGAGGTTATGCTCAACTTTTTCACCAAGGCCATGCCAAGGAACTTGCCCTGCATAAGCCATTGTTTCTACCATATGCGCCATGATTGTTTCCTTTCTATAAAACTAGGCGTTGTTGTCAGCTTCCACAGTAGGAAGCACATCAAAGTCAGCTAACGTAATATCTAGCCAACAAGTTTGCCCCATCGCACTATACGCAATCTGACAACGCATCTCAACATCGTTGTGCAGTACGGTATCGATAATGGGGTATTTGAAAGAATCGTCAAGCGCATCTAGAAACTTACGCTTGAGTGTGCGGTTAGCCTTGCGACGAATAGCACGGTCATTGAGCTTTATAAACTGCTCTTTAGTTAGGTATGGTACATCCATTAATTTAGCCCCTTCTATGGCTGGTTGCGTTATGGGTATATTAAAAAGGTATAGGGTTTGGAGCGCAACCAGTAACAGGTCGCGGGGATTAATTAAATTATCACGCTGGTATTTGATAACCTCTGCTATGCATCGGGTGTATCAAATGGATATCGCGTAAGGCACGAGTAAGACCCACATAAAACACACGAGCTTCATCTAGGTGTTCGTTTTCAAACTTACGCCACATTGAATAAGAACGACGCATCGTATCTGTCAAAAGCATAACATTGTTTGCCTGAGCTCCTTTTGCAGAATGAATCGTTGAGATTCGGATGCGTGGCTCCTCTGTAAGAGATTCACCCTTACGCAAACAGGCTTTAATATATCGTTTATCTGTGTCTGATATTTTACCCAGCCCTTCATGCCACGGAAGACTGTGCAATAAACCATGAAAGTCTAATAACTCTTGTAATCCATAGCGTTGGTCAGACTGTCCTTTACTAAATGTTTTATGACCGTACTCTACTTCCGAACCCAATAACATCTGGCTGTATACAGTACGGACTTGTTCCGCAGTGAGTGTTCCTCCTTTTCTTAAATTTTCCCAAAGGCGAACGGCTTCCAACACTTTACTGTCTATTGATTTACTGCCATGATAAATGTAGAGATGGCCTCGGCGACGAACTTCTTCTTCAATTTGTCTAGCCCCTCGGGTTGTTCTACTTAATAAGAGCCAGTCGCCATCGGCCATATTTACTTCTTCGGAGTGGCGGTGCCAATGGACAGACCCCTTATACTCCCTTGGGTTGAATTGTTTGGGGCGTCTATTAATGACGCGCTGAATTACTTTCTGGCTCAGTGCATGATGCAAGGCGGGGATCCTGTAACTCTGATCCAGAACAGTGACACTACCTTCCAAGCCTATGAAATACTCTACGTCTGCACCCGCATAACGGAATATGGCTTGGTCATCATCTCCAGCCACAAATATCTCTTTGCAATTATTTCTTAATAAATTCACCATCTTCCACTGAAGAGGCGATAAATCTTGAGCCTCATCAATAAACACTACCTCTAGTTTAGGTGCTAATTGTCTGTGGCAGAACTGTTCGAGCATATCGGTATAATCAAATAAATGATATTTATCTTTCCAAGCCCTCAAACCACGATCAACATAATCTACTCTTGCCCAATCTGTTTTCAATGGCACGGTAGAGGCATTGTAGACTTGCCTTAAAGGCTGTTGCTGTATGCGAGCGATATTTATTATCTCAAGAAACTTATCGCCATAACCAAAGTCTTTATACGGACCTTGGTCAGCGGGGTTGTTACTTCCAAAAAAGCCGCCAATTTTTAACCAGTCACCTATTTCTGAATATTTTTCTGAGTCCATAATCTGGTTTTGGTTGATTCCCATCTGCATAAAAGCCAGACTGTGCAAAGTTCGGAAAAAAGGTAAATCTCTTCTTTGCAGTTTAAATTTAGTGCAAGCCCTCTCTATAGCCTCTGTTGCGGCACGGCGAGTAAAACCAAAGTAACCTATACGGTCGGGAGCAACACCCTTTTGGAGATACTCTTCTACTTTTTCAAGCAGATACGTTGTTTTGCCTGTCCCTGGAGGGCCGAGTATAATGTTCATTATAATATGTCTTCCTGTTGAGGAAGGTCGGGAAGCTGTAGTGGTTCTTGATCATCAGCAAAAAACTCTTGGGGCAAAGACCAAACATGCAGACCTTTTCCTTTTACCCTCCAAAACATTTTTTCTGCTTCCATACCTTGAAGCCTTAGTGTGATTTTGTTAGAGGTATAGTGGTTAAAATCATTGACCGTCAGATGCTTTTTAATATCTTTCACTTGGAAAAACACCTTTCCCTCTGACCAAACAGCTACACCCTGCAAGATGTCTTCACGGTCTACACCTTTAGCTCTATCTGTGCAGAACTGTGATAACAGGTCTTCAAACTCGCCTTTTATAGTAGCATCAGGTGGCACTTCCACAATGGTTAAATTATCTAATAGCAGTTGTATTCTGGTCTGCCATGCTCTTTGGCTAACAGCGATAGGTAGTTTATTGATTTGTGCCACACAGTCTTTTTGAAAACGTGTTTGGCTAATCAATCCATCGGTGCTTAATTCAACACGCTGACCATCTACATCTAATATCCAAATTGGTGGGTCGCCATCAATTTTTGTAAGGCTTGACATTTGGTTTTGGATACCCGCTGGACCAACACCAAACTTACGAGTGACACATAAATCTTTGTTACAAAACGGTTTGATTGGTTGGTCTTCACACTTATAGTAATAATCTTTGCGCTGTAATTGTTTGATTACAGCACCTACCTCTGTGTGGCTGAGGGGTGGATGCAAATACTCAACATTATAGCGTTGTACCAGAGCTTCCCAATTATCAGGGTCAAACATCCGTGCATACACACCAAGGTTAAAGAGAGCATTGTTGCGTGAGCCTTCGCCAAAGCCCTGCTGACAAAGCTCATTTAAACATGGGGGGCCATCCTTTAATTTAGGTTCTGGTTCTGATATACGATACTTTGCAAAATCTTCGGGTGATATTTTATTGCGGCTGGATTTAGTCACAAACTCTTCAGGTGACATAAGTTCACCCTTAAAATCGTACACTGACCGTGTGCTGAAGTCACCCTTAAAGTAAGGCATATTCAAACCATTTCCTGTATCACCACGGTCTACGAGAATGGTTGATTGTTTAGGAAATACTTCGCCTTCAGCATGACCCAGTGATGCCGCAAGCTCAGTAAGTTTAGATTGTACAAACTCGGCTTTTAGTGCATCTGTAAAAAAGAAATAAATATGTGCGCCACCAGATTTACTGCGGCCCACCCATCCTATGATTTTGGCATCTTTGAGTTTTTTAACAAGAGCTTTATGGTCAACATCATAGGTATCAATATCAATAGCTCCCCACATACAGAGGTTATCATCACGTATGGGGATAATGCCTAGCCCTTGCTTACCCTCTAAATGCTGTTGCCAAAGTTCTATAGTTGGAGGCTGTTTAATGATTTTATAAACGCCTAACCTCTTACCATCACCACGCTGTTCCTCAGGGTTAAACACTCCATGAGCGCGTTTATTACCGTCAAAGAGCTTTAAAAACTTTTCTGCTATTGTCATTGCTTTCTCCAACAAAAGGGGTGGGAGAGTAGTGTTAGTTGATACCTAGACGCTACTCTCCCTAGCAACGGTGGGGCGATCAACCCCCGCCATTGAACTTAGAACGGAATATCATCACCGTCTGAATGACCTTTTGCTTGTGAGGGTTCTGTAGGTGATTGCTCTTTTACTTCTACTTCACCAGCTTTTACTGATTTAGCAAAAGCAACAGCCATCTCAAAGACAAGTTTATCTTGGTTGTTCGCAAGGTCAATCGGGCCAATTTTATTTATTTCCCAACCAAACCAATTACCTTTATCATTGCTTTCGCCAACAGTGCCGAGCTTATATGTGTGAGACATCATGGGCAAAGTAAATGGTCCGTTTTTACCCTGCGCTGTGAGAGATTGCATTTGTGTTACCCATTTACGAGCCTTTTTTAACTGTGTGCTAGACATAGTGATTAAACAACGCTGAGGGCCTTCCTCATCAAGCAGGATCACAAAGAACTGTGCTGTGTTAGTCAAAATATTGCCATTGGGCAGAATATTTTCACCGCGCTCATTTGCGACTGCTGTTTCGACAATTTGGTCATCGGGTGCATAAGAGCCAAAGTAGCCTCCACCTTTTTCACGAGGAGCCCACTCAACATAACGACGGTTGTAATAGCATGGCACAACTGTCACACCGCTTTCACCATCGTATACTTTGTTTGCTACAGTATTGAAGATCATGCCAGCTTCGGCACCCTCAACATACGCACCATCACGCTTATTAACCTGTGGGCTGAGTTGTGCGAGGATACGCAGGAATGGTATTGCCATATCCTGTGATGTTGTTTCCTCAAAACCCAAACCACCCATATCCTCAAACTGTGATGCCATCGCTACCGCAGTTGATTCTTTCTTTGCTACTTCTGTTGCCATACTTACCTCCGTATCTTGGCTCGCTGTCCCACAAATATACCCAACAGGTCGTAGGGTAAGTTTTCACCTTTTTCAACCTGTTCTTTAACAAAAGACTTTAGTGTCATGGGTTCCACCCAAGTCTTAGTTTGAGTTGCCATACCTCGCTGTTCAAGCTCGGCAAGCAAATCTTTAGCAAGGTTATCCTCGCCACGACCAAAAGCCGCTGTGACATGGTTTTTAATTAGTGAGCCATGTCCTGCTTCTGTAAGCCATCTAAAGGCATCATCAGCACGGTCTTTAGAGATGCTGGCACTGTAGTAAGGTGAAACACTTATTTCACTACCATCATCCATTTTTAACTGAGACATACCATGCTCATCCATCGCGGCTGGGAGTAAATCCTCAGCTATTTTGCGATGTTCACGCTTGGCATCTTTCAGCTCTTCTTCTAGATCAGCGATGCGTTTTTCCAAGGCAAGTTGTTGTTTGCATAGGTTACTGATAGTGCTGATACCAGATTGATTTATGCTGGTCAGGTCTCCAGCTACACTTTCAAAGTCCATTATTGGACCTCCTTCCTATGATATAAGTCCACCTCCAAAGGGTAATAGCGTTCCTCAAGCCTATCCCACTTCAATGCTTTAAACCTTCCATTGTTACGGCGAGCCGCTTCTGCACAAGCTATACCTATGCATAAAGGGTCACCAGACATTAGGATATAATCATCATCATTAAAGTTGCGAAGACCACGAGCAATCCTACGAACCGTTGGCTGAGTGCTGAACGATACTTGCTCCTTTGCAGGAACAAGGATTTGCAGATCACCAAAAGCTACTGCATCGGTGATATCTCTACCACGCACTTCTTGTGTTATGTAGACTGTCACGGCTTTCTACTCCGTATGCTTTCTAGCTGGGCAGGATTGCCCAACAACTTTACTTTACACTTTTATATATAGGGATAAAACAAAATATTGGTCATTGTGACCCATCGGATATTTTAATATCTAATATCTGATATCTCGGTTTGTAAAAAATTCAAACAGTTATGCCAGCTTTTAAGTTCTAAATCTTTGTCTTCAAACTTTTTAGGAGGTATTCTTTTTGTCAGTTTATTTTGGAAATATTCAACAGGTTTGAATAAAACTCTTTCGTGTTCTAAAGCAACTAAGGCGATTATATCACAATGGGTTTTTAGTAAAGGTCTTTTCTTACCACCCGTTACAGTTAGGAACTGATAACTTTTAGAATTTTTATGTTTTTTAAGGGAACTTGTTTTTACTTGGATTCGTAAAAATCCTAACTCATGCTCTGCTATGATGTCCGTTGTTTTTAAATTTACTATTTCACAATCTATACCAAGTTGCGTGAGTCTTGCCGCGCATATATACTCTCCCATTTTACCAATATGAAAAACACTATTGGACAATAGAGTGGCCTCCCAAGCGGTGTATAGTTGGTTTTGATTACAAAAATTTAACACTCTGACTGGTCGCGCGGGAAAAAACAAGACACAAAAGATGTAGTCAGGATTTTGGTTTAGGTGCTATTATAAAGAGTACCCATTAGAAAGCGGTGTCATGCGTTACAAATTTAAATTCCAGCCATATGAGCACCAGCTCGAGGCTTTGAAAAGATCTTGGAACAAACCAGAATTTGCCTACTTTATGGATATGGGGACAGGTAAATCAAAAGTTCTTATTGATAATATGTGCATATTGTACGATCGAGGCGAAATTACGTCAGCGTTGATTATTGCCCCTAAAGGTGTATACCGAAACTGGGAAAAGGGTGAACTGCCCACACATATTCCAGACCATGTTATGTACGACACAGTGCTGTGGAACCCTAGTCAAACCAAAACACAACTTGAAAAACAAAAGACTTTATTTTTTCCTGATGATAATCTCAAGATTTTTGTTATGAATGTTGAAGCCTTCAGCACAAAGAAAGGTTGCGATATTGCTGAGCGTTTTGTCAATGCCCATAAATGTCTTATGGCTGTTGATGAAAGTACGACCATAAAAAGCAAAGATGCAAAACGCACTAAGAACATTGTGAAGATAGGTAAAAACGCTACTTTCAAACGCATACTAACAGGGTCACCTGTAACCAAAAGCCCTATGGATTTGTATACACAATGTGAGTTCCTTGATCCATGGTTACTAGGCCATAGTAGCTACTTTAGCTTCCAATATGAATTTGCTGTAGTACAACGCCGCACGATGGGGGCGCATAGTTTTAATCAAGTGGTGGGATACCGTAACCTCGATAAACTCAACGGTGTCCTGGAAAACTTTAGTTTCCGTGTAAAGAAAGAAGATTGTTTAGACCTGCCTGATAAAGTGTATATCAAACGCAGTGTGGAACTCACCGCTGAACAAAAATCAGTATACTCAAACCTCAAAACATTTGCCCTTGCCATGCTTGAGGAAGGTTCTGTGACAACAGATACAATCCTCACACAGCTACTCAGATTACAGCAAGTATGCTCTGGTCATGTGCGAATGGATGATGGTGAAGTAAAAACATTTGACTCAGCTAAGTTACCTGAACTTCTTTCTGTTTTAGAAGAAGTTGATGGCAAAGTTATTATTTGGGCTAACTTCACCCATGATATACAAAACATACAGCAAGCGATTGCAAAACTGTATGGCAGTCAATCTGTGGCTACCTATTACGGTGAAACTGAGAGTAATGAACGGCAGGAGATAGTGGAACGCTTTCAGGATCCAGACAGCGGCCTTAACTATTTCGTGGGGCAACCACGCACGGGTGGCTATGGACTGACTCTGACTCAGGCTAAAACCGTGATATACTACAGTAATAACTTCGACCTTGAGATACGCTTACAAAGCGAAGACAGAGCACACCGTATCGGACAAACTAGCAAAGTTACATATATTGATATCGTAGCGGAAGATACAGTTGATGAGCGAATACTCAAAGCATTACGGAATAAAATCAATATTGCTAGTCAGGTTCTTGCAGAAGACTTTAGGGATTGGATTGTTTAACCTTGTCGGCTTTTCAAGAACCAAATAACCCCGAACAAGACTATACTGCCTGTTATGACTAGCAGTATAATGACTAACCACTCAACAAATTTTTGTCGACGTTCTCGTTGACGATAAAGAGTTTCTTGACGTTGCTTTCTAATTTTACCTTCCATAGCAACTAATTGTTGCCATTTAGAAGGACCCATGGTCAATGAAATCCATTGCCTGAGTTCTTCTCTTTGTTGATGAGCTTTTTCTTTACGAGCAAAAGCCTCTACCGCTTCCTGCTCAACAGATTTACTGCTAATGACTTTTTTGAATATCGGTGGGTTTTTAGCTTCTTTTTCAGCTTGCTCGATATCAGAAAGCGCACCCATCCATCTCGATAAGTCACTCGCCATAGATTCAATATCTCGCCCAACAGCAAACCCTTTTTTCAGCGCACTAAAAGCCGCCGATGCTGTTGCCATTGCACTTACTGGATCCATAATTAGCCCCTTATAAAGGTTTACGCCCAAGTTGGTTTAACGCATATACGGGACCATCAAAGGTTTCCAACCGGGATGGCCGACCAGTAGGTTCATTAAATTGGCTAATATTGACAGGGGAAAAGGTGGTTGGTATTCGGGGTACCTGCATTAAAGAGCCAATGCCTTGTAGATTTGTTCCACCGAGATTAGGGAATCGCTGTTGGGCTAATTCCATGACTTGTTGCAAAAAAGTATTTACCTCAGGCTCAATTTGATTAGAAGCCTGTTGTTTAAGGTACTCGCCTACAGGGTTCAGCACTTCCATTAAAGGATTGGCAGAAATGTTAGCTGGTCTACCTAAATTCATAGGAAACGGTGTGGGGAGTTGTGTTTGTATTTCCCTAATGCCAACCTCTGCAACAGGGTTAGAAACAGGTGCCTTTACATTAAAAGCCATTTACGCCTCCACTGCTCGCATACGGTCTACAAGACGTTGCGCTCTATTGGTGACTTGCTTGTACCAACGTGAATCAACCATTTCATCAGCGGCTTTATTCCAATCCCGAGCATCTACACCCGCCTTCATCCCTTTAAATTTACTAAGGCGCGGTCTGCCCATATTAAACATCATATTTGCAATTATGTGTTGGACTTCTTCTGGAAGCGTTTCAAAATCTTCATAGAGCGTATTGCAGTCCAATAATACGATATCCATGTCTGCATTAAAAGCCTGTACAACTCTATCTTTGCTGACACTTGCCCCGACTTCTTTTCCATATTCTGGATCCGATGTGCTAATAAGATGACCAATGCCAAAAGTGGGATAACCAAGATGATCCAAGTATATGTCATATTTACACCCTTCGTCTGCTTCTATTTCTTTGCGTAGTTTTTCTAAATCCATTTTAACCTAAACTCATTATGCCTTGTTTACGATTCGCTATAGCACCACCAATCGTATCCTGTGGGAACAGAGAGGAATAGTTTGTGGAGCTTGGCTGTGTAGTGGGGGGAACACTTGCCAAAGGTATTTTAGGAAGCCCCAGATTAGCATTCGCTATAGGAGGCGCAGGAGCGGTTACAGGAGGCGTAACAGGCGCACTCACCACATTAGTAGTAGCCTCTGTTTCTAGAGCTGAGGTATCCCCCATAGCAGGAGCCATTTGGGTGCGTAATGTTTCTTCCTCCAAAGTCTCACTTTGATCTACAAAACCTTTACGCATAGTGTCTAGTAAAACGCCGTACACGGAATCTTTTCCAAATTTGAAGGCGTTCGGACCATGGACTCTTTGCATTTGGGCAACCGAAGGTGGCGACGCTAAGAACTTAGCCATGAGGTTGGCTTGCAGGACCATTTTCAAAGCACCGATGTCAAGGTTTTGCAAATCTGCAACAACAGAAGCGGACTGCAAACTTGAACCCATATCATCTAATTGATTAGAGTACATGGCATAAGTACGGATGTCAGCCAGCTCTTTCATATACTCTGGATGAGCGGGGTCTTTAAAAAGAGGCTCAAGGCCAGAATACTCCCCCTCAAATTTCACAAGTTTATCTATTTCAGTAGCAAGAGCCTTGGGGTTAACAACATCTGCACCTAAATCAGTATTATAAGAAGTTGATTTTTTAAGGATGTCCTCAAAAACAGAAGCTCGCATATTAAGCGCACGGTTGCCCAAAAACCCACCGCCATCCGCAATGAACTTAGAAGCTTCATTATCTGTCATAGTTCTTACAAGCGTGGCAGACCGAGCACCGTTTGACATATCTCTTTTCAAAGCACCTTGAACAGCGTCTGATTGTATCCAAGCCGACCGTTGTGCGATATCGTTTACAAGAGCTCTGTCAGCCTCATTAGGGACAAGTTTTAAAAACAGATCAGGGTCTTCTTCTTTCATTTTACGAAGACGCTGAGCAATCAGATCAGGCTTTGAGCCAAGGTCTTGAAGAAAACCGTTTTGTATATCACGAATAAGTTGATAAGCGGCATCACGTCCTGCCGGAGTTTTAGAAGCACTGATCAACCAGTTGGTCATAACATTCCAATCAGAAGAGTTAAACTCACCCGACCAGAATTTATCACCGAGTTCAGCAGGGTTTACCTGTGTGTTCCTTGCAAAAAAGGAATGGAGCTTACTAGCGTTTTTCACATCGGAAGCAAGTTTAGAGAGCGAAGTAGCTTCTTCCCATGCTTCTTTCCATGCCGTGCCACCACCTTTAGGGTTTTGCAAAACTTCATCAATTGATTTTAAAAGTCTCACAGCATTTTGGTTAGTTTGACCACCACCAAATGCAATATCAGAAACTTCATTACGCATGGCTTGAAGCTGTTTGAGAGCATTGAAGCTATAATCTTTGCCCTTATCACGAACCGAAAGGGTAGTAACTTTTTGATTCCAAACATTTTCAAACTTATCAGCAATGTTTAGCAAGCGTTGGTCTACTGACTCAATCGTCTCAGTAACTTCTTTAGCGGGGGTTGTGACAGTGCGGGTAATAGGTTTACCATCCGGACCCAACACACCTGTTTCTGTTGTTTCCGTTGTGGCTTCAGTTGTGCCAGCGCGAGTTTGTGTGCCAACCCGAAGATCTTGTGCTACCTCTTTTACAGGGGCTAAATCAAAAACAACCTCTTCAGCGTCTGCTAATTCAAAAGCACGGGTATAGGCTTGGTCAGTCACTTCTCGTAGGCTTTTATCCAACTGACCTGTAAGCATACGGATATCTTCTTGCGTTTTCTGTAGCGTTTTGACGTCAACATCCGCACCTTCAGCACGAAGTTTATACATATCGTCAAGTTCTACACTAAGCCTACGGGTAGACAGTTCAAGATACGTCCGTAACTCTGCCGCAGTAAACCCTTCCATTCCTTCTGGTTTTTGAGATTTTTTATGAAGCATGTCCCACAGTTTTGCTTGTTGGTTGTTCAAAACTTCCTGAGGTGTTTTAGACAAACCCGCTACCTGACCTTGGATTCTCTTGATAATGGGGCTGTTAGTTAACTGCGAAACCGTGAGTAGTGGTAAGCCCAACCGTTCTGCGGCTTCCTGACCAGCAATAGCTCCTGGAGCAGTTTTAGCGGCAAGAATGGCACTTGGACCTTCGGAAGTAAACACTGCCCTAAACCGATTACCAACAATAGGTGAAACTTTAAAAAGGGTAGCTTCCAAACTACCCATCAGAGCGGCATCTTTCAACGCAGAAGGGTCGGTCATAACTTCATCAAATGATCGCCCTGTTTCGTTTACTGCCCATTGTTCTAAAATGTTAGTTGCCCCTGTTATGCCTCCAACAAACGTCGTACCAAGTATACTGGGAGGAAAAATAATAGAAGCGGTAACTGCCGCCGCATTAGTAGGGGTAATAATTTTAGCTTCTACATCTAGAATATCAGCTAAAAATTCACGCCCCGCTCCCGGAGCTTCTGGGTTAAAAGTAGGGTCAGCACGATACACTGCACCGTTTGGTACGATACTATAAAGTTCTACTGTTTCGCCACCACCCACATCCATCCGTAGATAACGGCCTTCAGGGTAATGCTTTTTAAAATAACCCCTACGGTCTTCAAATTTAGAACGGCGACTTAAACCTTCACGCACACCCAATTTTATTGGACCAACAGTATCTGCCCCTTGATAACCTTTACCGCCATATTGATCAATAATCAAGTTTTCAATACGATCACGGTTGAGGGTTTCTAACTCAAGACCACTTTTAAAAGGTTCATCCGTAAGAAGTTGGCCCTCCCCAACATCAGGTAAAATAGTGAGGGGTTTAAAGTCATCGGGGCGAGTGCCTGTATCCATAGCTCCTTTAACATCTTCCATAAACTGTGACTCTACGGCGGCACGGTTTACAGTTTCAATTGTCTCAGGGTCTAACTGTCGGGTAGGTACATCTTCAGTAGTAAATGGTGTTATCCTTGCTCCTTTAGGCGTGAAGAATACTTCTGGCAAAGCATCTACTGTTAATGCATCATCAGGAAGAGTCATAAACTCAGGGGCTACATCAACTTGCTCATCAGTAACCGTATCAACTACAAGAGGGTCATCTGGTCTAGCCATTTATTGCTCCCCAAATTGGAAACCTGAATAGATTTCCCAAAGTCTGTCCATAGAAGCATCGGATGGGTTAGTGGTAATAACCCTACCATCTCTATCTTTTAATACTCCAAGTTGGACTAAGCCACCGACATTTTGTTTGAATTGTTCTTTTGTGTCATACTGAGTAACAAACCTAGCAAGAGTGTCTTGGTCTTGAGTCAGTCGCACCGTTTGTGTTTCACGCTCAGTCCCCTCACCTACAGTACGCTTGGCTTCAATTTCACCCCCTATTTGTGCTTTGGGAAGGTTTGCTATAATCTTAGAATCCACAACAGTGTTTTCTTTATTCCACTCTGCTTGTGCTTTGCCAAATGCGATGTATTTATCTTCAGCATTCGGATATTTCTGGCTATTAGTTTGCATCCACTCAGTTAAAAACTGTTGCTCATTGACAGCACGGTCAGCGGCGGCATCGTAAATTTGCGACAATACTTGCAAGCCTTCAGGTGTGGTGTAAAGGCTCGGACCTGCTTTTTGAACCATTTGCAGTTCTTCAACATTGAGGTTTCCAGGAATAAACTGGGACATCCTTAATGCAAACTGGTTACTGGCTCGTTCAGCAAGTTCACCCCGTACAGGATCGCCACCCATGATAGTGGAATAGTTTTCGGGCGACATACCCTCTTTAATGAAAGTATCCAATCCTGGGACTGCTTTAACAAACTTCTGGATACGCAACCGAGCACCAGCCAGAGCACCTGTTTCAAATCCTTCGGAAGCCTGTGCCGCTTGATTGGCAAAGTTTTTAAGGTCTTGTGTTGATGCAACTTTGGCATTAATTTTAGCAATGTCTTCACCCAGCATTTTTGCAAATACATCATCAATAGATTTGCGTGGGTTGTATTGCAAATTAGGTGTAGTTTGTTTTGCAATGTAATCTTGCAAAGCATTAGCTTCAAACTTATCAGCCGCCGCCAGTTTTTCTTCTTCTGTACCCTCTGTTTGAGCATACACTTTATCTTTAGCCGTTTTGACCGCCCGCTCAAACTCTGTACCTTTTGGATCAGGGGAGAGTTTGCCAGACAAAAAGGTAAGTTCTTGTTTGGCTTCTGCGATAGCTTGTGAAGTAGAAGCAGGGTTATCAATAATGGCTTTTTGATCATTAAAGCGTTCGATAAGTTGAACAAACTCAGGGGCTTCCGGACCCTGACCAGCTTGCAGGACAGAACTTGTGCCATCCGCTGGGTTATAGGTATAGAACCCAAACTCGGCATTACCATAGATTTGTTTATCCGGACCCATGCCCGTTTTAGCAGTAACAACAGCGTTGTTATCATCAAGGTAATAAAACCCTGATTCTGCGTTACCAAAAATATCGGGTTTACGCCCTAAACCTTCTTGCAAGGTAGTGGTTGTACCATCATCATTAAGCAGATAATACCCTATGGTAGCGTCACCAAACGGGGTTTGTTTACGACCCAAACCCTCTCTCAAAGTGATAATTTTGTTAGGATTGCGTGGGTCTACTGCATACTGCCCAAGTGCATCACTGCCAAAAATCTTAAGGTCAGGTGCTTTAAGTGCTTCAGTAGCAAAAGTCTTAAGCAGGTCTGTTTTAGCTTCTTGTGAAGCCGCTTGGCTTTTACTTGCCGCTTCAGCCGCTTTAAGTTTGATAGCTTGCTCCTGCTTACCTTTAGCCTGAGCCATTTGCAAAATAGGATCAGCAACAGCAGAAATGGTTTGTGGAGCAAGGATATTACTTAGTAGCTTACCTTTAGGCGCATTAGCGACTGCCGCCGCTAACTGCAAACCCGAAATATAGGGGGCATACTCATACCCTGTTTGATCACTTCCCAATAAATCTTGGTACTGTTTTAAATAACTTTCATAACTGGTTGGCTCAGGAACCATACTCATAATCTGCGTATAAGCATCAAGATTAAATCCAGCCGGAGCAGTTTCCCCTCCTGCGGCTGTATCGGGTGTTCCCTTTTTTCGCATTACAGGTTGTTCACCCATAGCCATGCGAGCCATAGCCTCTTGCTGACGAGGAGCTTGCATCATACCCATATTAATGCCGCCTTTAGGGGCTTCATTTTCAGCCATTTCCAAAATGCTGAAAGTGGGTTGAAGCAAAGTCAACACAGAATCAGGGGTTTTATTTGCATCTTTACGACCCACATACCCTGCAAGTTCAGTACGGCGTTCACCTATTGATGCTTCATCACCTCGCAACGCATCCATAACACCAGCGTAATCTTCAGCTTTATCAATTTTTGATTCTACTTCTTCCATAACTTCAGCAGTATCTACCAACCCTGAAGTAATACCTGTGCCATCCGCTTGCATAGGCTGTGGTTGTTGGCCCTGAAACATTGCTCGCTGTAAAACATTTTGCATATTATCACCCAAACGCTCTATTTGCCGCACCATACAAACTCAATCCACCAATACCCGCACCGAGTAACTGGTTAAGGAATCCCGGTTGAGGAGCAGAGGCTGTGCTGATAGTTTGCTGTGTAGAAGGCGCACCACGCAGTATATCACTGTAAAAGCCCAACCGCTGATAAGGTTCATAAATATTTTGCAGATCTGTTGCTCTTTTTGCTTCAGCCTGTTGTTGCAAGACCTGACGCTCTTGTTCACCAAGCTGTGACAACTGACCAATTTCAGATTGTGATATTTTACTGCCAAGTTCACTCAGGCTTGCTTGTTCAAGGCCAAGGCGACCAATACCTTGTGCTAACCCTGCTTGTATACTACCTAACTGACCTATGCCCTGTGCGGCTTGAAGTGAACGACCTAACTCTTGTTGAGCCGCTTGCTGTGCTTGTAAAAAGTTCTGTGCTTGGCTTTGTGCTAGAGCTTGAGCACGATTACGTTGGTTTTCTGCCTGTAAAACTGCCGCGCGACTTCCACCAAAAGCACTTGGTCCACCCGCTTGACCTACAGCCTGAGCTTTTGCTTGAATATCTTGAATATCAAAACTACGGTTAATTTCATCTTGTATGGCTTGTTGAAATGGATTCATATACGCATCCATTTGTGCTTGTGTCGGCGCACCCATACCTTGTTGATATGTTCCTGCAGATTGACCAATGAGACCTAAACCAGCCTGATACGCTGGCAATGCCGCACCCATAGTTGTCGCACCCGCCGTAAGATAAGGTTGGTATGCGCCTAATCCCATTCGTGCCGCCCCAAGAGCTTCTTGTCCAGCATCCGTCATACCTTCTGCAGTGACAGAAGGAAGCCCACCAGTAGGGGGAGCACTGGTAAGAGCTTTAGCTTGTTCCATTAAGCCTATTTTATAGGCTTCAATCTCAGGGGCTTCGCGTTGGATTACTGTTTGGGTTTCAGCCATTATGCCCTCCCCTCAAACTGTTTCATCATATTATACATTCTCTTAGCACCTTTCTGGCGATCACCGCCACCAGCACCACGGACAGCACGAGCATTCATAACAAACTCACCATCACTTAGCATAGCTGGAATAGAATCACTAGTAGGTGTTCCAGGACCAACGATTTCACCCCCACTCGCTACTGTTACAGGTGGCATAAAGGTTGGGTTTTGATAATAGGAGTTATCGCCGTAAAACCCTGAACCAAACCCAAATTTCTCACGGTCTTGTTGATATAATTGCATACCTGTTATATCATCAATCCCATCACCATCTTCATCAACAGGGGGCATCAAAGCGGCAACCCCTAATCCTGTAGCTCCTAATGGACCATACTTGGCAAGTACTCCGGGAGCTTCACTCGTAGCCGCTTTGGTAACTGCATCTGCAATCATTTTTTGTTGGGCGGCTTCAGTCAGTGCTGGCTGACCAGATAATTGCAATGCTTGATTTGTAACATCAATACTTTTTGCCGCTGATTGTGCCGCTTGTGCCGCTTTAAACTCAGGGGTCAGGCTTGTACGAGTAGGGCTAAGATACTTTTCAAGGAATGATTCACCACTGGTTGTGACCTGCCCTGTAGCTGAATCAATGCCCGTAACCACATTAGGGTCTGGATCGTACACTGTTTTTTCAAATACATTTTGTTGAGCCGCTACTTTAGGGTCTATTCCCGCTTGTGCTTGCAATGCCGCTAATTGTTGCTCACCAGCTTGACTAAACGGGTTTACAGGTGTCATGGCTTCACTAGCACTAAATGTTCCTAACCCTGAAGAAGGTGCCGCACGACTACCAAAGAAACTACCACTGCCAAACCCTTCACTGCCACCGAAAGCAACATTACCGAGGCCAGCTATTCCACCTGTAATCACAGCATTCCGTAATGCATCTTTAGGTTTTTGACCTGCAATCATGCCGCCAGCGAAACTACCTAACCCTGCCGCGAAAGCAACAGGCATAGCTGGTAGAAGGAAAGGCGCGGCAATAGGGAGTACGATTGGCGCAACTTTCTTTGCGATCTTCTTAACACTTTTGAAAAGTTTTTTGATAAAAAACTCAGGTTGCCCTGTCGTAGGGTTAATACTATTTAACTCATTACCAACAATATACCGTTCTGGGTCTAACCCCATTTCTTCCATTTGTTTGAAGAGCATTTTCTTCATGCGGGGATTAGCATCAAGAACTTCTACAGGGATAACTGTTTCACCTTCAGCGGCATGTACAATATAAGTATCCCCCTCACGACCAAAATCAGCAAGCATCTCAGCCGCTTGGCGCATAGAGGCTACCCCACTTGTAGGAACAAGCGGTGTCTCTTGTACTTCATATGGGAGTGTTGCTATACCTTGCATCATGAAACCTCATTATATCGTGATGCAGGGTAGCTATTCCTGTAATTGGCTGTTCTCAGCATACCTTTTTTATTGTTTTTCCGCAACCTACGAACTCCCACCAGACATAGCTTCTGGAACAGTTACTTGAATAACGGTACTTCTTTTTTCTGTTCCTAACCATGGGTTGCCACAATTAGGGCAGTTACCATCAGGATAACTTTGTATTTCAGCAGGAGTGTCTACTTCATTAAAACAAACCACACAATGAACAATATCACGGCTTGTTGAAGGTTTCCATTTAGAACCATCCGGCATTATTAATATATCAGCCATTTGTTTTCCTTTATGTTACAACCTTGACTGTCCCAGAATCATTGAACAATGCACCAGTTTCTAAACCTGTTGCAGAGGTTGGTAAATCAGTCAAAGTTATTTTCGTACCTCGTAACTCACCGGGATTTCTTTCTTGTTGTATAAAAAGTTCCAAAGCTCTGAGTAAGTCTTGCATATAAGAAACACTATACTCAGCGGGTGCTTCTGGTAATCTTGGTGGCGCAAGTTGATTAGAAGACATTAGCGTTTACCATCCTCTCTTAACTCTATCCTAGGACTACCCAACTTCCATTTACTACCTAATGCATTAGATTCTATCCTGAGAGCAAAAGAACGACCTCTTGCCCTTAAAAAAATTTGATCTGTAAACTCTTCTACAGGGCTTGTGGAAGTTCTGGTAGTAGTCCCAGAAGCTGTACTACTAAAATTTGCTCCAGGAAAATTACGAGCCTTTACTGTAAAAGTCGCTTGAGGGGTGCTTAATGCAGTAGACCCATCAAAAGTCAAGTCAGGAATAACCTTACCTATCAAGGCAAATTTATCTCCATCCCCAATATCGATAACAGCAGATTCTATAAATGAGTCCATAGCAGACCCATCATCATCATAACCAATCTCATGGTTGTAAACATAACCATCAGCAGTAGCAATAGGGAAAGGACGAACACCACGATCTATCCAAGCTGTTCTTTCCAACGAACCAAAATACCAAACTTTTTCTAAATAATTATAAGTGACATAACGATCATTTTCGCCATCTCCACCGTTGGCTTGTGAATTTGTCAAAGAAGGGTAAAACCACGTTACCTCACCAAACTCAGAATTTATGCCGGAAGTAACTTTATCAGACTGAGATAAATCAAAATCATTAAATACTTTATCTTTTACAGAACAAGGCAACTGTTGAGTTTGACCAGAGTAAACATAGAAATTATCTCTACCCATCCAAAACACAACATCTTCTGTGGCAACTGCGGCATGTGGTCCAACTATAGTTATGTTAGAAGATAAAAGTTGAATAGCAAAAGTAAATGGCGGTCCGATAAAACGTAATGAGTGTAAAGCAGTGTCTGTCCAAACAAGAACTTCTCGTTTAGTTTCTACTGCTTGCATAAAAGTAGACCCAGAACCCAGCCTTAAATCCCCTGCTGTATTTGTCGCGGTGGGAAACCAAACTAAAGGATTTTCTTGATCGGAAAAACGAATCAATAATGGGTCTTGTATTCCATTACCTTGGGTGGCAGAAGAGCTACTGTTTACAGCATCACAACCAAATGCTATCACATGACGGTCTTGGTCTGAAACTAAGACTTGCTTTGCGATTATAGGTACACTTCTTGCACTAGCGTCACGGGTGCTGAGCTCAACTGCTCGAGTGCTTACAGTATTTGTTTTATCCCAGTAATAAACACCACCATCTATAGGGTTGATAATTAAATCCTCACCAAAATTATCATGTGACCATAACCGCAACTCTGTTGTTGTTGTTACTGAAGCGGCAGAACCCCAAGTTCCTCTTCCCCACGTTCCTGCACCCCAGCCTGTTCCACCCACCGTTGTATCAAGACCCACATTAATTTGATATGCGCCTACGACACTTGAACCGCCGTTTCCTGTATCTGAAGCATTTGCCGTGACACTAACAGAAATTGTGTAGTTGTTAGCATTTGTTACAGACACAACTTGATGCTCGGCATTTAAGATTGCGGCAGTTACATTACCACCTAAAGAAACCGCGCCTGAAAATGTAACAAAATCATTTTCCACAGCCCCATGGGAAGTGTCTGTCACTGTAATTGTAGAAGAACCATTTGAGGCAGAAAAAGTAACATCACCCGCTGAAGTAGTTAGCCTGAGGGGGGTTATATCATTAAATATAGTGCCTTCTTCTATATAGTATTTTAAATGAGTGCCTACTCCTAAAAAATTAGAACCATCTAAAGCAACCCAATTATGCAAAGCTCGGGCAGACCCCAAGTATGTGCTTGAACTATATTTTTCCCAACCACCTATTTTTTCAGGATAACCAAAACGAAACCTAATTTTATCACAGTCAAACCACCCGCCTTCATTACTGTAAGAAGTCACCTCTCTGTTAATTCCGGGTTTAAATTGCAGTTTTTGTAGAGGCATCTATGTACCTTATGTTTTTATAATGTAGTTCAAAATAAAGGTTGGCTGGACATTGTTGTGTGCATTCCCACCACCTGTAGCACGAGTATCAACCCCACTACCCTCACTTGTAGGTATAATACCTGTAATACCCCCTGCGTAGTTAGAGTTGATTGAAGCAGTGCCGAAAGTATTTTCATGCGTGTGAGACGGTAATTCTGCCTCAGTCAGCGTATGCGTCTCAGTACCACCAGATGCACCCAATGTATCCCCGTTAAGGCCTCCGCTTTGCCCCGTCAGACGGTTTGCAGATGAACCACCCATATCGTCCTGACCCGCAACTGTGCGACCGCGCAGATCAGGGACATTAAAAGTAGTAGACCCATTTCCTGAGCCGTAAGTTACGCCTATCACTGCAAATAGATCAGAATAAGTGCTTCGGCTGATCGCTTGCCCATACAAAAGCAACCACCCTGAAGGGGCTGATGTTCCTGCATACGGCATAATCATGCCAGACAAAAAAGCTACAGGCGGTGTAATATAACTAAACGACCCATCTCCATCACTGCCAACATATTGCCCGGAAGTGCCATTACCTGAAATATTAAGTGCTGATGCACTTACGGAATTATCTATAAGTTCTGCCGAACCTACAGAGTCATCTGCCATTTTTGCATTGGTTATTGCATCGTTGGCAATTTTAGCAGTTGTGACATTACTATCAGTAATCTTAACTGTTGTGACAGCATTCGTAGCTAATTGAGATGTGCCAACATCACCGTCAGATAAAGTCAATATACTATTTACCGCCGCGCCAGACCCTGCACCATCGGCAAAAATAATACCCTGTTTCCCATTAGCTATAGTAACATTACTACCCGAACCTTGTGTAAAGGTAGCGGACTGACCAGAGTTATTGACTACAAAATAAAGTTTATCTTGGTCGTTAGGCGAAATGGTAATTGTATTAGTACCGGAAGGAGACCCACCCAAAACCAAAACTTTATGTCCACCCTCAGAGAGCGATCCATCAGAGGTTGTAAGCGTGTGGGTTGTGCCTGATAGCGTGATATCAACAACGCCGTTGATGGCTCGGTCGATAATATCGAAATTTAGGTTAGTAGTATCACCCCAAGCACCCGATTGTTCGCCTGTAGCTGGTTTTTCAATACCGAGGTTGGCTGTATAAGAAGATGCCATGAAAAATATCCTTTAATTTAAGCCGCTATATTTGTCCAATTAGGGGTCTGACTAGGGGTCTCAGCTGTCCAATTAGGGGTTTGGTCTGGGACAACCCTCCCCCACACTAACACATTTCCAACTGATCCGGTAGCAGGCACCCCTGTTGGACTTATATTAGCATCAGCCGTAATACTTACAGAACCAACACTACCTGTGGCGGTATTACCTGTTGTGGGAGCATTTGCATCTGCTGTAACCGTTACAGACCCCACTGATGCAGTGGCAGAAACACCAGTAACAGAAACATTTGCATCTGCTGTAATCGTCACAGACCCTACTGATGGAGTAGCCGCAAGACCAGTAGCAGAAACATTTGCATCAGCCGTAACACTAACAGTGCCGACACTACCTGTCGTAGCTAAACCTGTAACAGAAACATTTGCATCTGCTGTAGTGGTAGTAGAACCAACATCGCCTGTGGCAGAATTACCTGTTGTAGAGACATTTGCATCTGCCGTAACGCTAACAGTGCCAACCCCTGTTGTACCCACTAATCCTGTAACGGGGATATTATTGTTAGTTTCAAGACTAACTGTTCCAATATCACCTGTGGCAGAGACACCTGTAACAAAAACATTAAGGTCTGTGACACCTTGTCCCGATAATGTACTTGCAGAAAAAGGGGCGAAACCTAGCATTTTAATTTATTTCCTATATGCTACCAACCTGATGGTGTTGCGTTACGAAGAGCTGGGGAAATCAGCGCATCCATCTGAGCGTCAAGCATTGCTTCCATTTCAGTTTCTGTTTTATTGATGCTGTCCAACACCCATGCTTTCACATTGTCTTGTGTCACGCTGTCGAAAGCAATGAAGCCGTCATGCCCCTCCGGCGGCAGTGTCAAGCTAACAGAGCCATATGCGCTGACGCTAAGAGGCTGACCATCATCATTTGTAGCGGTATCGTGAACCGCAGTAAAACGCCAATGGGCCTGACTGATTACATCAGTAAAACCATTTTGTTCGTTATTATTCACTTCAAGGGTTGGAAAAGTCCAAGTGTATGTAGCCATTATTTACTCCTGTGTGTAAGGGCTAGTGCCAAGAAGATCACTATCCCAAGCGGCCTTCAGTTCAGTGATTGTTGTTGCGGCATCAATAGCGACAGCGGCGGGTGCATCACGCAGATTGTTCTTTCTCGCCACGCTGTTTGCCTTGGCGGTTGCGTCATCAACCTCAAGTGCTTTCATGTAAACGACATCCTCCGCTTCAAGCAGTGGTTTGCGAACTTCACGGATTTTGTCCCTGAAGAGTTCCTTTGCTTTGGTCAAGTCCTCTGAAATAACTGAACCAGACAAAGACCAAGCACCGCGAAAGTCACGGTTTGCTGGTACTGTGGCACTAGCGGCATCAATCTGATTACCGTCCTTATCCACGATATAAGTTGTAACTGCCATAATAAACTCCTATGCGGCTACGGTTAGGTCATCAGAGATACGCCAAGCGTTTCTCCATTCACGGGTTTGCGGTAACTGTTCCTTGCGGCATATTACCATCTTCGGGCGGTTGCCCTCATCCCACGTTGTCCATACAGACTGCGGAATATCTTTTTTAATCAAATATTCGATGGCCTTTTCTTCTGTCATCGCTCCTACGGGTTTGGTCGTATGCAACAGGTAGCCGCGAGTATGCTTCTTGAAATTAGGTTGTGCTTCGTCCTTTGCCAACTCATGATACACCCACACTGGTGGTAGGATGCCGCCTTGTAAAGCGCAAGCCATCCAGTTAGGGTCAGGCACAAGTATCTTGGCGCACTCATCAATGCTGTCCTCATAGACAACACGATAGTCAGACTGCACAGGTTCAAGGTTTTCCTTTGCCCAGCCAAGACGATTAAACAAATGAGTACCTTTAAAATTAGGTGTCCGCATTATGCTAAATCTCCGGTGTACATACAACTAATAAAGTTAAAGTCAATAGGACTGCCACCAATATTAGCGGTTACTCTCTTATGTGCTGAAGTCGAATACGTTCCAGCATTTCCATTAAGGTCAGCGTCAGTACAAGGAACACTAAAGTGACTTCCTGTCCTACCATCGCTATTGCCTGAAAAGCAATAATCGTCATTAGCAAAGCTGTTTGAAAAATTCGATGTTGAGATACCACTACCATTGTCAGTCACACTAGATGTATTAAAACTATCTCTAGTAGAAAGGCTAGTTCGCTGGTCAAAATTTACCCAAGACTTTGCACTACCATTAACCACAAATTCCGTCCCCACGCTTCCTGCTGTGGAGTGTTGGATATCATCTGCAATAATTGTTCCAGCCATTACGCTAAGTCTCCGTGAATACTTACAATGTTTAAGAAACAATCTAAGGCTTGCAGACCAGATGATGTACCAATAGAGTAACCGCTAGTCCAACTTGTTGAACTTGTTGTATACACAGGTGTGCTTCTCACTGGAAAAGTCCAATATGCGGTTGCTGATACCGAAGATTGTCTACCCGCTGACCCTGCCGCCGCATAGTTAGCATTGCTAAAAGATGCGGTGTAGTTTGTATCTGCTAATCCGCTACCGTCGTCATTGACGCTTGAGATGTTAAAACTGTCATTTGTGACAAAAGTTGAGGCTTGTTTATAGTTTATCCAAGCCTTTGCTAGTCCTTCCATTATGTCCTGCGTAGAACCAGAAGTCTTGCCGATGTTGTTTACTTTTAAGGTACTCATTAGGCTAAGTCTCCGTGTGCAATAGTTGACGCATACTCGGCTTCACGAAGGTTTGTATTGTCATACTGACTGGTGAGCCTGTAGTACGTTGTTGAAATAGATGTGGCATTTGCTTTGAATTGCATAAATGCCGCGCGAGTTCCAGCATTATCATCAGACTTAGACAAGCCAGAAACTGCAAATGTTGCGTTACTCATTGCGTTGGATAGCGTGTATGTGTTGTCTCCGCTTCCATTATCTGTTGTGCTAGATGTGTTTAGGCTATCATTTACAGTGCTATCACCGTCTATGCTGTTCCATACCTTTGCCGCATTTTGCTTAGTTAGCGTGACAGCATCGCCCGATGTGTTTTGAATTTCATCTACCTTTAAGGTCATCTATATCTCCTATACGATAGACAGGTTGCCATTGACGGTTAGCGTCACGCCAGAGGCGATGGTTAATGGGCCAGCACAGAGGCCATTCTCATCACTGTCGATGGTTACATTAGTGTTAAGTGTTTGCTCGTGTACTCTGAAGATGTCGCCAGCGGATGAGCCAACCTCGCCATTCTCACCCTTGTAGAGGCCACCGCCGCCAGAGAAAGCAGTGCCGTTTTGGCGCAGTGTACCAGTGAAGTTAATATCACCTGTCACATCTAAAGTGTGTGATGGATTGCTATCGTTGATGCCCACTCTACCGTTACTGTTGATGCGCATACGTTCTGTGCTACCTGTGCTAAAGGTAGTTTGACCATTGTGAAGCTGTTGAAACTGATTGTTTCCGCTAGAATCCTGAAACGCTACTGCTGTTGTAGTAGCCGCACGACCTGATGCGCTTTTTACAACCAAGCCGCCGCCGTGCGAACCAACGATATTTTGCGGGTCACTGCGGCCGATGCCCACGTCACCGCTCGATATGATGCGCATACGTTCTGAGTTGTTGGTGTACAAGTACAGAAAATCATTATTAGGATCATACCCAACCTGACCGTTGGTAGGCGCACTAGTCTTGCCCATATAAATTTGACACTGACCGGGTGTTGTGGAGTCAGTATTGAGTTGCAATACAGATTGCGCAGATGCCGCTGTATTTTGAATGATTAATTTGTTCGCACCGCTTGAAACAGAAGTGTGCAATTTCGCACTTGGACTCGTCGTCCCGATGCCCACGTTACCACTGCTATCGATACGCATACGTTCTGAACCGTTTGTAAGAAAGCGCAAGTAACCGTTATTTGCAGAACCCTGTATAGAGTAGTTTGAGTTTTCAAAATTTATAAAAGAACCACTCGCACCAAGTTCAATATGAGTTGCATACACTCTGCCGGAAAGTCGTAGGTCTTTGTAACGTCTACTGCTAACACCCAAATCAATCGCGTTGTCTACAGTATCATTCGCGTCAGTTGAGTATGGCGTAATCGTATTATTTGTAGAATCAAAGAAAACACCAACATCGCCACTGCCAGCGAACATTCGACCACCTAAAGTGCCGATTGAGCCAGTCGTTGAGCCGTCCTTCTGGAACAGCGCAATATTACCATCACTCGATTTGCGGTTCAGAATAAGAGAATGATTGCCATCTCTTGTAACAGCTAATTCACCAGCCGGTTTTACTTGTAGGCCATCAGTGCTACCACCCAAAGCGGTCTTGCCGACCAGCAGATTCCCTGACGCATCCAGTCTCATGCGTTCTGAGGATGCACCACCGCCGCTATTAGTGTGGAAAGTTAACTGAGTACTTCCACCTCCGCTATAAGAGCCAACAGTGGCAAGACCACTGTCTGTCTCATAATAAAGCTGAAGGCCGTTTACGGCACCTGTCGTGTCGAACGATGCTGTACTGCCAGAGATACCTATCTGACCGTTGCTGTCGATGCGCATACGTTCTGTGTTGTTGGTCTTAAAGCGCAAAGGAATTGCTGTAACTGTATTGATATCGTTACCAGTTGCGTTGCCAGAGATGGTCATAACGCGAGTGCCACTGTCATTAAAATCAACAAAAGAACCGCTAGTATCATCCAGCGTTATTCCAACAAAACCACTTGCATTGCGAGGGGAACTACTCCCAATGCCCACGTTTCCACTGCTGTCGATGCGCATACGTTCAGCATTGTTTGTATAAAAACGCATAAAGTCCGAGCTGTGATTATACTGTATAGACCCCTGATTTGCTTCGTCAGTGTCGCCCAGAAAAAGTGTTGATGACCCAGTTGTTCCGCTAATAATTCTTGCCGATGCACTGCCACTGTTTTGAATGTGAAGCTGTGAGGAAGGACTTGTTATCCCCAGCCCTAATTTACCATCAGTAGATAAAGTTAAATTGTTCTGCCACGCAGAGCCTGTCCAGTGCTGGATTTTGAAGTTGCCGGAAGTGTCCTGAGTAAGGTTGTTAAAGCGACCTGTTGTGTTGTCATCTAAACGAACACCGTCGTTATTGACATCAGCAATGTCACTAATTGTAAGACGGCTACCCCCGCTGATTGTGCCATCGCCCTGAACATCAAGCCCATCAGCCGTCACCGTGCCTGTGACATCCACGCCTGTGCTGGTGGTGGCGAGTTTGGCGGCGTTGTTGTGGTAGAGGGTAACTGCGCCATCTTGAATAGCACCGATGTAAGTTTCACCTGTGCTTGACCGCATAAACAGATTGGTTGCACCCAAGAAAAGATTGCCTGTGCCGCTTTCGGAAATGTATGAGTTAGACCCATCGTGATAAATCTGCAAGTCAGACCCAGCACCGAAAACAGCTCTATCATCGTCGCCAAAGTTGATGTTGCCAGTTACAGAGATATCGCCCGTGCCGTCAATAAAAACAGCTTTATCTGCGGGATAGGTAATAAATACTTCTTTGGCTGAAGAAGAAAAACTAACTTTATTGTTGGAGTTAGTGCTGGCTAACACCGTAGTTCTTTGCAAAGTAGTTGTGCCAGACACAAAAGTACCAAGCCCAACTTCAAAATTACTACCGTCAACACAAACATAATATGTTGTGTCACTGTTAGATAAAACAGAACTAAAGGTTGAAAACCCCGTAACTGCGCCAGCTAGTACAAAATCCGAAGTACCCGAGGTGGTGGTTGTTTCTTTTACCCTATCTGCAATAACAAGAGCCATCTATTCCTCCGACTAGGCAATACGGATGATGGCGTTACTAGCATCCGCTGTAGGGAACAAAATCACAAAATCACCTGCTGTAGAGGTTTTATCACCGCCAAAAGCAAGAACCACCACTGCATCTGTAGTGCCAGAACCACCACCAGTAGTCGTGTTATAAATAAGCGCACCATTGGCAGTAATTGTTGCAGTGCTGAAAGTAACATCAGCAAAATCGGTAAACGCTGTTGTGCCGCTAGTAGTAGGATCAACACGAGTTAGAGTCGCCCCACCCGCACTGTAACCTGTCCCCGAAACTTCATTGCTAGAAGAAAAATCTGTAGTTGACGCACCCAAACTAGCCGAACTTGTAAACAGAGCCAGTTTAAAAGTATGGCCTCCTGAATTTAAAAAATTATGTTTGCCTTCAAGTAACTCCTTTTTAAAAGAAGTACACATTGCCTGAGAAATAGCCATTATAACCTCCTAATCGCTTCAGCCAAATCCGGATGTCCTGCATCCAATAATTTATTATATACAGTAGTTCTATCGCTTCGGATAGCCTCCCGCATATAATACGCCACAACTTTTTCCATGCTCTTTTGAAAAGCTCTGGCTTGTTCTCGTATAGCTGGAGGCGCGGAATCAGAAACCGAAATTAACCTACCTACGCACCGCTCTGCGACTTCATCGGGGGAAAAACCTCGATTTTGAGTCGTTTGCACCGAAACAATCGGTGTTTCAGGAATATCTACTTCCATTTTAAACATTAAGATTTTTGCCTCATTAATTGTCCTTGGCGATAGGCATCTGTAACTTCAAGTGCCTCTCCAAAGTTTTTCAACCTACCGATAGCCTCTGCAAACATTTTTTCATATTGCTGAAGCACATCGGGTTCACCCTTCATGAAAGTATACGCCTCTAACAAACTTCCGTAAAGAAGAGCTCTGTCTGCGTTCTCACTCAACCATGTTGTTCCACTATCTGCCCCTGCTGTTAAGCTATTAGGGCGGTAAAGATAGTGAAGTTCGGAAACAAAATCAGCATTGGGTGTGGGAGCAATAACCAAATTATTAACATCAAAATAAGCATAGTATTTAGGTATTCCCGTAGTGGCGGGATTAGGGTTAACTTCTTGAATAAAGTTTACATCTTTATACAGAAGAAAAATATGCTCACTTGAGCTGGTAATTGATAACGAAAATGGTGCTAAAAAATCAGAAGGGACAGCTAAAAATTTATTACCCGAAGTCATAGAACCAGTAGCATTTTTACGAAAAAACGATAGTTGAACAGACTTTAAAATACGTTCCTCAGCACCCCTAATAAAATCATTAAGGTGGTTAACAAAAGTCGTTTCTTGGTTTTCTGTATAATCTTGAATAGCTGTTTTTAATTCTGCAAATGTAAAGCTCATGACACAGACACCCTTACAATACCAACAGAAGTGATCATCTGAAGAGGGTTGGTTTCACTAAATACAGATTCCCCTACTTGTACAGCTAAAGGTTCCGTGCGATCAACACGAGGTTTATACAAGGCTTGTGGGTCAACTGGGGTGAGAACAGGATCAAGCTGAGGGTGTTTAGGTTCATAACACTCAGGGCATACTTTGAAACCATTCCATTCCTCTCTGAGTTTTAGATAAGGATATTGAAACCCACACCTGTCACAGATAGCCTCAGAGTATTTACCAACTGCATATGCCATCACAAAAACCCATAATAATCTCTGCGGGGCGTAAGTGTTAAATTAGCTCGATCAACATCTTCATATGCCGCTCTTTGAAACTCTTCTTCATATGCCGCTTTCAATATCTGCATACGCTCTGGAGCTTTTTTCATAGAAATATAATAAGCCAACCCCGCCGCCAAACACGGATAAAACCTAAAAGGAACCTCAACAGTGTTTGTAAAATCCCCTGCATCTTGTATACGGGTCAACCTATCAAAAACAAAAGTGTAAGAAGTATCGGGGGTAGGCCATACATTCAAAACGGGCGTGATTGAACGATCTATATACCATTGAGTTGGTCTAGCTCGTGAAAGTTTAGTAGGGATATTTAGAAACTTATCTCTACTAACTCTTTCAATAGTTACATCAGACTGCGTAGTCACCCCTGGATTTGTACGGATAACAGCACTCAATACATCAATAGTATCAGCATCAAGATTATAGCTATTCGTACCAGCAACTAAAGAAACAGTGTTTTGCTCTATAGTCCACCGATTCAAACCTCTGTTTGCCCAATCAGCAAATAAAAGATTCAAAGACCTTTTTGCTGTGGTAAGTTCGTATCCAGTTCGGACAGACATACCACAGCGTTCAAAGGCTTCTTCAATGTAATCACTTACATCTAATTCAAAGCTGGTGGTTCCAGAAGTTGCCATTAGCTATACGGACCTTTGATCACTGGGCCACCCGCTTGCATTTTCTTACGCTTACCACCCATCATGCCGCCTTTTGACTTCATCATGCGCTTACCGCCCATCATACCGCCTTTGGATTTCATCATGCGCTTTTTGCCCATCATGCCACCCTTAGACTTCATCATGCGCTTACCGCCTTTTGCGTATCCTTTTTTCTTCATTTCCCTGCTCCTCATTAGCATAAAGATTGTCGAAGATCTGATTTACGTCCATTGTATAGTCTAAATCAGATTTTGAATAGTGTATGTACTGAGAAGGTTTAAAATCAGGAGCACCTTCACCTGTTTCAAACCATGCAGGGTGTGTCACTCTTACCCTGTTATTAGGCAAAGCCACAATATTGCCCGTATAAGGGCCAGCATCCAATAGCTCAAGCACATGGCTTTGTTTATGTTGAGCAGGATCATCAGCTACTTCACTGTCAGTATAATCAACAGTGAAGTAGTATTTTGCGGGGTACATCTCTCCACCAATCTTAGCCAGCCACGGGCAAGGTTGAGCTCGGCGTAAAGAGTAGACAGAGTGTGTGTGGGACATACAGTCCCATGGTTGTGCCTCATACACTTCCATGGGTTGAGGCCACTCTTCAAAAACATTATCAGCAACCAAAGCGGTTATAGGCATTCGCGCCCACATAGCACCACCATGGGGTTCTGTTTCTTCATCTTCGTTTTCATACCCTGTAAAGATAACTTGAAAACTCAAACACCGATTGGGTATTGTTGTTACCGCAATCGCCATCGCTGAAAGAAACTCACCATGATACCGCTCATGGTTGCATGTGTATTCTCTCCGCACCCAACATTTAAAGTACGGAATATTACTTTGCAAAAAACTCATGTTTTAGATTTCTCCTTTTTCGGTTTTTTCCCTTTACCGAAAATATGAGCGTCTACTTTAGCCGCTTTGCCGCCTGTTAAGACACTATTAACTCTGGCCATAGCCCACTGACTCGGGGTAGTTCCTGGACGATGCCCTGTGCGATACGCCGCTAGACCCTTATTATAGACTCGTTGAAGCTGACCAGCAGTCACCTTCTTGCCTTTTTTACGGGCCGCTTCAGCTTTTTTTGCTAGGGATTTTTTTGTCGCCGCGCTGAGTGCCATTTTTTCCCCTCTCCTTGCGAATGCTGTCCTTACCTTGCCTAAATATTTGGGCTACTTTTTCTTTGCCCATTACTTTTGCTCTTTGCTCACCAACAGTTAATATCTGTATTTTTCTAGCAAAAGGTTTATTCACTTTTTTAACTTTTGCCACAGTAGCTCTTGCATCTGCTGGTGTGGCAAATTTTATACCAACGGTATCCTTTGGGTTTTCATCGGTATAAAGCCTTCTACCAGAACCTTTAGGCTTTTTTCCCGTTCCCACTTTTGGGTCTTTTTTTGATACCATTTTTTCCAGCCTTATTTTTAGCCGCAGTAATTATATCCGCACGAGTGATCTTGTTTCGAGGCGGTGCAAAAGCCGCTAATTTTTTTTGCTTTGCAGATAATTTTTTGACCATGGTTAACTCTTTTTACCTCCAAATTTCTTACGATAGGCTTTCGTGTACTTGGATTCCTTAGTCTTTCTTCTAGCTCCAGAGCTTGTATAATCGCTAGGGAAAACATATGCAGAAGGGTCCTTCGAAGATTTTTTAGCGTTGCGTTGTATTTCTTTCTTTCGTTTAGCTTTTTCAGCAGGGCTGAGACCAGCGAGGTATTTTGCAGGAATCTTTCTCTTCGTTTTCTTTTTAGAAGAAGGAGCTTTTTCTATCTGCTTACGCATCTTACCCCGTGTGATTGCCATGCTTTATTTCCGTTCCATTATTCTATCTAATTTATCTTCAACCCTATGTAAGGTCTCAGTTACTTGGCGCATGTCTTCACGAAGTTCGGTGCGGGAAGCATAATCTTCTCGTGTTCTATTGAGCAGTATATCTATTCTTTTTACTTCCCTTGCTTGGGAAGCAATAAACCAAGCCCCACCAGCAACAACGATACCAATCAACGTGTCTATAATATGTACCAAATCCATAGTTACCATGCCTTACAAGACCAATACCTAGCACTAAATTTATCTTTGGCACTGGCACAATTATGTCGAGCTCTAAAAGACTTGCGCCTATCAGGCTGGTCTTTCTTTATACTCATATTCGGGTCACCAAACCTAACCAGCTTTACTTCAGTGCCTTTTTTAGCCAAAACAGCTGATTTCTTTTTAGCTCCTGGAGTACGTTTTGGTTTGTTGTACCCAGAAAAGGTCTCCCCCCGATAAGACAGTTTACCGGAAGGAGTGCGTTTTACATCTTTAGTAGTAGCCATTAAACCACTCTCTAATTAAAAAACACCGTCATAGCAGTAATATTAGTGAAAACAGACACGTGAATATCTGTCACACGAATACCCTCTGCAGGGATGTTTACTGAGTGTGAATCAGATGCAAGAAAATCTAAATCCAAAACAGTAGACCCGCCATTACCATCTGTAATAGTAAGGCGGGGTGTACCTGTCGTGGTTAGAACCTGTATCTGACGGATACGCGCAGGACCAACACCCGCAGAGCCAGTGCTGGTTAGCCTCTTTGATCGTACATCAGATCCCGCCATGGGTTACACCCCTTCCTAGCTGTCAGCGAATGGAGTAGCAATCGTACCAGAACCAATAAGTACGCCTTGAACCATGTATTCTGCGGTAGCAAGCGCAGTAACCTGAACATACGAGTTCTTGTCACCGCCTGTGGTGCCACCATTCAGGCTGATGACATCGTTAGTCGATCCCGGTTGGAAAGCCTTGATGGTCCCGTTGTTCACGCCCAGTACAATTGAACCGACATACTTGTCCGTGCCATCAGTTTTGATGTCCAGATCAGTAGCATCTGTGCCAATGAAAAACGTATAGGTTGCGCCAATTTCAGATGATTTGATTGTAGGTAGAGTGACCGCACCGTCTGCGTCATTAATCTCAATGACCTTACCAGCATGGGCGGCAACTGTGAGGGTGGTTTCTGCTGTAATGTTTACAACAGAATTAGATCCAGCATTGAACATCCCTGCTTGGGATACAATCGGACCTGAGAAGGTCGTACGAGCCATTTGAGTCTCCTGTCGTGGCTAGTGTCAATCACACCATGTGATTGTCAGGAATAACAATATACTACTTAAAAAAGAAGGGAGGCACAAGCCTCCCTTCTTATTTGTTTTTTCGAACTGGTTAGGCTCCAGGAGAACCAAACACACAGCGAGGGTCAGAAACACCGAAGCTGTAACGCTCACGAGCTTTGTAGCGAACATTACCTGTTTCGAAGTCGCCTTCCATGCTGTTCTGGATTGGAGTCCGAACAAAGTGCTTGAAGCCGTTTGGTGCGTCTGTTTTAATGAAGAACGCATCCGTATCGGTTAGGAAGTGGTTGACCACATAACCGTCAGGAAGCATACCCATGTTACGCATCGCGTTGACATCATTGTCTGCTGTCGCAGGACGCAGATTAGATGCCATTAAACGCTCGGCAACAAACTGAAGGTTTGTCGGAATAATCAACTTCATACCACGAAGTGCGATCTTGAGACCACGCTCGTCGATAAAGTTAGAGATGTCGATCAACGACTGCTCAAGCGAAGTTTCGTTGAGGTCAGCCGCAGTTGACAGTTCATTCCGGAAGTTACCGCCACCAACAGTCGGGTGATCAGTAGCACACAGTTCTTTACCATCGCCAATAGCAAAATTGCTATCAAACGCATTGTTAAGAACAGATGCCGCTTTCACCTGTTTGGTGTTTGACATCGAACGAGCCAATGCACGGGTGTACCGCGAGCTGAGGCGGTCATAGAGGTTATCCTCTACTGCTTCCTCAGTAATCGCAAACGCCAGTGCAACAGTTTCGTGCGAGTAACGGGCGGTAAATGCTTCGTTAGCTGTATCATAGCTAACAGCCGCACCTTCACCTTTTGTTGGAGCCTGACCGAACCCAGCAAGCATTACTTCTTCTTCGAAAGCCCGATCAGAATTTTCGGTCTCAAAGATTTCAGCATGCTCATTGTCATAACGATCATACTCCATGCCAAAGAGAGCATTAAGTCCAGGCTCAAGCTCTTTTAGCAGTTGTGCTCTTGAAATAGCCATCTATAAGCCCTCCTTAGATGCCCACACCAGCACCGTTAGCGGCGTAACGGTAGAAGTGGTTGTTGAGAAGAACGATTGCTAGACGACCTGCCACAGACACATCATCGTTTGAAGGTGAATCTTCAAATCCGATAATACGCATGTTGAGCGTGTTGGTCGTAGCCGCCGTAGAAACAGCAAGTTCAGCAGACGACTTACCAGTCGTTGCATCACCAGATGTTGCTGTAGCGAAGTTAGCATTCGCGTGAACGAGTGTATCAGCCGCCGCCGCATCACAATTAATGAGGAAAAGCTGATCGGGATGTGCCGCAATTAAAGCAGTAGCTTCAGTCCCACTCTTTACAGAGGAAGTTCCGGGCCACTTGTTAGCAAAGACAGGAGTACCGTCCAAACCAATATAATTACAACCTTGAAATGCGCCTAGGAGAGACACAGTACCACCGTTTGCATTACCTACAATATCCACAAGACCATTGGCAAGGGGGATAACAGGGGTGCCTTCAAAAATTGTAGAAGACGTACCTGCTGTTCCCGAAGTCTGGATTTTGAAGGTCATCAAGCCGTTGGTATTTGCACCAGCCCCAAGCATTTTGTACGGACGAAGTCCGAAACTAGCATCAACATTTGCCATGCTTAAAGATCCTTCTAATTATCGGAGCCACCTTTTGCCCCAAAGGTTACACGAGACTGCCTATCTGGTTTAAGGATAGGCATCGAACTATGCTCTTCCCTGAATAAATCATTATCAACAGCTTGCATTTGATCCGCGGTCTTGCCACGAAAATACGCATTCCGTTCTTCTCTTGATTCATCTGGGAAACGAGCCAAAAGTAGACCACCCACTCCTATGACTCCCGCATGTTTACCATCTTGAACAGTAGGGGACTCAAAATCGGGGTACTCATCAGCGCGAACTAAATCAAAGCCTTCGCGAAGGCGAGCAGAAAGATTTTTCTTATCGTCTTGACCCATAACTGATTCTCGGATCCAACGATGAACAAAACCTTCCGGTGCTGGGGGTGCATCCAATGTGGATGGTGGTTGCCAAGGTTTGCGGCGTGAGTCTTTCTCACGAGTTTTTGCAGTGCGTGGGGTACGATCCATGATCTTTTCCTTCACGAGTTTAGGCGAGCAAGTTGCTTCGCATATTGTTCATAACTTACACCAAGTTTATCAGCTATGGCAACCTGAGAAGGAGTGAGTTTGATTTTTTTACTCTGAACCTTTCCAGAAGACCGAGAAGCTGGAGCCACTGGTGACCTAGAATTTTGGTTGTTAGACCTACCCTCAGTAAATTTATGAGGGAACTCTTGACGAATGCGACGATCTAACTCTTCATAATATTCATCGCTAGTAGGATTAAAATATTCTGTTTCTACCAAACGCTTATGGATACTAAAAGCTGTGAGTGTCATAGGTTCGTCTTGGCCAAACCACTCATTACGCTCAGCCCAAGCTCTTGCTTTAGGGTCTGGTTGAGCAGGGGGTTGCGTCTGAGGCTGGGTTTGTTGCTCTGGTTCTGAACTAACCTTACGTTGTTCAAACTCCTGTTTCGCAACAGATAAACGCTCATTTTCAATAGCTAGTTTTGCAAGTTGTTTTTGAGCTTCAATCTGACCCTCAACATCGCCAGTGTTGATAGAATTAGTCAGCTTTGTTTTTAAAATTTCCTCTTGTGTAGAGACTCGCTGATCATACTCAGACAAATAAGATTCATCTATCTTACTTGACCGTGTCTGCAAATCATCCATTTGTTTTTGTACAGACTTTGCATAATCAGTAGCGGCTCTTTCACGACGCTCAGCCTCACGCATTTTATAAGTTAATTTTTCAATGCGCTTTTTTACTTTATCACTGTAGCCTTCAAGGTCTTCATCAGATGCTTCATCAGATGCTTCATCAGATGCGACTTGTTCTGNCTCTTCGGTAGACTCCTGAGTTTCTACCTCTTGTTCCTGCTCGAGTTCTACTTCTACAGTATCCTCAAGCTCTTCGTTTTTCTTATCTTCGGGCATAACTCACTCCTGTTATGTGTGCAAGATGTCTTCTGGGTTATTAATCTTAGCCAGAATCTCATCATCGTTTAGAAGACGCACTTCGCCACCTTCTATTTTAAAGCGACTTCCAGCATACCTACCAAAAATCACCCAATCACCTTCCTCACACCATGCGCCTGTTTCCCCGAATTTATCGGAGTCTTTGTACGCAAGAGGTCCAATCTTCAGCACATAACCACAAACAGTAGCTAATGCCTCACGCTCAATTGCTTGGTCTGGGAGATAAACACCACCTTCTGTTTTCTTTTTACCTTTATATGGCAAGATTAAAATCCTCCAACCTGTTGGCTGAGGCATTTTATCTATTGAAGGGGGAGGGGGTACATCAGATTTCGCTTGTTGCGCTTTTGCAAGATATTCGGGTACATAAAGAGTTTTACTCATGTTCTACCTTTTTCAGCAGGGCTTGTAGCTCCTGTTCAATGTTGGCAAGTTCTGCAAAACGAGCTCGCAGTTCCTTGAATGCAGAAAAATCTTCTATTTGGCCTTCAATTAACTGTTGTCCAAGAAGTTCTTTCCGTTCTCGTATAATAATACGGAGTTTTTCATGAATGTAAAGATCAGACACGCTTTATTTTCTTCTTTTTAGCTGTTTTAGCGGCATTCTTAAAATCAGCGGCCGAAGGAGCACCTTTTTGTCCAGGTTTCCTCATCGGTTTACCACTAGCTCTTCTTTTAGCAATGTTCCTATACAAACTCATTTTGTCAATCCTTTTGTTTTCTCATAGGTTCGTAAACCACCAAGACCAAGCATACCCATCAACACCGTCATCAGTGACCCCATATCAAACTCAGGAAGTTCGGGTATTTCAACTCCTGCCCATGCTACACCAAACACAATTAAAGGGTTCAGCACAAAATGATAAGCAAGTGCTACGCCACATGTCCAACCGATAAAAGGTCGCCATCCCGCCACAAATAAACTGCGATGTTGTGCTTCCGCTTTATTTACTTCTACCTGAGCCATAGCCGCATCATGCGCGGCTTTTTCTGCCATAGTTGCAATTTCATGTGCCATGGCATTTTTAGCATCTTTATCTTCGATAAACTTATCCAGTATACCTGTCACTGGGCCGATTAATGCTTGTAGCATGATTTACTCCTAATAAATCCGTATTGAATCTTCCTTTAGATATTTAGGTAAACAATATGCGGTAACTCTATCCCTAGGGTCCATACGATCTATATAACGATAGTTACCATATCTTTTTGTAATTTCTTTAGCATACCAATTACACTCATTTAGGTCGCGGAAAAACATATCATTACTAATGAGTGTTCTTTGCTCTCCCACACCTAAATAAACAACTAATAGAAACACATGAATCATTTGTTTTCATGGTTCATCCAAACTGCAAAAGCACCTGTCATAGCTCCTGTTACTACAGAAACTAACCCAGCCTGTGCGTTACTGGGGTCTTCTAATGACATAAACCATTCGACTACTCGCCACGACATTAATGTCATAACAAGCATCATGAAGCGAGGTAGTATTTTCCATGCTAGAAAAGTTTCTACACTCATTTCACACCTGAAAACTTTATGCCCCGTAATGCCGCACCACCACCTCGGCTCACCTTAGAAGTATTCGCACGATCACTGGTAGCATTCATACCAGCTTTATTTATCATACCGCCCTTACTTTTTTTAACACGCTTCACAGGCTTGGTAGTTTTTCTGCCCATCGCTTCCATAAGATCAAACTTGAGGATCTCAATTTTGTCCGGGTCTGTTTCATTAGCCAGCATTTCTTTCAAATCCGCTACTCTGGTATTTTTTGCCATCTTAAAATCTCCTTAGGCTACTTAAATTTACCATATATTTGTCTAGCAAAAGCCAAGGGGCTATCATAAACATAATCACCTTGCTCATTTACAGTGTACCCCGGACCTTGCTCCTCTTCAGCTTCTTCAGCTTCTTCAGACGCTGTGCCTATGTTTAATTTTCCGGCCAACAAATTTGCTAAACCTACTCCTGCAGAAACAGGAGAAGGAACATTACTCATTAAGCTGGGTACACTAGCAAGAATGCCCAAGGGGGTCGCCTGTCCTGGAACCATTTGATTGTAAATATTTTGCATCAATGTGTTTCTCGGAGAACCAGAACCATACTTAGAAAGCAAAGTATTCACAAAAGTAGCAGGATTGTTAAAATAAGACTCACCACTTATATCTTGATACTGCGTGGCATAATCTCTTAAAAACCTATCGGCTTCGGGATTGCCACTCCCTGCTCTATACGGTCTTCCAAAACCCGATATAGAACCACCCAACATATCTGCGGCAAGGGTGTTTTGAAAAGTATCCCCAAATGTATTGATGCCCATTTTTTCAGCTTGGGCAATACGGTCACGGACCTGTTGTAAACCTCTATCGTTATCTCCTTTTGAAGAGGCTTTATCCCTAGCTGACGGGCCTTCATTCATTCCAGGATGATGATCCATTACCCACCTTTATTCATCGTACGTTGCATAGCAATTTGAGCTCTCATAGCCGCAATGTCTTCTGTACTATCAATCCGCTCACGTGCGAGAGCCGCTTGCTGAGCCACTTTCTGCCTATCTAACTGTAACTCTAATTGGTCTTGTTGAGCCTGTTGCATTTGTTCTTGTTGGCGCAACTGGAGCTCTTGTGCTTTTAAATCAACCAATGGGTCTTGTTTTCCAGAACCAAGTATCTGTGCCTCTTGTTGAACATATTCAGCCATAAGCTGTGCTTCAACCTCTGCAATACGGTTTTGCATAATTTCAGGTGGCACAACTTGACCCTGTTGTTGCATCATTTGCATCTCTTGTTGGACAGCGACCTGTGCTTTCATTGAGATGTGTTCGAATATATGCGTTTGCAAAATCTGCATAGCCGCCGCATTTGAACGCACAACCATACTCGACATATATGATAAATGCGCCTGTATATGGGCATCGTGGTTTTGGTTAGGAAAGGCTTTGAGCTGTTGTTTACCAGCTAACGCCATTTGCAACATACCGTTTTCCATCACAGGGTCTATGGGTTGCGGCTGTGCAGGGGGCGGTAAAATCTGCTCAACATTATCAATCCCGAGTGCTGTGTACATACGGCGGTAGGCTTCATACACATTATGCATCTGTGGGTTTGCTTGCGCTAATTTCAACTGTTCTTGGGCAAGACTCACCCGTTGTGACATGCTGAAAATGTTAGGATTAGCAACAGGAATAATATCTACACGACCATCAAAATCCCTAGTTTTCAATCCAGGCTGTGCGCCAGTTACATTGTAAGGGTAATCAGTATTATCTGTACCGATAATATCAGCGAGAAGCCTAAACTCTTGCTTCATTGCATTATAAAGCCGTTTATGTACAGCCGACATGATACGGCTACCGCGCTCAAGCAGAGCCACTGTTGTACCTACGGGCATTTCTGTGTTTTGGATATTACCTGTCCCTATATCGGTTGTACCGACAAATTTTTGAGCGGCTTGTACCACAAAACCAAGAAGTTGGAATAACGTACCACTAGGTTCTTTATAAGGAAGTGGAAGAAGAGAGCTTCGTAGCTCTACTCCAACTACATCAACATCACGCCACTCTCCGGGTTGCAAAGGCTGGTCATCATCACGGATGCGTAATCCCCTAGCCTTAAACCCTGCTGGCATATTAGCTAATGTTCCCGCATCTACTAGCTGACGAAGGTTAGCTGTAGCCGTCCGAGACAAATTACCGAGCAAATGAATCAAACCATTCCCATAAAACCCTAATCCGGGAGTGAACATATAGTGGACAAAGTATTGTTTCTTGCGTTTGAGTACATCAGATTCCTCAAAATTACGGTAAACTGATAAAACTTCACCAGAATCACCCGCAACAGTCACAATATACGGTAATTTTATACCTGTAGCCTCACCATCCTCGGTTTTATCAGGAAAAGCATCCAAATCTAAGTAACAATGGGACTCATAAAGGGTAATTTCATCATTATACCCCGATCTTTCCATACCAGAGAGCTCTTCTTTAGTCTCATCTAGCTCAGAATACGCACCTTCACCCGCCTCGATCTCAATATCTCGGTAAAAACCGCTAACTTGCAGTTTGCGAAGCTCATTTGGTGTCATTTTTATGATATGTACGACACGTTCAGAGCTTTCAAGGTCGGTCGCATTATAAGGAACCAACATATCTTCAGCCATTACAAACTTACTTACCTGTCTGCCTAGCTGAGGGTCACGATAAACTTTCTTAAATGCACTACCACATAACCCCAAGTAGTATAACATTTGGTCAAATTCACTATCATACTCAGGCATCTCATGAATTATCTGATAATTCATAAATTCTTTTACCCTATCAGCCTGTTTTTCTAGCTCAGGGGTAGTATCGCCCAATACTTGTGTCCGTACTGGTCCACTCGGCGGCAATAATTCTTTATAGGCTTGGCTTTGGAACTGGCTAACTGCTTCATTCAACATGGGGTGGATAACCCCTGTTGCACCTTGGAATGGCTCAGTGCGGTTTTCGTACTTAATACCTAAAAGGTCTAATCCTTTTGTATATGTACTAATCCATTCTTTACGCGAAGATTTATCTTCCTCTACTTTTTCAAGCACCATACTGGCTATGCCAGCAAGCTCATCATCATCTAATACTTCAGCTAAGTTACTATCAAAACTAACTTCTTCAATAGACATTGTTTCAGGTTCGGCAAACTCAACCGAACCATCTTCCATTTGTGTCATCTCCATACCATCGAAACTTGGTTCGGGGGCAGGGGCCGGAACCTCAACCTCTAACTCATCATCAGGCAATTTTTGCCCAACCAATGTAAATTCGCGTTCAATATTATTGTAAGGATTTGGTTCTCTAGCCACGCTTACCTCCTTCTATAATACGGAGAATGGGCCGTGGTCGAAGGGCTTGCTCAGCTTGCTCAATCAAGCGTTTTAAATATTCAAGTTTATCCGTAATAGTTTGCAACTCTCGGGGGTCCCTCAACATCATCATTGTAATCCTCTGGGTGTTGTATAAACCCACCTTCGCGGAAACGTCGGAGAGCCTGTGTCACTGTATCCACAAAATCATCGTTCTCGCCAGCAGGGAAAGCCGCACACTCTTCTATAACTTCTTCTGCCCATCTGGTATCTGGAGCCCATACTAACCCAGATTCAAGCAGAGGCGCAATGGAGTTTACTCGGGTGTACTTATCATTCCCTCTACTCGGGCTATAATTTTGTACAGGTATACCCATCTGTCGCAACTCCTGCGTCAATGGCATACCACTAGCCTTAGCTTCAATCAATACACACTCAGGATCCCAATACGCATACTCTTCCTGCGCTATACGCCGTAACTCAGGAAAATCCCATCGGCCCCGTCGCGCATCACACAGAACAATGTTTGGTGGTCCACCCTCCTCTGGATAAAACACACCCCATGTGGTTATCGCACTATAATCAGCATTTGTCTTTTTACTAAATGCCGTATCATAACTCTGCATTACATAACTCAATGGCGGGATATCTTCCTTTTCCCACTTCTGCCACCACTCACGCTTGAGTATAGCACTCGTCTCGGAGGTAGGGTTCTGTTGCCACTGAGCTTCCCACTTACCCACAGACAAAGAAGCCTTAACCTTTAATAATTCTTCTTTCTTCCAAAACTCCGGCCATAGTATTTTCTCATCATCCAATAACGCCGGAAACTCAACTACTTCCCACTGGTCTGCTAATACATCGCGAGATTGTTGCTTCAATAATTTACCTGTCAAATCAATCTCTGACCAACGGGTCATCACAATCACAATAGCTCCTCCCGGCTGGAGTCGCTGTCTCGGTCCAGAAGTATACCACTCATACGCATTCTCTAATGCCGCAGGGGATAACGCATCCTGTTCACTATGCGGGTCATCAATAATCATTAAATCCGCACCACGGCCCGTAATCGCTCCTCCAACACCAGCCGCAAAATATTCACCCCCAGCATGGGTCTCCCATCTACCCGCCGCACTACTATCCTGTCGTAATTTTACCTCAGGAAAGACCAGAGAGTATTCGTTACTGTTCATAAGGTTACGCACCTTACGACCAAAACGCACCGCTAACTCACCTGTATGTGTCGCCTGAATAATCTTCAACTTAGGGTTTAAACCCATCAACCAACTCGGCAACAAATAACTAGCAAATTCTGACTTCGTATGTCTCGGCGGCATATTCACAATCAACCGCTTTATTTTACCCGTCGCCAAACCATTAAACTTCTTCGCCATCACCTTATGGTGATTACCCTCAATAAACTCAGGCCATACCGTTTTAGTATATGCCATAAAGTCCTTCCTCGCGCGATCACTCGAGGTGTACTGTCCACTCTTTTCAAGCAAACGGGCATACTGTTTCAATACATCTTCAGGGATGTTCAATGGTATGTTTGACAAGGATCTGTTCCCAAAACCGATAACAATGTCAAAATCAAATCTGACACATCATTATCATCCAAATACATGTCTAACTGCGTACCATCATCATAAAACAAAGACAGTGCCACTTCACCATCTTCATTCCGCGTCACGCCAACGTACTCTGGTCCATTTTCCATAGAATCAAAATAATACAAAAAATTCTGAGGGGCAATGAACCTACCCATCATTTATTCAAAAAGGGGGGTGGGGGTGCGCTAATAATTATCTGAGTGGTAACGATATCGAAAGAACCGTGTATACGCTGGTGCGTACACTCCTCTCCTCGGCCAAGGGGGGTTGGGGTGTTGCAAAAGTGCAACAGTGTGGTAATTGTGTGGCGGGGTACCTATTGGCACCCCGCCACTGGGGTTAACCC
>CAACVD010000025.1_pt1 | contig 57558 bp, 79 predicted proteins | sample 2381771 | NCBI WGS metagenome assembly CAACVD01 (sample SAMEA5211965, study PRJEB30684) | marine metagenome | biome: Marine; feature: Epipelagic; material: Water | collected 2015-10-15 | depth 15 m
CTACTCATACTTGTGCTTGTAATAGAGGTATAAAGCATGATGGTTGTGAAATGAAGACTTCTAAAATTAGTGGTGATTTTATGGATGATGATGCTGCACGTAATGAGTTTTATTATTTCATCAACGATTGGAAAAAGAATTATTAATGGATGGACAATGGCACTTTAACCGTGAATGGGAAAAAATGAAAAAGAGAGTAGATAAGCTTGAGAGAGATATATACTGGCTTAATAAATTTATGCGAGAGCATGAAGATAAAAAGAGAGTGGAAGAAGCTAAAAATGATTATGATAACAAAGATTAAAAATTTTTGGGTAGAAAGTTATATTACTAACACATCTGCTTTTAAATTAGAAATAGTAAGTTTTATTTGTGCTGTAACTGCATCTTTATATCTTGCTATTACTGCTAATAATCCTAAATTATATTTTGTTTATCCTATATTTTTTATAGCTGCATTTACATCAACTATCGCCCATTATAAAAGAAGAGTTGCTTTTCCTATGTTACTTACAATATATTTTTGTTTAGTAAATATATTTGGTTTTGGAAGATCTATAGAAATTTGGTAGGAACAGTATTATAATAAATGTATGAATATATTTTGTACTGATGAAGATCCTATAAAAGCTGCAGCTGAACTTTGCGATCAACATGTAAGATCTAAAATGCAAATAGAAGGAGCTATAATGTTAGCTCATGCGTTTGATCAAGAAACTTTAAACCATAAAGACTGTCCACGTACTAAACTAGGTAAACCGCGAAAAAGTGGTAAAGGTTATTATAATCATCAATGTAGTATATGGACTAGAGAATCAAAAGAAAATTTTTCATGGTTAGTATTTCACACTTTATATATGTTTAAAGAAAGAAATAATAGATGGCCTGAAAGTAAACCTCATCATACTGAATCTTTTATAAAATGGTGCGGTGCTAATGTACATAATACTACCATTACTAATGTTAAAAGAACTCCTTTTGCAGTTGCTATTAGTGAAGATTGCGAATGTAGAAAAACGCCAGATTTTGATAATCTAAGTACTATAGACCAATATAGAGAATATATAAGAAAAGATAAACCTTTTGCTACTTGGACTAATACTAAACAACCTGAATGGTATTAAACAATTGAACTTCTATCGAAGTGATATTTAATTAATCCAGATTATTCTTTTTTCTAACATCAATTAATCCACCCATACGCTCTATAAATTCTTTACCTATAAGAATTTTATATTCGTTTTCAGTTCTATCAGCTATTGAAAATTTTTCATCAGATATTTTTTTATTACCAAATATAATATCAAAATTTACTACAGGCCTCTTTTCAATATTACCCGAGCCAATATTAATATCAATATATTCAATAATAGGTAATTTTATTGTTTTATCATTTACTGTATCAAACGATACTTCTCCACCCGGTAATTCTTGTATATTAACCCCGTGTAGTACATTATATGCACCGTTACCACTATCTACTTTACCTTCAACTTCACCGATACCATCAATTTCGATAGTTTCTATAAGACCTAATGTTTTTTCGTAAAATAATTTAAAGCTTTCCACTTAATTATTTATTACTTTAAACTATTCTTCTTCTCTTGAATTTGTTTTCTTAGATCTTTTGAAATTTTAGATATTTCTAATAATGCTTTTCTTGCTCTAGTACCTGCTGAAGCATTACCTTTTTCATTAAATTTTGAAACATTGTCAGTAAAAATTTCAAATTGTGTTTCTATTGAATTAATATTATCTTCCATGTTATTATTTAAATAGTTAGGTAAAAAAATCTACTTATAAAAGGTATGTCTCGTTTTACCTATAATACCTCTACCATACCAATTAACTCTTTTATTAGTTCTTTTATCTTGTACATCTATTATATGCAAAGGTAATATACATCTATCTTTAAATGATTGATCATGATCTACATCACCTTCAGCATTGGTATGTTCAGTAAGAGTATATCTATTTTTAGCAGATGAATGCCATAGTTGAAAGAATCCAACTGCTCCTTTATATGGCATTCCTGTAATAATACCTATATCATTACCCATATCATCATATCTCCTGCTACCATATATAATATTTTTATTTTTTACGTTTTCACTTATTATAGTTTTAAAATTATCTGGTAGTTTAACATCGCTATCAAGTTGTAATATCCAATCATCAGGGTTTAAATGTTCTAACCCTTCATTTATAGCTTTACTTTTTGCAAATACTGCATTTTCATAAATTTTTTGACTATATATAAAATTTAATTTATTATCTTTACATACTTTAATAGTTTTTTTATCATCTTTATGTGTAACTATTAACCAATTATCTAATAATTCTTTATTAGAAATTATTTTTTGAAGATAATCGCTATAATCTATCGAAACTGTAACTGCATCTATTTTCATAAATTGTATATATCTATTCTTTCTTCGCCGTAAAATTTAGTAAAACCTTTTTTGAATAAAATTTCTTCATATAATTGAGATTTATGATTGTAAGGATAACAAAATATTTCAGGTATATATCCTAACTTTTCTTTAAACTCTTTTAACATTAATTTGTTATCTAAAATAATACATTCTACGCAATTAGCAGTTTTTAAAGAATGAAAATGACTATGGCAACCTATTTTAAATTTTTTTAAATTATCAATTATTTTTATCTGAGACCACTTCATATAATTTTCAAAATTACCTTTAAAAGCTTTTCTATGAGCTTGACTACATTCTATAAACGATTTATCTTGTTTAATATTTTCAGGGCAAACTATATTGCTACTAATAAAAAAATATTTATCTGTATTAATTTTTTGTAATTCTTTTATAAATTTAAATTGAGTATATAAACCGTCGTCGAAAGTTAAAATATATTTTTCTAAAGGAAGATCTAAAAACTCTTCTTTAAATTCATGTATCATTAGTAATGGTTTCATGGTAAATTTCTTTATCTATATATAAAATATATTTTTTATTTTTCTTTATTTTATTATTAATATAAAAATTAACTTTATCTTTATATTTTTCAATAAATTCTATTAAATCATTTACTTTTGAAGTATTATCTATTATACCAATACAATTAGAATCAAAATAATCGTGATACGTCATATGGGTAGAATATAGATCTACTTTATAATTTATACCATCATATAAAAAATGATTAGGATTATATAAAAATGAATAGTATTTATCTTCCCCTAAATGATTAAATTTTTTATCTATATATTCAAAACATTTTAATTTTTTAACTTTTTTATATTGGTGACGTTTTATTAATTTATAAAATATTGTCCATTTTTTTTGATCTACTGTATGGTAATTGTGTTTATAATTTAAATGAAAATAATGAAAATTAAGTAAGAACATTTTAAATTTATTATTTTTTAATTCATTAATGTTACATTGTTTAAAATTATTATTTTTTTTTAAAATTATAAAATTATTATCATGGACAACTTTTTCAAAGAAATTTGATTTATTACTTAATCTTTTTAAACATTTAAAAACATCCAATACTTCATTATTTTCCAATCTACCATGGTATTGATTTTTAAAAAAATTAAGAGATAAGCAATGATAAGTTATACCATTATGAATAAATCCAAATTTATCGTACTCATGAGTATCATCTTTTTTAAAAGGATAGTTACCGTAGTTATCAATGAATTCAAAATTATTAAAACCTAATTTTTTTAGCGATAGATGTATTTTTAAATTTTCTTTTTTAACATAATCTACTTCCATTTTTTAAACTCCAATCCATCTGAACATCTTACATTAGCGCAAACAGCGTTTTTAGCTAAATAACTTTCAAAATCTATATCTTTTAAATCTTTTATTTTTATATTATTGTAAAAATCATCATTGCAATGAGTTACTTTTAAATTATGATCTATTACTAATTGCTTTTTACCGCATGAACATTTAAAAAATCGAAATTTATTCATTTGTTGATTTTTAACGTCTGTATATTTTACTACTGTCTTACCATTAATTTTAAAATTCCATCCATCTTCTAAAAAGTTTTTAAATTCAGGATATTTTTTCATAAAATATCTATACTCCATAGCATTTGCGTGATCATCACCAACTAAATATTCGTTGTTAAAATAATTTTCATAACCACTTATTTTTTTACCAGTATGTAACCAGTTAGTAGCTTTTCTATCATTAGTAAATGTAATTTCCGTAAATCTTAATTTTGTTTTTTCTGGAAAAATATCAGCAATTTGATAAAACTCTTTTATCATCTGCTCTTCTTTAGTCATTTCAGTACTAAAGAAACAAAAACCTAATGCGTTATGTTTTTCGCATATTTTCATTTTTTCTATAAAATTTTCAACTTTTTGTTTTCCTATATGGTAAGAAGAACATATATCAATTATATGATTATTTGATTTAACTTTATTAATATTTTCTAAAAAAGTATCCAACCTATCTATTTTCATACTCATATTTGTTTGAGTTTGTACAAATAATTCTCTATCAAGAAATATTTTTACTAATTCATAATGCAAATATTCCCATTCAGGACTCATAGTAGGTTCACCACCATAAAAATACAAATAAATTCTTTTATAATGTGATGGTATTCTCTTTATTTTTTCTAAAAATAAATTGCAGTCTTCTTTAGACCACATTTTTGACTTATTATCATATTCATGACAAAACCAACAATTATGGTTACATCTATAACACGGTTTTATTATAATTTTTAGATCAAAATTAGGATATGTACCGTCATTTGATTCTAATAATTCAAAACTTTTAATTGATTGTTTCATTAATTATATCTATTATATTATCATCTTCTTGTAAGTAAAGGCTTGATAAATTATTTTCTATATCATATTTTCTATACTTTAAACCTGTATCTTTATTCAAATAATCTTCATCAATATTATCATAAATTACATCTTTACCATAATGTTTGCATTCAACAATAAATCTCGGGCTACAATCAAAACATCTACCTATAGGTGTGTATATAAATGTATCAAATTTTTCAAAAATATTATCTACTGGCATTTCAGGAAAAATTAAATTTTTATAATCTTTAAATATATTTTTATACTCTATCGGATCACTAGTAACTATTAGATATTTTTCAAAATTATAATTGTTTATTATATTATCAATTTGATTTTTAGTTAGAGATCTTTCATTTTTAGTTGCATAAATTAATGCTGTATTTGTTTTTACTTTTTTAATTTTTTTGTAATATTTAAAATTAATTTTTTTAATATAGTTAATAGCTATATCATTATCTCCATCATCATAAACTCTCAAATCTTGCAATACTTTTAAATTTTTATATTGTAAATCATGATGAGTATCTAGATAATCACATCTAAAATTTAATATATTTTTAAAGATTAACTTTACACCGCCCCAGCATAGACAACCTTTTATCCCACCATCAACAATTAAAATATTTTTACCTTTTACTATTTTAGGTCTTAATTTAAATGTAGTATTGTTTTTTATCTCATTTATTATTTCATTACTTACTTCATATTTTTTTCTAATAGCTTTTTCTAATGTAAACCAGTCCATATTTTCACCTATAAAGATACCTACTTTAAGCCTATCTCTTAAGAATAGATAGTAATCAATAATTTCAAAAACATGACCACATATACCATGATCATTATCATGAGGCCACGCCATAGTAAGATAAAGATCAAATGATTTATCTAAAACTATATTATTTTTCATAAAAATCTTTTCTGAAATAATTTACTTCAGTAATTTTTTTACCCTTAACTGGGTAAACGTCCATGTTTAATGGTTTTTCAATACCATCACATATATTAAAATATTTGCATTTATAACACTTTAAAGGTTTTTTATAATCTTGAACTCTATCTTTACCAGCAGCTTTATAAGCCATATCGATTTTTTCTTTATGATTATATTTTTTTGATACATCTATAGTTTCATTCACCCCTGCATGTTCATAAAATTCTTTATTCCAATCATATATATCATATATGTGTTGAAATTGATTACAAACATATTTTTCATACCCTTCCATGAAGCAATATGGGGTGTATCTTACGTTAATATATTTTATATCGTTAACTATTAAATCAATACATTTTTTTATATTATCAGTTAATTTTCTATAATCATCAATCGGCTCGAACTGCTTACTATCATCCCAGTAATTTAAGGTTAAAAAATTTACTTCAAAAGGTTTTATTTCTTTTATAACATCAGCGTAAGTTATTAAATTTTTATAATTTTTCTGATAAACAGTGCAATTAATTCTTACCTTTATATCATGCTTTTTACATAAGTCTATTGCTTTTTTTATTTTAACCCAAGCTCTTTTTCTACCTACAATTTCATCATGACTTTTTTCATCATAACCATGTAAGCTAAATAGTATTTCATTTAATCCATGTTCTTTTGATTCTTTTAAAAATTTTTCATTTGAAAATACTGAACCATTACTTAAACAACTTACATTTTCGAATCTTTCTTCACAATAATCTAAAATTTTAAACCAGTCTTTATGAATAGAGCTTTCTCCACCCGACATATCGATTTGAGTTATACCATAACCGTGTATTCTGTCTATACGTCTTTTTATTTCTTCAAATGAAGTTTTTAAATGTAAGTTGTTAATATAATAGCAAAATTCACATTTATAATTGCAGTGAAATCCTGTATCTAATTTAGCTCTATTATTTCTTTTAGTTATATAATCTTTATCAATATTAACTAAGCTTATTGAATTTATATCCATTATGGTTTATTCTTTTTTAAAATCTCCTTTAATTTATTAACTGAAACGAAATTTTTATTATTAGATTGGTAATCTTCTATTGCTTCAATAATATGGTATACATCATTACCGTTTACATTTTTAATTACATCAATAGTTTTTACATTTTTACCTGGGCTATCTTTACAATTGTTTTGTCCCATTTCATATAAACTACTATCTACAAATTTTTTAAATGTAGAAATGTTAGACATATTATCATAAATTAAATTAGGAGCAGGTAAAAGTAACGGCGGCCAATAATTAAATAAATCGGTAAACGTTTCTATCCCGTCGAATGTAACTTCATCAGAAGTATTTTTAAAAATTTCTACTATTGAATCAATATCTTCTATATCATCTTCTTCTACTTCATTTTTAAATTCTTCTAATTCTTCTAACGATGATTTTATATTTTCATCGATATGTTTTTTAAAAACCCCAAAAACATATTCTTTTCTGTCGTTAGGTATTTTATCCTCAGCTAAATGTACTAAATCAATACTAAAATCAAAAAATTTACATAATAGAAATTCATTTCTATCTACAAATTCATTAAAGTAAAATCTTTTTATATTATTTTGAGTTTCAAATTCATAACTACAGTTTGATAAATCTTCATTAATTTCTTGCAACCTTTTTAAAGCTAGGTCTTTATTAGTATTTTCATCACCATCAAAACCATAGTTTGTTACTTCGTTGAAATCTATTAATTCAACCTGTTTAGTATAGTAGTTATAAACTTGACTTTTAGTTAAAGTCACACCAATATATTCTTCTTTAGTAGTGTATAGATAACGTTGTTGACCTATAGTTAATTCAACTATGTATTTACTTAAATCTTCTTTAAGTTCATCTATGAAATCTTTCATAGATATATTTATATAATTAACACTGTTAATCAATTAAGGGTAATTGTACCCTGAGCCGTAAGCCCTTTGAGAGTCACTAGTTTGTAACCCAAAAGTAAAATATAAATTATTGCTAGTAGAACCTTCTGCACTATTATTGAAATCGTATTGTACGGTACTACCAGATGCACTTGTTCTACCAACTGTGGTAGTACTTTTCATATACGGGGTACCAGATCTTTTAGGTCTAAATTTCATAGTAGCTGCGTTATTTAAAGAATTTGTAATAGTTAAAGTCATATCACTACCAATATCACCATTTATACCTGTAAAATTTACAAAAGCACCATGCTGTGCAGTTTTTGTTGAATCGTAACCACTTCCATTTAATCTAAATTTAATCGATGTTTTATTATCGAAATATCCTTGACAGAGTAATTGTGCATTATTATTATCATCATATCCAGGATTTGCAGTTTCATTTGTAGTTTTTACTCTAAATCCAGTAATTCTAGCTCCTCTCCAATCACTTATAGAAACTTCTTGACCACCTGTACCTGCTCCTGAAAAACCTCCATTAGATCCAACATAATCATTAAACCAATTTCTTAATCTATCCATACTACCTTCAGCAGTACCAGAAGTAGTTTGTTTTATATTTCTACAAAGATTTATACTTCTACTAACACCTGCAGTGGAACCTACACTTAACTTACCTGTAGAAGCTATATTATTCGGAGCTGATGAATCATTAATTGCCATATGATTATTTAATTATTTCTTCTTTTTCTTCCAACTAACTCGTTTCGAGCTAGTTTTTTTGTACATCTTACCTTTAATTTTACGGCATTCTGCTTTAGTAGGTCTACAAGCAGGGTAACTACCACCAGATTTGCGACTTTTTCTACCGCAAGGACCACCAGTTTTGCAATTAATCCATCCGCTAAATTTTTTACCAGTTTTGGGATCTCTTCCTCCTCGTTTAAACCATTGTCGTAAGCTATCACTAGCTTCATTTAAGTAAAAATCTGCTAATTCATTAAACTTCATTACATTCCTTTAGCTTTTTTAGATGCTTCTAATTTTTTACCTGCTTTTACTGCTTTTTTATAAGCTTTACTATTTTTATGCGATGATTTACGTCCTGATTTTCTCTTTTTGTTAATATTTGCCCATAAACCTTCTAAAATAGCATCAAACTGACTTATTTTTTCTTCCATATCTTACCTTTTCTACATCTTACTATAGCTCCAGATTTATAAGCTGATGTTTTTTTACCGTAAACTTTATCTGCTTTACGTTTACAACGATCTTGAGCATCTTCACTCTTAGGAGCTGGTAATTGACTATTAGGACCCCTATATTCACCGCTTAATTTAGATTTAAAAAGATGATCTTTAATAGCTACTATTTTTAACATTCTTTCTAATTTTTTCTTAAGCATATCCACATAAGCAGTGCCACCGTATTGTTCTACTCTTTCAGGATCAGGATTTTGAATCATTCTTTTGAGATCTTCTATATTCTCATTAGTTGATTCAGTAAAAAATTTAAAAGATTCTTGCATTTAATTATTTATTGTTACCACTTACGACATGACCAATAACGAGCTTTTGTTTTCGGTCCAGGATTATCGCAATTATGTCTTGCTCTGAAAGATTTACGTGCTTTAGGATTACTTTTACGTATTTTCATTGTTTTTTCACCGCGTCTTTTAGCAGATGTACCTCCATGACCAAAATTTACTTTTTTTACATTACCGGTTTTAGGATCTTTTACGTAAACTTTAAATTTTTTAACATCACCTCTCATAGGTTTGTTAAGTTTTACTTTTCTACCTCTATATTCTGCATCTTCCGATGAAGATATTGGAGTACCATACTCTTTTAAAAGGTAATTAACAATATTATCAAATGTCATAATATTATTTATTAAATAATTAATATGGATAAAGATTCTGAGCTAATTTATGAAAGTTATCAAAAAATAAACGAAGATTTAGGTTTAGGTCATGGTACTCCTACAATGATTAGAATTACTTCTATAGGAGAGACTAAACCTTTAAGAAAAAAGGTTGAACCACCTACAGAAGATGAAATGGTTTATATTCAAGCAGGTGAAACTGATGAAGGGGAATCCGGAGATGACTGCGGTTGTAATAAACAAGAAGGTAAAACAATTTATGATGGAGAATTAGATATGGCACGTTCAGAACTATTAAAAGCAAATGAATATGCTGCAAAACTTTTTCATCACATAGGTAACCACCCAGAAAGTGACTATTTAGAAGGTTGGGTAGCTAGTAAAATTACAAAAGCAGCTGATTACTTATCATCAGTATATCATTATCTTGATTATGAAGATAATTTCGAAACAAGAGAGCCTTGTTACAGTGATGAAGAGGAAAAAGATGAAGCTGACTTAGAAGTAGATGATTTAGACGATAACCCTGCTGCTAAAAAGTTAGGATATGAATAATTAGATTATTTTACTTGTAAAAATCTTATAAATTTCATTATCCATACTACCATATAGGTCTTGTATTAAATTTTTACGTTGCTTTTCGTTAGAATTTTTAAATAATTCTCTTATTTCCGATGCACTTCTTACATCTTTACCTAATATTTTAAAATCTACTGTAGGTAAAGTATCTATATAACCATGCTTACCAAAATATTCACTTTCACCTACACTTTGTAATGGTTGAAAATAAGAAGCTGAACCATCTTTTTTAGGTTTAAAGTTAAATCTTGCTCCTTCACCTTCCATATCTTTCTCCGATACAACAAATATAACTTTAGTATTATCTGCATTATATAAACTAGTAATTTCTTGGGCTAAATAAGGGTTTTTAACTTTTTTAACAAATTTTTCATCAATACCAGCACTTTTCATCATTTTAAGTTTTTCTTCAAAAGAAAATGGAGAAGTTAAACCAGTTTTATCTGATGTGGATATGAATACATCTGCATATGGATATTTTTCTTTAATTTTGTTATATACTGCAGCATGTCCTCTATGAAATGGGTGAAATCTACCTGGATATATAACTACAGTTTTAAAATTATTTACAGTATCAAATTCTGCAAGATATTCATACATTTCTCCAAATGTATTGATAGTTGTTCTTAATCTCGTACCTTCTCCTTGATTAAAAACTGGAGGATTACTAATATAACTACCATAATAAGGAGCTATTTCATTGTCTTCTTTTCTAAATTGTGAATCCATACCACTTACTATAAACTCTCCTGTTATTTTTACCGGTCTGCTACCTATTCTTTTATCTCTTACTACAATACCTTCATGATATTTAACATCACCCATATCAGAAGTTAATGTTGTTAATAGTTCATCACCTAATAATCTAGTAGCATGGTATATTACTGCACCGTCTATAGCTTTTTGATAATCACTTTCGTCTTTTACAAAAGTATCTACAGGTACACCGTTAAGAATCTGTAAATAAACAAATTTAGATAAAGCACCTATCTGTTTACCATCTTGTAAAGTTATTTTATCACTAAAAGGATTCTCTGCTTCTTGTAAAAACTCTCTTAACTTTTTAGAAATCTTTTCATTCTTAATAATTACATTGAAATTTTTATTTAATACGTTTTCATAATTAGGATTTTTAGTTTTTCTAACTGGTACTGATCCATATACTTTAAAATTATATTGTTTAGAAAATTTATTTAACTTGTTAATAAGACTTACTAAAGCTTTTTCATCATAATCTATTTCTTTACTAGCTCTTCTTCTTGGAGTTGCTTGAAAAAATTCATTTATACCGTGAATAGCAAGAAAATCTGTATCATATTGTAATACATTTGTTTGTCCCTGAACAAATTCAGTATTAAAAAATCGATTAGGGTTATCATACATACCTAATTTTTTTAATTCAGGGGTAATAGAAGGTAAAGCTTCATTCATTATAGTCAAAAGCTTCTGACCAGCATTTACCATACCATGCCCTTCACCGAATCTATCTAAAAGTTTATCAATTGTTATACCTTCAACGTCTAATGGTTTCATTGAACCTCTATCTAATGCAAATTGTTTACCATTTTCTGTGTTTATTAATCTAAAACTTGCATTTACTCCATCTATCTTTAAAGAAGGTGCTGACGATGAAATAGAACTTATTATTCTATTAAAAAATTCAATTAAATCTTTACCATTCTTTACATTATCAAGATCAAAAGGGTGTGCCATATGACCAGCAGCCCCTCCTTCATTAATTAGGTTGTATAATTCTTTAAACGTTTTCATACTCTTACGTTTCTTAGTGATGGATCTAAATTAGTAAATTTAATTGTATCTGCACCTATTCTATTTTGATCTATTAATGCCGGTATCTGATCTTTTGTAAAAATAATATAACTACCTATATGTTTAGGTTCTCTCGCATCTGTATTAATGAAAATAAAATATTCTACCCCTTCATCTTCTGCATAATTAGTGAGATAAATTTTAGTCAATTCGTTTCTAACTTCAATAGGACTAGAAAGATTGATATCTTGAGGTAATTTATATGAAGAATGTGGGTATTCAGTATTAACAAAATCGTTTAAAGCATCGTATAAAACATTTCTATCAAGACCTTCTTGATCTGATAAGGTTGCAGTAATAATATCTAATCTTTCTTTAGCAGCTCTTGTATCAATATTGTATTGCTGTGTTAATTTACCTAAATTAGTCCTAGTAAAATTTGTTGAAGCTCTATCTCTTTTACCACAACGTGCTGCCGAACCTTTCACTTCTAAATACTTACCATCCCAGTCAAGATCACCTTTTGATAAGCTCATCTTTACATCGTCGAATACAGTAGCTAAAGCAATTTCACCTCTACCTACACCTCTACCACTTTCTGAACCTATCAAATTAATTAATCTTTCAGCAGTTTCTTTTTTTAAGCCGGTAGCTTTACTTATATTTTCTTCTAATCTACCTTGCATGCCAATTGCTTTTAGATCGACAGGATTTTCAATATAACTTGTAAATTTGGCAATATCTCCATACTCTGATAAAACGTCAATAATAATTTCTCTTATATCTCCTTGACCTATTGTTTTATCACTTAAATTTTTACTGGTTAAATATTCTTTTACTTTTTTAGAGAAAGGTTTTTTACTTAAAAATGCTTTTACCTTTTCTAAATCATTTGAATCTTTAAAAAGACCTTGCTTATCAAGCTCTTTAATCATATTAATAATTTCTTCTACATTTGCCTCGTTAACAATGTGGCGAGGTAAATTAGGAATACTTTTAAAAGCACTCTTTTCTAAATAAATTTGATCTAAAGATTTCCAACTCATTACTCTACGTCGATATCAGATGAATATTTTTTCATTATATTGATTAACATTTTTAGAGAAGATTTAGCATTTTTTTCGTTAATATCTCCAAGATCTGATATAGTATCAACGTCATTAGGATCAATTTCTGTAACTAAAGCTTTTTTAATTAATCTTACCAATAATACTTCACTTTCTGGAGATAATCTTTCAACTTCAGGTTCAGGTTCAGGTTGAACGTCCGGTATAACTGGAGCTTCAGGAGCTCCCGGTACTGCAGGTTGTTGAACAGGCTCAACTTCTGGTACCGGATAAGGTGCTGGTGGTAAAGTTTGCTCATTTAAATGTTCTTTACAAAATTTATGTAAATCATTTAAAAAACTCATTTCAAATCCTTTCTAAAGCCTTTAATTTGAGTAGCAATATCAGACATCAATCTATCTACTTCTTTACCTAGTTGAGCTTGACCACTTACAAAACCTAAAGCTCTTTTTCTTGGAGTAGCTCCTAATTTATTAGCTAAATCCATTGCACCTGCTAAAGCATCAATCTTTCTTGCTCTATCAGGTAAACTTTCTTCTTCATCCGGAATAGATTCTTCTTCAAATTCTTTAATAAACAATTCAAATTTTTGAGGGTCTTTATTTCTTAAACTCATCAAAATTTTTGTAGCTTCATCTCTTTTACCTTGAGTTAAAAGTTGAATTATCTGTGCTTTTAAATCTTCATTTTCATTCTCTTCATCAGAAAAAATATACACATTTTCTGAAAGTATAGAATTTGCTGTTCTTGTAAACTTATCCATATTATTATTTATTTTAACATCAGTTGTTTTGTTGATAAACGATTAAAGTAGTCGTTATTTAAAAAACTTAATTCATATTGTTTAGTAAATTTTTTAACTCCTGAAAAAGTAAATTTGGTAATATCTATATTATTCATTTTAGTAATTATAGAATTAACTGTAGTATAAGCTTTACCATCCTTTTTACTTAAAAGGTGAGATAGATAATCAATTGAATATTTACTAATGTATATTTTAACAGGTAATAATTTTTCTACTCTACGCAATGAATAACTTAAAAAATTAAGAACATCATTTTCTTTATAATATTTTAGTATATCACATTCTTCAATTTGTGTATAATTAAAATAAACTACACTCTTTTCATTTTTATCCAAAATCTTTTCACACATTTCAAAGATTACCCAATGTAAAAATATCTTTTTAACTAATCTATTAGAAATACTTTTATGTAAGCATTCTAAATCGTGTAAATTATTAACAATATTGTATTGAATTATACTAGTAAAGAGTTTATTAAAATCTATTAATCTTACATCATAAGTCTCTAATTTTAAATCAGCCATCATTACTATTATTATAATACTGTTCCAATAACTGTTTAGGAGGTTTACCTATTCTACAATTAATGATACCATTATAATATTCTTCACTTAATAAAACATCTCTTTCAAATTGCTTTTTAGCTTCAAAATATGATAATTCAAACTTACTATCGCAAAATTTTAATATTTTGAAAACAAACTTATCTAAACCTAAAGTAGCAATATCAATATTAAGAGCATCTGAAGATCCTGTATATGTTTTCCAATCACTTTCTTTATAATCTATACGTTTACGTTTCTTACCTTTTAGTGGTAAGCGTCTAATTTTACGCTTCATTTGCTTTTTACCAATATATTTCTTACCGTTAGTTATGTTAACGATTTCGTATATAAACCCAAAAGCATCTTCTGGTACGGGACCATAAACTTTCCAAATGCCTGTATCCATTTAAATATTTACTTAGTTTTTTTCTTTTTTCTACGTTTGGTAATTTTACCTTTTCTAGTATAAGCACCTAAAGCTTTTGGTACTCTTGCATCTCCAGGAGCATAAAAATCAGTATTTTCTAATCCTTGATGGCCTATACCAGCAGCAGGACCTAAAGCACCACCTCCTACTGTATTATTATCTTCTTCTTTTGCATTAAGATATGCTGCTATAGCCATTTCTCTCTTTTTCTTTTTTGACTTACCTTTAAATTGAGGAGCTTTTGATTTTTGAAAATCTTTTACATAGTCCCCAGCATCATGTTTTTTAGGATTTAATTTTTCCATTATAGATGTAAAGGTTCTTTCAAATAAAGTTGTTTTTTCCATATTAGTATTTATAATTAATGGGTGGAAATATTAGATCAATATATAAGTGAAATAGAAAAAGATTTAAACATTAATGAATTTAATTTAAAAGATTCATCGATGAAAACACCTGCTAGAAAACACTATTGGGTATCTAAATTGATAAGACATAAGAAAAATCTTATTAATTTAAAGCAAGAAAGAGACTTAATAAAAAGGGAAGTAGTTAATAAAGTAATGAAAGAAAGTCCTGTAAAAATTACTGCGCCAGTAGCAGAAAAAGCTAGCTGGAACCATGATAAAATGAAGGCTATATCAAAAACTATCCATGAAGAAGAACTCATAGTAGAATTTTTAGAAAAGACAGAAAAGACTTTTAGTGCTGTAGGTTTTGATATTAAAAATATTATTGAGATTATGAAGATGGAACAGTTATGATAAAATTTAGTTTATCAAATAGTAAAGTTAGAATTGAAAGTGCTGAATTAGATTCTATAAGGGAATATTTTAGCGTTAAAGATGAAACAGCTCGTTTTAGACTCAGAGGTAGGGCTAGATTTTATGCTAACCCTAGAATTTATGGTATAACACCAACAGGATTATTTGAACCTGGTCTTTTTTATGATGTATTGAGTTACTGTAAAAATACTTTACCTGATGAAGAAATTGATATAGTAAATTCTGATGAATTTTTATCAGTAGTTAAACCTCAAGGTTATAAAGATTATGAAATATATGATTCTTTAAAATATGAACTTAGAGACTATCAGAAAGAGTCAGTTAAACAAGCTTTAAAATTAGGAAGAGGTATTATTAAATTAGGTACCGGAGGAGGTAAAACTTTAACTATTGCTTCTTTGTTAATGACTCTTTTTAAAAATAATGAAAAAATAAAAATATTAATAGTTGTACCGGACTTAGGTCTTGTTAATCAAACTTATAAAGATTTTGAAGATTATGATGTAAAATTTAAATATACGAGATGGACAGGAAAAATAAAACCTGATTTAACTGCGAATTGTATTATAGCGAATAGAGGTATTCTACAGAGTCAATTCCAAGATAATGATTGGATTCAATATGTGGATTGTTTAGTAGTTGATGAGTGTCATACAATTAAAAAGTCTAATAAAATTAGTAAAATGGTTAATAATATTTTTACCAATAATAAATTTGGGTTAACTGGTACCTTACCTGATAATAAGCCAGATGAATGGAATATTAAAGGTAAAATTGGTAGTGTCATATATGATAAGGATAGTTATTCCCTTAGGTTAGAACAGTATTTAACTAATGTCTCCGTTAGTTTCATTAATATATCTTATAAGACTAAACCGGTATATAATTCTGGCGATAACAATTTTAAAAATGAATTAGATTTTATCTATAATAGTGAATATAGAAATAATTTAATTAAAGGTTTATGCGGTAAATTTAATAATAATTCTCTTATTTTAGTTAACCATTTAGCTCATGGAGATGCTCTATATGATAAGCTATCTGAATGTAAAGATAAGCAAGTTTTTTTTGTAAAAGGTGAAGTAGAAGTAGAAGAGAGAGATAGAGTAAAAAAGATAATGGAAAAAAGTAGTAATGTTATTTGTATTGCAATGTCTTCAATCTTTAGTACTGGAATAAATATTAAGAACATACATATGATTATGTTTGCTTCTGGAGGTAAAAGCTTTATTAGAACTATACAATCAATTGGTAGAGGTTTAAGATTACATGAAAGTAAAAATAAATTAGTAATTTTAGATCTAGCTGATCAATTAACTTATGGTGATAGGCATGCTGAAAAAAGAAAACAAATTTATCTACAAGAAAAAATAAATTTTAAAGTTACCGATATAGTTGAGAAATAGATTATATGTGTTATAATTAATTATGGCTAATAAGAAACCTACTGGTAAAAAAAGAGGACCTAAACCTAAAAAGACTCAATTTTATGTTAACCCTGCTGATTTCAAACAAGAGTTAGTAAACTTTTATTCATCTGATAATTGCACAAGAGAATTAGGAGATATGATACAAAAAATAGCTCATGGTTTAAGTTTTTCATCTAATTTTATAAATTATACCTACAAAGATGAAATGGTAGGTGATGCAATAGTAAAAATGTATACTGCAGTAAAGAATAAAAAGTTTAATATTGATTCTGATTATAATCCTTTTTCATACTTTACTACAATAGCATTTCATGCTTTTATTAACAGGATTAAAAAAGAAAAGAAACATACTGAAACACTCAATGAATATAAAGAAAAGGTTTACGAACAAGAAATGATAGATGCTACAGATGGTAGAGTTTACGTTAAACCTACTAATGAGGGTGAAGAAGTAGATTATGAGTAAGAAGATTGCTTTATTTTCAGATTTACATTTAGGCGTTCATCAAAATAATGATTTTTGGTTAGGAGTTGCTAAAAAATGGTCTGAGTGGTATATCAAAGAACTTAAAGATAGAAATATTACTGATATAATATTTTGTGGAGATTTCTTTCATTATAGAGATGAAATATCTGTTAAGACTTTAAATTTTGCTAATGATTTTTTAGATAAATTTAAAGACTTTAATATTACTATGATTACTGGTAATCATGATGCATGGTATAAAGATACATCTGAGATTAATAGTCTAAGTATTTTAAAAGGTAAGAAAAATATTGAAGTTTTTGATAGACTTGCTTCAAAATCTATTATGAATAAAAAATTTACTTTCTGTCCTTGGGGAGTAAAAATAAACGATATACCTAAAAGTGATATTTTATTTGGTCATTTTGAATTAGAAAATTTTAAAATGAATTCATATAAAGTTTGTGATCATGGAGATGATCCTGAAAAACTTATTGAAAAATCAAAATTAATATTTTCTGGTCATTTTCATTTACGAGATGAAAAAATATTTGATGATAGTAAAATAGTTTATGTTGGTAATCCTTTCGAAATGGATTTTGGTGATAGTGGTTCAACAAAAGGTTTTTATATCTTAAACGTTGATGATGATATAACATATGAATTTGTTGAAAATCCTGTTACTCCTAAACATGTAAAAATTATGTTATCTAAATTAATAAAAATAGATAATGTAGAAGATACGTTTAATATGATAATGCCTGGTAATATTTTAAAATTAATTATCGATAAAAATATAAGTTCAGATCATTTAGATTTATTGGTAGCTAAAATGATGTCATATAAACCAGTTGAATTAAGAATTGATTATGATGTAAATTATAATAAACTTAAAATAGAAAATGATAAAGATTATGATTTATCTGGTGTTGATATAAACAGAGCTATAGATGATTTTGTTAATTTATTAGATATTGAGAATAAAAAAGATGTTATTGATTATACACAATCTTTATATGAAAGAGTTAAATGAAGTACGTAAGTTTTAAAGAATTAAAAATAAAGAATTTTTTATCTGTAGGAGAAGAGCCAGTAGTTGTAAACTTTGAAAAAGGTTTGCATATTATTACAGGTATAAATCGAGATAAAGAAGATCGTAGAAATGGTGTTGGTAAAAGTACTATAGCAGACGCGTTATACTTTGCTATATTCGGTACTACTTTAAGAGATATAAAAAAGAATTTTATACCTAATAACTTAACCGGTGGCTCATGCTGGGTTCAATTATCTTTTACAGTAGATGATCCTAAGCATGGAGTTAATGAATTTGATATTATACGCACTTTAAATCCTTCTAAATGTTATATCTATAAAAATGGGGATGATAAAACTAGAGATAGTATAGTTAATACAAATGAATATATAAATGCAGTTCTTTCTTCTACTCCTGAAATATTTCAAAACTGTGTTATTATGACTCTTAATAATCATATACCTTTTATGGGTAAAAGTAAAACGGAAAAGCGTAAATTTATTGAGCAAATTTTTAACTTAGAAATATTCAGTAAAATGCTTTTTGAATTACGTAATGAATATAATGAAGTTAAGAAAAATTTTGATATAGAAATTACTCGTCTTGAAGAAAGTAATAACTATCTTAATTTACAAAAAGAACAAAGGGATAATTTCAATAGTGAAAGAGATCAAAAATTATCTAATCTAGAAACCGTAAAGAGTGGTCATGATAAAGATTTATTAGAAGCTAAAAATGAACTTCAAGCTATTAATAAGTTAGATGATGAACCATATAAAAATAAATTAAGTGAACTTGAAAATAAATTAGAAGATATTGAAAAACAAAGAGATTATGCTAATCATTGTGCAATAGAGCAAAAACAAATTATAAAAACTAATGCTGAGATTCTTCAAAAATTAGGTACAGAAGAAGATACTTGCCCTGTTTGTTTAAGACCTATGGAGGATCATGACCATGAAAGAGTAGAAGAAGAGAAAGAAAATATTCGAAAATTTTTAGTAGGTGAAAAAGAAGGTGTTGAAGCTGCTTTAAAAAGAATTGTTGAATTAGATGAAGAAAAGGTAAAGATTAATAAAGCTATTAATATAGTTAAAGATAAGATTTCTAATATTGAAAAACAGAGATATAGTGTAAGTCATGTTAACCAATCTATTGAATATATTTCAAAATGTATTAATGAAATAGCTGATGAAATAATATCTACTAAAAATGAAACTAATAATTTTGACGTTTCAGTAAAAGAGTTTCAACTTAAAGTAGATACTATTCAAGATGAATTAAAAAGTATAAAGAAAGTTTTAAATTTATTAGATGTAGTAAAATTTGTAGTTAGTGAAGAAGGTGTTAAAAGCTTTATTGTTAAAAAGATACTACAACATTTTAATAGTAGATTAACTCATTTCTTAAAAAAGCTAGATAGTAATTGTATATGTGTTTTTAATGAATATTTTGAAGAAGAAATAGTAAATGAAAAGGGTAAAATTTGCACGTATAATAACTTCTCCGGAGCAGAGAGAAAAGCTATAGATTTAGCTTGCTTATTTTCGTTTATGGATATGAGAAAAGCTCAAGGTGATGTCCATTATAATATTAGTTTTTATGATGAATTGTTTGATAGTAGTTTAGATGAGAAGGGTGTAGAATTAGTTTTAGAGATTCTAAATGAAAGAGTTCAAAAATATAATGAATGTGTATTTGTTATAAGTCATCGTAAAGAAAGTATTAAATGTGCTTCAGGTAATATTATATTTTTAGAAAAATACAATGGTATAACTAAACGTATCAATTTCGTTGATTAATCTATAAACTTTATTAAATTATATTATGCTTGTCCAACCAAACAAAATGCCTTTTACTGGTAATATTCCATTTAATGCCGGACCAAATATGGCACCTCAGCAACAGCAACAGCCTCAAGTGGAACAACCACCAGAACAGTCTTTACCGAGATTTTTAAATTACTATGCTGACTATTCAGGGTGTGGTCATTGGAGAATGATCTGGCCAGAACAAGTAATGAATGCTCATATGAAAGCAGTAGTTCATGGCTCTACAGTGATGAATTTGGATGAAAGATATTACGGGGGAGTGCAAGGTATTAGAATTCAAAGACAAGCAACACCTCATCAATTAGAGTTTGTAAAAATGCTACGTCAAATAGCTGATAAACATAACATTAGATTAATATATGAAATTGATGATATTATGTTTAAGGAAGATATTCCTGATTACAATAAGTATAAAACTGCATTTGAAGATCCTGAGATTAGAAAATCAGCTCAAGAAATGATGTCGATGTGTGATGAAATTACAGTTACATGTCCGTTCATGAGAGATTACTATGCAGGTAAAACTGGTAATAATAATGTTACTGTTATACCTAATTTTATGCCTAAGTTTTGGATAGGTCATTATTATAATCATAATAGAACAATGGAAGCTTTAGAGAAAAATAAACGTAAACCTAGAATCTTATATGCAGGTTCCGGAGCTCATTTTGATGTAGATCAAAGAGTTAAGTTTAAAGATGATTTTTATCATGTAAATGAAGTTATTAGAAAAACAGTGGATAAATATCAGTGGGTATTTATGGGAGCTCATCCATTACCATTAATGGATTTAATACGTTCAGGTAAAGTCGAGTTCCATCCATGGAGACGAATTTACGAATATGGTCAAGGATTATTTGATTTGAATGTTAATATGATGGTAGCACCTTTACAGGATAATATCTTTAATCGTTCTAAGTCTGATTTAAAATATATTGAAGCTAGTGCATTAGGTATACCTATTGCATGTCAAGATTTATGTACTTATGAAAATGCACCAATTAAATTTAAAACCGGAGATGAAATGATTGATCAAATTGAAAGAACTTTAGGAGATAGAAAACGATATAAATCATTATGTAGAAAAGGTCGTCAATATGCAGAAACGAGATGGTTGGAAGATGATAAAAATATCGACTGCTATATGGAATTATACCAATATGGTGTAGGTGACCCTAAAAGAGTAAATATTGCAAGATATAATTAAATACCTGAACCGTAAGTCGGTTCTTCTTTACCTAAATTAAACTCACCTTGTGTGAGTTTTTTCTTTGGTAATTTAGCTTGTTTAGCACGAGCTCCTCTTTTTCCTAGCATACTAGCAGCATCGCGAAAACTAATACCATATTTTTGCGCATATCTTCTTATGACTGCATCAAAATTTTTAGTCATTACTGTTGTTGTTGTTCAGGTCCTGAAACAAATGATGCAGGTCTTTTACCTCTTACATATAATCCGATTGAATCATTCAATCTTTGTAATTCAAAAGTTAAATTTTCTAAATGTTTACTAATTTGTTTAGCTTCATCACCAATTTCTTGATCTTCTTCATTGTTATGTTCTTCATCACTCATTGGGCATTCACCATCTTCTTTTTCTTCATCATCAGTTAATGAATCACCTGCTGCACCACCTGCTAAAGCTCCTATAACACCTTCTTCTAAAGGTTTTTCTTCTACATCATCTTTTTTAGCTGAATAAGCTTCATAAATTAGTTTAGAATCTTTGTCTGTCATAATATTATTTAATAAAAAGTGGTACTTTTTAAGGAACTATGTTATAATAAAGTGTGAGTTATCGTAATATATACTATGATCCGTCTGAAAGATGTATACATTTATTTACCTGGGATAAAGACGGTAAAAGAATTAAAGTAACTAATTCATATGAACCTTATCTATACGTTGAAGGTAAAGGTGAAGATGAATCTATTTTTGGTACCAAACTTATTAAGAAAACTTTCAGAACGCAATATGATAGATACAAGTATATTAAAGATACTAATATAAAAAGAGTATTTGAAAACTTACCTGCTACTCAACAATATTTGGTTGATACGTTTTGGAGAGAGAACGAAAAGCCTGAATTTAGTGCAAACCCTATTAAAGTACTTTTTATAGATATTGAGACTTATTCACCTGATGAGTTCCCTAAACCTCAAGACCCCACCCATGTATGTAATGTTATTACTGTATATGATTCACTTAATAATAATTTTGTTACTTGGGGATTAAAAGACTTTGAAGTAAAAGATAGTGACGTTACTTACGTTAAATGTCAAACTGAACGTGAGTTATTTAAGAAGTTTGTGCAATATATTGAATCAGATTACCCTGATATTATGTCAGGTTGGAACTCTGAGTTCTTTGATATGCCGTATATTATCAATAGATGTGATCGCTTGTTAGGTGAAGAATGGAAAAATAGATTATCACCTTCTGGTAAAGTTTATAGTAGAACGATTAAAGGTCAGTTTGGTATTGAGCAAGTAAGACATTATATTGAAGGCATATCCTTAATTGATTACTTGGATGTTTATAAAAGATTTTCAGTTGGTATTAAAGAAAGCTATAAGTTAGATGCAATTGGCGAAGCTGAGTTAGGTCAGAAGAAAATTGATTACGGTAATCAAAACTTAGCTACTCTATCTGATAATGATTGGCAATTATTTGTAGAATATAATATTCAAGACGTTAGACTATTGAAGCATTTAGAAGAAAAACTTAGATACACTGAATTAATTAAAATGTTAGCTTATGTTGGTTTAACTTCGTTTGAAGCAGCTCTTGGTTCGTTATCAGTTATTAATGGTGCAACAGCTGTTACTTCTAGATATAGAGATCAAAAGATACCGTCGTTTATTAGAAATGAAGATACTGGTAAAAATCCTGGTGCGTATGTAGGTGAACCTTTGCAAGGTTTTCAAGAAAATATTATATCATTTGATGCTAATTCTCTATATCCGAATGTGATGATATCTTTGAATATGTCTCCTGAAACTAAAGTAGGTAAAATAGAAGATAAAACTGATAATGATATTACTTTAAGACATGTTAATGGTCAAGTATTCAATTTACCAACTAAAAAATTTATTGACTTTTGTAAGAAAGAAGAGATAGCTATTAGTAAAGCAAACGTTTTATTTACTCAAAAACGTAAAGGTGTTATGCCAGAGATTTTAGATTACTATTATAATAAAAGAGTTGAAGTAAAGAAAGAACTTGGCAAGTTAAAAAGGGAATATGCTAATAATAAAAATAGAGATTTAAAATTTAAAATTGATCAATTAGACGCAAAGCAGTTGTGTATTAAAGTTTTTATTAATTCTATTTACGGTTATTTTGGTAATAAACATGCACCGTTTGGTGATGATGATATTGCATCTTCAATTACCTTGACTGGTCAATCAGTAATTAAACAATCTAATGAATTGCTTAAAAAATATATTAAGAAGAAAACTGGTACTGATGATGAAAAAACTCTTAATAATTGTATTGTATATAATGATACCGATTCAAGTTATATTTCAGTTAAGCCTCTTATTACAGCTGGATTATCATTTACCGATGATACGGGTAAGTTAACGCAAGAGTTTTATGATGAAGTGCAAAAAATTGAAGACTTCTTAAATGATGAAATTAAAATATGGGGTGCTAAATCGTTAAATACTAAAGATTGTAGATTTGTATTTAAACGTGAGGTAATAGCTGATGTTGGTATATTTTTACAGAAGAAACGTTACGTAATTCATATATTAGATGATGAAGGTATACCTATGGACAAATATAAGTATACTGGTGTAGAAGTTGTACGTAGTACTATGCCTGATGCTATTAAACCTCACGTTAAAAATATTATTGAAACTATGCTTTCAACACAAAGTATAACTAAAACGAATGAAGCTTTAGATAACGTTTATAAAATTTTTAAAGACTTACCTATTGAAGATATTACTTTTGTATCAGGTATTAAAGGATATGAAAGATATGCAGGTCAATGTGATGGATATAAAACTGCAAAAGGTATGCCTATACATGTTAAAGCAGCTTATTTTCATAACCTATTACTTAAAAAGTTTAATATTGAAAATAAGTATGAGGATATAAGTTCAGGAGATAAAGTCCGGTACTTTTATGTCGAACAACCTAACCCTTATAACTTAGCTTGTTTAGCTTATAAGTATTATTACCCAGAAGAATTTAAGAAAATATTCCATGCTGATTATGATAAGATGTTTGAAAAGATCTTATATAATGTCATAGAAAGATTTTACGATAATGTTAACTGGACTCCTCAAAAGCCTGGTAGTGCAGTTCAAACTAACTTATTTGAGTTATTAAGTTGATTACGTAGACATATACATTAAAATAATATTATGTCAGATAAAAAAATTATAACATTCATTGATAACGCAGGTAGAAATATTTTAGGAGTTGTATCGTCAGAAGATGATTCAAACGTTAAAGTTGAAAACCCCGTTATGATTACAGTTCAACAACAACAAAATGGTCAAATGGCTGTTCAGTTGTTCCCTCTTTTCTTTCAAGAGTTTGTCGAAGAAGGTGAAAATAAGAGGTCTAATTATTTCAATTATAAGAAGTGTAGTATTGCAATTGGTGAAGACTTTGCAATTGAACCACGAATTATTGATCAATATGATAAGATCGTTAACCCGACTTTACAACCTGTTCCCACTCAAGCTGCTTCTAACGAGCAACCTGAAGTAATTAAATTATTTGATGATGAATAGGTCTGACACAGTAGCAAGGTCATTTATACCTGAAGGTGAGAGACATTCTTATTTAGATAAGATGAGAGAAGAACTCACTCAACAACATATGAAAATGGCTGAACAAACTATTAGAGGTGTTGTTGAACATAAGGATAAAGAAATTAACGAACTGAAAAATATTATCAAAGAAAAAGAAAAAATTATAGATGACTTATTGAAAAAGCAAAAAGATAAGCTATAATTAATTCATGAGTAAAGAAATTGATGATGTACTTTCAGTAATTGATAAAAAAAATCCATATGCTTCATTTTTAAATGAAAGCGCTTTAAGCAACGTAGATGGTTACCTAGATACCGGATCAATGGTCTTAAACGGCATTGTATCCGGTTCTTTATTTGGTGGTATTCCTAAGAATAGAATGACCTTATTTGCAGGACCTAGTATGACAGGTAAGTCATTTATTATACAAAAAATATTAGCTAATGCTCAAAAAGAAGGTATTATACCAGTTATTTTTGATAGTGAAAATGCTATTGATAAAGAAGGGGCAGAAAACTTAGGTTTAGATACGAGTAAAGTAAAATATGTTCCTACTTTTAGTATTGAAGAATGTCGTAATACTATATATGACTTTTTAACTAAAGTAAAAGATAAAGGTCAAGAAGGTAAGTTTATTATTGCAATTGATTCTTTAGGAAATATGGAAAGTCAATTACAGATTAATAGACAAGAAAAAGGTAATGTAAGTGCTGATATGGGTAGTAGAGCTAAAGCTATGAAATCTTTACTCAGAACTTGTACGCAGTTAGCTGGTTTAACTAAAACTACTATTTTAGCAACTAATCATATCTTTGAAGATCCATCAGCTTTATTTCCATCTTTAGTTAAAGATATGCCTGGTGGTAAAGCTACTGTTTATTTACCTTCTGTTACGGTTCAGTTAGCTCGTAAACCTGTTAAGGAAGATAAAAATACTGATGGTAAGTTAGCTGTAGCTCAGAAGAATTACTCAGGTGTTATTTTAAGAGCATTAACTGTAAAGAATCGTTTTGTTAAGCAGTATTTAGAAGGCGAAATGTATCTATCGTTTGATAAAGGTCTTAATAAGTATTATGGTTTATTAGATTTAGCTGTTGGTTTAGGTGCTGTTATTCAGACTGGTTCAACATATCAATTACCTGATGAGACAAAGTTAGGTTATTATAGTAAGTGGAAAGATAATACGGAACTGTGGGATAATACTATTATACCTGTGATTGAAGAAAAGATTAAACAGGAATGGAAATACGGTAATAAAAATGAAAATGAAGAAATTCCAGAAGAAGAAATTCAAACTGAAGATGAACAAAAATTAGGATTTTAATTATGAGTAAAAAAACGTTAAAAGGTAGAACTAAAATTAAGCATGGACTTGTAGGTAAAACTATGGGTAGATCTAGAGGTCCATTAGTGTATAATGATCATGTTGGTCATAATGTTACGCAAAAAATTGATGAGGCAATTAAAAGAAACCTTAAGTCAAAAAATGGGTAAAATAGTAATAACACTTAGCGGTGGAATGGATTCAGCTGTTCTTTTATATAAAGCAGCTGAAGAATATAAAAATATACATACTGTAACTTTTGATTACGGTCAGAGACATAGTAGAGAATTATGTTGTGCGGAAAAGCAATTAATAAATGCTAAGCATGATTTTCCTAATGTTATGTTTACCAATACTATATTAGATGCTAAATTTATAAAAAATATAGCACCGACATCATCTTTAACTAATGATGATATTGATACCCCTGATGTTAAGGAAGTTATGGGAGAAGCTCAACCTAAGTCTTATGTACCGTTTCGTAATTTAATGTTTTTAAGTATTTTACTTTCTCATGCTGAAGCTGTTGATGCTGATAAAGTATGGTATGGAGCAGCTGAAGCTGATAGTTTAGCAGGTTACTGGGACGGTTCGAAAGAATTTGTAGATCAAATTAACAAAATAACTGCTTTAAATAGAGAAAAGAATATTAAAGTAGAAGCACCATTACTAACTAAATCGAAGAAAGAAATTATCTTAGATGGTATTGAATTAGGGGTTCAATTCGCTGATACATATACTTGTTATTCAGGTGAATACCCATGCGATGCAAATAGTGCAAGTAGTGCATTACGTTTGAAAGGTTTTATTGACGCAGGATTTGTTGATCCTCTTCAATATAAACAGCAAGATAAGCTTTATAAAATATACAAAGAAGCAGGTTGTAGATCTATTGTATATTAATAACCGTGCCGGTTAATTCTTTCTTGTTGGTAAAAATTCTGAAGTTCAGATAATCTTTGTTGTTGCATTCTTCTAGAAATTTCTTGAGGTGATAATGCAGTTTGCTCATCTTCTTCTTCATCAGAAGATTTCTTTCTTAGCTTACCAGTAACTGGACATCTTTCAGCATCTTCTTCTTTCTTTTTACCAAATTGTTTTTCCATTGCATCAGCAATAGCTTGACCTCTAGCTTTTTCATATTCAGATAATTTACCATCTTTATTAAGATCAGATTTTGTAACATTTATTTCAGCATCTTCAGGTGTATCTGCTTCATCATCTAAGCCAGTAAATACATTGTAAAGATGTTTATAAGTTTCAGGGCTGTGTTTATAAACTTGCATCATTACTTCTCTTGCTCCTTCTTTATCACCTTTATTCATCAATTCATAAAATTTATCATGTAATTCAATAGCTTCATTATCTTCAGGAGCTATCTCACCCATTGAATCATCTTCAGGAGCTTCTGCAGGTGTATATTCATTATCACGAGGATCACCTTCTTCACCTTCTGGATAATCAGCTACTAATTTTTCTCTTTGACCTAAAGGAATTTCACCAGCAAATTTATCTACTGTTTCTGTTTCACTTGGCTTAACAATAACTACTGATACTATATTATCTTTATCTAAGTCTTGTAAATTAACTTTAGTACCAGCGAAATCTTTTAAAGTAACTCTATATTTTAATCCGTTTTTAATAATAGTATAAAGATCATTATCACCAACATCACCTTCATGTGAAAGAACAGCATCATCATCTAAGTTAAGATGTAATGTTTCAAAACCTGTATCACCTTTTTTAAGTTCTTTTTCTGATGTACCTCTTTCTTTAGTTGTAAGTTGGATATCACTTCTAGTAGCTAAAGGTTTAGAAATGTTAGCAACTACGTTTATTGCTTGTTGTATTTGTTTGTTATCTAAATCATCAACATCGACATCTGGAAATTCTTTTTGTAATTGTCTGATAACTTTAGTAGCAAAATAACGAGGTGTCATTGTACCTTTTAAGTCTCTTATATCTTGCATACCCATGAGTTTTGCTCTTAACGGATCAGCAATTTTTTTTCCTCTTGCTTCTTCGATATAATCTTCTGTATCTTCTAAAATTATTTTTTCTGAATTTTTAATCCAGCTACTAGTAAATAAGTTATTCATATTATTATTTATTGTTTTTTGTATGATCTATAACTTTTTCCAATAAGTTCTGATAAATCTAAATTTATAGTTTTTTTAAGATCATCTACCACTTTTTCAATATTATCAAAATATCCTATATAATCACATTTACTATCATCAGTATATTTTAAATTTTTTTTAAAAGAATAAATTTTACCGTTAAATGTCATATCAGGTAAACTATCATTATTAAACATTTCAATAAAATCTTCTAATTCTATATTTCTAAGTTGACGATAAAGAGAATATAGTTCAATATCATTAGTTCTTTGTAAAAAGTTTAAAGAAGAAAAATAATTTATTGCTGCATAATATTCATATACATTATCTTCTTCTCTGTTTTTAATGGTAAACCAAAAATCATTTTTACCTTTTTTTACTTTATTTGTATCGAAAATACCATATGTACATTTTATTAATTTTTTGTTAATAATTCTTGGAGCATTTTTATTATCTTTTTCACCTTTTATATCGAATAAATCATGCATAAAATATGTATTTATAAAATTTTTTCTCAATATATTACATATATCAGGATATAATCTACAAGGTAATGATTGATAAATTATCATGAAAATATATAATTGATTTTTGATAATTATCAATTATAATAAGTTATGTGTGGAATATATGGCAGTAGTAATTTGAGTAACTTTGAGGTGTTAGGAGATGCTAATAAAGAAAGAGGTAATTTTTCAACTGGTATATTTTACAAGTTTAGAAATTCTACTTATAAGATTATAAAGAAGCAAGGTACTAAAAGGTGGAGAGAGTTTAAATTACCTGCAGGTGATGATGGGGATTTTTTATATCTTGGACATAATCAAGCACCAACGAGTAGTAAAAGAGAATGGGATTATGAAACGAGTCATCCTTTTATCTTTGGCGATTGGATAGTAGCACATAACGGAGTTTTAACTAATACCCAACAATTAATTGATGATTATATACCAGGTCATTTTAATGAAGTTGATACAAGTGTTATACCGGCGATGTTAGATGAAATAGAATATAATTTTGGACCATGTGAAGATCCTGAGTCTGAACAACAAAATATTTTAACGGTGCTTGAAAGACTTAAAGGTACTTTTGCTTTATGGATAATTAATATAAAAACTATGAACGTATATGTTGCAAGACAAGGTAGTACTTTGTTTCATAAAGGTAGTAATATTAGTTCAATAAAAGGTAAAGGTTACAAAGAAGTATCAGAAGGTATTTTATATAGCTATACGACTGAAGGGTTAGTAGCAGTTGACGGATTTGTAAGTAACTCCCCATTTTTAACGTTATGAAATTAGCAGTATTAAAAAATTTAACAGAAGAAGAAAAAATGCAAATAACTAAATTTGTATATAAAAATACAGATTCATTTATTATGAATACGTTTGGTTTTGTATGGTCAGAAAGAAATTGGTGGAATAAATTTCCTATAGAATTATGCGTTGATGAAAATAATAAAATATTAGGTTTGCATGCTTATACAGTTTATGATAAGTACCCTGATTGTTTGAAGACGTATTATATAGTTACTGATAAAAATACAAGAGGTAAAGGTATAGCTAAAATTTTAATTAAAAATGCATTAACGGTGCATAAAAAGTTTATAAAATATTACTACGTCAATACAGATGAAAAAAGCGATGGTGCAGCTTTTTATAAAAAATGGTTAGGTGATAATTACGAAACGTATACTAATGATTTTAATTCAAATGACTTAGTTTTTAAGGAACCGATTTATAATATAATAGATGAAAAAGTTAAAGGTAACGGGTAAACCTCGTCAATTCGATACCGGGGCTCAAAGAGATAGTGCTGATGGTAAATTAAGAATGAGTTTAGTTCCTCATAATGCTTTAAATGCAGTTATGAAAAGATACTTGCAAGGAGCTGAAACGTATGGTGAAAACAATTGGAAAAAAGGTATGAAACATTCTGTATTGTATGATAGTACTATGAGACATTTAATGCAAGATTTTACTGGTGATGAATCTGAAGATCATTTAGGAGCAGCATTATGGAATATCATGGGTATGATATACAATAGAGATAATAAACCTGATATGGACGATAGAAATGAGTACAATTAAAATTTATACTGCAACAAAAGGTAAGAAACAAGATACAGTTTTGTATAAATCTTTAAAAGGGGTACCTTTATATGTTAAAGAAAATAACAGAGACAGTCTACAAAAGTGTTATAATGAGTTTTTGGACGACGCTAACAATAATGGTGTGGATATTGCCTGCTTTGTTCACGATGATGTATATATTAATTGCAACGATTTTAAAGAGCGTATCATCAATAGTGCATACAAGTACCAAGTTTTTGGATTGGCTGGTGCGACTAATTGTAAAATAAAAGAACCTGCTTTATGGCATTTAATGTCAGAGCGTAAAGATCAAAGAGGTTGCGTAGCTCATGGTAATGAAAAAGAATATATGTATACTTCTTTTGGTCCGATACCAAGTAGAGCATTATTGATAGATGGTGTTTTTATAGGCATTAATGTTAAAGAAATACCTAACATGTTAAAGTTTGATGAATCATATCCATCAAAATTTCATTATTATGATTTAGACTTTAGTCTTGAATGTAATAGGAACAAAATTAAAATAGGAGTAGTTGATATACCTATTATACATCAAAGTCCTGGATTGACCGATCCGAGTAAAGAATTTTTTGAAGGTCAAAAGTATTTTATTAATAAATGGAAAAAATAGATAAATTAGATTTAGATTTTTATGAAGAAATAATCATATATAAAAGCCTTACTAATGAGGCTTTTTTAGGTAATATTATTGATCATTTAAAGCCGGAATATTTTAATAATAAAAATATAAGAGTAATTTTTACTTTAATTAAAAACTTTTATAGTAAACGTAATGCATTACCATCAGTTACTGAATTAAAAGCTTATCTTATTAATGATGATCTTAAAAATAGTTTTAAAGATATTGTAAAGAATTTTGTTAATATTGATAAGAATTTTAATAATAAAGAATTATTATCTAATACTGAACGTTTCTTAAAAGAAAGAGCTATTTATAAAACTATGCTTGAAGTTGCAGAAGATGTTTCTGCTGGTAAAGTTGATACAAGTTTTATACTTAATAGTTTTGAAAAAAGTTGTAATATAGATTTAAAAAGTGATATCGGGTTAGATTTAATTAAAGACTTTGATAAAGTTATTGATGATCTTAATAGTGATGAACCTACTATACCTTCTAAATGGAAATGGATGGATGATAAAATTGATGGTGGTTTCTTAGAAAATGGACGAGCTTTATATATCTTTGCTGGTGAAACTAATGTTGGTAAAAGTATCTTCTTAGGTAACATTGCAACTAATATAGCTAATCAAGGTAAAACGGTACTTTTAGTTAGTTTAGAAATGTCTGAGTTGATTTATGCAAGAAGATTATCTTCTAATATTTCTCGTATACCAATGAGAGACCTTAGAATGGATAGTAAGAGTCTTAAACATCAGATAAAAAATCATAGTGAAGAAAACCCTGATTGTAAAATTTTAATTAAAGAGTTTCCTCCTAGTACTATTACGCCTCAAAATCTTCAAGGTTATATAACCCAGTTAAAGAATAAAGGTATAAAAATCGATGCTATAGTTTTAGACTATATTAATCTATTAAAGAGTAGTATTGGTAATAATTCTTATGAAAGAATAAAATATGTAACTGAAGATATTAGAGCTTTGAGTTATATTTTTGAATGCCCTATAATTAGTGCAACTCAATTAAATCGTTCTGGTTATGATGAAGATAATCCTGGTTTAGATACTATATCAGAATCTATTGGTATGGCTGCAACTGCTGATTGTATCTTTAGTATATTCCAAGATGATGAAGATAAAGAGTTAGGAGTAGTTAAAGTGGGTATGATGAAAAATAGATTCGGAGCTAACTATGGTACAAATACTATGCGTATTGATTATAATACTTTAACGTTGAGTGAAGATGATACTCTTAACGACGATAGTGATAGTGACTTGCAAGATCTATCTAATACATTAGGTATGTTGAGTAATTAGAAAGAGGAACTAAGTAATATAAATGTCTAAAAAGATACATGTTTTTACAGATGCAGACTTAGACGGAGCTGGTAGTTTTTTAATTCTCAAAATTTTACATAACGATTGTAATATAACTTATACTGTTACAACGGAAAAGAATTTAAGAGAGGATATACTTAACTGGAATTATAAAAACAATTTTAGTGATTTTGATAAAGTTTATGTCTGTGATTTAAATCTTAAAAATAGTTTTGAATTGGTAGATAAAGATAACGTTCATGTTATAGATCATCACGGTGAACACGCTGAATATATTGATAATTATAAGCATGCTACAACTACTATTAAAGACTACCCATCCACAGTAAAGTTAATTTATGATACTAATGAAGTGATAAAAACAAAAATTAACAAAAATATAAAACTTTTATTTGAGTTAGTAAGTGATTATGATAGTTATAAACTTAAATTACCTTATAGTAAAGATTTAAATAAAATATTTTGGAGTTATACCGGTGATAGGGTAGAAAAATTTTTAAGAGATTTTGAAAAAGGTTTTTACGGGTTTAATCAATACCATAAAAACGCTCTTAATATTATTAATAAACGAATTAATAAATTTTTACAGGAAGAAAAATTTTATAAAGGCAGTTTAACTATTAAGGGTCAAGATTATATTATTATTGGATGCTTTATAGGTATAGCACCTAATGAAATAAGTCAAATTATTTTAGATAAGTATGATGGTGATATTGTATTTTTAATAAATTTAAAAAATAAAGCAGTTTATTTAAGAAAGAATAAAAACTGTAATATTCATTTAGGTAAATTAGCAGAAAAACTTATGAACGGTGGAGGTCATGATGCAGCTGCTGGTGGAAATTTAAATGAAACTATAATAAATCTTACTAAACGGTTAGAACAGATAAACTAATGCAAGAAAAATCTCCATATGAAAGCTTACAGACAGAAGAATATAACCATATATTCTATAGTTTTTGTACATATGTATCATTATGTTATGATAAAAAGATGAATTTTGCAACTGTATTTTTAAAATTGTTAGAAAACAAAGGTTTAAGAGATATCTTTATTAGTTTAATAGATGAAGATAATGATTTTAATGCTATTAAAAGATTCATACAAACTGAACCTTCAATATCTAAAAGTAAATACGTTACTAAATTTTTAAATAAATTTTCAGGGTTAGAATGACAGCAGCAGAGAAACAAATTTATAATACATTTTTAGAAGTTTCAAAAAAGATTAATGATAAACCTTTTAGGTATAGAAAAAACTTTGAAAAATTTGATGATGAAAAATTTATTATAGTTAATAAACTATCTAATTTTTTTAGAAAGTTTGAACATATAAACGTTAAAGATTTTATAGAAGCTCCTTATTTTGTATATAACGAAAATTATTTTGATTTAAAATTTTATCTTTCTCCTAAAGCAATAAAAACTTATACACTTTATCATGATAATTATCTTTTAAATAATCCGGATAGTGACCAAACTTTAACTAAGATAAAAGAAAGTTTTGATTTTATTAAAGAGTATTGTAAAACCCATAATATACACTTAAAAGAATATATTAATTATTGTGAACATTTAAGTGGTAACGGTTCAGTTTATAATACTTTTTTAACACATTTAAAAAATCGCAATATTAACTTTTATGTACTGTTTGCTTTTAGTAGATTAGATTCTGCATTAAAAAGAATTGATAGAGAAGCTATTGAATTATACTGCCCTGCTTTAAATAGACTAAATTATATAAGAACTAAATTTTATAGTAGTTCAAAAGCTAAAGTTTTAATAAAAAAAATACAAGAAGTACTTGATAAGTAGTAGGAACGTATTTATAATATATGAATGAGTAATATAACGAGTTCAATGTTTGATAGTATTAAGTCTGCTTTAGCAGCAGATGATAAAGGTAGCAAAAGTGGTATTACCGATATCTTAAAAACTGAAGTAGGTAATACTTACACAGTTAGATTGTTACCATTCGCAAAGGATCCTAAAAAGACCTTTTTTCATTATTACCAACATGGTTGGAATAGTTTCGCAACTGGTCAATATACTAGTGCGATTTCATTACAAACTTTCGGTGAAAGAGATCCGATTGCAGAAGAGAGATATAAAATCTTAAGAACAGGTACAGAAGAAGAAAAAGAAAAAGCTAAACGTATTGTAAGATCAGAAAAGTGGTTAGTTAACGTTTATGTAGTAAATGATCCTGTTAATCCTGAAAATAATGGTAAAGTTAAAATTCTTAGATATGGTAAGCAAATTCATAATATTGTAGTAGATGCTATTGAAGGTGATGATTCAGCAGATCTTGGTCCAAGAATTTTTGATCTAGGTTCAAATGGAGTTAATTTAAGAGTTAAAGTTGAAAAGCAAGGAGATTATCCAAGTTATGTTTCATCTAAGTTTGCAATGCCTAGTGCTATTGAAGGTTTAGATGAAGATGATCATAAAGGAGTTTATGATAACGTATTTGATCTTTCAGAGATCTTTAATGTTAAGAGCTATGATGAACTTAAAGATATGTTAAATGAGCATTTTTATGTTGATGATAAACCAGAGAGTGTTTCAGCTCCTGTAAGTCAACCAGTGGTATCAGAACCAGTAGCTTCTGAACCTGTACAAGTGAAAGAAGAAAAAAAGAATCAAGATGAAGATGAAGTCTTGAAAGATTTGCTTGACGGAATAGATATTTAATATGTCTGACGAAACTCATCCAGATTTCGAAAGGAAATTATCCCCCGAAGAAGAGAAAGATATTTTACTCAACTTTATGGGTAATACCTACGGTGAACTCAAAAAGCTGGACGGCCAGATTACTGGTTCGTCCAGTACACTGGGTCATAAAAGCGAAAGCATGAGGCAAACTATTGCTGAAACTTTAAGAAGTAATAGACCAATTCAACCGCCTCCACCTCCACCGCCTCCTCCTCCTGTTGAATTACCTCAAGTAGTGCAACCTATTGTACCTACCCAACCTGTACTACCCGAACAGCAAGTAATACAACCTCAAATTGATAATGATCAATTATCTTTTAATTTTGAAATAAATGAAAAGGAAGAATTATTTTCATTAATAGATAAGGTATTAACAAGATTAGATAAACTGCATAAAAAAGTAGATGAATTAGGTGTTAGTATTAAAAATAATAATGTAACGTCTCTACCTATTAAAAAGACAGCAAAAAAAAAATCTGTTAATAAAGAGGAAACGTAATATAATAGAGCATATATATGGCTTATTTAAAAATTAAAAATAAAAAAGATTCTATATCTAATTTTTTAGGACCAGTTGCTAATCTTAACGATTCATGTATTATTAAGATTAATGAAGATAAGATTGAATGTATTTTAGCTTCAGCAGATGCAACTATAGCTTGTAAAGCAGTTTCTAATATTGAAACTGATATAACAGGTGAAAATGCACTTAATATACCTGATATTAAAAAGTTAATTAGAGTTTTAGATATTATTCCAGAACCTGAAATACAATTGAATTTAAATAATAATAGTATTTCATATAATGATAAAGGTTATAAATTTAGATATCATTTATTAGATGATGGTATTATTAAACAACCTGCATTAAACTTTAGTAAAATTAATCAATTAGATTTTGATTTAAAATTTACTATTAAAGAAAGAGATCTTAATACTTTATTTAAAGGTAGTTCATTTGCTACTGAAACGTCTAAGTTATACTTCTTCGAAGAAGATGGTAAAATTTTTGGTGAGTTAGGAGATAGATCAAGACATAATTCAGATAACTTTATTAGTACTTTATCTGAAAGTTATGAAGGTAACGCTCTTAAAAAACCTTTACCTATTAATTTCGATTCGTTTAGATTGTTAAGTTTCAATAATTCTAATAATATTGACTTTAAAATTAATACAGATATGGGCGTTATAGTAGTTAATATTACGAAAGGTGAAACGTCATTGACTTATGTTATTTCTGCACTAATTAATTAAATGAAAAGTAAAGTCGATTGGTCAGAATATAAAGTAAGTAATAAAATTAAAACCCCAGGTTATTTTTGTAAAAGACTTAAAGATAACGGTTTTGTCGTCTTAAAGATTTTTAACGCTTATTCAAGTACTGATCCTAGAAGATGGACAGTATTAGTAGACCCTGGAGACGCTTCAGTTTTTGTTACTTGCTATACTAACAAAAATGAATTCAAGGAAGTGTTATTTGAATTCGATGACGGTGGTAATAATTTTAAAAATGGTTTCTATATGAAAACTAATAGTATTGAAGTTATTATTAACCATTTACTAGAAAAGAACGTAAACAACGTCCCTGAAAAGAATCCATTCTTTAAGAAATTTGATAAATAGTTATGATGAGTGAGGAAAAAAAGGATCAACCACCTAAAAAAAGACCTACTAAAAAGAAAATTGTAGTTGATAAAACAGGTGAAGATTTAGAAGTTGATGAACTTTTGAGAGATGCTTTAAAAATTGTAATTAAAAAGAAACATGTTAGACAACCTGAGCATGAAATAGAAGCAATGGTTGATACATGTTCTGAGTTTATGAAAAGTTTTATCATAATGGGTTATGATTTAGAAAATAAAGCAATTGAACCTATTTTTTATGCGAAAAATGATTTAGAAGCTGATGCTTTAGCTAATTATTTGCAAAAATACTTCATTAACAACACTAGAATGCATTGATTTTAAAATCTTTTATTCTATAATATATGTATGAAAGTTGTAGTTCTCGGTAAAGGTTTTGTATCGAAATATATTGTAAACTTTTTGATGGGTAGTGGTCATTCAGTACTGCATTTATCTAGAAAGGAATACGATTACCATGATGAAGTTAAATTGGATGAACTACTTTACGGTTATAAAGGTGTACGTTATGATACTATTATAAATACTGCAGGATTTACAGGTAAGCCTAATGTTGATCAATGTGAAGAGAAAAAAGATGAATGCTTCTATTATAATGTAACGTTACCTAAAAATATTGAATCTCTTTGTAAAAAGCATGAAAAGAGATTTATACATATTAGTTCAGGTTGTATATATACTGGTTATGGTAAACATTATACTGAAGAAGATACTCCTAATTTTGGTATGTTTAATGAAGAGTCAAGTTTTTATAGCTTATCAAAGCATGCAAGTGAGTTAGTTTTAGATGAAACATTTACTAATATAATTAGGATCAGAATGCCTTTATGTGATGATCTATCTTCTAAAAATTTATTAACGAAATTACTTAACTATGATTATATAATTGATTTTGTTAATAGTAAAACAGATGTTTATAAATTAAGTGAATTTGTTAATGAGGTAGTAAAAAACTTTAAACCTGGTATATATAATGCAGTTCATAGTGATCCTCTATCAACTAAAGAAGTAGTTAAAATATTAAAAGAGTATGGGTTGGTTAATAAAAAATGGACGTTCGTACCTTATGATGAATTAGCAATAAAAGCTAATCGAAGTAACTGCGTTTTAAGTAATGAAAAATCTCAAAAAGATTTTAATTTTAAATGGGAGAGTGAAGAAGTTTATATAAGATTAAATGCTTCATTAATTCAAAAAAGAAAGGAATGGAAAAAATGAGTAAAGAAATTGTAGGTTTTACAGCAGGTAATTTTGATTTACTTCACCCTGGTTATATCTATACTTTTGAAGAAGCTAAAAGACATTGTGATAGGTTTATAGTTTTTTTACAAAGAGATCCTTCAGCAACTCGTAATACGAAGTATAAGCCAGTAATACCTTACTATGAAAGATATAAAACATTAATGGCTATACAGTATATTGACGACGTATATATGTATCAAACTGAAGATGAATTGATTAAGTTAATAAAGTTTTTTAAACCTGATATAAGAATATTAGGTGAAGATTATATTGGTAAATCATTTACAGGGGATAATTTACCTCCTAAAGTTATATATACTACACGATCTCATGAATGGTCTACCACTAAAATTAAAGATATGATTACATTACAAACAATTAAACAGAATCCAGGAGTTTTAAGAAATGGCGAAGAAGAATACAGATAAAGGTAAAAATATTTTAGTAACCGGTGGTTATGGATTTATAGGTGGTAATTTTATTAGATTTATAAAAGATAATTTTCCACAGCATAAAATTACAAATATAGATAAAAATGGTTACGCATCTAATCCAGAATATGTAAAAGGTTTGTGTGATGAAGAGTATGAAATAGATTTAGGTAGACATACAAATGCATTAGATGAAGTTTTTAAGAAAAATAAAAAGTTCGATTATATTTTTCATTTCGCAGCAGAGTCACATGTTGATAATAGTATAAGCGGTCCGACAGAGTTTGTTCAATCTAATGTAGTTGGTACGCAAAACTTATTAGAACATTTTCGTAAAAGTAAGTATGGTAAATTTGTTCATATTAGTACTGATGAAGTGTACGGGCATTTACCAGATATATTTGGTTTTCCTTTTAAAGAAAGAAATAAATTAGCACCACGTTCACCTTATTCAGCTAGTAAAGCAGCTAGTGACTTAATGTGTTTAAGTTATGTTGAAACATATGGATGTGATATCGTTATAACAAGATGCTGCAATAACTATGGACCTGGGCAACATAAAGAAAAATTTATACCCACAATTATAAACAAGTTACTTAAGAACCAAAAAGTTCCTGTATACGGTGAAGGTATGAATGTGAGAGAGTGGATACATGTATATGATCATTGTTTAGGTATATGGGCAGTAGCAACGCAAGGTAAAAAAGGTGTTTATAATATTGGATCAGGGTTTGAATTATCTAATATAGAATTAGTAAGTTTATTATGTGAAAAAATGAATAAAGATATAGATAAATCTATTAGGTTTGTAAAAGATAGATTAGGTCATGATTTTAGATATGCAATTGATAGTAGTAAAATACAAGATGAGTGTTTATTTGAATTAAACTATCCGGATTTTGAAAAAGAAATAGAAGAGGTAATAAAATACTATGACGAAGTTCCAAGTAGGTAATATATTTGCAGTCCATCACGGTGATTATGCAGGTCAAATGTTTGCATTAGTAGAAAAAGAGGAACTGTCATATAATTTTCTTACAATGCCTCATATGAAAAATGTTAAAGTAAATAAAGAAGATTTTGAAGAAGGTATAGATAAAGAAATTATTAAATATGTTGAAGATTTACCTGATAATATCTTTGATGTAGTTGAAAAACAGTACGAAAAAAATGAAGATATTAACAATTGACGGTAATAATTTAGTTCATAGAGTTTTCTGGGTAGCTAATAACATGAAATATAAGGTAGAAAATTTTCATGTGTATATGTTCCTTAATAGTATAAAAAGTTATGCTGAAATGTATAAACCTGATAGGATTTATTGCGTATGGGATGAAAAACCTGATTATAGAACTAATAAACGTAAAGAGATTCTAGAAGAATATAAAGGTAACAGGGATAAAGAATATAATAAAGACGTTCATAGTAAAAACGAAATTATTAAAGAGCTTCTTCAAACTATGGGTATACCTTCTATCTTTCCTAGAGATTATGAAGCAGATGATGTAATAGGTATTATAAATGAAGTAGAAAGAAATCATGCAGTAACTAAATTTTATTTAACTAAAAAACTTTTCGAACATATAATAGTAACAGTAGATAGAGATTTATGTCAGCTTATTAAAGGTAAGGTTAGAATTTATGATCCTATAAGAAAATTAGAAATTAATGAATCTAACTTTGAAGAAGTACTTAAATTTGACAAAAAAGATTTTATTAAAGTTAAAGCTTTACAAGGAGATAAAAGTGATAATATTCCTGGTTTAAAAGGTTTTGGTAAAGTAAAAACTGAAAAATATCTTAACGGTAAGGTTAAATTAACTGAAGAAGAAACTGAAATATTTAAACGTAATTTAAAATTAGTTGAGCTAACTCACGATGATGAAGAAATAGAATACGTTAACAATCAGATTAATAAAGCTAGTTTTAATACGGACTTCGATAAATTTAAAAATTTATGCACGGAATTATCATTTAATAATATCCTTAAAAAAGAATCAGTATGGTATAGTGCATTTTTTCAAGATAATAGATTATTAGACCTTTTATCATAAATATTAGTATGACACAGTTTTTTGAACCAAGAAAAATGAGATCTCCGTTTACCGGAGAAACTTCAATGCCTACTATTAATTCATACGATGAAGGTGATAGAACATATGAGCAGGTAATATGGACAGATCCCGTTACAGGTCACATTATTAAAAAAGGTCTATCTAGTATTAAGGACAAACATACTGGTAAAGTTATTCAAGATTATAAATCAGAACAAAATAATAGCTTGAATAATCAGGGATATAGATCATAATATATATGTGATAGTAGTACCTGAGCAATACGTAGTAGAAAAATTATACGAAAACGTTTATAAGATAAAGTATAATAAATTTAATAATACTTACAACGGTTGTTGCCCTATATGTAAAGAAGGTGACTCATGGGGTAAAAAGAAAAGATTTTATTATATACCTAAGAAAGAATTAGCTTATTGTCATAATTGTGGTTATAGTAAAAAACCATTAGCTTTAGTTTCTGATTTAACTAATAAACCTTTACAGTTTATAATAAATGAAATTAAAGATTATGATGTAGAAATACAACCTAAAATAGAAGAACCGGTAGAAGATAAAAAAGAAATTAATAAAGATTTACCTACTGATTGTATTAATTTATTTGATAAAAATCAGGTTGAATATTATAAAGATAGTAATGTAGTTAAAGCAGCAATGCATCTTATAAAAGAAAGAAAATTAGATGTTGCAGTTAATCGACCTAAAGCTCTTTATTTATCTTTGGTAGATAAAGTACATAAAGATAGATTAGTATTACCGTTTTACGACAGTGTACAAAATATTATATACTATCAAACAAGGGGATTAATAAAGAGAGATCTTTTCACTAAACCGAAGTATTTATCTAAGATGAATGCAGAAAGAAGTTTATATGGTGTGCATAATATAGATCCGGAATTAGAAAATATTTTTATTTTTGAAGGACCTATTGATAGTTATTTTTGTAAAAATGGTATAGCAACTTGCGGTATAACTGAAAAAACGAAAAAAGTTTTTACTGTTTTTCAGAAGGAACAAATTAATAATTTTAAGCTACATAATAAAATTTATGTACTTGATAATCAACATTGCGATACCGCGTCTCTTAATAAAAGTTTTATTTTAGCCGATAATAAAGAAAAGATTTTTATATGGCCTGATAAACTTAAAAAGTATAAAGATTTCAATGAATTATGTATAGCAAGTAATAAAACTGAAATTAGTCATGACTTTATACTTAAACACACTTATAGTGGGTTAACAGCTAAACTATTATTAACTAAAATAAAAAACTCTTAGTTATACTTGTATTTAGGATCATTAGCGCCTGCTAAATAACCTTTTAGTATTTCACTAAGAGATGATATTTCCATTGCAACTCTTGCAATTTTCTTAGTTTCAGCATTACTAATACTATCAAAAATTGTATCTGGCTCTGCTGAATTAAGTGATGTTTGAATACTATTTTCAGTACCGTTTAAGTAATTAGAAAATTCATCCATTTTAATTACCCATGAATTTAATTCATCGTACATTTCTTTTTGTTTAGAGCTAATTGAATCACTACCTGGTGCATCGACATCAAAATCAGCAGGGTCTGTTTCTGGCTCTAATGTATCTGCCATTGCTTCTTGATCAGTCATTTCAACGTCTTCAAGTTCATCTTGCTCTTTTATTACTTTGGTAAACCTTTTTGTATACAAATTCATATTATTATTTATAAATATTTATATGAAATTTAAAGCATTAACACAACATTTAGAGGAAGATAATGTAATGCCTGATGTAAACATAGTAATGTCACCAGGAGTTGATCAAGATTATTCACCGTCAGCAACGTCTCAATTCGATATGCTAACTAAAAAATATGCATCTGACGAGGCTCCTGATTTACAACCTTACCCTTTAAACCATTTTACTGACGTTGCTAGTGATGCTTTTATAAAAATTAGTAATTTAGTAGAGTTAATTAAACAAGCTAAAAATAACCCGGCTGTTAAAAATAAACTACCATTAGCTGCATTAGAAAAAGAACTAGATAATATAACAAAGGAAATAGTTGAAATTAATGGTAAAGTAGCTAAAATAAAATAATGAAAAAACTATTATTTTCTATAACTGTAACTTTATTAGTAAGTTTACTTTTTGGATCTATCTTTTTTGTTAATTTTTGGAAAGTTTTTGCTCTTGCAACTATTATACAAATACTATTTTTTGTAGTTTTTAATACAATATATGGGAATTATCTACAAAAAAAAGCTTTAGAAATTAATACTAAATATCTTACAGAAAGATCTAAATTTACTAAACTTATACAATGCCCGTGTGGTGATAGTACGCAAGAAGTTGAAGTGTCATTTAGTGAAGACGTAGTTTATGAATGTACTAAATGTAAAAATAAAGTTAAAGCAGTAGTAGTTGTTAAACCGGTACTACTTACTGATCCAGTTTATACGGTAAGATGAACGAACACTTTTCAGAAATACCATCAACATCTTTAAAAGAAGATAATATTGATACATCAATTAATTTTAATAATTTTGATACCCTAATAAAAGAAGAATTTCCTGATTTATATCATAATTTTTTAGAAGGTAAAACTTTACAAAAAAATAAAAAGGTTGATATAATTAATATCTTCTTTAAAAACTTAATTGAACATATAGATCAAATTAACAATCAAAATATTGGAGATAACAATAATAACCTTTTTAAAATTAATAAAAAAATAATTAAAAATAATATTGAAAGTTTACAATCTATTTTTAACCTTTATGAGTTAAAAGATGATAAAATAACTTTTTTTATTTTAGGAACTTTGATACAATATATTTATGAGTGTAGAAAATGATTCAAAAAACGAAGATATTATTGATAAATATGGTATAGATTTTGTAGCCAGATTTGCTTGTTTATATGAAGGTGTTAATGTTGCATGTCAAAGAGCTGAGAGAATTGGTTATGATACGGAAAAAAGTAATGTATGGATTAAACCTACAGCTTTACAGAAGTATATAGATGAACGATTTTTAGATATGAAATATAATATAACTAAATGGAAGAAAGCCCCTAATGACGATGAAATTTATTCCTGGTAGAAGATTTGTAAATATGACTATGAAAAATACAAAACTTTTTGAACGCAATAAGTTATATGTATTACGTAATATTAAACCTAACGGTAAGTATTTAGAATATTCTTTTCAGGTGGGTGAAGAAATAAAAACAGTAAATTTTGAATCAGTAGAACAAGCAGATACGTTTTTAGCTACGATAGTTTATTAAGTTAAATAAGGAATTTTAGGTAATTCATTACTTGGTAAATGAGTATCTATACTTCCAAAAAATACAGCAGAAAATTCATGTGAAGTATTAGTATATAGTGCAGTTCCAGAGTTAAAATCTTCAGGCCTAAAATTCCACCTTGGATCATCCATCGAAGTTAAATCATAACTTTTATTGAAAAAAGTTTCTTTAGGTTGACCTTTTAGTTCATCTTTTATATATTCTTTTACTTCCCTCCAAGTCCAATTCCTATTTTGACCTATTAATGTTGATATAAACCCAGCCACAACAGGTGTCGCAGCACTTGTACCACTAAAGCCTTTATTGCCACCTGATACAGTATTAATATACGTTGCTTGATCTTTTCTTCTTATATTATACTCTATCGAAGTCTGTCCCGGGCCGTTTATCCAAATTGCTGCACCTGTTATAGTATCTTGAGCAGGAGCATATACATCAACGCCATTACCATTACTACTGTAACTAGCTTTTATTTCTTTACCATGATATAAAGCACCATTCAATGCACCTACATTAATAACTGGATATTCTCCTTGTTCGGTTTTACCCATTTGCTCAGGAAACCCTCTTCTACTTGAAGTTGGATACATAGGTTGTTGAGTACTATCACCAATTAAAGTAAATGTATTTATATTATTTGGGTCAGGAAATTCAGCTCTATGCCAATGATTATTATAACTAGGGTGACCAGGTAAAACTTGATTGGTATTACTATTTTTAGAGGCTTGGCAGAAAAACACACCAGCTTCTATTAATTCATTACCTGATTCAGTCAATGAACTATCTGCGAATTCTGGGGTAATGTGACCCATACTTCTTAAATATTCAGGTAAAGCTGTTCTACCTTCCATACCATCATCAACGATATCGGCTGCTGTTAGTTTAACTGTAGTATTTTGAAATGTATAATAATGAGTTTCTTCATTATCAAAACGTATACTTTGAGGCTTAACTATTCCTGTACCTGGAGATATACTACTAGTTACTAATGTAGGATTTTTTTCTTTTTTACCTTGAGGTGTAGGTTTTAACTTATGAAATACAGTAATAGCATCAAAATTAGCTTCTAAATTACCTTGTCTATAAATGTTTATTCCCCATTTATTTGCATTGTAAGCCCAACCCATTGTTCTACCATAAGCTAAAGTAGCACATTGTGTGCCATGTTTATTAAACCCACCCACCCCTACTGTACCTTGTTCATTACCGTTAAATACATATCTAGGTTTTTCATTTTCTCTTCTTGTTCCCGGATATAGATCTATAGATACTGGATCGTTTAAATCGGTGTAATCTGTATTTATTATTTCACCAAAATTATTATCCCCAGTAGCTGTACCCCCGTTTTCTATACTGACGTACTTTGAAGATCTTGCAGACAAACTGTTTGATGACCACCAATCTAACGCTGCTGAACATGTAGGTATCCTTGTACCATCAAAACGATAAAAGGTTTTATGTATCATTTGAGGTCCATAAAAAAAGTCAGGATCAAGTAAAGCTGGACCATCTAAAATAATATCTAATACTTGACATGTAGCGCTAGCTCCTCCACTTTCTGTTATTTGTCTTAACCCATTACCATATCTAAAATCTTTAGGTGTTTTACTAACATGTAAACTAGAATTAAACTCTGGATGTCCATGCCATACACCATTATCTATAACTATAAGGTCTACATCTTCACCTGAACCCTTATTTATCACCGTATCCTGCGTAGAAGTATGTTTAATAAATACCCCATCACCACTTCCTCTTACTATCCATGGATTTTCAAATTGTTGTAATCTAGCTAATTGATGGGTATTTGTATTTAAAAGTGGTAATGTTTCATTTAAACTCAAATCAATACCTATACTAGCTCTACTATGAATACTGTATATAGGGTATTGATCATCAGAATATCTATTAAAAATAGTTGGAGGAAAACTCGCAGGTCGTATTTTTGTTTCTGGATTGGAAGGTGTGATTCTTTGTTTATTTGTTAATTTAGGTTTCTGAGCCCGGGCTGTATCAAAATTGTTTATCGGTAATGAATTATTATTATTGTTAGTTCTTCTATTTATATTATTTCTTCTGTTTAAATTAAAAAAAGAATCAGGTTGCTGAAGATAAATTACCTCACGTTCAATATCATCATTATAAGATATATCTAAATTTACTGATTTAATTCTACAATCATTTTTTAAATTATTAGCTTCATCAGCTGTCAAATAATAAGTAGATCTCGTTTTACTATATTTTTGATCATTTTTACATATACATTCTCTATTAGGAATATGAGGTAGATCATCGGTACAGCATGTTAAATCATGCATAATTTTACATTTATCTTCTTTACATTTAGTTGTAACTACATAATATTTCTTTTCCATTAATAGTAATCTCCATATACATCATCATTATTTTGAGACATATCAAAGACATCGTTTCTACTTTGACTGTCTATATCATATAAATTATAATTTTCTTTCTTATTTTCAGATTGCTCATTAGAACCACCTGATAATCTACCTGCAAATGTATCTTCATATACTTGTTGATTACCGGATATACCACTAGTTAAATTATTGAATAGTATATTAGGTTCAAAGCTATAATCTAAACGTTTAGCTTTCAATAAAAATACATAATGACCTCCTAATTGATTCATTTGTGATATATCTTGGTCAAGTTTTTCAGTTATCTCAAAATACTTAGCTTGCCTATTACCCGGTCTATCATCCCCGTACTCTGATAATTGAAATACATCACCTGCTTTAGGTTCTACTAACCCGTATTGATTATCATATACTGAACTCAAAGTATTAAATGTATCGTGGAATGATGAAATATGAACATATGCAGTAATATCGTCATCACTTTCAAATCCGAATTGACTTAAAGTTATAGCATTTTCATTTAAAGTAGCTGCTATAACTATTTCTTTAGGATTAGCAAAAGTTTTTATCGTTTCCTCCCCGTATAAATTATCAGCACTTAAAACGTTAAATGTATTGACAAAGTATTTTACTTTAGTACCGTATAAGTTTAATTGCTCTCTCCAATAATTGTTGAATAAAAGTCTTTCTCTTGATTGTTGCGATTTATCAGAAAATCTGAAACAAGTTTCATCATCTTGAACTAAACCTGGAAATTGACTGTTATAATCTATACTCATTTCATTAAAATAAATTTACCTATACTATCATCAAAAAATATTTTTATACCAGTACTACCTAATCTTTTAGTTTTTCCTTTAATAGGTACAATTTTATATTTATCTCTGATATACGTGAGATCTGTACTATTACATACTTCTCTACCTTTTCTATCTCTTAATTTTTCTATTTTACTATTAAGAGAAGCATCTGTTTTCATATAATCAGGTACTAAATTCAAGTGTTTTCTGTTATAGTTTCTATCGTGATCAGTATAACCTCTTCTATGTCTATGATTGGTAAAAAACTTTTTAAATGTGTCCACAAGAATATTTAAGCAAAAAAAAAGCTGGCGTAAACCAGCTTTGTAAAATTATTATTTTAATTATTAATTATCTTGATAAAAATCTTGTCCAGCTTGTAAGTTTGAAGTCTTATTTGAACCTGCAGTTACTGGTGTTGGATTTCCTTTTCTTTGATTAACTAATGCATGACCTTCTTCACCGGTGCTAGCTGATGTAATTGATGGCTTTACGTTTTTACCACCTTTACCCTTTTTAGCTTTTGATGAAACTGTTGATTTAACAACGTTAGATCCTCCTGTTACTGGTGTTGGTGATCCAGATTTTTGATTTACTAATGAATGACCAAGATCTTCAGCATCAACTGCTTCAGCTGCTACTTCTTCATCTTCTTCATCATCTGCATGCTCTGCATCTTCATGTTCTTCCATTTCTTCGTAATCTTCGTGCTCCATATCTTCAGCTTCTGCATCATCATCTTCTTCACCCATTGCTGCTTGAAGTAAATCACAAAGCTGTTTTGCCATATCACGATCAAGTGTAATTGTTACATCTCCACCTTCGGTTTCTGTTGCGTCGTCAGTTTCGACACCTAAAGCTTCTAGCTCTTGTGCTTCCTCATCGGACATTACTGATTCAAATAATTTATCAAATGTTGACTTCATGTAATTATTTATAGACTCTTTCACCTTTTTCCTTAACTTTTTGTCTTTTTTATTAAAATCTTCGGAAGAATATTTGTTTGGTTCGTAAGCATTATCTTCTTTAGCAGTTTTTGGATCAATCGGTTCTTTATAACCATCAGCATTAGCTGGTCCTGAAGAATCTTCATTTTGAAATTTTTTGTTTGATTTATTATTGGGTGTGACTGGACCTTTACCAGGTTTAGTACCAAACTTTTCAGCTTTTGTACCGGGTACCGATTCACTCAATACATTTTTATTATATGTATTCCAAATTTCTGTTAATGTGTTTGCACGACTCATAAATATATTTATAGCAGAATGAGTAAAAGTAAACAAAATTACATGAATAACCCTAACCTACCAGTTGTTGGGGCAGAGTTTGAGTACACTCATAAGATGGTAAAAGATCTTAAAAAGTCATCAGATAATATATTATTTTTTGCTGAGCAGTTTTTTCATATAATATCTTTAGATGAAGGTAAACAAAAGATTAAATTACATACTTGTCAAAAAAGAGCTTTACGTAAAATGCGTGATAATCGCTTTTTTATATTATTAGCAAGTAGACAGATAGGTAAAACTACTATGATGACAATTTATGCATTATGGGTTGCTTGTTTTAATGATGATCAACGTATATTAATAGTAGCTAATAAAGAAGGCACTGCTATTGAAATAATGAATAGAATAAGACTAGCTTATGAAGAGCTACCTAATTGGTTAAAACCCGGTGTTAAAGAATACGGTAAAACGTCGGTCACCTTAGCCAATGGTACGAGAATAGGTATATCTACTACCACAGGGACTGCTGCACGGGGACAGTCAGTTAACTGTTTAATTCTAGACGAGCTTGCATTTATCGAACCTCATTTAGTTGAAGACTTTTGGAAATCAGTATATCCTATTATTTCATCTTCTAAAAAATCTAAAATCTTTATTGCATCTACTGCTAATGGTACAGGTAATCTATTTTATAAACTATATTCAGGAGCAGAATCAGGTGATAATAATTGGGCATGTGATAAAATTCTATGGAATGAAATACCTGGAAGATCAGATAAGTGGAAAAAAGATACTATACAAAGTATAGGTAGTACAGAAGCTTTTGAGCAAGAGTTTAACTGTGTATTTATGAATAGTGGTGAAAGCACTATTGATGATGAACTATTCGATGAGCTTTATAGAAATACACAACAACCTAAATTCGTTTTTGATGAAGGTAACTATTTGCTATGGGATGAACCAAAACAAGATAGAATATATGTAGCAAGTGTTGATACCAGCGAAGGATTGGGTAAAGATGCTTCTGTAGTACAAATATTTGATTATACTGATTTAACTGAAATAACTCAAGTAGCTTGCTATTATAATAATGAAATATCTCCTTATAACTTTACTGAAAAGGTTTATGAAATACTACAACATTGGGGATCACCTGTTGCATGTATAGAAAGAAATAACAGCGGTAGTCAAGTAGTAGATATTCTAAGAAATAGTTATCAATACGAAAATATTATATCTTGGGGAGCTTCAACAGCAGGTAGAGCTAAGAATCAATTAGGTATCATATCACATACAAATACAAAATATAAAGGTGTAGTTAACATGAGATATTGGTTAAATGAACTACATGCAGTTAAAATAAATGATGTTAATCTAGTTAATGAATTGAAGAATTTTGTTAAATTTCCTAACAGTACTTGGGGTGCAAGGAAAGGTTACCATGATGATAGAGTAATTTCATTAATGTGGAATCTTATAATTTTAATAGAAGATATAGTAGAAAAATATTTTGAAGTAGTTAAATTAGATAAAAACAATAGACCATTAGAACTTCAAATCTTTGATTATGGTATTAAATACTTTATGAACCCAACATCAATTTATACTAATGAATTAGATAACAATAATAATTACGGTATGCCTGCTATTATAGACGGTGCTGCTAACTCACAAAGTGAAATGGAGATGTTAAAGAAAAAAGGATTTAAAATATGGCAATAGATCAATCAAATTTTAATAAAAGCAGATTAGATAAGTTTTTACTCGTTTTAAACTTACCACCAGTGCTTAATAGTATATCAACAAATGACCTAGCAGGTAGAGGTAATAATTCATTAATTGGTGATTCTTTACAATTTTCAGTCTACGGTTCTGTTATTCCAGAAATTGTTGTGCCAGAAGAGAGTTTAGGTTATGGAGGCCAATCTTATAAAGTATCAACTAATAATAGACCTGTTTATGAAAATGTAAGTGTTAACTTCACTGTAGATAACAACTTTAATAACTATTGGGTTATATATAAATGGTTAGATTTTTTAAATGATGAAAAGCTTTCACAATTTAATGGCAAGGATTTAGCAGTAACACCTAATGTTAGTCCTAAAGAATTGAAGCAGAATAAAACTTTAGTACCACCCACTTTATATCAAACTGATCTAACCATATTTGGTATGGATGAATTTGATAAACCAAGGATAAAATTTACATATACAAAAGCTTTTCCTGTATCTTTAGGATCTATAAATTACAATTATAGAAATGCAGGAGAGATTGAAACAAATTTTGATTTTGCCTTTTCACAATTACTAGTAGATTTGGTATAATTTAATCTCAAAATCTATAAATAATAATATATGGCACGTTCAATTCAATCTCCCGGTGTAGAAATAAAAGAAATAGATCAAAGTTTAAGACCTGTCTTACCTGTTGGTACCAATGTTTTGGTAGCAGGTTTTGCTGATAAAGGACCTACTGATGAGGTTATTCAAGTTACAAGTCAAAGCGAATTTGAGCAAATTTACGGAGTTCCAACAACTCCTGCAGAAAGGTATTTTTACCATTCAGTGAGACCTTTGTTTAACTCACCAGCAACAATTCAAACATATAGATTACCATATGGTAGTGATACCGGAGCTGGTTTCGGCAATAAATATGGTGTTTTAGCTTATCCAGCCAGTGCAATTAATATTAATAACGGTCCATATTACTTGTATGGTACAAGTGATAGTGGTGGTACAAATGGTCAAACAGGTTTCTTTTACCCATTATATCTTACAGAAGCACTTGCTGAGCAAGCTGATTTAGCTAATGGTGGTTCAGGTGGAGCACATACACATACATTCAGTCAGTTTTCAGGTGTAACATTTTATATGCCTGATAGTGATATGAATCATGCTCAAGGGTCAGCGCCATCAGTTAATTACGATCTTTATACTAAATCATATGGTTCAGGCTTACCAACATATGGAGATCAATCAAATGGTAACCTATTTTTAGTAGGTAAACCAACACACTTAGAGTTAACACAAGATCAGTATAATGACATCTTACAAAGAAATACATTCCAATGGTATAATTCAGGTGCAAGTCATGGAACAATTAATAGTTTTGATGATTTAGGTAATGCTGCAATGCTTGTAGTTAATAAAGCACAAACAACTATTGATGAAAAATATCAAGGTTTTTATGTTGGAGCTTTAGATAATACAAATTTGAACCCAGCAACTGATTTTGATGGTATTGTTACTACTGAATCTGTTAATGCTAGTGCTACAAGTTTAAGAAATTATACAACACTACCAGAAGCAAGATTGAATTTCTCATTATCATCTATTTCTGATAATAATACAAGCACATTCGGTCAAGATGAAGATAGTGTTTCAGAAATAATGGAGAATTTAAGTCCATTTGCTATCGATACAGCAGATTTTGATGATACAGTATCATTGGGTATATTTAGATTACGTCAAACACCATTTACACCAGATACAATTAAGTTAGCATTTAACTTATCTGAAAGTTATGTAGGTTCATTTGATTACCATAGACAAATTAATAACAGAGAAGGTGGAGCACCTGATTCATTCTATATTGATACAAGAGAAGATGCATCACCTAATGTTATGGTATTAACGAATGATTTCGTAGCTCATAAATCAGGTAGAACTTACTTAAATGAAAGTGGTGACCCAACAAATAAAGTAAGATTTACATCAGGTAAGTTTGCTTCAACAAGCAGAACATTACTTAATATTGAGACATTATCATCATCATTCGGTGCTCAGACTTTATCACAAGCAGAAACATTATCAGGTGTGATTCAAAACACTACATCTAATTTAGGTCAAGCTGATAGTTTATTCCCAGTAGGTAGTTTCGCAGATGCTGATCCTAAGAATAAAAATCTTGGTAGTATTCCTAGAAAACTTGATAGACTATTCGATAGTGTAGAAAATGTTGATTTATTTGATATTGACTTAACTGTTGATGGTGGATTAACTACGATTAATGCAGTTTCAGAATATTTAGAACGTGGTGGGGAAGGTAAATATTTTGATGATACAGTAGCAGTTTCTGCAATGGATGGTTTCTCAACATCGAATATATTGAATATAACAGATGAAGCTAAAAACTTTAGAGCTGATTGGAAGACAGTATTTGATAGATTTGCTGAATTTGCTGAGAAAAAGAGAAAAGATCATATGTTTATTGCAGACTTACCTAGACCAATTTTCGTACAAGGTAAGAGTTTCTTAACATTGGATGATCCTAACAAAAACTTCTCACAGAATATTTTGAATCCTATTAAAGCGCATACAGCTATAACTAATACAAGTTATGCAACAACATATGCACAATGGGTAAGAGTATATGATTCATATTTAGATGATCAATTCTATTCACCATTCTCAGGATTTGCAGCAGCAATGATGGCAAATACAGATAGTAATTTCCAACCATGGTTTGCTCCAGCAGGGTTTACAAGAGGATTAGTTACCGGTGTTAATGATTTAGCATTATATCCGAAGCAAAGACAGAGAGATTTCTTATATAAAGAATCTGTTAACCCAGTTGCGTTCTTCCCGGGAGAAGGATTTGTAGTATTTGGTCAAAAGACATTATTGAAGAAGCCAAGTGCGTTTGATAGAATTAATGTAAGAAGATTATTCTTAAATCTAGAAAAAGGTACAAGAGTTACAGTTAAATTCTTCTTATTCGAACCTAATACATTATTAACAAGAACAAGAGTTATCAATACACTTAACCCAATCTTTGAAAATGCTAAGAATACAGAAGGTTTATATGATTACTTGTTAGTTTGCGATGAAAGAAATAACACTCCAGAGGTTATTGATCAGAACGAATTGGTGGTAGACATTTACTTGAAACCAGTTAGAGCAGCAGAATTTATATTAGTTAACTTCTACGCTACAAGAACTGGAACTGATTTCAATGAATTGGTTGGTTAATAAACCTTTTGACATAAATAATTTATATGGCCGATAGTAGACTAACTGATTTACAAGCAAAAACCGTTATAGCTAACGACGATGTATTTTACGTTGTAGACATAAGTGAGAATACATCTAATAAGTTAACTTTTAATAGCTTAGTAGATGAAAACTTACTAACAACGTCAGGAAGAATTAGTTCAACTATTACAAATCCATTATGCTCAGATGTTATAGATATTCATAACGACCTTTTATCTAAAGCAACTAACATTACCAATCTTACGCAAAGTATTTCTACTGAACAAACTAGATTACTTTCAGTATCAGCACAAGCACAGTTAGGAGAATTTATTTATACACCTTTAAGTACAGTACAAGCTGGTTCATTTACATTGCCAGCAGCTACTATTGCAGATGGCGCTAGTATTCAAGCTCATTTAACTATAGGTAATATTTTAGCAGGGGATACAATTTTATTATTCCCACCTATAGGTTTAGGTGGTGGTAATAACACCCAAGGTTTATCTGGATTGCAATATTCATTTAATGCATTATCAGCTAATACAGCTTTATTACATATTTTCAATGAAACAGGAGCATCGTTAAAAATTAACAGCGATGCAGGATTTGCTTTCAGATATGCTGCCCAAAGATTAGCATTGCCATTCCAATCAATTTCAGGTAGTTTTTAATCTGAATAGTTGGTGATTGAATAAATAATTATACAATGGCAGATACTAACCAGACTATCCAAGGATTTTATACTCAAGCTCAAGCTAAAGACTTTCACAGAAATAATTTATTTCGGGTTTTAAATATTAATTTCGGTGGTGGGACAGACATATCATTTACAGAAGATGATTTAGTTTATGCTACAGCAGCTAATTTACCAGGTAAAGAAATTACAACGCAGACAGTACCTTATATGGGGTTAAATTTTAACGTACCAGGAGTTGTTAATTACCCTGGTAGCGGTGACTATCAATTAACTTTTAGATGTGATGAATCACATGATGTTAGAAATAGATTTTTACAAGTATTAAACGATACTTTTGATGATGCAGATTCAACAGGTAATTATTTTACACCTACTACTGATAGTGTGATTGATTTAGTTTTACTTAATAAAGAATTAGATAGAGTAAGTCAATATCAATTAGTTGGAGTTGCTCCAAGATCAGTAGGTGAAATTGCATATGATGTAACCACTACAGGTACAGTTGTTACGTTTACAGTAAATATATCTTATCACTATTTCAGACAAACACTGTAGTTACCATATATAAGGTATAAATATTCTTATGCCGGGTATATTAGATTCAATTAACAATGCTATTCAAGGTATTTCGAATAAGACTAACCAAATACTTGGTGGCTCAGTTGCTCAACCTGGATTAACATTATTAGGTACTAATTTACCTTTTGTACCTTTAGTAAGTTTTAGAGATAATTTTTTAGATAATTTAGGTCAATGGTCTAATTCAATACCTTTAAATACTCAATTTATAGCTTTATTTGATTATTTTCCTCCAGGGTTAACTACTAATATTCTACAAAATTTAGAACCTATAGTTACATCGACTGGATTTGATATTACTTTACCTAAAGGAGTTACAACAAATCTTAAAAATCAAGGAATAGTAGGGTGTATATTCTTAAACGGATTTAATATTCCTTCAGAGGAATTACAAGCAGGACAAGCTACTATAGAAAATAACAGAGGATTCATTGAAGGTACCATTTTACAAGATAGACGATCATTTGCTGAAGCACCGCTTACTATGAATTTTAGAGAAACTAATACATCATTTATTGATTTTGTTATTAGACCATGGGTAATTATGTCTAGTCATTTCGGGTATGTAGCTAGAAATAATTTAGATCCTATTGAAAGAATAAAAAATCCTAAAACCAATGTAACTATTATACAGTATACAAGAAGTGAGAAAGGATTATCTCAAATACCTAGAAAAACATGGAGATTTTACAATTGTGTACCTTTATCAGTTCAAGATAGAGAATATTCATATAATGATGATGAGGGGGTAAAATTTTATAATACGCAATGGGTTTATGATAGATATGAAGTTCAAAGTAATCTACAATTAAGCATTGAAGGTATTTTGAAGTCATTAAATCCATTTAAGTTCTAATGAATACTTTAAAGTTTGATAATTACGAAATAAAAGAACCTAGCTTTTTTGATTATAAAAATTTAATTAAAAGACTTTATGGTAGTGATACTGAAAATTTAAGTTTTATATTTGAAAACTTACTTTCAAATTTAGTTACAGAATATGATAATAATATTCCCGCTACTGAAAAAATTAAAATTTTAATTTATATAAGAACTTTAATTTTAGGAAATGAAATATCATTAAAAAAGGATGATAAGGATATTACTTTTGATATTAATAATATTTTAATAAACTTAAATGATATAAAAACTGAATATAAAATTAAAAATCTTACCTTTAGTTTAAGTAAAAATTTATATATAAAAGATTTTAATTTTGAAATATTTGAAAATTTATCTAGTATTGAAACTGAAGAAAACGTGCATGATATATCAAATCTTACTCACGAGCAAAAAAATCAAATTTATAATTCAATAGATAATATAAAAATATCTGAAATTTATAAAGTACTAAAAAATGGTTATTATAATCAATCAGTAGAATTTTTTGAAAGTAAAATAAATTTATTTAACGGGGAATTTTTGTTATTTTTGAAAGGTATATTTGAAGAACCTATCCAGAATATTATAGATTTAGAATATACTTTATATAAGCATTTGAACTTTAATACATCTGATTTACAAAACTTATCATTACCTGAGTGTAGAATATTTTTAAACAAGTTAATTCAAGAAAATAAAGACCAATCAAAAGATAGTGGTAATCAAGGAGTTGATATTTAAATATAATTATGAGTGAAGACTTTAAGAATATTTTAGATGAAGTTAAAGGTTTAAAAAAGAAGATTAAATTTTATTCCCCTACTAAGGATAAGGACTACGAGCTCGAACCTCTAACTCTGAAACAACAAAAAGATATTTTAGAAAAAACTATGTCTTCTAATTTATCAGTTTTATTTTTTAATAATATTTTATACAATATTATAAAAGAAAATACATCAATAGATTTAACTGAATTAGATACTATAGATAGAGTTTCTATTGCTTTGAGTTTTAGAGAAAGAATCAATAATGAGTATGAAATAAATGGTAAAGAAGTTTTAATTAGTGATATTATAGAAAAGAATAGACAAAAGCATACAACTAAACCAAAAACTATTACCGTTGACAATTATAAATTTTATTTAAAACCGCCTAATATTATAAAAGATAATGATATCAATAAAATATTAATTAACAAATATAAAAATAAAGATGAAGAAAAATATATGAATTCTTTAATTAGTGATTTATATGTTTATGAATTATCTAAATTTATTGTAAAGATGGATATTAATGATCATGAATTTGATTTTGAAAATAATATAAATGATGGTATATCTATACTAAAAGAAATTGATAGTAGTGTATTTAAAAAGGTATTTGAATATATAAGTGAAATACGTGATATAGAGTTTAAATTAACTGAAATACCTGATACAAAAGATTCAATTTCACTTACTCCAGACTTCTTTATAGTGCAGTAAAGCTATTAAATATTTTTAATGGCAAATGAAAGGTTAGTAGAAGTAGTAACTTTATTAACAAAAGTATCTGGAGATCTTTCAGATAAAGTTAATAGATTAGAAAAAAGAGTTGCTTCAAACTCTTTCGGCCCTACTACCAGTAAAGGTCAAATTATTGAACGATCTGCACCAGTTTCTATAGCTGAAATAACACCTGAAGGTAAGAAAGATATTGGAGAAGCATTTGGTAAACAAATGAGTGAAAATATCAAAGAAGATAATCAAAAAGGTGGTGGATTTTTAAGTAAGTTGTTTGGTCCCGGTTTATTAATACTTGCAGGTGGTCTATTTGCTTTATATAAAGCTTTTGATACAGGTGGTAAATTTGCAGGTACTCTTAAATTATTAGGACAACAAGGTGTTACAGGAGGTTTAAAACTTTTATCTAAAAGTTTCGAAGGAATGTTAACAAATATCAAAAAATTTGTTATTGATATTACATCTTCTATAATAAAACCTATGGGAGTAATGTTTGGAGGTGTAGGTAAAGGTTTAGGTTTAACTGCTATAGGTAAATATATGAAAGC